>Ga0366771_1003_pt1 | contig 54078 bp, 37 predicted proteins | sample BONcelN113001C10_FD_207080 | JGI IMG/M metagenome (GOLD analysis project Ga0366771, IMG submission 207080) | Enriched cells from coal bed in the Powder River Basin, Montana, United States - BONCAT cells N11 rep2 HSBNCT.N11.300.1.C10 ...
TTTCTTGCCTTGCATATTTTGATTGCGTGCTTGCTTCTCATGTCTTTCATCAATCATGTCTTGCGGTTACCGCTGTGCGCAACCTCCGCAGGCAAGCAGTATTTATAGAGCAGTGGGCAGGCATGCCTATCCCCGATCACGCGCTCAGGAGCATCTCAAAAAATGTCTTCCCTTCATATCTCCGACGAAGAATTCCACGAACATGGCGCGCAACGCACGCTTAGCGGCGCCGCGCTGAAAGTGCTGATCGCGGCCGCACTGGCGTTCTCGATATACCAATTGATCGTCGCCGCGTTTCATCCGCTGTCGTCGCTGACGATCCGGTCGCTGCATGTCGGCTTTTTGCTGCTGCTGACCTTCCTGATCTTCCCCGCGGTCAAGAGCGGCAAGCTGACTTCGGTGGCCTGGTACGACTGGCTGCTGGCGGCGACCGGTTTCTGCCTGTCGTTTTACCACTGGATTTTCGAAGCCGATCTGATTGTGCGCTCGGGCGACCCGAGCAGCTTTGACCTGGCGGTGGGCGCGATCATGATCGTGCTGGTGTTCGAGGCTACCCGCCGCATGCTGGGCTGGGCACTGCCGATCGTATGCGGCACGTTCTTGCTGTACGGCCTGTTCGGACAATATCTGCCGGCGCCGCTCGGGCATCGCGGCTACGGCTTCGATCAGATCGTCAGCCAGCTGTATCTCGGCACCGAGGGCATTCTCGGCATCCCGATCATGGTGTCGGCCACCTATATTTTCCTGTTCATCCTGTTCGGCGCGTTCCTCGAACATGCGGGCATGATCAAGCTGTTCAATGCGGTTGCGCTCGGCCTGGTCGGCCAGTCCAAGGGCGGACCGGCCAAGGTGGCGGTCATCTCGTCGGGCTTCATGGGCACCATTTCCGGCTCCGGCGTGGCCAATGTGCTGACCGTCGGCCAGTTCACGATTCCGCTGATGAAGCGCTTCGGCTACAGCTCGGTGTTTGCCGGCGCGGTCGAAGCGACGGCCTCAATGGGCGGCCAGATCATGCCGCCGGTGATGGGTGCGGTGGCGTTCATAATGGCCGAAACGCTGAACGTGCCGTACGTGGAAATCGTCAAGGCTGCGGTGATTCCGGCGGCCCTGTATTACGTGACCGCGTTCTGGATGGTGCATCTGGAGGCGGGCCGCAAGGGACTGGTTGGCCTGCCGAAAGAACAGTGCCCGAGTCCGCTCAAGGCGCTCAAAGAGAGCTGGTATCTGGCGCTGCCGCTGGCGGCGCTGGTCGGCATGCTGTTCCACGGCTTTACGCCGATGTTCGCCGGCTTAACCGGACTCGCGCTGACCGCGATCCTGATTCTCGGCGCGGCGGTGGCGGCACGTGTGTCCAGCATCGCATTCCGCTATGTGTTCTGGATCGGGTTGGGTCTGGCGGCGGCGACCTTCTTCGAATTCGGCATTTACGCGATCCTGGCCGTGATCGCGCTGCTGGTGCTGTTGTGCTTGCGGATCAAGGGCGGCGCTGAAACCTTGCATGTGATGCGCATGAGCCTGATCGACGGCGCCAAGCAGGCGCTGCCGGTCGGCGTCGCCTGCGCGATCGTCGGCATCATCATCGGCGTGCTGACACTGACCGGCGCCGCTTCCAGTTTTGCCGGCTTCATCATGACGGTCGGTGAAAAGAGCCTGTTCCTGTCGCTGTTCCTGACGATGATCGTGTGCCTGATCCTGGGCATGGGGATTCCGACCATTCCGAACTACATCATCACCAGTTCGATCGCCGCGCCGGCCTTGCTCAGTCTGGGCGTGCCGCTGATCGTCTCGCACATGTTCGTGTTCTATTTCGGCATCATGGCCGACCTGACGCCTCCGGTGGCGCTGGCAGCGTTTGCCGCGGCGTCGATCGCCAAGGCATCGCCGATGAAGATCGGCATCAAGGCAACCCAGATCGCGATCGCCGGTTTCGTGATTCCATACATGGCGGTCTACACGCCGGCGCTGATGCTGCAGGGCGAGTGGACGGTGCTGGCGGTGGTGTATATCGTCGGCAAGGCTTTGCTGGCGATCGCCTTGTGGGGTGCGACCTCGGTCGGCTATCTGTTGCTGCCGCTGAAAACCCACGAACGTGTGTTTACTGCTGTGGCGGCGCTGATGCTGGTGACGGCGTTGCCGCTAACCGACCAGATCGGATTCGCGATGGCGCTGGCATTCGGGATCTGGCATCTGCGGCAAAAACGCCGGTTGGCGCCGGCATGATCGGAGTCTGCCTGGCAACTGCCGGGCTGGCGGCAGCGGTCGTCACCACGAGCCTGCCGCTGCCGGGGTTCACGCTGGCCTGGACCCATTCGATCGAAAAGACCCGTTGGGAAGAGGATTACCGGGTGCTGTCGACCGCTGACGGCCCTCGGCTGCAACTGACCGAGGCGCGCATCCACGGCTCCGGCGCAGGGATGGAACCGCCACCCGATGCGGTGCTGGCCGGTGGCGTCTGGCACTACCGGCCGCCGCTGGCGCCGCTCGAACGGCTGTATCTGGCGCGCTCGGATTATGTAGCCGATTACAGCATTTGCTGGGATGGCAGTTGCCGCGGGCTGGCGGAACTGGCCGGTCCGCCAGCGACAGCGCCGCAAGTCGAGATATACGCGTGTCCGCCGCCCTGAAGTTCCCACCATCCGTCCCGTTTCGGCATCCCTAATGCGCTTTCCGGTATCATCAAGCTGCCTCAAGTCGTCCTGTGCGGCATCCAGCCCTTGCTGCACGATGTGCATCGACGGTGGACAGGACATCGGTTCGACTCATCATCAAGGAAAAAAATGACTCATTCAAAAAAATCCATCGCCACATCATTCGCCATTCTCATTCTGCTGGCTGGCCTGTCGGCCTGCCAGAAACCGGAAGGGCCGGCCGAACGCCTCGGCAAGGACATCGATAAGGCAGGTCAAACGGCAGGTCAGCAAGTGGAAAAAGCCGGCGAGAAAATTCAGGACGCGACCAAGCAGTAATCATCCCTCATCAAAGCGCAATGCGACCGCCCGCACATCGCAATACGCACGTTGCAATAGTCATCCACACAAGCCGACTCAATGCATTGCAACCAAGCTGTCCGGCATCACGGCGCTTGCGTGGTTTTGCTGTTGCTGTTCCGCTAGCGACTGCTGGCGCTGTTGATAGAACCCTTCAAAATTGATTTCAGACAAATGCACCGGCGGGAAGCCGGCGCGGGTAATCGCGTCCGCAATATTCGCGCGCAGGTACGGATACACGATGTTGGGACAGCCAATGCCGAGCAGCGGATCAAGTTGTACGGGCGGGATATTGCGCACTTCAAAAATACCGGCCTGCTTCGCCTCGACCAGAAAGGCGATTTTGTCGTTGATCTTGGCGGTGACGGTAATGGTCACTGTGCTCTCGAAAATGTTTTCGTCGTGCTTCTCGGCGATCGCAGACACCGCAACTTCGATGGTCGGTGACGCTGGTTCAAGAAAAATTGCCGGGGAGTTCGGTTGTTCCAGCGACAAGCCCTTCAGGTATACCCGCTGGATTTGGAATACCGGTTGCAGATTTTCATTAGACATGAGGCGCTTTCGTTAGGATTGGACGGACAAGCGTCCGAATTTAAAAGAGTGCGGAGTTTCCAAATAGATACATATGCGAGCCTATAACCCACACCATGAAGAACCGGAGTTCAGTGTGCGTCAGCGTCCAACTCATTGAGTAATTTGTGCAGTTCCGTCTTCAGCACCTTGCCATAATTATTCGTCGGAAGCGCATCGATGAAGTGGTAGCGCTTCGGCCTTTTGAAGCGCGCAATATTCTCCAGGCACCAGCCATCGAGCGTCCCGGCACAGACGGATGCCCCCGGCGCCGGCACCACCAGTGCCACCACTTGCTCGCCCCATTCAGGATCCGGAATCCCTACTACCGAGACTTGCCTCACGCCGGGATGGCGCAGCAGGACTTCCTCGATTTCGCGCGGATAAATGTTGCTGCCGCCGCTGATGATCAAGTCTTTTGAACGATCGATCAGGGTCACAAACCCGTCCGGATCGGAGCATCCGACATCGCCGGTATGCAGCCAGCCGTCACGCAGCGCCTGCCGGGTCGCTTGCGGGTCGTTCCAATAGCCGGCCATCACCACGTCGCCCCGCACCGTTATTTCTCCCGCCTCACCCGGCGCCAGCGGGATGCCGTCTTTGTCAACGATGCGCACTTCGACGCCGGTGCGCGGGAATCCCACCGATCCAAGCATGTCCCGGTGACGCGGATGGTTGCGGTCGGCGTGGGCTTGCTTGGAAAGCGCGGTAATCGTCATCGGGCTTTCGCCCTGGCCGTAAATCTGCACCAGACGCGGCCCGATCACATCAAGCGCCCGCTCAAGATCGGCGCGGTACATCGGCGCGCCGCCATAAATGATCGTCTTCAGGTGGTCCGAGGTGGCCAATGAAGCGCTTTGCGTCAAGCGCTGGATCATCGTCGGTGCTGCAAAAAAGCTGACCCCTTGATGGATCTCCACCAGCAGCCAGATTTCTGCAGGGTCGAAATGCACACTGGCGGGCATCACATTGTTCGCCGCCTTCGCTATATGCGGCAGACCATACAGCCCGGAGCCGTGCGACATCGGCGCAGCATGGATAATCGTGTCGAAGGGACCGATCTGGTCGATATCGGCAAAATAGCTCAGCGTCATCGCCAGCAGATTGCGATGGCTCAGCGTGGCCCCCTTCGGGCGGCCGGTGGTGCCGCTGGTGTAAAACAACCACGCCGGAGCAGTCGGCGCGACGTCGACCATATCGATCGCATCAGCGCCGATCAGCGCACGGTAGTCGGGGCTGTCGGTGGCAATCACCAATTCCAGCTCTTCGACCTGCCAGGACAGCCCCGCGATGCTGTCGATCAAATCCGGGCTGGCGAAACACAGTCGCGCCTGCGAATTGGAAAGAATGTATTCAAATTCCTTGCTATGCAATTTGGGATTGATCGGCACGCCGACCAATCCTGCATGCCAGATTGCAAATAAGGTTTCGTAAAATTCCGGCCGGTTGCTCATCGCGATGGCAACCCGGTCGCCGGTCTTCAATCCCAGCCGGTACCGCAAGCTGAAAGCCATCGCCCTGACGTGCTGGCTGAACAGACGGTAATTCGCATGGACTTGGTCATGGACGGTAAGCGCGGGCCGGTCACCGTGCTGAATCGCCGATTTTTCGAGGAATGCCGCGATATTCATAGGAGCCTGGAAACCTCAGTGCCGTTGGGCTGCAAAGCCCAACGATTTGGAAAAATGTTGGGCTTTGCAGCCCAACCTACGCTCTTAGATAGCCTTTTCCGGCAATGGCAGATGCACCCAGTCATTGTAGAAAGCTTCGATATCCGGCTCGAATTCGTGAATCACCGGATACCATGGCGTCGGCGCCTCGACTTCATGCATGGTTCCGCACTCGGGGCAATAGTACTCACGGTACACCTGCCAGCTGGTGTCGGGCGCCATCAGCGTCGGATAGACTTCATGCATCGCTTCCGGCGTATCGCGCACGTACACCAGAGCCTCCAGTTTCCAGTTCTTGCGGTAGTCGCCGAACTCGTGGCCGCAGCTGCACTTGGTGACCCACTCCTTGGTCTTCTTGTTTTGCGCGATGTACAGATGCAGGCTGATCGGCAAGATGATCTTGTCATCCCATGGCAGCTTCGACTGCAGCGTATTCAAATACATGCGGAAGCGATCCGAGTCCTTCGGCATCGAAAGCATGCGCATCGTGGTTTCCCAGTCCAGCTTGCCTTCCACCAGATAGTTCACTTGCTCTTGTGTATAAACAGACATTTTCATCTCCAATAAGGGTGGCTGGCCGGAGCGGGGACGCAATCCCGAACTCCGGCTTCACTTCAAATCACTCTTCAACCAAAGTAACGGTGCGGACATCCGGCAACTTCGACAGATCCATCCGGTATTTGGAACCGAATGACGGCACGCCCAACTCGGACTCCGGCAATTCCCAATCCGCCGGCAGATCCCAGAACGCCTTGAACTCGTTCTTGAACTTGACGCTGAGGTCGAAGCTGGTCGCGAACATGTGGCGCACCTGCACCGATGCATGCTTGGTGATGATCCGTGCCCGCTCTTCCTTCATCCATTCGCGGGTCGGAACTGCTCTGGCGATGCGCTCCTTGCGCACTTCCTTGCGGCGGGCGGCAGTCTTGGCAGCATCGACTTTCCAAACCTGATCCTTATCTTGCGAGATCACCACGCCGTAGACCTTCTCGGCGAACTCCGGCAACACGAAGCGGCTGTTGAGATCGGTTTCAACCGAAGCGCAATCACGATCGAGTGGATCGCCAAAGCCGGGACCGCCGCGCATGTAGTTCAGATACAGGTCATGGTTTTCGAAAATGGCTTCGGTGGTGGTGCATTGCTGATCGCGCTTGACCTTGGCGGTGGCGCTGATATGCCGCTCGTATTCGGCATTTTCCGGATTGCGATCGGCACCCAATGGCAGCGACAAGCCGTCCCGGATACGTGCCTCGAGATCGGTCTTGTGCGCTTCGAAACGATAACCGGTAGCCGATGGGTAGCCGCCCATCAAACCCCAGTCGCTGTTCATGTAGCCATTGCCCATGAAGTACATGCTCCAGTCCTGCGCCTTCCAGACCATGCGCAGGGTTTCGAAACCGCAACCGCCACGGAACTTGCCGTAACCGCCGGAGTTGGTCTTGACGTTGCGCCCCAGGTACAGCAGCGGTTCCGCCATTTCCCAAATTTCGATATCGCCCATGTCGCCTTCCGGATTCCACACCGCAGCCGCGTGGTTCAGGCCATCCTTGATCGCGCAGGCGCCGGTGCCGCATGCGGCAGGTTCGAAACTGTTGACCGCATGCGCTTCGCCATCCTGATTGATGCCGCCACCCTGCAGCCAGTTGGAGGTGTTGGCATTGCCCGCGTTGACTTCTTCCAGATAGCCGCGGGCAAAGTAGGATTGGCTCATGCCGCGCCAGATGCCGCTCCAGCCGGACACCAGGAAGTGCCAGGCGTATGCATGCGCAGTGCGGCGGTCGTCCGGATTCATCCAGGTGCCTTTCGGCAGCTTGAATTCGGTCGCGTAGTAAGCGCCATCGTTGATGCGGGCAGTGGGAACCAGCGTCTGCGTCAGCATGACCCAGATGCCGCTGGTGAACGCCACCTGATTGGCATTGAAGCTATGCCAGCCCCAGCGGCTTGCGCCCTCAAAATTGAGCTTCCAGCTTGCGTCCGGGCGTATCGTCATTTCGCACGGCGCATGCATGATGCTGTTCATCTTGCCGAACTCCGAAGCCAGGCACATGTCTTCATGATCGTAGGGAATGTCGACAAATGCGACCCTGCGGTAGACGCCGGGCACCGTCATTGCCTTGAGCCGTGCCTGCAGGCCGCGCCGCCCCTCTTCAATGATCTCATGGGCGAACTTGGTGTAATTCTCTATCCCTTCGGCTGCCAGAATTTCCTCCACCAGCGTGCGTATCATGTGGCAACCGGCAATCCGGGTACGTTCGTCCAGGATCCAGTATTTGGTGGTGCGGACACTGCGCTGGCTCTCGTGCAGCCAGTCGCGCAGCGGGGTGTCGTTGATGCCGGTCTTGCGGCAGGTCACCTGCAAGCCGTCGCCGAAGCGCGAGACCTGGCCGGTCGACATCGACCCTGGCGTCATCGCACCGAGGTCGATCACATGGGTTACGCCGCCGACCCAGCCGACCAGATTGCCTTCCCAGAAGATCGGCACGATGGTGGCGATATCGCACGGATGCACATTGCCGATCGAGCAATCGTTGTTGGTAAACATGTCGCCGGGGTTGATACCCGGATTGACTTCCCAGGCATTTTCAATCATGTACTTGATCGCCGCGCCCATGGTGCCGACGTGGATGATGATCCCGGTCGAAGTCAGGATGCAGTCGCCCGATGCGTTATACAGCGTGAAACACAGCTCTCCTTCTTGCTCGACGATAGGCGATGCTGCAATTTTCTTCGCAGTCTCGCGTGCATGCACCAGGCCGCCGCGAATTCTGGAAAACAGCTTTTCATAGGTGATCGGATCGGATTCCTTGAACTCCAGCTTTTCCAGCCCGTTGTAGAAACCAGTGTCCTTGGTGCGCGCCAACACTTCGTCGCGATGCTGCTTGAGGGTCTTGCCGTTACCCAGCAAATCGGGCAAGCCCATTTCTTTTCTTGACATTTTATTCATGATCAGTCTCCTTATTTAACTACCTTGACTTCTTTAAGATGAAATAAGCGGTGCGTGTCGCAATAGGTTTCGAACCCCAGAGGCACGATGAAGGTGGTCGACGGCGATTCGACAATGGCCGGCCCCATCACGCGATTTCCCGCCTTCAGCGCCTCCATCGACCAGATCTGGGCGTCCTGCCATTTTTTGTGGCGATAGAAAGGACGGCTGCCGATATGCGCTTCCTTCGGCGGAGTCGGACCGGCATCGGGTTCTTCCGGCAATTCCGGCTTGGATGAAATCACGCTGCCGCGCATGATGGCGCCGGTCACGCCGAAACCCAGTTCCGGCGAACTTGCGGAACTCGCATAAACCCGTGCATAGGTTTCGTCGAATGCGTGCACCATCTTTTCCCAATCCGCCAGCGTGGTCGCATTGGTGATCGGCGAATTGATTTCAAGGTCGTTCAACTGCCCCATGAACTGCATCCGATAGCCGGGACGCAGCAATACGTCTTCCGGCTTGAATCCATTGATGATGAATTCCTCGATGACCTTTTCGCTCAACTCGGCCCATGCTTCGGTCAGGGTTTTGCATGCCTGCACTTTCTCTGCATCGGTGGCTTTCGGGCCGACGCCGATATCGACGCTCTTGTCATAGCGGTATTCGTATTCGGCGCAGGCGCAGCCGAAGGCGGAGAAACCGGCCGCCCATGCCGGCACGATCACGTCCTTGAAACCCAGGCCCTCGGTGTAACCGTAGGTATGGACCGGACCCGCGCCGCCGTACGAGAAACAGACGAAGTCAGCCGGGTTGTAGCCCTTGGCGCTGATCACGGAACGCATGTATTCACGCAGGTTCAGATCCAGCAGCTCGATCACGCCGGCGGCAGCATCTTCGACCGTCAGGCCGAGTGGATCGGCAATTTGTTCCTTCAGGTATTTGCGGGCACGTTCGACGTCGAGCTTGATTGCGCCACCGAGAAAATTGTCGGGATTGAGGTAACCCAGCACGACGTGACAATCGGAAACCGACACCGTGTCCAGACCGCTGTCGGCCCAGCACATGCCGACCCTATACCCGGCGCTGTCGGGACCGAGTTTGATCGCTTTGCTGTACGGATCGATGCGGATGAAGCTGCCTGCGCCGGCGCCTACCGAATCCATTGCGACCAGCGGCAGGGAAAGCAACAGGCGCGCCATGTCCGGATCGGACTGGATCGCGAAGTTGCCCTTGGTGATGATTGCCATGTCGAAACTGGTGCCGCCGATATCGCTGCATGCAATATTGTCGTAGCCCAGTTTCTCGCCCAGGAATTTCGAGCCGATCACGCCGCCGATCGGGCCGGAGACGATGGTGCGTGCCAGCTCCTTGGCTTTCCAGCCGATGGTGCCGCCGTGCGTTGCCATCACGCGCAGATCAAACTTGGCGCCATGCTTCTTGAAGCGGTCGCTGACTTTTTTCAGCGTTGCGCGCGAAGGCTCGGCCGCATACGCTTCCAGAATGGTGGTGTTGGTGCGGTGGCTTTCCTTGCGGGAAGGATAATAATCGACGGTCGCAAACACTGGAATTTCCGCACCAATCTTTTTCAATTCCTCACGGCAGATATCGCGTGCACGCAGTTCGCTTTGTTCGTTTTTGTGCGACTGCAGCAGGCTGATGACTATCGCTTTCGAGCCGCGCGCCACCAGTTCGCGGGTTGCCACGCGAACTTCGTCTTCACGCAGCGGAATCACGACCTGCCCCTGGACATCGGTACGCTCGGTGACGCCACGGGTGCGCGACAGCGGCACCAATGGCTCATCGTAGCGGTGGCAGTTCAGGTGGATGCGTTCTTCCAGCGCATACCCGAGGTAGCTCTGCGCGGCACGACCCATTGAATGGATATCCTCGAAACCCCGGTTGCACATCAGGCCCACATCGAGGCCTTTGCGCTGAACCACACGGTTCAACATCGCAGTGCCGGAATAGACGCAGGTCAAGAGTTCCGGAAAAACATCATCGACTTTGCGCTGCCATTCGGCCAGAGCGTCAATCGACGATTCGTAGATCGCCTGGGATTCATCCCCTGGATTGCTCTGCGCCTTGCCGACGACGAATGATCCATCCTCCCGTACGAAGAAGGTGTCAGTCATCGTGCCGCCGGCATCGATGCCCATCACCTGTACTGGCGAGTGTTGAGCTTGCATGTGTGTCTCCTCAATGAATGTGGTTTTTCGAACCTGGCCATCGACTGTTAATTCAACAGTGGCTGGCTGCGTATTCGGCGATGAAATTGGCTAGACCGCACATCGGATATCGCAAGGAGCATGCCAATCGCCTCAAAGAGTCCGGAAAAGAACCGATTCTCTCTATGAAATACGGTAAAAAAGCGGACCAGCCGGAAGATGCTCCAAGTGGATTTCGGCCGTTTGTTTTCCGGACGGTCATGGTGAATGCGACCGGAAACCGGACGCTATCGGGCTTTGATGCGAAAAATCAAAACGTTGACTGGGTGCAGCATTGATTCGAAGAGAATTGCGCTATAACGATAAATCCCTGTTGTGGACAGGTGTATAGTCACAGAAAAAGTTAATAAATTTTCCAGCAAGAGCCTGCCGGCAAGGCGGGCTGAAGGGGCGCAGTTGGCCCCTGCGGGAATACGGCGAACAGCCAGCAGGAGACAAAATGATTGCACGCGAGCCAAACCAGCGGCTATCCAATCCTCAAAACAACCAAAAGATCATGGCCGCCTGGGAAGGGTTCCTGAGCGGGCAAGCTCCACAAGCCAATGCATTACGCTGCCTGATCGACGACTCTTGGCGACGTTGCCTGGAAGTGCAGGTAGACCCGGCCCGCCACCAGGCCCCTTCTCCTGTCGATAAGGCCGTTCTCAATTCTCTACAGCACCAGCACCGCGAGTTGCTGACTGCCGGCAAACAGATGATGGCGATGGCCAGGGATTTCCTGGCCGAAACTGAAACGATCATGATCCTGACCGATCCGAACGGGATGATACTGGGCGTCGAAGGCGATTCTCGTGCATTGGGAGCAGCCGAAGATATTCACCTGATTGCAGGCAGCAGCTGGAATGAATTGATTTGCGGCACCAATGCGATCGGCACCGCCCTATCGATCGGGCAGCCGGTGCAAATCCATGCAGCAGAGCATTTTTGTGCCGGGATCAAGCAGTGGACCTGTTCGGCGACGATCATCCGCGATCCCTATGACGGCAAAATCCTGGGCGCAATCGATGTCTCCGGCCTGGGCAAGACATTCAGCACGCATAGCCTGGCTTTGGCCGTCACCACTGCGAGCCGAATCGAGAGCCAACTGGCCAAACAGGAAATGGAGTTCCGCTATCAATTGCTGGAACGCGGCATGGCAAAAATGTCCAGCGCCACTGACGGCGTGATTATCTGCGATCGTCGCGGCTATCCGATCAAGGTAAACGAGCGCGCAGCAACCGCGCTGCTCGCGCGCGGCATAGACTTCGACCTCAAGCACACGACCCGAATTCCTACCTTGGGCATGGGAACATTCGCGCCCCTGACACGCGCCGAGGCTCCCGAATGGCTGCGTGCAGACTGGCTTGAGCCGATTATCGATGCAGGGGAGCGAATCGGAACCCTGCTGACGATTCCAGGGCCGCCGCAGATCGGCATGCCTTCAAGCGTTACCCGAAAGGAAAGAAGCACGCAAACTGCACTGGCTGCGGACATGCGCGGTTTCGCCGGCATCATCGGCAGCAGCGAGGCCTTGGTCCAGGCGGTGCAAAAGGCAAAGCTGCTCGCCAAAACCAATGTACCTGTGCTATTGCTGGGCGAAACAGGGGTAGGCAAGGAAAACTTTGCGCAAGGCATCCATCGCTGCGGACCGACAGCAGAGCGTCCGTTTGTCGCGCTCAACTGCGGCGGGCTTTCCAAGGACTTGCTGGCCAGCGAGCTGTTTGGGCATTGCGAGGGTGCCTTCACCGGATCGCGTCGCGGCGGCATGGTCGGCAAGGTCGAGGCGGCGAACGGCGGCACGCTGTTTCTCGACGAGATCGGCGAAATGCCGTTGGAATTGCAGCCGCACTTCTTGCGAGTTCTGGAAGAAGGGGAAATTTATCGGATCGGCGAAACTACACCGCGAAAAATCAATTTCAAGCTGATCGCCGCCACCAATCGTGAACTCCGGGAAGAGGTGGCAGAGGGCCGCTTCCGCATGGATCTGTTTTACCGGGTGTCGGTGACCAGCATCCGCATTCCGCCGCTGCGCGAACGCAGGGAGGATATCGGGCCGTTGGTGGAATACTTTCTTCGCAAATTCAGCGAACGGTACGGTGCCGATCCCAAGCAGATCAAGCCGGAACTAATCGCTGCGCTGGAAAACCATGACTGGCCGGGAAACGTGCGTGAACTGCGCAATATGGTCGAAAGCATGTTTTTGATGGCCAGCGGAGACTCGTTAGGATTAGATGCATTGCCATCTGAAATCGAAGTACCCTCGGTTTCAGGCAGCAAGAAAATCAAACTGCGTTCTCCGATTTCTACTGGAAAGCTGGAAGACGCAGAGCTGGAATTCATCCGAGAAACCCTGGAAGCGGACCACGGCAATCTCACTCTGGCGGCCAAGCACCTCGGCATTGCAAAGAGCACCCTGTACATCAAACTCAAAAAATATGGACTGGACCGGATTGTAAATGGCGTCAGAGGAACAGGCCATTAGTGCTGATCCATGCAATAACCCGATAACCGGTACGTAATGCTGCACTGCTGTTGCTGCTTCCCGCAATACCGTATTGCAACCAGGCCCATGACGCGCTGCGCTCATGCTCAGTCTGGAGGTGCCGCCAATCGCGCCATATCTATACGGCAAACGCCGTGCCCGAGCAAAATTGCTATTTTCAGGATGGCGGACAAGCGATTTATTTTACGTTCAATAAACGCCTTGATACCCGGTCGCCAACCGCCGCACCGTCAGAAGTGGAAACGTATTTATCCGCCATTAGCAGCTCCGACTGCATCAGCATGAAATATCTGCTGTCGCAGTATTTCCGCAGCCTGGAGGGCGAATCCGGCCCGATTCGCATTTTCATATTGCAAAAACGTTTTATCGAAGCACGCACTTGGGGCCGCGTGCTCGGATGCAGCGAAAATTTTGTACAAACCGATCCTCCACAACGCTGGATCGCCGATCAAACTGAATTCATCAATGCCCAATTGGCGTCGGCACAAAATCGCGCTGTCAGCCCAAAGCGCGTTGCCGTATTCAGGATATGAATGCCGGCAACAAGCAGCTTTCGCGCAAGAACCAAACCGGTACGCGTCCGTCCCTCTAGCGCCCAGGCTTGTCGGATCCTTCATGCGTCTGGGCGCGGAATTTTTCTGCCGCTATCTCAAATTTCTTCAGCTTGTCGTACAGCGTCTTGCGCGGAATATTCAAGCTCTCTGCGGCCGCCACTACATTCCCCTCCAGACGCCGCAATCCGTCTTCGATAATCGATTTTTCAAACGCATCGACCTGTTCGGCAAGCGAACCCTCGCGCCGGATGCCGGATGGCATCAACATGTCGTCGAGCAATCCCAATACAAAGCGGTCGGCAATATTGCGCAGTTCACGCACGTTGCCGGGCCATCGCTGCGCCATCAGTGCCCGCAATAATTCGATCCCGATCAACGGTGCAGCCTGTCCGTAGCGTAGCGCGCCCTGCAACACAAAAAATTCGAACAACAGCGGGATGTCTTCGCGCCGCTCCCGCAACGCGGGCAGGGTCAGGCTGGCCACATTCAACCGGTAATACAGGTCGGCCCTGAATTTGTTTTGTTCGGCCAGAATGCGCAGATCATCTTTGGTTGCGGCAATCACCCTCAAATCGATCGGGATCACCTGATTCGACCCCAGCCGTTCGACCTGCCTTTCCTGCAACACGCGCAGCAGCTTGACTTGCAGCGACAGCGGCATGCTTTCAATTTCATCCAGAAAAAGCGTACCGCCGCTCGCATATTCGATCTTGCCGATACGCTGCCGGTTGGCGCCGGTAAAGGCGCCTTCTTCGTGGCCGAACAACTCGGACTCGAAAATCGATTCCGGTAAGGCGCCGCAATTAATCGCGACAAAGTGATGGTTGCGGCGCTCGCTGAAATCGTGCAGGCAGCGCGCAATCAACTCCTTGCCGGTGCCGGTTTCGCCCAGAATCATGATGTCGGCCGACTTGGTCGCCAAATTCAGTACCACTTGCCGGACTTTTGCAATCGCATTGCTGCGCCCGACAATGCGCGCCTCGATGCCTTCGCGGTTTTCCAGTTGCCGGCGCAAATCGATGTTTTCCAGCACCAGCCGCCGCTTGTCCAGCGCACGATAACTGACTTCGACCAGCAGATCGGCGGAAAAGGGCTTTTCGATGAAATCGTAGGCGCCCTGCCGCATCGCGCCCACCGCCATCGACACATCGCCGTGGCCTGTCACCAGAATGACCGGCAATGACGGATCTTGCGCGACCGCGATGCGCAGCAATTCGAGGCCGTCGATGCCCGGCAATTTCACGTCGCTTATCAAAATTCCGGGGAATTCCGGCGACAAATGCGCGAGCGCCTCTTCCGCAGTCGCGCACGGGATGACGCTCAGGCCGGCCAGTTCCAGTGCCTGTTTGGCGCCCTTCCTGACGATCGCATCGTCTTCCACGAACAGCACCTGCATTCCGTCGAAATTTCGCTCTTGCATCACGCTTCCCTTTTTTCGGCATCGTTTTCGGATACGCACGCGAGCCTGATGATGAATTCCGCGCCGCTGCCTTCTTTTGCAGAGCGGTTGCGCACCGATAACAGTCCGCCAGCGGTGCGCACGATTCCGGCGCTAATCGAAAGCCCCAGCCCCAGCCCTTGCTCTCTGGTTGTATAGAACGGATCGAATATCTTCTCGACCAGTGCCGCAGGAATTCCGGTTCCGGTATCGGCAATATGGATTTCCAGATAAGCGCCATCTTTCACCACCGTGAGCGCAATATGTTTTGTGACCGATTCCGCCATCGCATCCATCGCGTTCGACAGCAGGTTGGTAAATACCTGTTCCAATCCGATCTCGCTGCACAATACCGCGATCGCTTGTTCAGGCCATGCGACGCTCAGCTGTATCTGTTCTGCGGCAACTCTTGCGTGCAGCAACAGCATGGTCCGGGCAAACGCTTTAGGGACCTGGGCCGGCTTGCTGGTATCTTCGCTGCGCCGCGCAAAGGCTTTCAATTGCGAAGTAATGTACCCAAGCCGTTTCACCAGATCAGAAATGATGGAAAGGTTTTCCAGCGCTTCGTCGGTGCGTCCGCGCGTAATGAAGACCCGCGCATTATCGGAAAAAGTTTGCAATGCAGCCAGCGGCTGGTTCAGTTCATGGGTGACGCCGGCCGCCATCTGGCCGATCGCGGCGAGCTTCCCGCTTTGCACCAGTTCGGCTTGCGCACAGCGCAGCGTGTGTTCCGCACGTTCGCGTTCCGTCACTTCGGCCTGCAAGCGCAAATTGGTGTCGCGCAAATCCGAAGTCCGTTGTTCGACCTTGATTTCCAGCTCATCGTACGCGCACTTGAGCGCCTCTTGTGCGGCCAACCGCTCATGGATGCGGCGGCGGCGTTGCCTTGCATACAGCACGCTGAGCAATACGACTGCCCACACGAGCATCGCAGCGAACGCTGCATTTCTGGCGACAGCACGCACCGGCGCCAAGTCGGACAGTACGGTAATCTGCCACTCCAGCGGCGCCAGACGGCGCCCGACCGCAAGGAATTCGCCCTTGCCGTTGGACGCAACACGGCCCTGCACCGGGCTGGACAATGCGAGAATTTTTGCGCCATCCGCAAAGGTCTCCAGCACCGGATGCGCAACCAGCGGCAGCGATTCATGCAGGAACTGGCGCTGCTGCTGCATCGCTGTTTTTTGCGCAGCCGATAACGGTGCCAGCGTGGTGAATTTCAAATCGGGGATAGAGGACAGGATGACCACGCCATTGGCATCGGTGACCCATATCTGCTCGGTGGCGCCCGGCGCGCGCCATGAGCGCTCGATCCAGTCCAGACTTACTTTTGCCGCCGCGATGCCGATGATTTTTCCGCCACGCCGGATCGGCTGGGAAATGAATAGCCCGGCCTCGCCGGTCGAGACGCCGATGCCGTAGAAACGCCCGATTCCGCCCTGAATCGCTTGTGCAAAATACGGCCGGAACGCATAGTTCTGGCCCACATACGAAGTCGGCTCGCGCCAGTTGCTCGACGCCAGCACGACGCCCTGCGGGTCCAGCACATAGACGGCGAAAGCGCCGACACGGGCATTGATGTCTTCCAGATAGCTGTTTACCTGCGCCACTTTTGCCGGGTCCTGTTGCTGCAGCAGATCGGCGACTTCAGCGCTTTGCGCCAGCGCCAGCGGAAGAAATTCGTATTTACTCAGGATGCCGCCGATGGTTGCCGCATAAAACCCGGCACGCGGCGCCAGCAACCGATGCATGTCGTCGAGGCTGCGGCGTTTCGCAAACCAGTAGGCAAAAACCGTCGCCGCAATCAGCAAACACAATGTCAGCACTACCATTGCCGAGTTTTTGAAATTGCGATGACCGAACACTGGCAGTACTCCGTTAGACGATGCTTGGCGACAATAAAAATCCCATGCGCAGCGGGAAAATTCAACCCTTCATCCGTATGGTCGCAGCCGATATACTAGCCATTGTATTTTTATATTGGCAATAAAATAAAGCGGTAACTGATATGTTTTCTACTATACTCCTGAACTATTGCAATACTAAGCAGCAAAAAAAGCGCTGCCTGCGGAAAATTTGAGCGTTTTCAGATTGACCTGCATCGTGCCCGGTCATTGTACCCGGCACGATGCTGTCAAGCGGGGCCGCTCAATCCGCTGTCGTTGCCAGCATTTCATCCTGATGATGGCGTTGCTGCTCCTCCATCACCAGCGCCCCGAGTTCGCGTTTCAAGCGGTTGAACTCGGGGTCGCTCGGATCGCGCGGACGATCAAGCATGATCCGTACATCGCGCTTGATGGTGCCGGGACGATAGGTCATGACGATGGTGCGGTCTGCCAGGTAGATAGACTCTTCGATGCTGTGGGTCACGAACACAATGGTGGTGCCGAACTCTTTCCAGATTTTCAGCAATTCGTCTTGCAGATTGCGCCGGGTTAATGCATCGAGCGCACCGAACGGTTCATCCATCAGCATGATCGGCGAATCCAGCGCCAGCACCCGCGCAATCGCGACCCGCTGCCGCATGCCGCCGGACAAATCCTTCGGAAAACGATTCCGGAACTCATGCAAGCCCAGCATGTTGAGCAGCAATTCCACCCGTTCCCTGGTCGCCGCTGCCGAACGGCCAGCGATTTCGAGGCCGAATGCAATGTTTTGCTGAATCGTCATCCACGGAAACAATGCGTATTCCTGGAACACCATGCCGCGATCCGGGCCCGGCGCGGTAACGCGCTTGTCGCCGGCCCAGATGCTGCCCGAAGTCGGATGCGAAAATCCGGCGATCGCGTTGAGCAGAGTCGATTTTCCGCAACCCGACGGGCCGAGCAGGCAAATGAATTCGCCGCTGGCAATCGTCAGGTTGATATCCTTGAGCGCGATCACATCGCCGCCATCGCTGGAAAATATCTTGTTGACTGCTTCAATTCTGATAGTTGTCATGCCGTCTCCTGATTAATTATGTTCGAAGCCGCGATGCCACTTCAGCAAGTGGTTATTCAATGCGGTCATTGCGATATCGATTGCCAGCCCGAAAAGGCCGATCGTAAACATGCCGGCGATGATTTTGTCCGACCAGAAATATTCGCGCGCTTCCAGAATCCGGAATCCCAGCCCATTGTTGACCGCGATCATTTCGGCCACGATCACCACAATGAATGCGGTGCCCATGCCGATCCGGGCGCCGGTCAGAATATACGGCGTTGCCGCCGGCAAGATCACGCGCCGGAACATCGTCAGCTGGCTGGCGCCGAGATTGCGCGCAGCCCGGATATAAATGCCATCGACATGGCGCACGCCGGCAATGGTGTTCATCAGGATCGGAAAAAAAGTGCCGATGCTGATCAGGAAGAAGGCCGGAGGATTGCCCAGGCCAAACCATAAAATCGACAGCGGGATATAGGCAATCGGCGGAATCGGGCGCAGCACCTGAATCAGCGGGTCGAACAGCTTGTAAATGGTTTTATTGGTTCCCATCAATAGGCCGAGCGGCAACGCCAGCACGCCGCCGATCAGAAAGCCGCCAATTACGCGCGACATGCTGGCATACGCATCGTGCAGCAATTCGCCCGATAACAGCCATAGCGCGTAGCTTCCCATTTCAGGAGTGTAGGCTTCGGTCGGCGCCAGATATTCGCCCCATTTGCGCATCACCGCCAGCGGTGACGGCATGATCTGGGGATTGATCCAGCCCAGCGTTGAGAGCACCTGCCATAGCGCCAGCACCACCAGAGGCACGATGGCCCCGTGCAACAGCTTCTTGAGAAAAGAGGAATTCATGCCGGTTCCCTTTTCAATTCTTAGCGGTTTTCTGGGCGGCGGTGAGCAAATCGAGCTTGACCCAATTCTGCGCAACCGGAGGCGACGACATCTTGCCGATACCGTACTTCGTCATGTAATCGGTTGTCATTTGCACGTGACTGACCGAAATATCTTCGGTAAACGAAGCGTTTTCCATCGCGTCGCTATAGTCGGCACTGCTTACCTGATTCTTGAACATCGATTCGCGCACATATTTTTCCGCCACCTTCGGATCGGCAATGAATGCATGCGTGGCCGCCACAAAACATTGCATGAAACGCTCGGCCACGTCGCGCCGTTCGTTGTACATTTTTTCCGTCATCACCAGCGCCCGCACCGGCTGACCCAGCGGTGTGTCATACGGCTTCATGATTTCCGCACCGTATTTCTTGTTCAGCGCCTGGGTCGAATACGGTTCCGACTGGCTCATCGCATCGATTTCCTTGGTCAGCAAGGCCTGATTCAAATCCGGATATCCCATATACAGGATCTGCACATCCTTGCCCGGCTTGTCCGACCATGTCAGATGGTTTTTTGCCAGCTCGGTGAAAAGCAGAATTTCCTGCGGGCCACCTCTGGTGACGCCGACTTTTTTGCCTTTCAGGTCGGCAATGCTGCGTATGTTCAGGTCGGGACGCCCGACGATACGCACGCCGCCTTTGGCAAAGCCGGCCACCACGTACACTTTCACCCCGCTGGCCCGGCCCGATATTGCCGCTTCCAGCGCACTGGCCGACACATCGATTTCACCCGCGATGATCGCAGGCACGATATCGAGCCCCTTGGCAAACACCCGCTCTTCGATTTTCAGGTTGTACTTCGGCGCAAGTTCCTTCATGTAAGCGACCGCGCCGTAATGGGCGAATTTCAGATTTCCCAAACGCACCAAGTCAGCGGCATTCGCAGCCAGCGGAAACCCGGTCGCCGCAATCAGTACCGCCAGTGTGGAAGTAGCGAGGAAATTCTTGATACGGAATTTGGAATGCATTGTCGTCTCCTGTTATGGTTTTATCGCATGCGCTGCATGCGCTACATTTTTGCTGCACCGCATCGATACAGTGCGCTGCCCAGTTACAAGAGCATCTTCCATGCCAATTTCCGGAAATCTTGAAATACGCGCCTAAGCCAATGAATAGAAAGGAATTTTTTAGAAAACAACTTTGGAGGAAAATAGTTTTTTTCCGGGTTTCCGCACTCGGCACTCAATCCGGGGCTGGATTTGCGCACAGATCCAAAGGACCAGCCAACGCCCCAAATCAAAAATTGCCAGGCTGTTGCCACGGCTATTGATTTTTTAGAGTGCAATGCAAGCTAGTAGCTTCGATCGCATTGCGCCACATCAAAACTGGCCGGGGCCGCCTTCTTACACTGGAACATAGCGACTCATTTCGCAGATCAAAATATATAACTGCTGTATCGATGGATTAACCATGTACAAGCATTTTCTACTGCCCACCGATGGTTCCGAGCTCTCCAAACAAGCAGTGCAAAGCGCGCTCTCGTTGGCAAAACACCATGCGGCGAGCGTCACTGCGATGCATGTGTTGCCGCCCGCCTCCGAGGATGTGCTGGCAGCATGGGTACATCATGACGTGCATCATGCGCAACGGTTGCGGGAACTGTTCAGCAAGCATGCGACCGATCATTTGATGTGGGTAAAGGCGCAAGCAAAGGCGATGCGTGTGCCATGCACCTGCGAAATCGTGGAATCAGATGAGGTTCACACGGCCATTCTGCAGCTGGCGGCGCAAGCACATTGCGACCTGATTTTCATGGCAGCGCATGGCAGGCACGGGAATGCTGCGCAATTACCGGGCAGCGAAGCATTGAAAGTGCTTACCCATAGCAACATTCCGGTTTTGCTGCATAAATCATAGCAATCTGCTGCCGGCTTCAAGGCTGATTCAATTGTCAGCGCACCGGCCGCACGCCTGTATTTTCCCGTTGCCATCCATGTGCTGTAGGCAGCCCCAGCCTGCAATACCCACATTAAGAACAGGCTTGTGGCGCGATTCGCCCGCTATTTTCGGTACACTGTCGGCCATGCAAGCTCCCCTCATCATTTCGCGCGGCGTCGAGCCTTACAACGTCAGCTTTGACGCCATGCGCGCGTTTACAGACAGCCGTGACGCCGCCACCCCGGACCAAGTATGGATTGTCGAGCATCCGCCGGTATTTACACTTGGTCTTGCAGCCAACCGCGCTCATGTGCTCGATGCGCACGGCATTCCGATCATCCAGACCGATCGCGGCGGAGAAGTTACTTACCACGGGCCGGGCCAAGTGGTGATTTACCTGCTGATCGATTTGCGCCGCCGCATTCCGGGCGGGCGCATGTTCGCACGCGAATTCGTGCATAAGATCGAGCAATCGGTGATCGGAATGCTCGCGGCGTATAATCTGGCCGGTGAACGCAAGGCAGGCGCGCCCGGAATTTACATGGCCAACGGCGCCGCAGCCGGCGCAAAAATCGCCGCTCTGGGCCTCAAAGTGCGCGGCAACGGTTGCACTTATCATGGCGTATCGTTGAATGTAGCGATGGATCTGACGCCGTTTTCGTGGATCAATCCCTGCGGTTACGCCGGATTGCAAACGGTCGACATGCAATCGCAAGGCGCGCACGTAGCGTTGTCCGAGGCGCAACTTGCTCTTGCTCACGAACTAATTAAAAATCTTACCAGCTAAACCCGTGCCGCAAAGGGCAGCGGAAATCCCGTTGTGCCGCGCGCTGCGCACTATGCTGCATTACTTGCCACAGGACCTGCAATGACTTCTGAATCCAAGCAACCGCTCGCATCATCGGCCTACAACCCCAGCGAAAAGCAAAAAGGCGCGAATAAAACCGCGCGCATTCCGATCAAGATCATTCCTGCCGAGCGCCTGAAGAAGCCGGACTGGATCCGGGTCAAGGCCGGTTCGCCCAGCACCCGTTTTTACGAAATCAAGGATATCTTGCGCGAAAACAAGCTGGTCACCGTGTGCGAAGAAGCGTCCTGCCCGAACATCGGCGAATGCTTCGGCAAGGGCACCGCAACCTTCATGATCATGGGCGACAAATGCACCCGGCGCTGCCCATTCTGCGACGTCGGCCACGGCCGCCCCGATCCGCTGGACGTCAACGAGCCGGAACAGTTGGCCAAGACCATTGCCGCGCTCAGGCTCAATTACGTGGTGATCACCTCGGTCGACCGCGACGACTTGCGCGACGGCGGCGCCGGCCACTTCGCCGATTGCATCCGCAAAATCCGTGAACTGTCGCCGAACACCCGCATCGAAGTGCTGGTGCCGGACTTCCGCGGCCGCCTGGAGCGCGCGCTGGAAATCTTCAAGGACATGCCGCCGGACGTGATGAATCACAACCTGGAAACCGCACCGCGCCTGTACAAGGAAGCCCGCCCCGGTTCCGATTACCAGCACTCGCTGGACTTGCTCAAGCAATTCAAGCAACAGCACCCGAACATTCCGACCAAATCCGGCATCATGGTCGGCCTGGGGGAAACCGACGAGGAAATCCTGCAGGTAATGCGCGACATGCGCGCCCACGACATCAACATGCTGACCATCGGCCAGTACCTGATGCCGTCCGGCGACCATTTGCCGGTACGCCGCTACGTGCACCCGGATGTCTTCAAAATGTTCGAGCAGGAAGCCTACAAGATGGGCTTCGACCATGCCGCCGTCGGCGCGATGGTGCGCAGTTCCTACCATGCCGACCAGCAGGCGCATGGGGCTGGCGTGGTTGTTAACAATCAGTAGTTGGTGAGACAATCCAGAAGTAAATGAGACAAACTCAGAAGTGGTGAGACAATTTTGAAACGATAAATCATTGAATAACAATGACTTACCTTCGATTTCTGCTCTTCCGAAGGGTGAAAATTCTTGGCGAATTGATTGGTTCGGCGATTTAGCGTTTCCGAACCGATCAATTCGCCGGACCCAGCCTTCCCTGTTTTTGCATCTGTCCCGCGTACTCGACGGCAATTTCCGCGACGATCCCTCCATACTGCTATCTCCAGACTCAACCACGCCAGCGAAATTTCAACGCAAGGCTTGGGTCTCGGTAGGTACATTACCTCTGCTGCGCATCGGCGATATCTGGCGCGACGGCAGATTGGAAGCTCGCCCCAATTACCAATTGGAAAGTTTTGCTGACTTGCGCATCGACGACACGACTGTCCATCTGATCAAGGCCGGCCTGAATCTGGACGACAAAGGTTTTCTGTTGCCTTTGTCAGAACATCCGTGGCACATGCAGTGCACACATTCGTACTGCGTGATGGTGGAACTGCCCGAAAACCGCCGACTCATCATCCCCTGCATTGAGCTGATCCGGTTTTACTTCGGCTCATCCAGCAGTCTGGTCACCAAGCTATTTTTGCCGCCGCTCGAACGCAAAGCGCTGTACTGCAATCCAAAATTCGACAAAGCTACCGGCCGCCTTGTGCTGGAACTGGCTGAGCAAATTTCAGGTGCTTCTGCTGCGGATATTGGCCGCCTGCATCTGGACCCTGTCGCCTGGCGTGCCGCCGTGCATATTGGCACGTCCGCATTGAAGGCATCCTTGGTCAACCAACATGTTTACCCTCAAGCCTTCTTTCCGTTTGAAGGGAACACAACACTGATCGCTGCCGGCAAATGGCTATCTTTTGGAGAACAACCTCAGGCTACCTTCATCGTCTACAACCTGCGTTCGTGCTCCCATCACTTCCCATATCGTTCACTGCGCTATGAATCCAAAGATAACATTCGGGGTCCAGTTCAAGACGGGCAATCAGAATTAACTCATTCAGCCAAGCGCAGACACCAATCGGCGCGCGACTCACGCGACCAGCATCTGGTAGAACAGGATGCCTCGAACGGGCTGGCGCCAAAAATCAAACAGATTCGGTTCGAACCGCGTTTCCCAGATCTGAAAAAAAAGACGGTTTGGAAGAATCAGTCGCTCTCCTCGCCGGATGCCAGTCAGTCATTCTTAGGAACAGCTGCACGTCCCGTTAAGCAAGCGGCTATCGGAGAGCTTGGCTCAGAACGTCGTATCCGACCTGTGGATTTAGCCGTCTTATCAAGGCCTGAATCGGATCAACAGCGGCCAGTGCCAGCGTTTCTGCGGGACGCAGTCAAAGAGCTAATGCAATTGCAAGGCTTGCATATTGAGCTGCTCACCAAAAGCGAAGAGGATGGCTGGACTATCCCTGTCACAATTTTGTCGAACGAAGATGGAGAGATCGATTTAGGGCTTTGCGTCGTGGAGAATACTGGCAATCTGCGTTTGCGCAGAACAGCCGTATTCGCATTGACACGCGACCAGAAACACGTGAGCGCTGTATTTATCGAGTCGTCCCCTATGCATATGAAACTCTACCCGACAACTGGTGACGACCCGGAAGAAGTCTGGCGGACATTGGAATGCGCGGCCGGCGAGTTTGTTTGCAGACGTGAGTCAGAGAGTGCAAATGTTGCAGAGTTGATCGATTCGGTGTTTGATCTGAAACACCAACATACCATCCACCCAAATGATGGGTAATCCCCCATCGTATTTATGTCATGAACAATACAAAGAACCGGTCTACTTATAGCTTTCATCTATTCTTGAATTCTCGCGATCACCTCTCAATTTTCCCATGCAAAATAGTCGGATCGAAGATGTTTACAGGAAAAAGCAATCAGAAATTATAAAAAATGAACTGTCAATTTTCGAAGTGCTATGTCGAGATAAAAGCTAAGTTAAGCAGAGATTTGGGTAACACTTTCTTGGACGCAATGTATCATTGACATTAATCGAATTTATTGCGAACTTGACCACTTAAAAAAGTAATCAATATGACAAGACAATCAGTGAAACAAAATTCCGAGATTTTGGAGCGGATAAGTCGGGCTGCAAGACGCATGAAATCTCAATTTTCTCGAAAATTGAGATGAAAAAAATCTGTCGCAATGTACACATAGAGAAACATTGAGTTGAAGCTTCTTCTTGATGATGGCAATATTTTGCATGTTAGAAACATTTAACCGGAATTTCGGTCCACTGATCTTAGTATTAGATAATTTTTTTTAACGAGCAGGAAGAGTCAAAATTAGCATAATTCCTAGTGAGTTGGAACTAACATTGCAGCGAATTTTCTATGAGGAAAAATGCGAATGATTAATTTTGCAGAGTTAAGTTTGGCGGTTTAAGGCGATAAATCAAAATAATTGGCTCAGCCAGTTCGCTAAGTGCTAGGGGAGGCAAATGGCAAGTTTTACAGATGGGCTCGTCGTTGGCGACGACGCGAAAAAGGTTAACATAATCCGCTCCAAGAATCTCGATGAGAAGACTGTATCTGCGACTAAGATGGATGCGCTTGCCAGCAAAATTCAAGGTGAAGAAACGGACGGTTGGCATGTAATTAAGAGGAATAAAAGTTCCGTCCGAATGGGCAGGCCTAAACCTCTCGACAGGCAGTTGGAAGATGACGTCTGGTGTATGCTTTACAAGCTAGGCTTTAAAGAATTAAACGCCGACCGCAACTTCACGATTCAGCTCGGGTTAAATGCTCCCGCGAGGCAAATTGATATATTCGCCAAGGATGAAGATACGCTCTTTATTGTTGAATGTACCCACGCTCACGAGAAAGGCTCCAAATCAATCAAGGCATTGATCGACAAAATCAATGGCATTCGCGAAGATGTTATCAAAGCCGTCCACGCCTACTACGGCAAGAAACCTAAGCTCAAGGTGAAATGGGCAATAGCCACTAGGAATGTTGACTGGCGAAAAGCAGACAAGGAACGTGCTGCGGAGGCGAAAATTGCTGTTATCAATGAGCAAGATATCGTTTACTACACAAAACTTACTGATTACCTCAAAGATGCAGCCCGCTATCAGTTCATGGCACGTTATCTCAAAGGTGAGGGCGTTGACGGCTTAAGCGTTGCGATTCCTGCTACCAAAGGGCGCATGGGAGATATAACTTTTTATAATTTCCTTATTTCGCCATTCGAGCTACTTAAAATCTCATACATAAGTCACAAGGCAACCTCATCCAATGATCTTGATACCTACCAACGTATGGTTAAACCTTCGCGTCTCAAGAAGATCGCGGAGTATATTGACGATGGTGGGCAGTTCCCAACGAATATCGTAATCAACTTCAAAACCAAAAACCGCCTTAAGTTCAATAAGATTGAAACCTTTGAAAATAGTACCTTCGGCACGTTAACTCTTCCGGGTCAGTACGGGGCGGCTTGGGTGATCGATGGCCAACACCGACTATACGGGTTCGCATTCTCCGAACGTGGTAAGAATCATGTAGTACCGGTGCTGGCCTATGAAAACCTGCCCACCACAGAAGAAATGCGCCTATTTGTTGATATCAATTGCGAGCAGGTAAAAGTTCCTCGGAGTCTCTTGCATGAGATTTACTCCAATCTTAACCATGGGTCGGACGACCCAGCTAAACAACTAGAAGCCCAATACCCAAGGATAACGCTACGCCTTGATGAACTACCTAATTCACCGATTCGAGACCGAGTGCTGACAGTCTCCAAAGATAAAAACAGCAACCGATGCCTATCGCTCACATCGCTTGCCGAGGGAATTAAAGAAAACCGTTTTTTGGGGAGTATTACTCACATCCCACCAAATCAGACAATGCAGCAGCCCGGTCCTCTAAATAATCTATCTAGCGACTTAGACCTTACCACTGAGAAAGCGGCGGATGTGCTCGCAGGATATTTTGACATTTTCGCAAAGGGAGCGTCAGCGAATTGGCAACTAGGAGATGCAAAAGGAGGGTTCCTTTGTACAAACAATGGATTGCGTGCGTTGCTTCGCCTTCTGAAAGAATTGATCACGTTTATAGAGGACCGCGACCACATCAAGGGCCACGACATGGCCGCCAAGGACATCGTGGAAAAGGTCGCACCCTATGCTATATTACTTGTCGAATTCTTTAAGAATGCAGATTCGAACGAAATCCAAAGCTTTCGTTCGCGCCAGGCATTAGATGGCGTAAAAAAGAATTGTTTAGGCATGATGGGTATCATCAGCGAAGCAAATCCCGAGTTCTCGACTAGGGAGCTGAGGGAGTATTTAGGTACTCGCGACAAAGAAGGAACAAAGGTTGCTCGGGGCCTTATTGATGAGATCAACCACATTCTTTTCCGAGACGTTGTGGACAGGCTCAAGGGTCTGCATGGCACTACTAAAGATGCTTGGTGGTGGAATGGAATTCCGCAGTCCATTCGCGAGAAATGCGACCAGCAAGTAAACAGGGATAACGGCGAAAAGGACCGCTGGCAGTACCTGTCGCTAGTTGATTACCAAAGCATTGTTGTCCATGATATTAATTGGACGGCATTCGAGGACCGTTACGACTTTGAAGGCAAGGGGAAAAAAGCCGAAAGGGTTAAATGGATTAGCCGCATTAATAAGATAAGGCAAACCACGCATCATCCCGAGAAAGGACTGATTTCTCGAGATGACGTGAATTACGTAAAGACCATCCACGCCTTTGTAAAGCAGAATATAGACGACATAGCGCAATCAAAAGCTGCATGACGATAATACATCCAGAATTGACCGGCCTGAAAATTAGTGTGTCAGTTTTCAATTGCTGCACCCCCACTGTATCAATTTAAATCTGCTGTTGACGTCAGCACATCAAGATACCATCTCAATTGCGGCTAGTACTTCTAGAGAAAGCCCAATGCCAGCATCAGGAGATTTTGCACTCGAAAGAATTGTTTTCAGTGCAGCAGTAATTGGTTTTTCAAGCGAACCACTAATGGCCGAATCAATTTTTTCCCCTTTGCCTTGAGACGACAATGTATTGATTAGAACTGTTAATTTTTTCAGCCTATCATGCGTTGCAGTGCTTTCCTCAGAATCGGGTGCGAGCCGTTCCGTTTCCTTGAAAACTTTATCAAGACGTTCCTGTGACAGGGCTTGTAAAATCTGCAAAATTATTCGTGGCAACGGTTTGTCTCTCGCCATCTTAAGCCATACGTCTACAGCTCCCAAATTTTGTTGTACCGCACGTAGTTGATTTCGATGCGCTGATCTCTCTCTGATTCGTTGAGTAAGTTTTTTTGCTTGAAGAACTAGCTCACTCTGTAAATGTGCATAGGAGGCCGTTGGTTCAAAATCGTCACGCCTTCCGTTCGGCAAAATTTTTGGCGAAATAACATGTATATCTCCGATCGCCCAGCCCGAAAATCGTGATTCCGGAAAAAGCGATGCAAGAATCTTTTCATCGCCAACTTGAATGTTTCCGGCACGAAGCCGGATTCCACCGAGCCCAAGTCGCTTTGGAATGGATCCTGCGTAAGAATGATCAGCGATCCAGCCGAATGCACAGACTTCACCGTCCATCCCTAGCAACTCTACGTACTCAACACCGCGGATCGGGTCGGTAACTGTATCGGAAAACTGGATGTAGTTTTGTACACGGTGGACAATCGGGCCATGTCCATCATCTAATTCAATACAAATTGGAGGTCGAATGCCACGTAACTCTAGCTTGCAGTCTATTTCTTTAGCGAGGCTGAATTTGTCGCCGAAAGGTACAGGCGCAACTTGCGATATGTAGCTACGCACGGCCTCTTCATTCAGAAGAATATCGTTGCGCAAACGAGATATTTTACGCAATTCAACTTCAAAGAAGCGAGCCGGAAAACCATCTCCTGAAATTCTAGTCTCTGTAACTACATCTTTCACCAGCGTAGCCAAATCTCCCACGTATTGCTGATCTCGCATTTTGCCTCGTAAAGCGCGGCCGTCCCAACGAATCTCTGTGACTTTTGAATCACCGTCCGTACGGCCGCGGAACACCAGCTCCTGACAGTAACCTAGCCCGGAAAGTCGTCCGACTCCTCGAAAACCGCGGAGTTTCGTCCCTCTTTTTTGGCTTGCACCAATCGCCACTAATCTCTGACAAAATTCCTTTGAAGGTATGCTAGCCCCGTTGTCACGGATCCTAATCACGCGCTCTGCATGATCGAATGAGATCTTGATGCCTGGAGTATCGTCGAAAAGGAGACCTAGATCTCTGGCTTCATCAATAGCATCGGCTGCATTTTGAATGTACTCGCGGTATACATTTAACGGATCAACATACATCGATCCTGCAAGCAGTTCTAGGATATCTTTCCCCACAATCACGCTTTCAGTGATAGGTTTTGGTTTAGGGAGCAAGCTCGATATATTTATTTGCGCGATAACTGCAGACATATTATTCCTCAAATGTTTTCTGTGAGACCAGCATCTTCGACGCGCTCGTCGTCAGGAATCATGATTTCCTCTGTGAGGATTGCATTCTTTCGCTCTTTCATCGACGTCCAGATTTTACGTTCTGACTCTTCCGAAACCGGAACGTAATAGCTCAGAATCCGATTAACTTTGGATGTTGATGCTTGACCTATCAATCCGCTATAGCCGCTTGGCCCAGTCTGCGATAATAGAGCGGCGAGTTCTTTTCTGTCGTCCGCTGAAAGTCTTGTGAACAACGTATTAAATTCGTCTAACTCCGCACGTCCATCAAAAAACTCATACCAATGACGATTAAATAAAAAGTGCTGCGGTAGAAGCAAGAGCTTTTCATATTCCTCAGGAGAATTGCCAAACGCTTGTTTGAAAAAATCCGGAGAACCGCTTACGATTCCATGAGTTGCCTGCAAAATAATTTGCATCGAGCGAAGAAAATAACGGTTCCAGTGTTCACCTACGTGACCTCTGTCTTTCTGGTCAGTTGGCTGAAATCTCATTGGAAATGAAAAAATACGAATACCCAACGCAACGTTCAGGTCAATATTAAGACGCATCCGTTGGTACAGGTCCGTCGGTGTATCGTGGAAATTGTAAAGCATGTAATTTGACAGGTCATGAAGGCCAACTTCGTGAGCCATCCTGATAGACGTCTCATATGGCTTTCTCACCCCAATATGATCAAATGCAATACGAAGAGGTTTGATGCAAATCGTAGCCATCTCTTGCAGGTACATCTTATCTTTGCACAGAATTCGTGCATCGACCCCTTGATTGAAGTCCACTCGCCGTTGTACTGCAACCTTACCTGGACGTGATAGCTTTGCTCCACGTGTGAAGCCTAGATCCCGAATTTCGGCAATGATGTTGCGATAGTTAGTCGACGCGACAACGTTGTTGTCCATTAGCATCAGGTCACGTTTCGGGCCATATCGTTCTTCGATTGCCCGCACGACATCGGTAATGGGTTGCGCATCTCGTTGTCCACCCTCAAGCTTGGGAACGCCACAAAAGTGACACTTGCGCACGCATCCTCGTGATGCGTACGCAAAATAGGCATCATGAACAGGATATGTGTATTGCTCTTTTATTTGGTCCAGAATCGAATAGTCAGGGACGAGATCTTCTATCGGCATGCCATTGATATCGTCCGAATACAGCTCTTCCTCAAAGTCATCTAATTGAAGAGCCTTTGCCGGCGATTCGCTCAATAACCCTTTGATAAACCGAATACCTCTCCAACGTGGTTCAGCGATGAATTGATCCTGCATTAATGACGCGGCAATTCCACCGACGAACACTCTACTGGCATTGCCTTGGGCCACTTGCACCGCGAAGTCGATAGACTTGGAAATTTCTCTCCATTCGAATGAGAATAAACTGGTGACGTAGATACGATCCCAATTTACGTTGAGAACGGATCGGTCTTCTTGACCCTTGATGAATTTGATGTTGTCACGCTTTCCGTGCGGCCCATGATAAGCGGCAATTTTCATCAATCCCAATGGGGGATACTTGTTCCTGTATCCAGGTTCAATTAACAGAATATTCTTGTTTGTCATAAATTCTTAAATTACCAAGTGTTTGTTTCCGAGTGTGGCGCAACAATTCGAGTGCTTTGCTAGCACCGCCGGCGCCGCCAAAACCTTGCATTGGGCCGCTGCTGCTCCAATCGATCTTCTCCACGAAGTCGGATAGCTTTTCGATGAAATAATCCAGATCACATCGTCGTTTTTCTGCGGTCGATTCGCGCACAAAGTCTGCGGCAAGGCTCATCAGACAATAAACGCCGATTCCCTTGACAATTAAGTATCGCTTCGGATTCGCCCAAGCAATCGGAAGTACGAGGGTGATCGCACGCCAAAATTCAATAAGTATTTCGGTCGTTTTTTCGATTGAAATATGGGGGGGCAATTGTGCCTCATTGAGGAACCTGCGCACAGCTTTTTGCATTGTGCGAAGTGAAGCAACTCGTTTTGTGCCAACTGTAGTATTGCCACCCAGGTTAAGACGCTTGTGCCAAGGCGATTTTGGGTCCTGGGCCAACTGCATTGCGTAGTAAAGCTCTGGGTTCGTTTCTGGAAGAAGGTCGCCAATAAGTCGAGTTTCGGTATAATCCAGCAAGCTACTACTCAAGCCCTTCGCCTTACCATTTATGTCACGGAAAATCTCCATTTCTTCCGTGACGGTAAGGCCCAGATAAGTCATGAAGGCAAATTCGATATTACTATTACCCATATATCCAAGACGATGCTGGCAATCGACTTGTGACATGACTGGTATTTCAGATTGTCGTATGCGGAGTAGGGCCATTCCTGGAAAATCCGTACTAGGCTCTATAATCCAGATAGCACCACATTCGGGGCGCAGATTGAACGTGAGAGGGATCGTGCTGGCGCCCTCTCTCTGTATATAACGCTTGAATTCGAGACTGTGCTGTCTGTTGAAAGGTCTTTGGTATCCAGCACCGGTATCTTCGTCAAATGCATCAGCGAAACTGATGCCAGCAAGCAGAGACGCTTTCGCAAATCCCGTAAAGACTTCGCGGTCGCCGCACTTTCCCAATTGGCCAAAAATTCGAATTTCTGCAGTATTCATTTTTCAAAACTGCAGTTTTAAACTGCAGTTTTTCACAAATATCAATGCAGCGGAGTTTGGATCAAGGCGTTATGTCCTGTCAAGTCATTTTATTGACTTCAGGTCAGAATTCAATTTGCAGTTTTATACTGCAAATATTACATGTTCTATTTTGTCTCTTGGAAGAAGTTCGGTTCTCACAACTTCTGACAATTGAGCCAATAACTATTGACCGCCTAGCCTATTCCTCCAATTGGCAAGGGTCTCCACAATCATGTGGTACCACTCCGGTATATCCGTAAAATCCTTCAAAAGCACGTTGTATCGAATTGCACGCGCCCGCCATGCCGCCGTTAGCCTTTGCTTCGGGTCCACGAGCAACCAAGCAGTCAATTGCGCTAGGTGGTAGCGCTCTTCAATCGGCCGCATCTCGAAAGAGATATGACCTTCTGTCAACAGGATATCTTGGTATCCAAGCTGATTTAGCGCGAACTCTCGAAGGTGAATATGTTTGTATTGCGTAGTCATGATCCTGCATAGCTGATGCATGACCGCGTATCGCCCCAAATCCCAATCACTGCCCGCAGTACCAGCGATATCAAGCGCGCGGCTCGCCTCGATCAATAGCGTGGACGCTTGGCTGTCATACGAAATGGGCTCTACTTTTGGCGCATCCCGCAAATCGAATCCGCACGCATGACAATGTGACATCGCCCCAATCTCTAAAGCATCTGGCCTGACCATGTCAAGACGGTGAAGGGCGATAGCCACACCGCATTTCGGGCAGCGGTCGAGAAGCATCGTTCCATGCCGCGTACACACTGTGTTGAAAGCTACACGCCAGCGCTTTCTGAAGTATGGAATCACATCCTCGGCCAAGCATACTGGACAGAACTGCAGTCCATGTCCCACCCGTTTGCGGTGATACATCTTGAGGGCGAGAATCCATTGCAGCGCACCGGACAACCTGAATTTTCGATATAACAGTCCTTCATAGGCGCGCAGCGTCGTCTTCCAAACTATCTCAGCTGGCGTTCCAGTTCGGTAGCTCAGTTCGCTCAACAACCATTCCGGCGCCAAGCGATCAATATCCCTGTTCCACACTTGATGACGATTGCCAAAAATCAGGTTGCAGAAGGTTTGAACCTTCAGTCCATGTCCATGCGCTAGGCGCACGAGCCAACATGAAAGCAACTCATCCGGAAGCGGCTTATAGTGAATAGGCCAGAGCGAGGAAGTGATACCCCTCATGGCGATCAGAGGCGCTTGTACTGCTTGCGTTTGGACGGCGGCACCCATGGCAGCGCATTGATTCGCTCCAACGTGATTCGCTCCACCTTGCTGCGGATCGCGTCCACCGCCAGCTCCTTAACCAGATCGCACATATCGCCCAAAGTGCCTTCGCTACGCGTATGAATTGCCAGCATCATGGCCGGGTCCTTGAGATTCGACGGCTGTTTCAGCGGAGTACGCAATTCCAAAGTCGCCAGCAGGGCGCCGAACTCGTTGTTCGCCCTCCAGGAAGGCAATTCCTCTGGCGTGAAACGGCTGGACATCTGAGGATCGGTGTTGAACGCATTGTAGGCATCTTCTATGCCTGCGGCCACTATGCATACCCCAGTTTCATTGCCGAGGCTTTTGAGAGCATTGCGGAATTCCTTCTGGCGGTTCAGGCTGCCGGCAATCAGGTGATGAATTTCGTCCACAATCAGCATATGCACATCCATCTGCCGAAACAAGCGCTTGATCTGGGAATACTTCTCCGATACCGATGCTGTGGGCTTATACGGCGTCATCAGCACATCCAATATGCGGGTGTAGAAATCTGAAATATCCGGCTTTGGTGGAGCCTCCACCATCACCACCGGACAGATAGTCACTTCCCCCATGGGGTCCATATCCGGCAGATGCAGCGACAAAAACCGCTGCAGAATCGATGTCTTGCCATTGAACGACGGCGCGACCAGCAGCATGTTCGGCATACGGGTGATACGCGGATACGCCAGCAACTCCTCCATGCGTGCCAAAATACGCTTGGCGTCCTTGTAACCCAACCAGGAACCTTCGCGAATGGCGTAGATGCGCGTGTCATCCGTCTTCTCGACCAGCACCCGCGCCGCATCGTTGAGATGTGGATAAGGACTCCCATTGAGGATTGATCGATCAGTCATCATCAAGCGGCTGCACCGCATCCGGGTCGTAACCTCGTACCGCCGACGGCATGGCGGACGGAGTTTGATTGCTGACTTGAGGCAGGTCTTCGGTTTTATCTTTGCGAGCCTTCGCATGCTCGACTCGGCGTTGCTGGGCGCGCCGGGCCGACTTGGTTTTTTCTGCGGCTTCGGCCTCGATGGCACGCTGCTCATTAAGGAGTGCAAACACAGCCTTTTCATTATCGTGCGGAATCCCCCTTTCGTCGGCACGTCGCTGGGCTTCACGCAACTCCCAAATACTTACCGGCGGCAGGCTAGTGTCGCGGTAAGGAATGGCGAAATAACGCATGGCGATCTCATCGAAAAAGTACAATTCGCTGATATCGCGCGGGTCCCGGTGAAAGCGGAACTTGCGCCGATGGCGCTCGAATTCCGGATGCATGGCGTTGATCCAAGGTCGCAATACGTCATGGTAGTAGTGCACGTCATCAATCAACACGCCGTAGTTTTGGACGGTACGTTCGATAAACGGCATGAAATCGATGCGCAGCTTTTCTTCATCAAGGCGGCGCGCTGGCAATCCGCGACCAGGTTTGCCCTTGGTGCCGAGCAGACCCTCGCGCCACTTGGTCAGCGGAGTAGTTCCGATCCCGGCATGCACTTTCCGGTGATAGCGGGCAAAAAACAGGACCAGCCATTTCTCCAGCTCGCTGAAGGTCATGCAGGCATTGCCCTCCGCGTCGTACACGCCCTTTTCTTCCGGCCCGGAAAAGGTCGCACCCTTGACCGTTTTGAGTCCCTCGGAAACGGTTCCCATGAGCCGTTCAATGTGCGCACCGTAGCGCGGCTTCTTCACCGGCCGCAAATGGAGATCGATGTCATATTCGTTGCAAGCCACCTTCAGCATGTCGCCCCGAAATTCACGCGCGTTGTCCATGTGCAGGATGCCCATGACGCCCCAGCACGGCCAGTCCGTTGAGGTAACGCCTAGGCGCGTCATCCACTTTTCCTTCGGCATAATTGCATGAGAAATGCACATGCCGGCCGACATGGCAGACGGAGCATCGAGGGTAAGGTACATTCCGAGGCAAACGCGGCTATTGACGTCAATGGCCAATGTAATCCAGGCTCGGCGAATCGATTTGCGATGCGCATCATCCACAATGATCACCGGCAGCAATGTGTGATCGATTTGGACAAGGGCGAGCGGCCAATCGGCGTCGGGGATTACACCCTTAATCGGGTCAAACTGATCGTGCGCCGCCGCTTCACCTTTTCGGCTCTTGATGCGCTCGCGGCCGTCGGTTCGTTCGATGCGTGTCCGAATCGTATTGAGTGCGGGCAAACGGAGTTGCGCATTGGAACATCGCCTTCTGATTTCTTCGACTGTCGCCGCTATGGATGAACTCTGCTCGGTATCGTGAAAGTTCTCGAGACAATCTGAAATGATCGCGTCGACTTCTGGCGACAGCCTGGTTTTACCTTTGCCGCCCCTGAGGCCGGCGTTGGGCAAAAGCGAGGATAGCAATCCGGTCTCGCGGAACGCTGCCACCCATCGATACACGGTGGCTCGGCTGACGCCAGCCTCCGCCGCAATTTTGTCGGCCTGGGCATCGGCCCATTGGTGGAACGCCGCCTTCAAAATTGGATCGATGTGCCGGCGCCGCTCTTCGGCAATTTGCCAATCTACTTGGGATATCTCCCACAATTCCTGCTTGGTAATCGGTGGAGCGGGCAATGGGCCAATTTTCTTCGGCGGCCCGAGATCGCCAATCTTGAGCAATACCTTTTCGCCGGAACCCACTTCTTTGGCGAGGACGAGATTGATGTCAGCCAACGCCAAAATGACGTAGTCACGACCATTGTTGACGATCGTTGCGCCTTCTTTTATCCAGAGCTGCGTAGGTTCTTTCTTGCTCATGGCGAACCTTCAGGGAAATGAAGGATGACGCTGTTATCGATAGCGACGTCAAGATCGGTGATCAATCTCCGCATTAGCACCAGATTCCAGATTACCGGTAGCCAGTAGAGTTGCTCTTCATCGCCGGCCGCCAATTGCTTAAGCAGGTCTTGCAAGGATGAGGTGCCATCGGCTTCTTCCATCAGTCGAAGGACCAGGGCACGATCTTCTTCTGCCGGCGCAATGTTGCGGTATTCCCTCAAGAACTTGAGGTTGGCCAAGCGTGGAGTCCGGATATCCCTCTCGGTCGTTAGACCGAACTCCCAACCGCGCACGATCACGTACTGCGTCGCGGCGGCAAACTTGGGCGCATACTTATCGGCGTTCTTTTTTAGATCGTCCGAGTGTTTTATTTCAGTCAGCAGCGGTGGCCGAGTCTGATTCGTAGCGGGATCGGCGCGAAAACGCACGAGTACGTCGGGCGTATAGCCTCTAACTACGCCGGGTACGGGGATTGTGACGGGCTGTTCTTCAAAACTTTCGACGTTGTCATCGAAGTCCAGAAGCAGCATATATTCTTTTTCCAAGAGCGACTCAAAACCGCCCATCCGGCCGTTTTTACGGCTGGCGAAACTACCGGTGACGCACAGATAGTTCTTTGGAATCTTACGAACTGGCATGAAGAGCGCTTCCCAGAGCGAAGAAAATCGAGATTAGATTGTCTCACTAACTTCTGACTCAAATGCCGGCAATTGTCAACAAGATGTTGCATCTTTTCAAGCAGTATTGCGAATTTCGGTTGCGTTGCCTACCCATTCCGAAGCCCTGTGACTAGATTTTGGACACCTAGCTGGCGTCGATCAACGGCCAGGAGAGACCGGTCTAGCATCCCTGGTGATGATCCTTTACAGACTGGTAGCTGTCGTTGGGTCGCAGCATCAGACGCCTTGTTATAAATGTAAAAACAGATGGGCCACATTATCAGCGACGCATCCAGGCGCATAGCACGACAAATAGTCCGAGTTTCTATTAATCTTCTATAGTAATATTGTTCTAACATATTATTGGCATATGAGTCACGACCAACGCGTCCTTAGGGGAATTGATGGACAATATTATTCTGAGTGGAATGCTAAAAGAATTTGTAGTGCGACACGACCTACAACAGGAAAAAGCTGAAAAGCAATTTGAAAAATTCACCAATTATTGTCTTCTTAAAGCAGATCACTATGACTCATTCGATTTTGAGAAAGTCGATACCGGTGAATGCATGGGTATTGACGGAGTAGGAGTATCCGTTGGAGGAGTTCTTGTCAATGAAGTGGCTGACGTCGAACAGTTCACGAAAAATCAGTTTTCCGCAAAATTTTATTTTACACAGGCGAAAACGTCCTCCAGTTTTGATCTAGGCGATTTTCTAAAATTTTCCGGAACGGTGAAATTATTCTTTGGCCAGGATCCGAGCGCAATACCAGCAGAGTTAAAGCGGGCGTTCGAAATTAAGACGGTTATTTATGATCGTGCGGCCAAGATGGCCCAGCTTCCGACAATTGATTTGTGCTATGCATTTACTGGAACGTTCAATAAAAATACAAGCCAAGCCGGACCATTAATCGAAAATGAAATTAATATTCTTCGTGGCATGCGGTATTTGTCATCGCACGTGGAATGGCGGGTTAGCGACGGGGAAGAACTTGCGAAGCTTTATCGTGAAACCCAAAATGATATCCAGAAGGAGATTTCCTTCCAAAGACATGTTGCCTTACCTGGCATTAAAGGCGCAAGTGCAGCATACATCGGTGTTGTTAAGTGCGTGGACTACGTAAAATTAATCCAAAAGGAAAATGGGGAGTTAAATAAAGGATTATTTTTTGAGAATGTTAGGGACTTTCTGGGTATAAATAATCCTGTGAATGAAGACATTGCCGCAACAATTCATTCTATCGATGAACGTGATCGTTTTGCAATTTTAAACAACGGCGTCACTATTGTTGCAAAGAAAGTTACACCCTCCGGTGATTTATTCAAAATCTCACAGTTTCAAGTTGTGAATGGCTGCCAAACAAGTCATGTTCTTTTTAAGAATAAAGAAGCGCTTAGCAGTGACATGTATTTGACCGTGAAGGTGATCGAAACCTCTGACGTCGATCTTAGCGGTCAGATTATTTCGACAACCAATAGCCAGTCGCTTGTCGTTAAAGAAGCGTTCGCAACTATAAAACCTTACCATCGAAGACTGGAAGATTTTTTTAATGCCATGAGGGATGTTAATTATGAATACTATTATGAGCGTCGCCCTCACCAATATGATCATCAAGATATTCGTCACAACTTGATCGTTACAGCACCAGCGCTTATAAAATCTTTCGTCTCGGTGGTTCTTGAACAGCCCCATAAGATTCATTACTATTACGGGACGCTGCTGGAAGAATATAATCGCGATAAATTCAGCGAATTGTTCTCTGACTCTGACTACCCCGGACTTTACTTTGCTGCGCATCATCTTGCATCGAAAGTGAAAATTGCGATGATGAAGAATGTGGCGATGAAGGAATGGGCATTTCATATTTCGCTTCTAGTAAAAAAACTAATTGCCCCCCTTTTATCAAAGTCCTCAAATTTAAACGACAAAAAATTCTTGGATACCCTAGCTTATATTGATAAAGAATTTGACTCTTCATTTGATATCGCAATCAAACTAGTATCTAGTTTGAATTTGGAGACGAAGCGCAATCGTGAGCCAGAGGTGACAGCATTAATCCTAAAAAATTTAAATAATTATCAATTTCCTAAAATTCCCAAGGATGTAAACAAGCGGAATGGCAGTACTCAGGGAGAAGGAAATCTTCTCAAAAATAAGCCATTAGCAAAGCACGTCGAACCAAACAGGAGGAAGCTACTCGATGGCGAAAATTCTGCCGGCACGATAGGTGAAGCAGTTACGTTAAGGCTAGTTAATGGAAGGTATTCTGGAATTGTTGTCCACAACAATATTGAATTAAAAGAAATTAGAATAAGCTATGGGCCATATAGTATCGATATTTGTAAAAACTCATCCAATCCAGAGTACCCTACCATCGGCACGCGCGTCCAATTTGAGGCTCGGTCTGAGAAATATACACAGATAGACTGACTTTCGCGACACCGCAATGGAATCACTGCGATCAACATCCGTTTTTGCTACATAGCAGGCGCTCAAGTAATCCGACTTGACCGGGCGGTTTTTGGTCGGGAACGGCCAATCGCCGCGGAAAGCGGCGATGGGAACGCGCTGCACGATGACGCATGGGTGGTGGCTCGTTGATGTCTTACGAACTGGCATCAAGAACACCTGCCAGAGCACAGTCAAGCGGTTCGAAATAGTCTCATTAACTTCTAATTTTCGTCTCACTAACTTCTGCTTGAAAATAAAGAAATTTGGCGATTTATCTCACCAACTACTGATTGTTCACAGTGGTGTAAATATCATCGCCAAGTGCATGCTCTGAGGGAGCCGCCAATGGCGAAAATTATTGGCGGTTTCCCTTCAGTGCGTAACTACAGCTGCAGACCGAAAATCTGATGCCATGCTCTGGTCGTGTCCGTTGCACCCCGGCAGTACGATTCCGGAACACGAATCTCATCGAATCCGCTGTCGACGATAGCCGGTAATTCGCCGCGAATTGCTTGTCGTGGTGTATGGCCATGATGTTAAGATTTGCCGTTGCATCCGCACGGCACTCATTCATCATAGCCAGGAACAAATGGATAATCAGTTTTTCAAAAAGCCCATTCTCAACTCACCGTACGGGTATCCATCGCGTCATTGGGAGCTAGACGATAGTGGACAGCCGACACAGCAAATCATTCCAAACCGCCGTGACGCGAAGTTCATCTCTCCGATTCCCAAGCCGAAAAAGCGCAAAGGTGCACAATCGTCGCTCGGATTCGAAGATGATGCTGGCCTTTCCACGCAAGAGCAGAGGTATGACCATACCGCTACCATCAATGCAGTACGTCTTGAGGTAGATAAGTGGAGGGTCTTGCCAAATCCGATCGACTGGCGCGTCACTCCTGAGACCGCCCGCCTACTTCAACACTGGCGTCATCACAAGTTCAGTAGCATCCGGCCTTTCTTTTGCCAGATTGAAGCGGTGGAAACCGCCATCTGGCTGATCGAGGTAGCACCGCAACTGGGCAAGGCCGGCGAGCGTTTTCTTGAACACTTGGCGAATGCCAACAACGACGCCAATCCCGAGCTGATGCGGCTTGCATTGAAGCTAGCAACCGGTGCAGGCAAAACCACGGTCATGGCCATGCTGATCGCGTGGCAAACCATTAATGCGGTGCGCCGCCCAAATAGCAAAAAATTCACCCGGGGCTTTCTGCTGGTCGCGCCCGGCTTGACCATTCGCGACCGCTTGCGGGTGCTGCTGCCAAACGACCCCGACAGCTACTACGCCAGCCGTGAGCTGGTGCCAAGCGACATGATGAGCGATCTGGAGCGCGCCAAGATCGTCATCACCAATTACCATGCATTCAAACTGCGCGAGCGCATCGAACTATCCAAGGGCGGCCGTTTGTTGCTGCAAGGACGCGGCGGCGACGAACTCAACACGCTCGAAACAGAAGGCCAGATGCTGCAGCGAGTCATGCCCGACCTGATGGGATTGAAGAATATTCTGGTCATCAATGACGAGGCACACCACTGCTATCGCGCGAAACCGGATGTCGATGCAGGCGGCGAGAACCTGAAAGGCGACGATAAGAAAGAGGCCGAAGAAAACAATGAAGCCGCTCGTCTCTGGATATCCGGCCTGGAGGCTGTCAACCGCAAGCTAGGCGTTGCGCGCGTAATGGACCTGTCCGCCACGCCTTTTTTCCTGAGCGGATCAGGCTACGTCGAAGGAACCTTGTTCCCGTGGACCATGAGCGATTTTTCGCTGATGGATGCGATCGAATGCGGCATCGTCAAGCTGCCGCGGGTACCGGTTGCCGACAACATCCCCGGCGGCGAAATGCCGAAATTCCGCAACCTGTGGGAGCACATCGGCAAGCGCATGCCAAAGAAAGGCCGTGGTGCGGCCAAGACGCTGGACCCGCTCAGTCTGCCGGTGGAGCTGCAAACCGCATTGGAAGCCTTGTACGGACATTACAAAAAGACTTATGCCCTGTGGGAAAAAGCAGGCATTCGCGTGCCGCCTTGCTTCATCGTGGTGTGCAACAACACTTCCACCTCAAAGCTGGTATATGACTACATATCAGGTTTTTATCGCGCCAACGAAGACGGCTCCAGCGCATTGGAAAACGGCCGCCTGCCGCTGTTTCGCAACTTTGACGAGCACGGCAATCCGCTCGGGCGCCCGAAAACCTTGTTAATCGACAGCGAACAGCTTGAATCCGGCGAGGCGCTGGACGACAACTTCCGCACCATGGCCGCCGACGAAATCGAGCGTTTCCGCCGTGAAATCATTGAGCGCAGCGGCGATGCGCAGGCAGGCCAGAACCTCACAGATCAAGAGCTGCTGCGCGAAGTGATGAACACCGTCGGCAAGTCAGGTCGTTTGGGCGAATCCATTCGCTGCGTGGTGTCTGTGTCGATGCTGACCGAAGGCTGGGACGCCAATACCGTCACCCACGTGCTGGGCGTGCGCGCGTTCGGCACCCAGTTGCTGTGCGAGCAGGTCATCGGCCGCGCGCTGCGCCGCCAATCGTATGAGTTGAATGAAGAAGGCCTGTTCAATGTCGAATATGCGGACGTGCTCGGCATCCCGTTCGACTTCACCGCCAAACCAGTCATCGCTACCCCACAGCCCCCGCGCGAAACCATCCAGGTCAAGGCCATGCGGCCCGAGCGCGATGCACTGGAGATCGAATTTCCGCGCGTGCAGGGCTACCGCGTGGAACTGCCCGAAGAACGGCTCAGCGCCGAGTTCAACGCCGATTCGGTGCTGGAACTCACCCCCGACGACGTCGGCCCCTCCGTCACCCAGAACTCCGGAATCATTGGCGAAGCCGTGAATCTGAGCCTTGAGCACCTGGGCGATATGCGGCATTCCACGCTACTGATGCATTTGACCAAACGCCTGCTGTACGCCAAATGGCGCGACCCTGGCGAAGAGGCCAAGCTCCACCTGTTCGGCCAGCTCAAGCGCATCACCAAACAATGGCTCGACACTTGTCTGGTGTGCAAGGGCGGCACCTATCCGGCGCAACTGATGTATCAGGAACTGGCCGACATGGCCTGCGAGCGCATCACCGCAGGCATCACCCGCGCACTGGTCGGCGAGCGCCCGATCAAGGCCGTGCTCGATCCGTACAACCCGACCGGCACCACGCGCCACGTTAACTTCAACACCTCCAAGACCGAGCGCTGGGAAACCAGGGCAGACCGCTGCCAGCTCAACTGGGTGATTCTCGACAGCGACTGGGAAGCTGAATTTTGCCGCGTCGCCGAAGCCCATTCCAGCGTCAAGGCCTATGTGAAGAATCACAACCTCGGGCTGGAAGTGCCATACCGCTACGGCTCAACCATGCGTCAGTACCGGCCTGACTTTATCGTGCGCATCGACGATGACCATGGCGACGACGATTTGCTCAACCTAATCGTCGAAATCAAGGGCTACCGCCGCGAAGACGCCAAAGAGAAAAAATCCACCATGGATACCTATTGGGTGCCCGGCGTGAACAACCTGGGCAGTTACGGCCGCTGGGCCTTCGCCGAATTCACCGAGGTCTACCAGATGCAGCACGACTTCGAGGCCAGAGTAGAGGCCGAATTCGACAAAATGATCGCCACAGCGCTGGAGCAGACATGAAATTCAGGCGGACCGAACTCACAGCTGACCATTTTGTCGGCGTCAACAAAATGGTTGCCCCGATCATTGCCAACGACAGAAGTGCCGCGCCAGCATGAGCACGAAAAAAAGTGACTCTCTACCTACAATTGTTGCCACGCTGTCGCAACAATTGACGCTGGGATATGGCCGAGGTTTTGCAGAGAAGAATTTGCGTCGAATGGTGCAGTTCGCGGAAGTGTTGCCTGACGAGCAGATTATCATGACACGGTCGAAACAATTGGGCTGGAGTCATTTTGTCCAGCTTCTGACTCTCAAATTACCTCTGCAGCGCGAGTTTCGTAGGATGGGTGAAACCCATCGCTGTTCAGCTGCTGCCAAAGCCAATGATGGGTTTCACCCATCCTACTGTGCTTAGTTTGGGTTAATCCTCATAACAAAAACAGAATTTTTTTGCGACAAAAAATGAAAACTGACCTGATCCAAACACTGACTACTACCTTCGAGGCCCATGCGCAGCAGACTGAAAATGGCATCGAATTCTGGCTTGCACGTGACCTGCAATATTTGCTCGGTTATGCGAAATGGGACAACTTTCTGAATGTGGTTTCCAAGGCCAAAACCGCCTGTGAAGTTTCTGAACATCAAGTGACAGACCATTTTGCCGACGTCGGGAAAATGGTCGACCTCGGCTCAGGTAGCCAGCGGGAAGTGGATGACATCATGCTTACCCGCTACGCCTGCTATCTGATTGCGCAAAACGGCGATCCCAAGAAGCCGGAAATCGCCTTTTCCCAAACCTACTTCGCGATTCAGACCCGTCGCGCAGAACTGATCGAGCAGCGCCTGCTGGAGGCAGAGCGCCTGTCGGCCCGCAAGAAGCTCACCGAAACGGAAAAGGAATTGTCCGATGTCATCTATGAGCAAACCGGCGGCAATCAAAACTTCGCCATTATCCGCAGCAAAGGCGACCAAGCCCTCTTCGGTAAAACAACCCAAGCGATGAAGTCCCAATGGAAAGTGCCGGACAACCGCCCACTTGCCGACTTCGCGCCAACCATCATACTGAAGGCGAAGGACTTTGCCACCGAGATCACCATCTTCAATGCCCGCGAACATAAACTCGCGAATGAAACGGCCATCTCCAGCGAACACATCACCAATAACGAAGCCGTCCGCAAGACACTGCTCGAACGCGGCATACGCCCTGAGAGTCTGCCTGCCGCGGAAGACATCAAAAAAGTCGAACGTCGCCTTGCTTCCGACGAGAAGAAGGCCTTGAAAAACCCCGACGCGCTCGATTCCTGATTCCTACCCAAAACATGGCCACCAAAAAAGCACCCCTCGTCGTCGAAATCCTCAAGCACGACGACGCTACACGCAAAAACATCCCCACCGCCGAATACCAGTCGGTCATGCAGAAGGAGCAGCAACAGCCGGTGCGCGTGGCCTACGCGCGCCGCAATCGCGACCTCGACCCGCAACTGGTCTGGCGCGGCAAGGACGAGCAGGACTGGTCAGACCTGGTGGTCCACGCACCGCCGCTCTACATCCAGGAGAAGGTCCATCCGAAGGTGCTGATCGATGACCTCAAGCGCCAAAGCGAGGCCGATCAAAAGGCGACCGATGCGCAAGTCGACATGTTTGCCGACTTCAACGGTCTGCCCAACGACAGCGCCAAGACCGAGTTTTACCAGCACGACGCGCATTGGGCCAACCGCATGATCCTTGGCGACAGCCTGGCCGTGATGGCCAGCCTTGCCGAGCGTGAAGGCCTGCGCGGCAGGGTGCAGTGCATCTATTTTGATCCACCCTACGGCATAAAATTCAACAGCAACTTCCAGTGGAGCACCACCAGCCGCGACGTGAAAGACGGCAACGCCGACCACATCACGCGCGAGCCGGAACAGGTGAAGGCGTTTCGAGATACCTGGCGCGACGGCATCCATTCCTACCTGACCTATTTGCGCGACCGATTGACGGTGGCACGCGATTTATTAACTGACTCGGGATCGATCTTTGTGCAGATCGGGGATGAGAATGTGCACCGTGTGCGGGCGGTGATGGATGAGGTGTTTGGTGAAGACAATTGCGTGGCTCTAATTCAGTTCAAAAAAACGGGCGGATTCGATGCGGATTCGATTGCTTCGATCTGCGATTACGTAGTTTGGTATGCAAAATCCAAGCCTAATCTGAAATACCGATCACTTTATGAGCAAAAAGTCTACGGAGAAGGCTCTGGCGAGCGATATAAGTCATGTTTACTTCCATCCGGTGAAAGCGTCCCCTCTTCAAAATTTACTGATGAGGACGGGAATTTTGAATTGCCCGAAGGGGGACGTTTGTTCTTAGGTGGTCCCCTTACTTCGGACGGAGCACCAAGCAATCCATTTCCGCTCGAATTTGAAGGGGCGGTATTGAACCACAAGCCCAATCAACACTGGAAAACTACACGTGAGGGACTCAAGCGCATTGGCAAGGCTGGGCGACTGTTTCGAACGCGTGCGTTCGTCAATTACCGCCTATTCATCGATGACTTCGCTGCTACGCCTGTAACGAACATGTGGACAGACACCATGGGAACTGCGGAGCGAGACAAAGTCTATGTTGTGCAAACGGTATCCCGCATCGTCCAACGTTGCATACTTATGGCCACTGACCCCGGCGATCTCATCCTCGATCCGACTTGTGGGTCAGGCACCACCGCCTACGTCGCCGAACAATGGGGCCGCCGCTGGATCACCATCGACACTTCGCGCGTCGCACTCGCGCTGGCTCGCGCCCGCATCATGGGCGCACGCTATCCGTACTACCTGCTGGCCGACAGCCGCGAAGGCCAGATCAAGGAAGCCGAAGTCACCCGCAGCGCGCCCAGCAGTAGTGCGACGCGCGGCAACATCGCCCACGGTTTTGTCTGCGAGCGCGTGCCGCACATCACGCTCAAATCGATCGCCAACAACGCCGAGATCGACGTCATCTGGGACCAATTTCAGCAGACGCTGGAGCCGCTGCGCGAAGCCTTGAACGAGGCGCTGGGCCAACAGTGGCAGGAGTGGGAGATTCCACGCGAGTTGAGCGACAAGCACCTGCTTAACCTCACCGGTAAGATCGACCGCGACGTACGTTTCGAGAAAGCAAAGAAGCTGCACGCCCAATGGTGGCAGCAACGGATCGCGCGCCAGAAGGAAATCGATGCGTCGATTGCCGCCAAGGCCGAGTTTGAAACCCTGTACGACAAACCCTACAACGACAAGAAAAAGGTGCGTGTCGCCGGGCCATTCACGGTCGAAAGCCTGTCGCCCCACCGCGTGTTGGGCGTGGATGAAAACGACGAGCTGATCGATCCGAATAATCCAAAAACCGCCCAGCAGCAAGCCAAGTACAAAGAAGAACGCGACTTCGTCCAGATCATCCTGGAAAACCTGAAGACCGCCGGCGTGCAGCAGGCGCACAAGCAGGACAAGATCAACTTCACCGCGCTGACACCGTGGCCGGGTGATCTGGTCTGCGCCGATGGCCGCTATCTGGAAGGCGAGGAAGGTAACAGCAGCGAAAAGCGCGCCGCCGTCTTCATCGGCCCCGAGTTCGGCACCGTCTCGCGCCCCGACCTGGTGGCCGCCGCCCGCGAGGCCGGCGACGCCGGCTTCGACGTGCTGATCGCCTGCGCGTTCAACTACGACGCCCACTCGGCCGAATTCGACAAACTCGGCCGCATCCCCGTGCTCAAAGCCCGCATGAACGCCGACCTGCACATGGCCGACGATCTCAAGAACACCGGCAAAGGCAACCTGTTCGTCATCTTCGGCGAGCCCGACATCGACGTGCTGGACGCAGACGATGGCCAAGTCCGCATCAAGGTCAACGGCGTCGATGTATTCCACCCCAACACCGGCGAAGTGCGCAGCGACGGCGCCGACGGCATCGCCTGCTGGTTCATCGACACCGACTACAACGAAGAAAGCTTCTTCGTCCGCCACGCGTACTTCCTTGGCGCGAATGATCCATATAAGGCGCTCAAGACCACGCTGAAAGCCGAGATTAATGAAGAAGCGTGGGCGACGTTGAACAGCGATACGTCACGGCCATTTGGCAAGCCGAAATCGGGACGGATTGCGGTGAAGGTGATCAACCACCTGGGTGATGAGGTGATGAAAGTGTTTAAAGTGTAAAAAATCGAAAGAAGCTCAGTTGATGAATTGTGAAAATTTTGATGCGGTAACACATCCGACAAAGGATAAATAATGGCTTTAATTGAAGGTTTTCGTGTCCAGAACTACCGTGCCTTACACGATGTGACACTAGGTAAGCTGTCCAACCAGCAACAGGGGGAACCGCTAACGCCATTTACCGTGGTAATTGGTAAGAATGGCGTTGGCAAAAGTACGCTATTCGACGCCTTTGGTTTTATTGCAGATTGCCTTTCGCACGATGTGGAGACTGCGTGCGACATGAAGCAACGCGGTGGATTCGACCGCTTGCGATCACTGGGAACTAATGCGCCAATCAAGTTCGAGATCTACTACCGTGAAGCGCCCAAGGAACGGCCAATCACCTATGAGCTATCCATTGCGCTGGATGATTCAGGGCGTCCGTTCGTGGAAACCGAATTGCTGAAGCAACGGCGCAGAAAACAGACCCATGGCCGGCCTTTCCCGTTCCTGCGTTTGAATCACGGAAAAGGCCTCGTGTGGGCGGGCGAAGATGCTGTCGAGATCGAGGGGGAAGAAGACCGCGGCCAAGAGTCGGTCGAATTGACGGATCTGCGACAATTGGGTATCGCAACGCTTGGTACGTTGAAAGAGCACCCACGCATCAAGCGGTTCCGAGACTTTCTCAAAGGCTGGTATCTTTCTTATTTCTACCCGGATGCGGCACGGGGTTTGCCTTCAGCCGGGCCACAGAAACATTTGAACGTTCATGGCGACAATATTGGCAACGTGGTTCAGTTTATGGAGCGCGAGCACAAAGAGCGCTTCAGACTGATTCTGGAACGTATCGCTGCTAAAATTCCAGGCGTCGCGAGCATCGACACCAAGGTGACGGATGACAAGCGCGTACTGTTGCGTTTCAATGATGGGGCATTCGACGATCCATTCTTTGCCCAACAAATGTCGGATGGCACGTTGAAGGTGTTTGCCTACCTTTTGCTGCTGGAAGATCCAGACCCTCCGCCCTTCATTTGTATCGAAGAACCGGAAAACGGCCTATATCACAAACTGCTGGAGACGTTGGCGCAAGAGTTTCGCATCCACGCAACCGGAAAAAAGAATGCACCGCAGATTTTTGTCACCACCCATCAACCTTATTTTGTTGATGCCTTGTCAGCTGACGAAGTCTGGATATTGGACAAAGGATCTAACGGGTATTCCACTGTGCGCCGTGCTTCCGATTTGGGAATTGTAAAAAGCTTGGTGGCTGAAGGGCTGCCTCTGGGCGGTCTTTGGTACAGCGACTATCTAGATGCAAGGTAACCCGATGCATTTTGAGATACTCGTTGAAGACCAGTCTGGGAAGAAAGCACTCGACATTCTTGTTCCAAAAATCATTGCTAGTGAGGACACTTACAAGGTCCATTCATATAAAGGGATTGGTCGTATTCCCAAAAACCTTAACGGGAAGGCTGATGCAAGTAGGCGAATTTTGCTTGACCAGCTTCCCAGATTACTCAGGGGTTATGGAAATTCATTTGCTAATTGCTCCGACGATTATCCGGCTGTTGTAATTTTGATCTGTGACCTTGACGGCAAGTGCCTACAGACATTCCGCCAAGAGCTTCTTGCAATTCTAGATACCTGTAACCCAAAACCAGAAACTCGTTTTTGCATTGCGATTGAGGAAGGGGAAGCATGGTTTCTTGGTGATATTCCGGCGATTAAAGCAGCATATCCGAAGGCTAAGGTGCCTGTTCTAAATTCATATGAAAATGACGCAATCTGCGGCACTTGGGAACACCTAGCGGATGCTGTTTTCCCAGGCGGCGCACAAACCTTGTCAGGTAAAGGTTGGCAGGCAATCGGCGCAGAAAAATCAGCTTGGTCTGAGAGAATCGCACCACATATGGATGTTGCAAAAAATTCATCGCCAAGTTTTTGTTATTTCAAGACGACGCTTCAAAAATTAGCAGGATTCGAGGGATATTGATGAACTTCCGCATCGCCGACACCTTCACTGACAGCCTCGCCAAACTCACCGGCGACGAGCAGAAAGCCGTCAAGACCACTGCCTTCGACCTGCAACTGAATCCGGCCAATCCCGGCCTGAGTTTCCACAAACTCGACAAGGCCAGGGACAAAAACTTCTGGTCGGTGCGCGTCAGCAGCGCCATCCGCCTGATCGTGCACAAGACCACCGCCAGCCTGCTGCTGTGCTACGTCGATCATCACGACAATGCGTATCAGTGGGCCGAGCGGCGCAAGCTGGAAACACACCCGAAGACCGGCGCGGCGCAGTTGGTTGAAATCCGCGAGCGGGTTGAGGAAATCATCGTCAAGAAGCACATCGAGCTTGTGCAACCTGAACTTGCCAAGCCCTTGCTGTTTGCGAATCTGTCCGATGACGATCTGCTGGGTTACGGTGTGCCGCTGGAGTGGCTGGCCGACGCACGTCAGGCCAACGAAGACAGTCTGCTGGTGCTGGCCGAGCATCTGCCAGCCGAAGCCGCGGAAGCCTTGCTGGAACTGGCCACCGGCGGCAAGCCGCAAGTAATTCAATACGCCGGTGTCGGGGGCGATCCTTTCGCGCATCCGGACGCGCTGCGCCGCTTCCGCGTGATGAATGACCTCGAGGAGTTGGAGCGCGCGCTGGCATATCCGTGGGACAAATGGACGATCTTCCTGCATCCGGCGCAGCGGCAATGGGTGGAGCGCGATTACAGCGGCCCGGCGCGCGTGTCAGGTTCGGCGGGCACCGGCAAGACCATCGTCGCGCTGCATCGGGCTGTCTTTCTGGCACGCAGCCAGCCTGACAGCCGGGTGCTGCTGACAAGCTTTTCGGAAACGCTGGCGAATGCATTGCGAACCAAGCTGAGACGCTTGATCAGCAACGAGCCGCGATTGGCCGAACGCCTGGAAGTACATGCGATGAACGCGATCGGCGAGCGTCTGTATGCGCTGCACTTCGGACGTCCGCAAATTGCTTCCTTTGATGCAATCCGAGGTTTTATCGCAGATGCTGCGGCGACGCTTGGCAATCAGAAGTTCGGCATGAGTTTTTTGCTGACCGAGTGGGAAGAAATGGTCGATGCGTGGCAGTTGGACAGTTGGGAGTCTTATCGCGATGTGAAGCGACTGGGAAGAAAAACGCGTCTATCGGAACCCCAGCGTGCAGCGCTTTGGTCCATCTTTGATATTGTGCGTGCGCGCTTGCGCGCCGATGGCTTGATTACTCACGCAGAAATGTTCACGCGTCTGGCCGGTGCATTGGCAGGCCGCGCCCATCCACCGTTCGAGTTTGTCGTGGTTGATGAAGCGCAGGACGTGAGCGTTGCGCAATTGCGCTTTCTTGCGGCGATTGGTATGGATCGGCCGAACAGCCTTTTCTTCGCCGGCGATCTCGGCCAACGGATTTTTCGGCAACCGTTTTCGTGGAATTCGCTCGGTGTGAACATACGCGGACGGGCACGCACGCTGCATATCAATTACCGGACCTCACATCAGATCAGGATGCAGGCAGACCGCTTGCTGGGCCCGAATGTTTCGGATGTTGACGGCAATATGGAGGAACGGGGCGGCACGGTATCGGTATTCAATGGCTCGGCGCCAGTGATTCTGAGCTTTGACAGTCAGGAGCAGGAAACCGATGCGGTTGCCACTTGGCTTGCGGATCGCAGCAAAGAGGGTATCGCACCGCATGAAATTGGCGTATTCGTCCGGTCCGATGCGGAACTGGAGCGCGCCCGTGCAGCCGTCTCCGCGGCCGGGCTTTCGTTCAACGTGCTTGATGATCAGGTTGGGACAAGCGGCGGGCAAGTGTCGATCAGCACCATGCATCTGGCCAAGGGCCTTGAGTTTCGCGCGGTGGCGGTCATGGCCTGCGACGACGAAGTCATTCCTTTGCAGCAGCGTATCGAGTCAGTGGCCGACGACGCTGACCTGGAGGAGGTTTACAACACCGAACGCCACTTGCTGTACGTCGCCTGCACCAGAGCCAGGGATCATTTGCTCGTCACCAGCGTCGATCCCCGATCGGAGTTTCTGGATGATCTTCGAATGGGAGGGTTGATGTCTGGCCCCAGGTGCAATCTTCCGATCAAAGCCTGCTGAATTATTTCGGAAACGGACACAGCGAACGCCTTCCCGTCATGGAATTTCATTTCCTCCATGACAACGCTTTACTTGAAATTTTTGAGAGACACTCTTTTTTATTCAAAAAAAAGCTGGTTTATTCAAAAATGCGCAATTTCATCGGGTTCAAATGGATCGCCGAACACACTGGGATTGCCCCCTCACAACCATTTTCAGTCGGGAGTCAACTGGGCAGGTCCCGGCGCACCGTTGTGACGGGTAACACGCGTGAGGAAACATATCCGCCCGGCGCCCGGCCGCACGCAACAATTCCGGCGCACCTGACTTTCGCGTTCAAGCACGAAACGATCAACCTGGAATTCCTTGCGCGCCTGTGCGCGGGGGCCAGCGATTCTCGAACAGTGGGTCCGTGACGAGCGGACCGGCGCCTGCCCGGCCTCAGGCCGGAATTGACTGCAATCAAGTCCATGTCAACAGTGCTTGTGAACGATCAATCGTTGCTCAGATCGGCCCGCAGATGGGTAGACAAATCGGGCGTTATTGCGATAATTTAACCGCAGGGTGGCTGGCTACCGTGATGATTCTGCTCCCTGCTTCACCCGGAGTCCGCGACTTTTGCCACGCAACAGCGTAAGGCGCGGGTTTCGGTCCGGGACAGTTTGTACGCATGCTTAAAGATAACTCTGTCAACCCGGCACGCCAGCAGCGGCCGCTGGCCAGCCAATTGTCATATCTTGCCTGTCATGGACACCGCACCTCTGTAACCAGACAATCCTCGGATTCTTATCGGGTTCATCATGACGCATCGCATTGTTGTCGTCGGTGGCGGAGCCGGTGGCTTGGAACTGGCCACCCGTCTTGGCCGCACCTTGGGCAAACGCGGCAAGGCCGCGATTACCTTGGTCGATGCCCACCTTACCCATCTCTGGAAACCGTTGCTGCATGAAGTTGCGGCCGGTTCGCTGAACTCGTCGGAAAACGAACTCAATTATGTCGCGCAAGCGAAATGGAATCACTTTGAATTCCAGATCGGCCGCCTCTGCGGACTCGACCGGGCCGCGCAGCGCATCGCGCTGGCAGCCACGTTCGATGAAGCCGGAATCGAGCTCGTGCCTGCCCGGACCTTACCTTATGACAGCCTGGTCATCGCGGTCGGCAGCATAACCAATGATTTCGGCATTGCAGGCGCAGCCGAGCATTGCGTTTTTCTTGATACTCCAGTGCATGCCGAGCGCTTCCACCATCAACTTTTGCGCCATTATCTACGAGCCCATGCGCGCGAAGGCGCCCATCAGCACATTAGCGTGGCCATTGTCGGCGCCGGCGCTACCGGCGTCGAACTGGCTGCCGAGCTGCGCCATGCAGCCCAGCAATTGACCGCTTACGGGCTCAGCGGTATTGCGCCGCAAGATATGCGCATCACGCTCATCGAAGCGGGTCCGAAGGTGTTGCCGGCGCTTCTCGAGCGCGTCAGCGAACCGGCGCACCAAACGCTGAAAAAACTGGGCATTACGGTGTTCACATCATCCCCGGTCAAGGAAGTCGCAGCCGATAGCCTGAAGATGGCCGATGGCAGCGTCATTTTTGCCAGCCTGAAAGTGTGGGCCGCCGGCATCCGGGCCCCTGCGTTCCTGAACAATCTGGATGGCCTTGAAAGCAACCGGATCGGCCAGCTGGTGGTTCGTCCAACCCTGCAAACCACGCTGGACGACAATATTTTCGCATTGGGCGACTGCGCCGCCTGCCCGCTTGGCGACGGCCGGCAAAATGTGCCGCCGCGCGCTCAAGCGGCGCACCAGCAAGCCGCGTTGCTGGTCAAATCGATGCAACTGCGCCTGAACGACAGACCGTTGCCGCCATACCGTTACCGGGATTACGGCTCGCTGGTGTCGCTGTCGCGATTTAGCGCAGTGGGCAATTTGATGGGAAACCTGATGGGCAGCATCAAACTGGAAGGCTGGCTGGCGCGGATGTTTTATCTATCGCTGTACCGGATGCACCAGATCGTCCTGTATGGCGCGTTCCGCACTGCGCTGCTGATGCTGAGCGACCGGATCGGCCGCAGTACCGAGCCGCGCCTGAAATTGCATTGATTACTGCGCCGGCGCCCCGGCAGTCCGGCCCGTGAACCTGATGCATTACAGTGCAGCCGGTGGCGTAAAATACCGTTTTTTTACGCTATCATTCCGAAATCGGCCGTACTGTACAGCCGGCCATATTTCGTACCAGACAGGTAACCCCATGAATCTTGCATTGCCCGATATTGAAATCTCAGAACAGCTGATTCGCCGTTTCGACACTCTCGGCCCACGCTATACGTCGTACCCGACTGCGGATCGCTTCCACGCCGGCTTCGATGTGCAGTCGTACAATGCGCAGCTGGAACAACGCGCCGCCAATACCGGCAGCAATCCGCCGCTGTCCGTGTATGTGCATATCCCGTTTTGCGAGTCCTTGTGTTATTTCTGCGCGTGCAACAAGATCATCACCAAGGAACACGGCCGGGCGGCCGAATATCTGCGTTATCTGGACAAGGAAATGGCGCTGGTGGCGGCCCGCATCGGCCCCGACCGGCAGACTGCGCAGCTGCACTTCGGCGGCGGCACGCCGACCTTTTTGAGTGCGGACGAATTACGCCAGTTGATGCAAATGCTGCGCAGCCATTTCAATTTCCTGCCGGACGCCGAACTCGGCATCGAAATCGATCCGCGCACCGTCAATGACGACACGATGGCATTGCTGGCCGAGCTGGGCTTTAACCGCACCAGCTTCGGGGTGCAGGATTTCGACCCTGCGGTGCAGCAGGCGGTGAACCGGATTCAGCCGCTGGAAATGGTCGAAAAAGCCGTCACCGCCAGCCGCAAGGCCGGCTTCGTGTCGGTCAACGCCGACCTGATCTACGGTTTGCCCAAGCAGTCGCTGGACAGCTTCGACCATACGCTCGACAGCATCATCGCACTGTCGCCGGATCGCATCGCGCTGTACAACTACGCGCATTTGCCGAGCCGCTTCAAAGCGCAACGGCTGATCGTCGACAGCGACTTGCCGTCGGCCGAGGAACGGCTGCAGATTTTCCTGCTGTCGATGCGCCGCTTGCTGGAAGCCGGTTACGTATACATCGGCCTCGATCATTTTTCCAAACCGGACGACGAGCTGAACCTGGCCCGGCTCGACAAGAGCCTGCACCGCAATTTCCAGGGTTATACGACCCGCGCCGACTGCGACCTGGTCGGCCTGGGCGTATCGGCCATCAGCAAGGTCGGCGATTCGTACAGCCAGGCGGTGCGCACGGTGAATGCGTATTACGAGCGCATCGACAACGGCCAGTTGCCGATCGACCGCGGCTATGCGCTGACCATGGACGATGTGCTGCGGCGCCAGGTGATCATGGAATTGATGTGCAGCGGACCGGTCGATTTCGCAACGATCAATCGCACTTACGGGATCGATTTCGTCAGCTACTTCGCGTCCGAACTGGCGCAGTTGGGCCAGTACCAGGAAGCCGGCCTGATCACGGTCGATGCCGACAGCATCCA
>Ga0366771_1007_pt1 | contig 45521 bp, 37 predicted proteins | sample BONcelN113001C10_FD_207080 | JGI IMG/M metagenome (GOLD analysis project Ga0366771, IMG submission 207080) | Enriched cells from coal bed in the Powder River Basin, Montana, United States - BONCAT cells N11 rep2 HSBNCT.N11.300.1.C10 ...
ACCGGTCGCCGTCAAACGATTCTGAGTGATAACTGCCCCAAGCCGGCGATTTCGCCTTCCAGAATATCGCCCTGCACCACCGCAGCCACGCCGGCCGGCGTGCCGGTAAAGATCAGGTCGCCCGCCTGCAGCGCGTAAAATTTTGAACAATGCGCAATGACTTCGGGAACGCTCCAGATCAGCTTGTCGAGCGTGCTGGATTGACGCGTCACGCCATTCACTTTCAGTTCGATGGCCGCATTGGCTGCCAGCGCGCATTGCGACATCGGATGAATCGGTCCGATCGGCGCCGAATCGTCAAAACCTTTGCCGGTGCACCACGGCCGTCCGAGCTTCTTGGCCTCGCCTTGCAAGTCGCGGCGCGTCATATCGAGCCCAATCGCATAGCCCCACACATGTTGTAGCGCAGTATCGGCATCGATATCCGCCCCGCCCTTGCCGATCGCGATCACCAGTTCGATTTCATGCTGCAAGTCGCCGGTTTGGGACGGGTATCGCATCTGCCCGACGGCGTCTTCCGGCACCGGCAGTACGGCGTCGGCCGGTTTCATGAAAAAAAACGGCGCTTCGCGTCCGGTTGCGCCCATTTCCTGCGCGTGTTCGACGTAATTGCGACCGACACAATAAATCCGGTGCACCGGAAAAAAGTCGCAAGTTCCGACAACAGGTACTGCGGCAGGAGGTGGTGCTGGGAATACAAATTGCATGGGAATCCTCACAAGATCAACAAATGCGGGAAGAAAAAAGACAGACGATAAAACCGCTTCGGCACGCGCAAAATGGCTGCAAAGAACGCTTGTATCACAGCGTGATAAACAATCGAACAGCCAGCGCCTATATAATAAACCCGAACAAGCGTGAATAAACCCCGAATATCACAGCGTCGCGTACGCACTATTTTTACTAAAAATCCAATAATGACCAACAATTTCAGTTGGCGCGTGCGTGTCTATTATGAAGACACCGACGCCGGCGGTGTCGTGTTTTATGCCAATTACCTGAAGTTTTTCGAGCGTGCCCGTAGCGAATGGTTGCGGGCTGCCGGCGTCCAGCAACAAGAACTGATGCAGACCGATGCCGTGATGTTCGTCGTTACTGGCGCTGCCGTTGATTATCACGCGCCGGCGCAACTCGATGATGAACTCATGCTGACAGTCACGGTCGAAAAGCTGGGCCGGGCGTCGGTGCAGTTCATGCAGCAAGCCTGGCGCGGGGAACAGTTACTGACGTCAGGCAAGATAAAAGCAGCGTGCGTGGATGTGAAATCTTTTCGGCCGCGCCCGATACCGCGCTCTGTGTTGCTGAAAATAGCGCCACAAGCCGAACATACATAATACGGTCGGAAAATCAGCGCGCGCTGTACCGCATGCCGCATGCGATACAGCGTACCCGACCATTAATGAACAGACTCACTCACACTTAGCCCATGACCGTTACTCAAGATCTCTCGTTTTTCTCCCTCATTACCAACGCATCCGTCATCGTCCAACTGATCATGGTTCTGCTGCTGGCCGTATCGTTGATGAGCTGGACTTACATCTTCCGCAAATCGTTTGCGATTCGCGGGGCGCGCGCACAAACCGAAGAATTCGAACGCGCATTTTGGGCGGGAGGCAATTTGAGCGCGCTGTATCAGGATGCAACCTCGAGCCGTCGCCAGGGCAATGGCGACACCGGAGCACTGGAGCGCATCTTCACTGCCGGCATGAGCGAATATATGAAGGGACAAGCGTCGTACACCAAAAAAGATAGCGCGGACGCCGGCGCGATGCTCGATGGCGCGCGCCGTGCGATGCGCGCCGCTTACCAGCGCGAAATGGATGCCTTGGAATCGCATCTGGCCTTTCTGGCATCGGTCGGTTCGGTGTCGCCGTATGTCGGCTTGTTCGGCACTGTCTGGGGCATCATGAATGCGTTTCGCGGGCTGGCGAATGTGCAGCAAGCCACGCTGTCGGCGGTGGCTCCGGGGATCGCCGAAGCATTGATTGCAACGGCAATCGGCCTGTTCGCTGCGATTCCTGCGGTGGTCGCTTACAACCGCTATTCGCACGACATCGACCGGCTGGCGATCCGCTTCGAGAGCTTCGTCGAGGAATTTTCGAACATCCTGCAACGGCAGGCACACTAAAGGTAGCGGCGATGACCACTTCAATTTCAGGCTCGTTGCGCGGCGGCCGCGGACGCAAGTTCAAATCCGAAATCAATGTCGTGCCTTACATCGATGTGATGCTGGTGCTGCTGGTGATTTTCATGGCCGCTGCTCCGATGCCGAACCCGGGCATGGTGGATTTGCCGAACGCCGGAAAATCGGCGCTGCCGCCGAGCCAGTACATGGAAGTGATCCTGAAAAAGGATGCCGATCCGCAAATCCGCATCAACAACCCGAGTCAGGGCAGCGCCAAAGGCGACACCACCACGGCCAAAAACAATGCAGTGCTGCTGGAGAATTTGCGCGAGCTGCATCAGCAATATCCGGATTTGCCGCTGATGATTTCAGCCGAACAAGACATTATTTATAAAGAAGTGGTGCAAGTCATTTCGGATGCCAAGAAAATCGGCATCAGCCGCGTCGGACTCGCGGCCAAACAATGAAAGCCGTCAATAATCAATGAACGCATCGACGCCCTACTCCGTTCCGCATGAGCCAGGCCGCTGGCGCGCCATCACTCTTGCTGCGGTGGTTCATGTCGCGCTGTTCGCCTTCCTGTGGTTCGGCATCCGCTGGCAAAACGAGAAACCGCTGGCGGTAGAAGCGGAAATCTGGAACCCGAGCACGCAGGAAGCCGCCCCGCTGGCGATGCAAAAAATACCGGAGCCGCAACCGCAACCGGAACCACTGCAGTTGAAGCCGGCTGAAAAAATCCGGGAAAAACCCGCGCCTGAACCGCGTCCGGTGACAGCCACTCCGTCGATAGAAAAACCCGATATAGCGCTGGAGCAGGAAAAAAAACGCAAAGCCCGGCAAGAGCAGCAAGAACAGGAGCGGGAGCAAAAACGGCTGGAGCAAAAACGCCATGAAAAAGAACTTTTGAAAGAACAGCAAATCCAGAAAGAAAAGGAAGCGTTGAAACTGGCGCAGAAGGAAAAAGACGCAGCCCAAAAACAGGCTGAAAAAGAGAAAGCGCTGGTGCAGAAAAAACGCGAAGCAGAAGAAGCCAGCAAAATCGCTGCCGCGCAGGACAAAAAGCAAAAGCAGGAACTGGCGAAAAAAGCCGCGCTCGCTACCGCTGCGGAAGACGCAAAGCTTGCCAAGCTGCGCGATGCGGAAATGCGCCGCATGACGGGCGGCGCCAGCAGCAGTGACGCCAGCAACGCCAGCGTTACCGGTAGCGGCGGCACCGGCACTGCTGCCAAATCGCAGGGCAACCGCGGCGACCCGAGCTACGGCGAACGCATCAAGACGAAAATCAAATCGAACACGATCTTCAACGTACCGGCCGGCCTCGATGGCAATCCCCCTTCCGTGTATGAAGTCAGCCTGCTGCCGGACGGCAGCATCCGTAGTCTGCATTTGAAAAAATCGTCCGGCGTGCCCGGCTTTGACGAAGCAGTCAAGCGCGGGATAGAAAAATCGGAACCGTTTCCGAAAGGTAAATCGGGCGAAGTTCCTCCCAATTTCGAATTGACGTACAAACCGAAAGATTAATGACCATGATGAGAAAATATTTACTGCGCGCAGCCATGGCAATTGGCATCACCGCTTCTGCTTTTGCGCATGCCCAATTGCGCGTCGAAATTTCCGGCGTAGGCGCCAACCAGATACCGGTTGCGATCGCCGCCTTCGCTAACGAATCGATCGCGCCGCAACAGGTCAGCGCCATCATCAAGAATGACCTGACCCGCAGCGGCATGTTCAAGATCATCGACACCGGCAGCGCCTTGTCGGAAACGACTCCGGTAAATCTGGGCGAGTGGAAATCGCGCGGCGCCGATGCGCTGGTGGTCGGCAGTGTGCAGAAACTGGCGGACGGCCGCTTCGATGTGCGCTACAAATTGCTCGATACCGTGAAATCGGCCCAGCTTTCGGCGCTGGCGCTGGCAGCGCAACCGCAATTCACACGCGTCACCGCACACAAGATCGCCGATGATATTTACGAAAAACTGATCGGTAGCCGCGGGGCGTTCTCCACCCGTATCGCTTACGTCACAAAAGCGGGCAACGAATACCGCCTTGAAGTAGCCGACGCCGACGGTGAAGGCACCCAGGTCGCCTTGCGCTCGAACGAACCGATCATCTCGCCCGCATGGTCGCCGGACGGCACCAAGGTCGCTTATGTGTCGTTCGAAGCCAAAAAACCGGTGATTTATGTGCAAAACCTGATTACCCGCCAAAGAGTTGTGCTGGCCGGCTTCAAGGGCAGTAATTCGGCGCCGTCATGGTCGCCCGATGGCAGCAAACTGGCGGTGGCGCTGGCGCGCAACGGCCTGACGCAGGTCTACAGCATCAATCAGGATGGCAGCAATCTGCGCCGCCTGACCAACACCAATGGCATCGATACCGAACCGCAATTCTCGGCTGACGGCCAAAGCATCTACTTCACCAGCGACCGCAGCGGCGGCCCGCAAATTTACAAGATGGGCGCCAACGGCGGCGAAGCGCAACGCGTCACCTTCAACGGCACTTACAACATCAGCCCGCGCATCTCGCCCGACGGCAAGCTGCTGGCGTATATTTCACGTCGCAACGGCCAGTTCCAGCTGTATGTGCTGGATCTCGCCAACGGTCAGGAACAACGCCTGTCCGACACAGTCAAGGACGAATCGCCGAGCTTTTCACCCAACAGCAAATACCTGATGTACGCCACCGAAGCCGGCAAGCAGGGTACGCTAGCGGTGGTATCTGTTGACGGCCGCGCCAAACATCGCCTGACCACCAAAGCCGGCGATATCCGTGAGCCCACGTGGGGCCCATTCATGAAATAATGCTTGATCAAAATTTTTACCCTCAGGAGAACTCAATGCGTACACCTATTACTTTCAGTCTCATCGCTTCAAGCATCTTGCTGCTGGGCGCCTGCAGCTCACCGGTCAAACTCAGCGACAAAGCACCGGTAGAAGACCATAGCGGTCACATGGCCGGAGCTGGCACCGGTCAAGTCGATCCGCGCACCGTGAGCACCGTCAACGCCGGCGCTACCGATGCGTTGAACGACCCGCAAGGTGTTCTGGCCAAGCGCAGCGTTTACTTCGACACCGACAGCTATATCGTCAAAGGCGACTTCCAGCCTGTAGTCGAAGCGCATTCCCAGTACCTGCTGAAAAACAAAGCGCGCAAGATCATCATCCAGGGCAACACCGATGAACGCGGCGGACGTGAATACAATCTGGCACTGGGCCAAAAACGCGCTGAAGCAGTACGCAAATCGATGTCGCTGCTAGGCGTGCCGGAAACGCAAATGGAAGCCGTTTCCCTGGGCAAGGAAAAACCGAAGGCGCTCGGCAGCGATGAAGCCTCATGGGCTGAAAACCGTCGTGCAGATATTGTCTACCCATAAGCGTCGACCATGAAAACGTCCATCCATTCCACACTCGCTGCGGCCTTGATGGTCGTTTTTACGCATGTCGCAGTCCCGGCTCACGCCGGCCTGTTTGACGACGACGAAGCGCGCCGCGCGGTGCTCGACCTGCGCAACAGGATCGATGCCAGCAATGCGCGCATCGATGGCAAGGCCGACAAAAGCAGCACCCTCGATCTGGTCAATCAGAACGAGCAACTGCAATCGGAAATCGGAAAACTGCGCGGGCAGATTGAGCTTTTAACCAACGAACTGGCAAATGCGCAGCGTCGGCAAAAAGATTTTTACGTAGACCTCGATACCCGCATCCGTAAACTGGAACCGCAAAAAGTCACCGTTGACGGCCAGGAAGCCAGCGTCCAGCCAGCTGAACAAGTGGCGTATGAGGCTGCACTGGCAATCTTCAAAACCGGCGATTACAAACGGGCCAGCGCAGGATTTTCCGACTTTCTGCGGCGTTATCCGCAATCCGGTTACGCGCCCTCGGCGCAATACTGGCTAGGCAACGCTTACTACGCACAGCGCGATTACAAGAACGCGATTGCAGCGCAACAACTGGTAGTGAAGAATTATCCCGACAATCCGAAGGCCGTCGATGCGATGCTCAACATCGCCAGCTGCTATGCGGAATTGAAGGATAAAGTCAATGCCCGGAAAACGCTGGAAAAGCTGATTGCTCAATATCCCGACTCTCCAACCGCGCACACGGCCAAAGAACGCTTGAGCGCATTCCAATAACGCAACAGACGGACCATGAACTTGCATCCTGCACACATTTCTTCACAAATAACGTTCAGCGCATTTGACAGAGTCCGGGCACTTACCTATAATTACGTTCTTTCGGGTCGTTAGCTCAGCTGGTAGAGCAGCGGACTTTTAATCCGTTGGTCGCAGGTTCGAATCCCGCACGGCCTACCACGAATACGCAATACTTTAAAAAGGTTTGCTCTTGCAAGCCTTTTTTATTTCCGTCAACAAGAGGAAATAGCATCACTTTTTGGGTCGTTAGCTCAGCTGGTAGAGCAGCGGACTTTTAATCCGTTGGTCGCAGGTTCGAATCCCGCACGGCCTACCAAAAAATAAAGAGCCCACGTGACTTTTGTCCCTGGGCTCTTTGCATTTTATTTGAGACATTTTTGCACTGTCTTTGATACATGAATTTTGCGATTCGGTTGGTACTTCTCACAAACACCAGCACGGTTTAACAACAGTCAGCACTAGACTGGGTATCTTGAATTAAAACAATCCCCCGCTGTTTGACTTATCCCGGCATTACTACGCACTTCATCTGAAATATCCTAACCATACTTTGAAATACCGAACTTCTTCCACAGTTTTGTGCTTGGTTTGACAATACAAGCTACATCGCAATATGTACGCAATCAACATAGAGTGTTGGGATCCATAAAGGACCACAATCGGCCGTCTGTGGGCCGAGCTTCCCCCAAAAGAGCGTAAAAGACTGATTGCGACCATTCATCTGCGGAAAATGAAGGCTGTACCCGACTCATAGCCGGCGTCTACAACATCGCTTGCTGAGACGGCCACGAGAACGTCGGGCTGCTCAACGAGCGCGTGTACGATGGATTTCTTTGACTCAGGATAGTCGCTTCTGCGTCTCAAAAACGTACGCAAGCTCATGTCCCGACTTCCAATCCATAAGTTCATGATGCTTTTCGGAAACGTTGATGATGATCTTGCCGATCTCTATGGCCGCAGCCGCAGATAGGCCCACCACTGGGCCACCGAACAGCCCGGCGACCAGTCCCGCACCAGCAGACGTCTGTAGCGCCTTTGCGTCGAGCAGCATCGAAAGAGACGAAAGCGTGGTCTTCAGTCCAAATTTCTTGCTTACTTGCTCGTACTCCTCTAAGCGGCGGGACAAATCATCTTCGATATATGAGAACGAGCAACCAGTGTAATTGCTATGGATGAACAAACGAAGGCGAGCTAACTTGCGGTGCGATTGGACGTCTTTTCGGACTTCGATAATTTGGCGCCAATCGGCCTTTGTAGTATCTACTAGGTTTAAACGAGAGAGGGTGATGCTAGGGTCGGTTTGACTTCCCGAAGACTCCTTAGTGGCTGGTAAAACAACCGAGAAACCGTCATGGCCAAGACTATGTGCATACTCATTGAAGATCTGTCGAATCGATGGTCCGTCGCCGCTCTTGGCGTCGGCTAAGTACGCCTTCTGCAATTTCTGATATTCGCCCTCAACATTTCGCTCCTGCCCGCTGCGGGGATCTGGAGCCCAAAGCGTGGCATACGGCATGGCATTTCGAGCAAACTTAATCCACTTATCACTAAACAGCTCTATCACGCGAGTGGCGTGACTGTAAGTAATAGTGTTTCCTTCGACGCCGTCCACAAGATGCGATAGCGCAGCCGATGGAATTGATTCAGGGTAGCCCATCAAAATGTCGCCAACTTCTGAATCCCCCTGCATTCGCCCCAAATTCAATGGAAGCACGCGATCAAAATATAGTGCAGCTGCTTTGAAGTTCTCGAAGCATAGGACTGTCGTCGATGGGAAATATTGGTCGTTGGCCATAAATCAACTTTAACACTATTGAAGGCGATCCTCCACTTGATCTAGATCGCAAAGTTCGACCTCTAAGCCGGCGCGAAATTACTGTGCAATATTCGATTACGATGGTGCCATATCGTCTGACTCTTACGAAAATGGAGTTATCGTTCGGCATCATCACGTCCACTTCTGGCCGAGTGCTGCCGGTCAGATGCAAAACCTGAATGTCCGGTTTGCCAGATCAGTCGCCCAAGCCTGACAAATTACCGACATTCAGCTTAAAAAAGCTGCCCCAGCAAGTCTGCCTCCCAATTCATGAGGACCAGCTCTTTACTGATAGCTGCTTGGCATTGGCATTGGCAAGGCTGTATTTGATGTCCAATCCCATCATATTAAAACCATTAAACACTTTGCGAATGTCTGGATGATCGTTGATGGAGAGCATCACTTTTCCCTTGCAGGTACGCATGACTTCGGATATCTGCCCGTACTGCTCAAAGCCGAACTCGACGCCATAGCCCTCGGTCTGCCAGTACGGCGGATTCAGATATGCGCGGCGATCTGGCCGTGAATGCAGGCATTGCATCAATGAAAGTCGCCTAAATTATTCGCATTGACGCGAATCTACTTACTCCGCATCTGCTTGCCTGATTGGAGATGCGTTCTGGAAAACTTCTAGCGACTCACAGGCAGCGACGATACGCTGGATAGTGGGCAGTCCATCCAGCGGGCAATTAAAGCGGCGGGCGTTGAATACCTGGGGGACCAAGCAGCAATCGGCCATGCCCGGAGTGTCGCCATGACAGAAAGTACCGGTACGCAGGTCGCAGGCAAGCAGCTTCTCGATCGCCACCAGTCCTTGGTTCACCCAGTGCCGGTACCACTCGTTTTTCTGCTCTTCGCTGATCCCCAGGTTTTTTGTCAGATAGTTCAGTACCCGCAGGTTGTTGAGGGGGTGAATGTCACAGGCAATGGTTTGAGCAATGGCCCGTACCCGGGCCCGGCCATCAGCATCGGTTGGCAGCAACGGGACTTGCGGGTAAGTTTCATCCAGCCATTCAATGATTGCCAGCGATTGCGTCAGCACCCCATTTTCCATTTGCAATGCAGGCACAATGCCGAGCGGACTTTTTTCCCGATATTCCGCCTGGTTCTGCTGGCCGCCATCGCGCAAGAGATGAACCGGCACGGTCTCATAAGGCAGGCCTTTTAGATTCAGGGCGATGCGAACCCGGTACGCGGCAGAACTGCGGAAATAAGTAAAAAGCTTCATCCGACGTAGCGCTCCACGCGTTGCTCAATGGCGCCAAAAATACTCTTGCCGTCACGGTCGAGCATCTCGATGCGTACTGTGTCACCAAACTTCAGGAAGCTGGTTTGCGGCTTGCCGGTCTCAATCGTCTCGTACATGCGCACTTCGGCCAGACAGCAGTATCCGACACCCCCATTGGCAATGGACGAACCGTTGAGGTCGCCCTGCTTGTTTGACACCGTGCCGGAACCAATGATCGAGCCAGCTTCCATTTCCCGGGTCTTGGTGACATGCGCCACCAGTTGCGGGAAGCTAAAAGTCATGTCTGTGCCGGCATCCGGTTTGCCAAACATCTGACCGTTGATATGCACGGTCAACGGACGATGCACTCGACCTTCACTCCAGTCGGCGCCCAGTTCGTCGGGCGTGATCGCCACCGGACTAAACGCTGTGGCCGGTTTGGATTGAAAGAAACCAAAACCCTTGGCCAATTCCGCCGGAATCAGATTGCGTAGCGACACATCGTTGACCAGCATCAACAGGCGAATAGCGGGTGCGCATTGCTGCGCGGTCGTACCCATTTTCACATCGCCGGTGATCACGGCCACCTCCGCTTCCAGGTCGATGCCCCAGTCTTCCGACAAGGTGTAGATCGGGTCGCGCGGACCGACAAAAGAATCAGATCCGCCCTGGTACATCAGTGGATCATTCCAAAATTCCGCTGGCAGTTCGGCACCGCGGGCGCGGCGCACCAGTTCCACGTGATTCACATAGGCTGAGCCGTCAGCCCACTGATAAGCACGCGGCAGCGGCGAATGGCAGAGCAACGGGTCAAACGGCACCGCATCGGTGGCGGCGCCGCTGTTGAGCGCTGCATAGACCTGGCGCAATTGCGGCTCGCAGGCTGCCCACTCGTCCAGCGCGGACTGCAGCGTGCGTGCGATAGCGGGCACCGGGCTGCAGTGTGTCAGACCGCGATTAACGACGATCAGCGTGCCGTCGCGGCCGCCTTGTTTAAGTGTGGCAAGTTTCATTTTCTTTATTCTCCAGAGTAGCTGCCGTCATGCATCCAGCGCGCGTGTTGCGGTGCTTTTTTGGTAATGGCCCATTCGTTGAGCATGTCCCACTTGGCCTCGTCGAGCATCTTGGCCATTTTCGGTGTGCCGGTGTTCGCGCACAGTTCCAGGCGATGACCGCTCGGGTCGAAGAAATAGATGGACTTGAAGATGGTGTGATCGGTTGGACCTAGCACTTCAATGCCGTCCGCTTCCAGTTTGGCTTTGGCCTCCATCATGGCCTCGAGCGATTCGACCTGCAACGCCAAGTGCTGGGTCCACACCGGGGTGTTAGGGTCGCGCCCCATCGGCTGCTGGGTCGGCAGCTCGAAAAAGGCGAGCACGTTGCCGTTGCCGGCATCGAGAAAAACGTGCATGTACGGGTCGGGTTCTTTGGTCGATGGCACCTCGTTCTCGGCAATTGCCAGGATGAAGTTCATGTTCAGGTATTTCCCGTACCACTCGACTGTTTCCTTGGCGTCCTTACAGCGGTAAGCGACGTGGTGGATTTTCTGGATTTTCATTATGGGTTCTCAAAAAATAATCGTCAAACTTGCTCAAGCATCACAGGTCGCGCAGTGCGGCCTGAATATGGGCGTCGAAGACCTTGGGGTTGGCCAGTGCGTTGGCGTTAAGCAGTGCCAACTTCACCAGGAACAATTCGGCCTTGTCTTGGCCTGCCTGGTCAATGGCGGTGGCCAGGGCGTCGTACACGGTTTCCAGGCCAGGGATGGTCAGGGCGTTTTTGGGTGCAGTCATGGAGCTCTCCTATTACTGGGGCAGGGCGATGTTCAGCGCAGCTTGCAGGCGCGTCGCGTCCAGCGTCAGCCAGCGCGCACAGACGTGCTGATCGGGGCGCAGCAGGTAAGCGGCACCGCTGGCTTGCACGCCGTAGCGATGGCGGAAGTGGCCATCGGCATCGGCCAGGGCCAGGTCGGCACCGGCCACGGGCTGCGTTGCCCCGACGGCGATCACTTTCAGCGGCACGCCCCGGGCGTGGGCAGCACTCACCACTTGCTGCAGGGCCTCAGGAAGCGCGGCAGCTTCGGTGAAGTACAGCAAGTCAAAGCCGCCGCCCAAGTGATCGAGCAGGAAGTCGTTGGGTGCCAGACAGATATTTTGCGGCGGCGCGCCGTGGGCGGGGCCGGACCTGAACAGCGCATTGTCGTCGCCTTGGCTGTTGAGCACCGAATCGGTGTACTCATGCGGACGCGAGGTGCGCCAGTGGTAGAGCGGTCGCACAAATTCTTCGGTCAGCGACAGCGACAACACCGCATCGCGCAGCAGGCGAAAACCCGGGCTGGGCGGCGCCATGAAACGTGTGCTCTTGCCCGCTTCGTCGATGATTTCACGCGCTGCGCCGACGCGCTCGGCACTGTGGTTGGCCAGCAGCTTTTCGCTCGCCAGGCCTTTGACCACGAAGGCCAAGTGCCAGGCCAGCGATTGCGCATCCTGAAAGCCCGTATTGGCGCCGCGTACGCCGAAGATCGGCAGCAGGTGGGCAGCGTCGCCAGTGAAGATCACACGGCCTTGCACATAGTCGGGCAGCGTCAGGGTACGGGCCGAATAGACTGAGTTCCAGTCCATCTCCCAAGGTACTCCCGCATGGCCGATCATCGCCAATTGGGCGTCGATGCGTTGCTTGAGCGACTCGGGCTTGAGTGCTTCTTCGGGCGTTTCGCCGGGGGGCAGCTGGTAGTCCACGCGCCAGATGCCATGCGGCTCGCGGTGCATCAGAATAGTGTTGCCCGGGTTCCACTCAGGGTCAAAGTAGGCCAGACGCTCGGTCGGCAGCGGCAGATCGATCCGAATATCGGCAATCACGAAGAAGCCTTCGTAGGAAGAGCCTTCCATCTGCAGATTCATGGCCGTGCGGATTTCGGAGCGGCCACCGTCGGCCGCGACCAGCCAGTCGGTCTCCAGCGTGTACGGGCCTTCGGGGGTATCGACGGTAACGTAGGCCAGGCTGGACCCCTGCTCTACCTTGACCACCTTGTTGCCCCAGCGAAAGTCGATCAGCGGGCTGGCTTGGCAAGCGTCAAGCAGGTATTCCTCCATGTATTGTTGCTGGATGTTGATCATCGGGAAAAATCGGTCGTCCGGGTCATGCGGGGCTTCCATGCGGAACACGCGCTGGCCACGGTAGTAGGAATTGCCGAAACGCCAGGGCAGGCCGTTTTCGGTCATGCGGTCTGCCACACCCACCTGTTGCAGGATTTCCATTGAGCGACGGGTGAAGACTATGGCGCGACTGCCTTGGGAGACTTGCAACTCCGAAGTCACGACAACGCTGGGAACACCCAAGCGCGCCAATTCCAGTGCGGCAACCATGCCCGCAGGGCCGGAGCCGGCGATGACCACTTTCTTACGGTCCTGCGACGGATGGGCCGCGGGCAGCCAAGGCTTAAAGACCTGGTAATTGTAATAAATGGAAGGACGGGCTTCAGTAGTGGGGTGATGCATATTCATTTCCTTAGATTCAGCAGATTACCGAAGAAAAACGTATGTATTTTTTAATGAACTAGTTCAAGCGCTTGTTTTCATGCGCTTAATGCTGCTGCGGTTTTCTTTCGGCCACCGATGGGCAGAAGCAACACAATGATCACGCCAGCTAACATCAGTGCGGACGAATACAGCAGGCCGGATGTGAAGCTGTGTGTCGCATCTCTGAGCCAGCCGACGATCAGCGGGTTGAGCGCCGAACTGATATTGCCCATCGCGTTGATCACCGCGATGCCTATTACCTGAGCCTTGAAACTGAGGGCCTGGTCAGGAGTGGTCCAGAAAATCGACATAGCGGTATAGGAGCCGGCCGAGGCCATGCAAACCCCGAGCATCTGGATCGCCGGATTGCTCGACATTGCCGTAAACAGCCAGCCTGCAGCCGACATCAGCATCGGCAACACCAGGTGCCAGCGGCGCTCCTGTTTGCGGTCTGAACGACGGCCCCACCAGATCATGGCAATAATGGTCACCACCTGCGGGATCGCTGCCAGCAGGCCGATCGTACTGTTGCTCGCATCAGCGCTGAAGCTCTTGACGATGAGCGGCGCCCAGACGGCCACCATCGCGAGCGTATTGACAAGGCAAAAATAGGCGACCGCAAACTTGATGACGGTCAGCGACGTCAATTCGGCAAAGAGGCTGCGTCCGCCAGAGGCGTCCGGCACGGCGGTGCCGGCTTTGAGCGGGGTCGGCATGCGCTGCGCTTGCAGGCTGCGCGCCAATACCGCTTTTTCCTCTGCGGATAGCCACTTTGCGTCTTCCGGCTTGGCGTCCAGGTAGGAAAAAACGATCAGACCGAGGATGGCCGATGGCAGGCCTTCTAGCATGAACAACCATTGCCATCCCTTCAACCCCAAGGTGCCGTCTAAGCCCAGGATATAACCCGACAATGCGGAACCCAATGCGGCAGTCACCGGCATGGCGATCATGAACAGCGCATTGGCGCGCGCGCGGTAAGTCGGCGGAAACCACAATGTCATATACAACAGCATGCCCGGCAGGAAGCCCGCCTCGGTGATGCCGACCAGCACACGCAGCAGGTAGAGTGTGTTCGGACTGGTCGCAAACATCGTCGCAGTGGATGCCAGACCCCAGGCGATCATGATCGTGCCTATCCAGCGCCGGGCACCAATGCGCGCCAGCACGATATTGCTCGGAATGCCGCAAGCAATGTAGGCAATGTAGAACAGTGTTGTCGCCAGGCCGAACTGGGTCGATGTCAGGCCCAGGTCCTTCATCATGGTCAAGCCGGCAAAGCCGATGTTGATGCGGTCCAGAAAGGAAAAAACGAATAGCAGGAAGATGAACCACAGCAGGCGCTTGGACACTTTGCCAACGACTTGCTTCTCAACCTCGACTGCGCGGCTGGCTTCGGTGCCGCTGGATAGGGATTGGACTCCCGATGGGACTGATTGCAGCATGTTGCTTGTCTCCTGATTTTTATCTGAAGCTGAAAGAAATAGAAATATTTGTAATCTTTTGATCGGCCTGTAATCGGCAAATACGACCGTATCACGCTCTTTTTACTATTAGAGTCCAGTTTCAGATATCATTCAAACGGTATTTTCTTATTGATTTATCGGATTAACTCATGAGTCCCAGCCTGCGCCAGATGCGCGCCTTTGTCGCACTCGCCAAAACCGGTAGTTTTACTATGGCGGCCGCGCATCTGAATGTCACCCAGTCTGCCCTTAGCGGGCTCATCAAGGAGCTCGAACAGATACTGGGTTCCAAGGTATTCGAGCGCAGCACCCGCAAGACGCAGTTGTCGGAGCTCGGACGCGAGCTGTATCCGCTGTTCGACAAGATGATCCAGGATCTCGATGGGGCCATGCTGGATATTGCCAACCGCAAGGCGCTGAAAAATGGCATGGTACGGGTCGCCGCACCGCAAATGATGTCATGCACCTTGCTGCCGGAAGTGATTGCAGCCTACCGGCTGGAACATCCCGAGATACAGGTAAGACTGGTCGATTGCCCGGTGGAGAACGTATCCGGGCGCGTGTTTAGTGGCGAGGTCGATTTTGGCATCGGCCCGGAGCGCGATCCGACCCCGGAAATTGTTGCCCAGCTACTGTTTGAGATGCCGTTTGTCGTAGTGTTTCCGAATAACCATCCACTGGAAAAGCGCGAGCGCATCAGCTGGTCCGACGTCAACGATTTCCCGTTCATCGCACTGCAGGGGCAATTTACCGCGCGGCTGCTACGCGATATGCACACTTCATTGCGCGATCTGTCGCTCAGCCCCTATAACGAAGTCACATTCATGACAACCGCACTGGCCATGGTCAGCGCCGATCTGGGTATCACGACGTGCCTGCCGTACGCGGAACCGATGGTCAAGCTGTATCGGTTGCAGATGCGGCTGTTACAAGACCCCGAGCTCACGCGCAAGTTTTTCGTATATACCAAAAGCGGCAGGTCCTTATCGCCGGCAGCCGAGAGTTTCATCGCTTTTCTGTTCAAGTTTGTCGCTGACCATGAATGGAATGTGACTGTCGCGCGCCCCGGGTTAAGCGGGCAATTGATTTCCAGCAAATAGTCGACCAACTCTTGGCTAGGCCGGCGCGCTTTATAATTTAATTGACATTTGAAGCGTCGAGGCGTGCACCGCCTCATTGAAAACAAATCACCCAAGGTTAACCCGCATGACTGCCGACACTGTCGCGACCAACAAATTGATGGATAAATTCGACGGCCATCGCAGTATCTGGCTATTCGGCTATGGCTCCCTGATATTCAAGGCGGACTTTCCCTTCATCGAGCGCCGTCCCGCCAGCATCAGCGGCTGGACGCGCCGCTTCTGGCAAGGATCGCACGACCACCGCGGCACGCAAGCCGCGCCGGGACGCGTGGCCACGCTCGTTGCACAGCCCGGCGCCGTATGCGACGGCATGAGCTACCTGATCACGCCAGAAGTGTTCGGCCACCTCGACCATCGCGAGAAAAACGGCTATCTGCGGCTGGCGATAGATATCACTTTTGAAGACGGCAGCAGTGTGGAAGGATTGGTCTATATTGCCTCCGAAGACAATGCCGCTTATCTCGGCACAGCCTCCGAACTGGAGATAGCGCGGCAAATCGCCAAGTCGGAGGGACCGAGCGGCCCCAATCGCGATTACCTCAACGATCTGGCCGTAGCCTTGCGCGCGCTGGGAAAATCCGACCTGCATGTATTCGCCATAGAACAACATCTGTCGCAACTGGGCCAAGGCTGACCCGGCAATCGGATTAGCTGCAGGATATTCCGGAAACACCGGCCCTCTGCCGCAACCTCAAACCATCCACAGCGGGCCTTCTTCCATCAGTGCAACCTGCTCGCGCAATTCCAGAATCCGGTCTTGCCAGTAACGTTGCGTGTTAAACCACGGAAACGCCACCGGAAAAGCCGGGTCATCCCAGCGCCGCGCCAGCCAAGCCGCATAATGGATCAGTCTCAGAGTACGCAGTGCTTCCACCAAATGCAGTTCGCGCGGATTGAAATCGCAAAAATCTTCATAACCGGCCAGCAAATCGGCCATCTGGCGCGAGCGGTCGGCGCGCTCGCCCGACAGCAGCATCCACAGGTCCTGGATTGCCGGCCCCATCCTGCTGTCGTCAAAGTCGACGAAATGCGGACCGGCATCGGTCCACAACACATTGCCGACGTGACAGTCGCCGTGCAAACGCAGCATGTGCAGCGCGTCGGCCCGCTCATAACAACGCTGCACACCTTCCAGCGCTTGCGCGGTGACGCTGCGGTAGGCAGCCAGCAGATCGGGCGGAATGAAATTGTGCGCCAGCAAATACTCTTGCGGTTCGATACCGAAACTCTGCAAATCCAGCGTCGGGCGCGCCTGATACGGCTGCAGCGCGCCAACCGCATGAATACGACCGATGAAACGCCCCATCCATTCCAGCGTGGCGCGGTCTTCCAGTTCAGGTGCGCGACCGCCGTGCCGGGCAAATACCGCAAAGCGAAAGCCGTCAAACACCTGCAGCGAAGAACCCTTCACCACCTGCGCCGGCACCACCGGTATCTCGCGTTCAAACAGTTCCTGCACAAAGGCATGTTCTTCCAGGATCGCGCAATCGCTCCAGCGTTGCGGACGATAAAACTTGACTACCAGCGGCGGCGCGGCATCCATGCCGATCTGGTACACCCGGTTTTCATAGCTATTCAGTGCCAGCATGCGACCATCGCCGTGCAGTCCGACGCTATCGAGCGCATCGAGCACGCAGTCGGGAGATAATGTCGCAAAAGAAGGGGGATTTGAAGGTTTCATGAACCCATTGTACGGGTCCAACGCGTTACACTGCACGTCTTGCCGTTTTCATCCTGATAGAAATCCTTATGCAACTCGACGATCCGTTATCCGATAAAGAATTCAACGAACTGGACCAGTTCCTGCTCTCCGACCGCTGCGCGGAAGATGGCATGACCATGGATTCGCTGCATGGCTACCTGACCGCGCTGGTGATCGGGCCAGAAATGGTGCTGATGCCGGAATGGCTGCCCAATGTATGGGGGCCGGAACTGAAAAAAGCGCCGCAATTCAAGTCCGAAAAAGAACTGGAACGCATCACCGGCCTGATCGCGCGCGTGATGAACGAAATCGCGGTGACGCTGGAAGTCGCGCCGAAAGAATTTGAGCCGCTGTATTGCGAGTATGAATTCGAAGGCCGTTCGATCATCGACGCCGAAGCGTGGGCCTGGGGATTCTGGGAAGGCATTCAGTTGCGCGCCGAAGCGTGGGAGCCGATCTGGGCATCCAATCTCGCTCCCTTGATGCGCCCGCTCTACCTGCTCGGCGCAGAAGAAATCGAAGAAGAGGAAATGGTGCTGGTGGATACCCCAATGCAACGTCATAAGCTGGCGGTCGAAATCGAAGCGGCAATCCCGGAAATCTACCGCTTCTGGCTACCGCATCGCAAGTCGGCTGTTGCCCCCATCAAGCGCGAAGCGCCGAAGGTCGGCAGAAACGATTTGTGCGCTTGTGGCAGCGGCAAGAAATTCAAAAAATGCTGCGGCGCGGAACCCGCGCTGGAGAATACCGCTAAAACGAAGTAATACGATGCTGCCAGATTAGTTAAATTATTAGGGAGTATATGGATTTATACCGCCATTCCCGCATAATTTTATTGCGGCATTCAAAAATACACTATTGGGTATATTAATGAATGCCGCACCATCAGGCCGCAAACAAGCAGCCTGATGTGCTTATTCCTTGATGAAATGCTCGCGGTAATAACGCAGTTCTTCAACCGACTCCAGAATATCGGCCAGCGCAGTATGCTTTTGATGTTTCTTGAAACCTGTGGCAATTTCCGGCTTCCAGCGCTTGCACAGTTCCTTGAGCGTTGAAACGTCCAGGTTGCGGTAATGGAAGAACGCTTCCAGCTTAGGCATGCCGCGCACCATGAAACGGCGATCCTGGCAAATCGTATTGCCGCACATCGGCGATTTTCCGGCCGGCACAAAATGCTTCAGGAAAGCGATCAGCGCCGACTCTGCATCCGCTTCACTTATCGTCGATGTCCTGACCCGCTCAATCAGGCCGGAACGGCCATGCGTGCCTTTGTTCCATGCATCCATGCCGTTCATGATTTCATCAGGCTGATGGATCGCGAATACCGGGCCTTCGGCCAGAATATTCAATTGCGCGTCGGTTACAACGACTGCGACTTCGATGATGCGATCATTATCCGGGTCCAGACCGGTCATTTCCATGTCAACCCATACCAGGTTGAACTCATTCGGGCGCACAGGCGTGGCCGGTTTTTCGGATACTGCTTGCAATTCAGGGGCTTGTGACATAATTCTTCCTTTAGAAGCCGCCATTTTCTCACAGGGACAGAATGTATTCACTCGCGTTTTCAGTTTTGTTCGTCAGCTTCCTGATACTCACGATTATCGTGCGGTTTTGGCTGGCATCCCGTCACATCCGGCATATCCTTGCGCATCGCAGCGCGGTACCAAGCGAATTCGCCGGAAAAATCCCGCTGGCAGCCCATCAGAAAGCCGCTGATTACACCATCGCAAAAACCAAATTCGGCGTCGTTTTGCTATTGGTGCATGCAGTGGTCCTGATCGGCTTCACTCTGATGGGCGGCTTGCAATGGCTGTCGACTGCGGTGTTCGAGCTTACCGGTGTCGGCATGACGTACCAGATCAGCCTGATTATGGCGTTTGCCCTCGTTTCCAGCCTGATCGATTTGCCTTTCGACTATTACAAGCAGTTCATACTGGAACAACGCTTCGGCTTCAATAAGATGAGCGTGCGCCTGTTCTTTGCCGATATGCTGAAAAACACCTTGATCGGCGCAGTTATCGGACTGCCTTTGCTGTGGGTAGTGCTGGTGCTGATGGAAAAATCCGGTAGCCTGTGGTGGTTATATACATGGCTGGTCTGGAGCGGCTTCCAGTTGCTGATGTTGGTGCTGTACCCGACCGTGATCGCGCCGCTGTTCAACAAATTCACGCCATTGACCGATGAAAATCTGGTGCAGCGCATCGAAAGCTTGATGCACCGTGTCGGCTTTGCCGCCAAGGGTTTGTTCGTGATGGACGGTTCCAAGCGCAGCGCACACGGCAATGCTTATTTTTCAGGATTCGGCGCCGCCAAGCGCATTGTCTTTTTCGATACTTTACTGTCGCGCCTGGCACCCGAGGAAATCGAGGCGGTACTGGCCCACGAACTCGGCCATTTCAAGCTCAAACATGTAGTCAAACGGATTGCCTTGATGTTTTTGGTATCGCTCGGTTTCCTGGCATTATTGGGCTATCTGAAGACCCAGCCCTGGTTTTATATCGGCCTGGGGGTCGATCCGATGCTGCTGGCCGGCACCGACGCGATGGCGCTGATCCTGTTCATGCTGGCGTTGCCGGTATTTACCTTCCTGCTGTCGCCGCTGACTTCGATCACCTCGCGCAAGCATGAATTCGAGGCGGACGCCTTTGCCGCCAAACATACCCGGTCGCAAGATCTGGTGTCGGCATTGGTCAAACTATATGAAGATAACGCCTCTACCCTGACCCCCGATCCGCTGCATTCGGCCTTTTATGATTCGCATCCGCCAGCCAGCGTGCGCATCAGCAAGTTACTTTCCGCTTAAATGAGGTGGCGCACATGATTGATACCAATACCTTGCTGCAAAAAAAATGCATACCCAATGCAGCCGCACTGAACGCAAATGAAATCACCGAATACCTGCCTGCAGTCGACGGCTGGCAACAGGATGGTGCGCGCATCGCAAAGATGTTCACGTTTCAGGATTATTATGAAACGCTGGCTTTCATCAATGCGATTGCCTATGTGATCCACGCGGAAGACCATCATCCGGAACTGACCGTCACTTACAATCGCTGCCTGGTGAAATTCGATACCCATACGGCAAATGGCGGTCGCGGCGGCATTTCGGAAAACGATTTCATTTGCGCAGCAAAAATAGATGCAATTTTCGAACAAACCTTTTCCTGATCGCGCGCTACTGAATGACAATTTTATGACCCTTCACTCTGGCACCGTCATCGCAGCGCATGGCAGGCATTATCTGGTCGAGGCCAACAGTCTCAAGCTCCAATGCGTAACCCGGGGGAAAAAAAGCGATGTCGCAGTCGGCGATATCGTCAACCTGAAACTGACCTCTGCCAATCAGGGTGTGATCGAATCGATCGCCGAGCGCAAAACACTGCTGTACCGCTCGGACCAATACAAATCAAAGTTGCTGGCGGCGAACGTCACGCAATTATTCATCGTTGTGGCCACCGAGCCCGGCTTTGCCGATGACTTGATTTCCCGTTCGCTGGTCGCAGCGGAAGCAGCAGGCGTTACAGCCCATATTGTGCTGAATAAAACCGATGTTACCGAAGCGCTGCCGAAAACGCGCGAGCGCCTGAAAGCCTATTCCTCGCTAGGCTATCCGATCCATGAGGTATCGGCACGCGCGCAGCCAGAAGCGGCTTGCGCAACGCTCCAGCCTTTGCTTAACGGCCAATCGACCATCCTGATCGGCCAGTCGGGCATGGGCAAATCCTCTTTAATTAACCTGCTGGTACCGGATGCAGAGATTGCCACGCGCGAAATTTCTGCCGCGCTCGATACCGGAAAACACACTACCACCTTTACGCGCTTGTATAGCACCGACAGCAATACGGCTATCATCGACTCGCCCGGATTTCAGGAGTTCGGCCTCTATCATTTGAGCGAAGGGATGCTGGAACGCGCTTTCGTTGAATTTGCACCGTATCTGGGCAAGTGCAAGTATTATAATTGTCACCACAAAAACGAGCCCCACTGCGCAATCCGCAGCGCAGTAGAATCAGGCCGGATCGCTGCAATGCGTCACGCGTTGTACCTGCAACTGGTACATGAATCGTCGCAGACGCTGTATTAAGCACCGAGCCAGACAATCGGGGGTTTCCGGAAGGGATTACATTAAAGTTTTTTATGATTAATCCCTTATAATTGAAGCAGTTATACAACTACGGTGGCTGGCTCTACGCTTGCTGCCGCTCCTACTTATGGCAATCAAACACTTCCTGCAGTTTTCTGACTTTTCGCTTGCCGAATTCGAATATCTGATCGAGCGCACCCGGATCATCAAGCACAAGTTCAAGAATTACGAGCCCTACCATCCATTGATGGATCGCACATTGGTAATGGTGTTCGAAAAAAGCTCGACGCGCACCCGCTTATCCTTTGAAGCCGGCATGCATCAGCTAGGTGGTGCCGCAATCTATCTGAACACCCGCGATAGCCAACTCGGCCGCGGTGAACCTGTGGAAGATGCCGCACAAGTGATGTCGCGCATGTGCGACATCATCATGATTCGCACTTTCGGCCAAGATATTATTGAGCGTTTTGCGAAAAATTCGCGTGTTCCGGTGATCAACGGTCTGACCAATGAACACCATCCTTGCCAAGTTTTGGCGGATATCTTCACCTACATCGAGCATCGCGGCTCCATCAGCGGTAAAACGGTTGCCTGGATCGGCGACGCTAACAACATGCTGTATTCGTGGCTGCAAGCAGCCGAAGTATTCGGCTTTCACGTCAATGTCTCAACGCCGAAAGGTTACGACATCGACCAGAGTCTGGTATCCGCATCGAATACGCACTACACGCTGTTTGCCGACCCTTCAAACGCATGCGAGGATGCGCATCTGGTTACGACCGACGTCTGGACTAGCATGGGCTTCGAGATCGAAAATACGGCGCGCCTGCAAGCGTTTGACGGCTGGATTGTCGATATAGAAAAGATGCGCAGAGCGAAACCGGATGCGCTCTTCATGCACTGCCTGCCCGCGCATCGCGGCGAAGAAGTCTCTGCGGAAGTAATCGACGGCCCGCAATCGGTAGTCTGGGACGAAGCTGAAAACCGGCTGCATGCGCAAAAGGCTTTGCTAGAATATCTGGTACTGGGAAAAATCTGACTTCCCCGCATGGAAACCTATCATTCCAATGCGTAATTACGCATCGAATTTAACCCTTCAGATTAACAAAAAGGTTGTTTATGTCTGACATCAAAAAAGTTGTACTCGCCTATTCAGGCGGCCTGGATACATCTGTCATCCTGAAATGGCTGCAAGATAATTATCAATGTGAAATTGTCACATTTACCGCCGATCTCGGCCAGGGCGAAGAACTGGAACCGGCACGTCAGAAAGCCATCAAGTTCGGCATCAAGCCGGAAAATATTTATATCGACGATGTGCGCGAAGAATTCGTACGCGACTTCGTGTTCCCGATGTTCCGTGCCAATACCGTATATGAAGGCGAATACCTGCTGGGCACTTCAATCGCGCGTCCATTAATTGCCAAACGCCTCATTGAAATCGCCCGCGAAACCGGCGCAGATACCATCTCGCATGGCGCCACGGGCAAAGGCAATGATCAGGTGCGTTTTGAACTTGGCGCATATGCATTGATGCCGAATGTAAAAATCATCGCGCCATGGCGTGAATGGGATTTGCTTTCCCGCGAAAAACTGCTGAAATACGCAGAAGATGCCGGCATTGAAATCGACATGAAGCACAAGAACGGCGGCGCACCTTATTCGATGGATGCCAACCTGCTCCATATCAGTTTTGAAGGCCGCCACTTGGAGAATCCAAGCTCCGAAGCAGAAGAATCGATGTGGCGCTGGACAGTAAGTCCTGAAGCCGCACCGGATGCTCCTGAATATCTGGATGTGGAATTCGAGAAAGGCGATATCGTAGCGCTGAACGGCAAACGTCTGTCACCGGCGCAAGTATTGACGGAACTCAATCGTCTGGGCGGAAAACATGGCATCGGCCGCCTTGATCTGGTCGAGAATCGCTATGTCGGCATGAAATCCCGCGGTTGCTATGAAACACCGGGCGGAACCATCATGCTCAAAGCGCACCGTGCGATCGAATCCATCACGCTAGATCGTGAAGTAGCGCATCTAAAGGATGATCTGATGCCACGCTATGCCAGCATGATTTACAACGGTTACTGGTGGGCACCGGAGCGCGTCGCGTTGCAAACCTTGATCGATAGCACCCAACAGTGCGTCAACGGCTGGGTACGCATCAAACTTTATAAAGGCAACGTGATTGTAGTATCGCGTGACTCCAAGACGGACTCATTGTTCGATATGAACATCGCGACCTTTGACGAAGATGGCGGGGCCTACAATCAGGCCGATGCAGGCGGCTTCATCAAACTGAATGCATTGCGCATGCGCATTGCAGCCAATGCAAGGAACCGTAGTAAAACCTAAGCTCTTTCAATTGCGCGTCATCGGATGACGCTGATGTAAAGAAATCCGCCATATAAGTCAATGTGGCGGATTTTTTCACATCAGCGTCATTTTTTATTCGGCGTACGCGTGCTATGCATGCCTGTTTCCCGCGCAGTCCGGGTATGCGGAAGTGCGGTGTGCGGCGCTGGGGGTGTTTGCGCCGCTGGTGGGGATCATCGGCGCGATGCAGGCGGCCGAAGCGCTGAAGCTGCTCGCCGGCATCGGTGCGGCGCTGTCGGGGCGGCTGCTGCTGCTGGACGCGCGGACGATGGCGTGGAGCAGCATTGCGCTGGCGCGCGACCCGCAGTGCCGGGTCTGCGGCGGCTGAGCGGGCTTGCCGGGCTGCGCGCGCGGCAGCCGTGCCCGGTGTTTTTGGCAAAAAAAAACCCCGGTACGCAAGTACCGGGGTTTTTCGGAATAACAGCCTGACGATGACCTACTTTCACACGTGTTGACGCACTATCATCGGCGCAAAGTCGTTTCACGGTCCTGTTCGGGATGGGAAGGGGTGGTACCAACTTGCTATGGTCATCAGGCATAACTTGTAACATCGCTTGCTCCGCCGCATTCCGCATCACTACGGTCCGGTAAGGCAGCAAACAACGCAATCTGGAAGAAGTAAAGAATTTGTATTTTTTGGGTTGTGACTGCCATATCAGGCAAACACAGGTGTACTCATCGAGCTATACCCTGCTAAGGTTATAGGGACAAGCCTTACGGGCAATTAGTACTGGTTAGCTTAATGCATTACTGCACTTCCACACCCAGCCTATCAACGTCCTGGTCTCGAACGACCCTTCAAGGAGCTCAGGGCTCCAGGGAAATCTCATCTCAAGGCGAGTTTCCCGCTTAGATGCTTTCAGCGGTTATCTCTTCCGAACTTAGCTACCCGGCAATGCCACTGGCGTGACAACCGGTACACCAGAGGTTCGTCCACTCCGGTCCTCTCGTACTAGGAGCAGCCCCCTTCAAATTTCCAACGCCCACGGCAGATAGGGACCAAACTGTCTCACGACGTTTTAAACCCAGCTCACGTACCACTTTAAATGGCGAACAGCCATACCCTTGGGACCGGCTACAGCCCCAGGATGTGATGAGCCGACATCGAGGTGCCAAACTCCCCCGTCGATATGAACTCTTGGGAGGAATCAGCCTGTTATCCCCAGAGTACCTTTTATCCGTTGAGCGATGGCCCTTCCATACAGAACCACCGGATCACTATGTCCTACTTTCGTACCTGCTCGACTTGTCAGTCTCGCAGTTAAGCACGCTTATGCCATTGCACTATTAGCACGATGTCCGACCGTACCTAGCGTACCTTCGAACTCCTCCGTTACACTTTGGGAGGAGACCGCCCCAGTCAAACTGCCTACCATGCACTGTCCCCGATCCGGATAACGGACCAAGGTTAGAATCTCAAACAAACCAGGGTGGTATTTCAAGGTTGGCTCCACGCAGACTGGCGTCCACGCTTCAAAGCCTCCCACCTATCCTACACAGATTGGTTCAAAATTCAATGCAAAGCTACAGTAAAGGTTCATGGGGTCTTTCCGTCTAGCCGCGGGTAGATTGCATCATCACAAACATTTCAACTTCGCTGAGTCTCGGGAGGAGACAGTGTGGCCATCGTTACTCCATTCGTGCAGGTCGGAACTTACCCGACAAGGAATTTCGCTACCTTAGGACCGTTATAGTTACGGCCGCCGTTTACTGGGACTTCAATCAAGAGCTTGCACCCCATCATTTAATCTTCCAGCACCGGGCAGGAGTCACACCATATACGTCCACTTTCGTGTTTGCATAGTGCTGTGTTTTTATTAAACAGTCGCAGCCACCAGTTTATTGCAACCCTTTCATCCTTCCCCCGCAGGGGGGGTCAAACTACCAGGGCGTACCTTATCCCGAAGTTACGGTACCAATTTGCCGAGTTCCTTCTCCCGAGTTCTCTCAAGCGCCTTAGAATACTCATCTCGCCCACCTGTGTCGGTTTGCGGTACGGTCTTGTATGACTGAAGCTTAGAGGCTTTTCTTGGAACCACTTCCAATTGCTTCGCGAACAAGTTCGCTCGTCTCAACCCCTTGAATTACGCTGCCGGATTTGCCTAACAGCCTTCTACAAGTCAAGAACCGGCACTTCCAACCGCCGGACAACCTTCTGTGATCCGTCCCCCCATCGCATCATACAATGGTGCAGGAATATTAACCTGCTTCCCATCAGCTACGCATCTCTGCCTCGCCTTAGGGGCCGACTCACCCTGCTCCGATGAACGTTGAACAGGAAACCTTGGGCTTACGGCGTGGAGGCTTTTCACCCCCATTATCGCTACTCATGTCAGCATTCGCACTTCTGATACCTCCAGCATCCTTTACAAGACACCTTCGCAGGCTTACAGAACGCTCTCCTACCATATCCTTACGGATATCCGCAGCTTCGGTGACTGGCTTAGCCCCGTTACATCTTCCGCGCAGGACGACTCGATCAGTGAGCTATTACGCTTTCTTTAAAGGATGGCTGCTTCTAAGCCAACCTCCTGACTGTTTTAGCCTTCCCACTTCGTTTTCCACTTAGCCAATCTTTGGGACCTTAGCTGGCGGTCTGGGTTGTTTCCCTCTTGACGCCGGACGTTAGCACCCGACGTCTGTCTCCCAAGCTCGCACTCATCGGTATTCGGAGTTTGCAATGGTTTGGTAAGTCGCGATGACCCCCTAGCCATAACAGTGCTCTACCCCCGATGGTGATACTTGAGGCACTACCTAAATAGTTTTCGGAGAGAACCAGCTATTTCCAAGTTTGTTTAGCCTTTCACCCCTACCCACAGCTCATCCCCTAATTTTTCAACATTAGTGGGTTCGGACCTCCAGTGCGTGTTACCGCACCTTCATCCTGGCCATGAGTAGATCACTTGGTTTCGGGTCTACACCCAGCGACTGAACGCCCTATTCGGACTCGATTTCTCTACGGCTTCCCTATGCGGTTAACCTTGCCACTGAATGTAAGTCGCTGACCCATTATACAAAAGGTACGCAGTCACGGAACAAGTCCGCTCCTACTGTTTGTATGCACACGGTTTCAGGATCTATTTCACTCCCCTTCCGGGGTTCTTTTCGCCTTTCCCTCACGGTACTGGTTCACTATCGGTCGATATCGAGTATTTAGCCTTGGAGGATGGTCCCCCCATGTTCAGACAGGATTTCTCGTGTCCCGCCCTACTTGTCGCAAGCTTAGTACCACAGTAGTCATTTCGTGTACGGGGCTATCACCCTCTACGGCTGCCATTTCCAGAGCATTCCACTATGTCTACTGCTATTGCTTGCAGGCTCTTCCCATTTCGCTCGCCGCTACTTTGGGAATCTCGGTTGATTTCTTTTCCTGTAGCTACTTAGATGTTTCAGTTCGCCACGTTCGCTTTGCATGCCTATGTATTCAGCATGCAATGACCTTACGGCCGGGTTTCCCCATTCGGAAATCTGCGGATCAAAGCGTGTTTGCTCGCTCCCCGCAGCTTATCGCAAGCTACTACGTCCTTCATCGCCTGATATCGCCAAGGCATCCACCATGTGCACTTATTCACTTGTCCCTATAACGTTAGCTTCTTATCCCACATAACTTTCATGCAGAATAAAAAACCGGCTATAGAGTTATTCTATGAGTATTACTTTAGCGTTTGCCGTATTGCAAGGAATTTGATTTTCTAAAACCTACTTTTCAAACTCGCTTTTAATACTTTTTGATTTGATACAATCACAACCCATCAAGCACTACCGCTTCCTCGATTCCCGCGCCTGGCATTGCTGCCGCGATATTGCTATCGACGTCGTCACCGATTTATCGGTACTGCCTGATAAATCTTTACTTCTTCCAAATTGTTAAAGAACGAAACAGCTTATGGCTTAAGAAACCAAACCTGAATTTTTCATGCGCGTCTTGCAGTGCATGTGCAACTCAGGTTTGCATTCTCGACAGATACTTGGTGGAGGTTGACGGGATCGAACCGACGACCCCCTGCTTGCAAAGCAGGTGCTCTCCCAGCTGAGCTAAACCCCCACTACTTTCTGAATACTCTTTGGTAGGTCTGGTTGGACTCGAACCAACGACCCCTGCGTTATCAACACAGTGCTCTAACCAGCTGAGCTACAGACCCGCTTGGATCAGCTCTCAGCTGTTGGTCTTGCCTGCCTTCTTGCGCCGGCACTCCCCTGCAGTCCAATTACTGTTCATTGCTGCTCTTCGTTTTTCATAACAGTCGATAAGTGTGAACACTTGATTTGGGCACATACTCTAGAAAGGAGGTGATCCAGCCGCACCTTCCGATACGGCTACCTTGTTACGACTTCACCCCAGTCACGAATCCCACCGTGGTAAGCGCCCTCCTTGCGGTTAAGCTACCTACTTCTGGTGAAACCCGCTCCCATGGTGTGACGGGCGGTGTGTACAAGACCCGGGAACGTATTCACCGCGACATGCTGATCCGCGATTACTAGCGATTCCAACTTCATGTAGTCGAGTTGCAGACTACAATCCGGACTACGATACACTTTCTGGGATTAGCTCCCCCTCGCGGGTTGGCGGCCCTCTGTATGTACCATTGTATGACGTGTGAAGCCCTACCCATAAGGGCCATGAGGACTTGACGTCATCCCCACCTTCCTCCGGTTTGTCACCGGCAGTCTCATTAGAGTGCCCTTTCGTAGCAACTAATGACAAGGGTTGCGCTCGTTGCGGGACTTAACCCAACATCTCACGACACGAGCTGACGACAGCCATGCAGCACCTGTGTTACGGCTCTCTTTCGAGCACGCCCCGATCTCTCAGGGCTTCCGTACATGTCAAGGGTAGGTAAGGTTTTTCGCGTTGCATCGAATTAATCCACATCATCCACCGCTTGTGCGGGTCCCCGTCAATTCCTTTGAGTTTTAATCTTGCGACCGTACTCCCCAGGCGGTCTACTTCACGCGTTAGCTGCGTTACCAAGTCAATTAAGACCCGACAACTAGTAGACATCGTTTAGGGCGTGGACTACCAGGGTATCTAATCCTGTTTGCTCCCCACGCTTTCGTGCATGAGCGTCAGTGTTATCCCAGGGGGCTGCCTTCGCCATCGGTATTCCTCCACATATCTACGCATTTCACTGCTACACGTGGAATTCTACCCCCCTCTGACACACTCTAGCCATGCAGTCTCAAATGCCATTCCCAGGTTAAGCCCGGGGATTTCACATCTGACTTACATAACCGCCTGCGCACGCTTTACGCCCAGTAATTCCGATTAACGCTTGCACCCTACGTATTACCGCGGCTGCTGGCACGTAGTTAGCCGGTGCTTATTCTTCAGGTACCGTCATTAGCAAAGGATATTAGCCTTCACCGTTTCTTCCCTGACAAAAGAGCTTTACAACCCGAAGGCCTTCTTCACTCACGCGGCATTGCTGGATCAGGGTTGCCCCCATTGTCCAAAATTCCCCACTGCTGCCTCCCGTAGGAGTCTGGGCCGTGTCTCAGTCCCAGTGTGGCTGGTCGTCCTCTCAGACCAGCTACTGATCGATGCCTTGGTAGGCTTTTACCCTACCAACTAGCTAATCAGATATCGGCCGCTCCACGAGCATGAGGTTCTTGCGAATCCCCCACTTTCATCCGTAGATCGTATGCGGTATTAGCGCAACTTTCGCTGCGTTATCCCCCACTCCAGGGTACGTTCCGATATATTACTCACCCGTTCGCCACTCGCCACCAGACCGAAGTCCGTGCTGCCGTTCGACTTGCATGTGTAAGGCATGCCGCCAGCGTTCAATCTGAGCCAGGATCAAACTCTTCAGTTTAATCTCTGTTTTATGTCATTGCTGACATGGTCCGCTTAGGTTTTACCCCAGCCAGACCGGTCGCTCACTCAAAATACTGACAGGCTCTTCTTAAAGTTGCCTCTAAAAAGATCCTATTTTTCTTCTGTGCGAGCATTTGATATTTTAAGTTCACCCAAAGTACCTGAGCACCTTGCGCGGCGCCTTCATCAAGTGCTCACACTTATCGACTGTTAATTGTTAAAGATCTTTTTCTTCCCGGCGGCGGCATTTCCTACCCTGCCTGCCCGGCTGCACAGCGTTTTGTCTGCAGCACTGAAGAGGTGAGATTATGCAGCGTTTCGGTTACTGCGTCAACATCTTTTTAAACCGCAGTGCGCAAATTTGATTCCGTTTGCCCCTGCCCGATGTCGCCTGCCTGCCGCTGCATGCTCCCTGCTTTTGCCCCCGTCTTGCAACGGGAGGCGAACTATAGCAAACGCAATCAAAGGTTGGCAAGGGATTTTGGATAAATCATCATTTTAATCACTTCAAAGTCTTGCGATTAATCATTCCGTGCACCATAACTCAAATGAGAACCATTATCATTAATAGGAGGGGTGAGAACGGGGCACGATGAAATCAAGACTTCATGTTTCCGAATCCATAAACCGCACTAAATGTATACCGGCTCCGGCTCCAGTTGCACCCCGAAACGGCTCCGCACATCCTGCTGTATTGCATTGGCCAGATGCACAATGTCGGAACCTGTGGCCGCGCCGAGATTGACCAATACCAGTGCTTGCTTTTCATAAACGCCTGCAGCGCCTAGCGTACGGCCTTTCCAGCCGCATTGATCGATCAGCCAGCCGGCTGCGAGTTTATATTCTGATTCTGATTGCAAGTAACTTACCAAACCGGGAAAACTGTCGCGCAATGCATTGCGCTGCTGCGCCGACACTATCGGGTTTTTGAAAAAACTTCCGGCATTGCCGATGACGCAAGGATCGGGCAACTTGGCGGTGCGAATCGCAATCACCGCCTCGCTGATATCGCGGGCGCTGGGAGCGGTCACTCCACACTCATCTAAATTGCGCACCACATCCGCATAATCGACATTGGCTTGCCACTTCTTGGGCAACGCGAAGGTTACCTCTAGAACGATTATCCGGCCCTGCAAGTCATGCTTGAATATGCTGTCGCGATAACCGAACCGGCAATCGGCGCTATCCAGCGTAATGATGTCGCCGCTGTCAAAATCGTAAGCGCGCAATGCGTGAATATAATCCTTGGCTTCGACGCCGTAAGCGCCGATATTCTGGATCGGCGCGGCGCCGACGCTGCCTGGAATCAGGGAAAGGTTTTCCAGCCCGCCCAGCGCATGGTCCAGAGTCCACAACACGAATGCATGCCAATTTTCCCCGGCGGCTGCCCGCACAAAGGTAAATTCGTCATTTTCTGCAACGATTGCGATACCTTTCATGCCCATATGCATGACCAAACCGGGAAAATCCTGCGTTAGCACAATATTGCTGCCGCCACCGAGCACCAGTCGCGGCAATACCGATAAAGTAGCATCGCTGCGAATGCGGGACAGCACCTCTACCGAAGTCACTTCTGCATACGCATAAGCATGCGCATCCACGCCAAAGGTATTGTGATGGCGCAATGAAAAATTGTATTGAATAGAAGGGCTGATAGTCATAGCGAAGCGATTATAGTGAAAAGCGGATATGGCAACTTGTTTTCCTGTCCGCTAAAATGCGCCATTCACCTATAGCACGATGCAAGATACTAATTGCGATTGTCTACGGTCCGGTCACAAATTAAAGGAATAATCATGCCATCGTTTGATGTTGTATCTGAAGCCAATATGGTTGAAGTAAAAAACGCCGTCGATCAAGCAAACAAGGAAATCACCACCCGCTTCGACTTCAAAGGCAGCGACGCCCGTATCGAGCAAAAAGAAAGAGATCTGACCGGTTACGCCGATTCTGATTTCCAGCTTAGTCAATTGCGCGATGTATTGATCAACAAACTGGTCAAGCGCAGTGTCGATGTGCGCTTTCTGGACGAAGGCAAGATCGAAAAAATTGGCGGCGATAAGGTCAAGCAAGTCATCAAGATCAAAAACGGCATCGAATCCGATGCTGCCAAGAAAATCGTGCGCCTGATCAAGGATAGCAAAATGAAAGTGCAAGCCAGCATCCAGGGCGATGCGGTGCGCATTACCGGTGCCAAGCGGGACGATTTGCAAGGCGCGATGGCGATGCTGCGCAAGGATGTGCCGGACTTGCCGCTGGAATTCAACAATTTCCGCGACTAAGCAGCCAACCCCACAAAACCACGCGATGCGCCTGCACACACTCCTGTTGCCATTGTTGCCGTTGGTTTTGCTGGGTAGCGCCTCTCATGCTGCCGACATTGCGGTAGTCGGGCTGTTTCCGGGCAAAGCGGTGCTGGTGATTGATGGCGGTTCGCCGAAAACTTTTGCCGTCGGCAGCACGGTGACACCCGGCGTCAAATTACTGGCGGCGACCGAATCAACTGCCACCGTCACCGTCAACGACAAAAAACAAACGATTGCGATCGGCCAGCACATCAACCGTGCGGTGCCCACCGGCCCGGTCAGTGTGGTGCTGCAGGCCAATGGCCAGGGGCATTTCATGGCGCAAGGTCAGATCAACGGCGGCACGATCCAGATGCTGGTCGATACCGGAGCGACGATGATTGCGCTCTCCGAAGCGGATGCACAACGGTTGGGCATCAATTACAAGGCCGGCCAGCCCGGTCGCGTCAACACGGCTAACGGCAGCGTTCCCGTGTATCGGGTCAGGCTCGATACCGTCAAGGTCGGCAGCATTGAACTCAATCAGGTCGATGCGGTAGTGCAGCAGGCAGGGCTGCCCTTCGCCTTGCTCGGAATGTCTTTCCTGAACCGGATGGAAATGCGCCGCGATGGTGAAAAAATGACGCTCACCAAACGATTCTGAAATACCTGCTGCACAGCGCCACATTCCAAAAAGGCAGAGTATGCCGAAAAATAGCGCACTTTACGCTTGCAAACCTTACGCTATTTAAAATACTCTGCCATTTAGAATATTTCAAATATTTAAAAATTTCAAACAGTCCCATCAAGCCTGAGAGAACTGTTCTTCACATGCAATTCAATCGTCTTGTTCGATCAGACGACGGGCCTTGACCGCGTCGGCCAGACCATTTAGCACCTGCACACTTTGTTCCCAGCTAATACACCCATCGGTTACCGATTGGCCATAGGTTAATTCCTTGCCGGGAACCAGGTCTTGGCGTCCGGCTACCAGATGCGATTCGATCATGACGCCGACGATACGATGGTCGCCAGCTGCAATTTGCTTTCCGATATCGGCGCACACCGGAATTTGATTCTCCGGTTTTTTCGAACTGTTCGCGTGCGACGCATCGATCATCAACCGTTGCGCCAAGCCACTGGCGGCTATGTCCTTGCACGCTGCGTCCACGCTGGCTGCATCATAATTAGGCGTTTTTCCACCACGCAAAATAATGTGGCAATCTTCGTTGCCGCCGGTGGCGACGATGGCCGAATGGCCGCCTTTGGTAACCGACAGGAAATGATGCGGCTGCGACGCGGCCTTGATGGCATCGACTGCGATTTTGACATTGCCGTCGGTACCGTTCTTGAAACCGACCGAACACGACAACCCGGAAGCCAGTTCGCGATGCACTTGCGATTCGGTGGTACGGGCGCCGATTGCGCCCCAGCTGATCAGGTCCGCGATGTATTGCGGGCTGATGACGTCGAGAAATTCGGTGCCGGCCGGCAAACCCAATTCATTAATATCGAGCAACAATTTGCGCGCAATATGCAAGCCGTCATTGATGCGAAAGCTATTGTCCATGTACGGATCGTTGATCAAGCCTTTCCAGCCCACGGTGGTGCGCGGTTTTTCAAAGTAGACGCGCATGACGATTACCAGTTCGCCTTTGAGGCGTTCGCACTCCTTGGCCAGCAAGTGCGCATATTCCAGTGCCGCTTTGGTGTCGTGAATCGAGCACGGACCAATCACCACCATGATCCGGTCATCCTGACCGTGCAGAATGCCATGCAGCGCGGCGCGGGCTTCGGCCACTGTGGCCTGGGCCTTGCTGGAACAGGCGAATTCGCGAATCAGGTGTGACGGTGGCGTTAATTCTTTCATTTCTCGTATGCGTAAATCATCGGTGCGTGGCATGGTTTTCTCCAGGTTATGAATATTGGGTAGACATAAAAAAACCGCCATCGCTGGCGGTTTTTGTGAAATTCGGTTTGGTCTCGCCTATCGTGCTGCTTTTACGTGAACCTTCCGCCTCTCCACCGCCTTGGGTTGGAATAGCTAAAGTAAAAATAAAAGAAGGAAAATGCGAAGCTCATGTTTCGGTCTGTACAGGTAGGAATCGTTTCAAATCGAAATTCACTATAACAAGATTATTCAAGATTTGGCAAGCGCTTTCTCCGCTGACTCTACCTCATTCCCTTTCGCCTTCAATCGTGAACGCGCCGCCCCTGCGCAGGTACTGCAAAGGCAGCGAATAACGTGCACGGTAAATGGAGGAAGGAAATCAGGCGGTGCCACCCACCGTAAGCTCCTCGATGCGCAACGTCGGTTGACCGACGCCGACCGGCACGCTCTGGCCTTCCTTGCCGCAGACGCCGACGCCTGGGTCGAGCCGCAAATCGTTGCCGATCATCGAGACCCGATTCAGCACGTCCGGGCCATTGCCGATCAGCGTCGCACCCTTGACCGGATACGTGATTTTGCCGTTTTCGATCATGTAGGCTTCGCTGGCGGAAAAGACAAACTTGCCGCTGGTGATATCGACCTGGCCGCCGCCAAAATTGACCGCAAACAAACCGTTCTTGACCGAGGCCAGGATTTCCGCCGGGTCCTTGTCGCCGGCCAGCATGTAAGTATTGGTCATGCGCGGCATCGGCAAATGCGCGAACGATTCGCGCCGGGCATTGCCGGTCACCGGCATATTCATCAGCCGCGCATTCATCGTGTCTTGCAGATAGCCTTTCAAAATGCCGTCTTCGATCAGCGTGGTGCACTGGCTCGGGTTGCCTTCGTCATCGATGTTGAGCGAACCGCGGCGGTCGGCGATGGTGCCGTCATCGACTACGGTCACGCCTTTGGCTGCGACGCGCTGGCCGATGCGGCCGGAAAATGCGCTGGAACCCTTGCGGTTGAAATCGCCTTCCAGGCCGTGACCGATCGCTTCGTGCAACAAGATGCCGGGCCAACCCGGCGCCAGCACCACGGTCATCGGGCCGGCAGGCGCCGGACGCGCATCCAGATTCACCAGCGCCGTCTTGACTGCATTGGTCGCGTATTGTTCCAGAATCTCGTCGCTGAAGTAACCGTAACTGTAGCGCCCGCCGCCACCGGCCGAACCCATCTCGCGGCGACCGTTCTGCTCCACGATCACGGTCACCGAAACCCGTACCAGCGGACGGATATCGGCAGCCAGCACGCCGTCGCTGCGCACTACCAGCACCACATCGTATTCGCCGGCCAGACCGGCCATCACTTGCACCACGCGCGGGTCTTTGGCGCGCGCCATCCGCTCGACGCGCTCGAGCAGCTTGACTTTTTCGGTCGCGTCGAGCGACGCCAGCGGGTCGTTCGGCAGATACAGCGCGCGTCCGCCAACCTGCTGCATCGAAGAGGCGACCTTGATCTTGCCGGCACCGCGCCGGGCGATAGTGCGGGTAGCGGCGGCCGCCTCCAGCAATGCGCGCTCGGAAATTTCGTCGGAATAGGAAAAGGCGGTCTTGTCGCCCGCTACCGCGCGCACCCCGACGCCCTGGTCGATCGAAAAGCTGCCGGTCTTGACGATGCCTTCTTCCAGGCTCCAGCCTTCGCTCTTGGTGAACTGGAAATACAGGTCGGCATAATCGACCTTATGGGTAAACATCGTACTCAGGGTTTTGATCAGCTTGGATTCGTCCAGCCCGAAAGGCGTGAGCAGGATGTCGCGGGCGATGGCAAGGCTGCCGAGATTCGGTTCAAATGGTTTCATGATAGGTCGCAATCGCGCTTGGCGCGCCAGGTTGTTGGTTCGTGTTGGTTCGTATGTGATTCGGGAGATGAGGCGATTGTAGAGCATCTGGCGGCGCCGGGTCGCAATGACACGCACCGCAACCCGGCGCATATCTGCAGCAGGTTGGCAATCTATCTACAGAAACGCAAAATATAAGGAGTATGCATTAAAACGTTGCATTGCCCGCATATATAATATGCGGTTACAAAAAATACACAATGGAGTACATATTACCTTGGGAATTTTATAAAAGCGGCGTAGCGAGCTTGCGGTGACGCAATGCCGGCAGATTTTCCCGTACCTGCGCCAGCCTCTGCGGATCGAATTCCCCTATCACTACGCCTTCTCCGGCGGGCAGCACCGCCTTGATTTCGCCCCACGGATCGATCAGCATGCTGTGGCCCCAGGTGCGGCGGCCGTTTGGATGCAGGCCGCCCTGCGCTGCGGCCAACACATAACACTGGTTTTCGATGGCGCGGGCGCGCAACAGGATTTCCCAATGCGCGCGGCCGGTAGTGTAGGTAAACGCGGCCGGCACCACGATCAGCGCGCATTCGCCCATCGCACGGTACAACTCCGGAAAGCGCAAGTCGTAACACACCGACAAACCGACCTGGCCGAATGGCGCAGCGAAGGTAGCAACCGCATCGCCATGCACGATGGTGCGCGATTCGTCATACGATTCGTCGCCCTTGGTGAAGCCGAACAGATGGATCTTGTCGTAGTGGCACACGCAGTTGCCTTGAGGATCGAACACCAGCGTCGTATTCATCACCTTGCCGGCTTCGGGTGCGATCATCGGCAGCGTGCCGCCGATCAGCCAGATGCCGTGCTGGCGCGCCATCTCCGCCATCGCGGTTTGCAGCGGGCCGCTGCCGGCCGGCTCGGCAAAAGGGAGCTTGTCCAGTTCCTGCAATCCCATGATCGGCCAGTATTCGGGCAGCAGCACCAATTGCGCGCCCTGCTGCGCCGCTTGTTCCACCAGTCGGCGCGCTACGGCGATATTTTCTGCCGGATGCGGGGTCGAAATCATTTGCACCGCCGCGATGCGGATTGGGGAGTCGATGCGAGAATTATCTACTGTCATTTGCATGTACCTCATTTATTGGAAACATTGGCGCCCGCTTTTGCCTTGTGCTCTATTTTTGTGACGATCGGCTCTTTCCACGGGCCGCTGATCTGATATTCGTAGGTAAACGCCCGCGCCAGCGGTTCGCGCAGGAATAATTGCGCCAGGAAAGTCCCCAAGCCGATGACCGGATTGACCGCCAGCGCATATACCACCGATGCGGCGCCGGCATTAATTTCAGGAATCACCGCGACATGCAGGTTCTGCGACTCCTTGGCGATATCGGCGGTGCCGTCGATCAACACCGCAGCACTCACGCTGCGCATTTTGAAGTTATCGGTTCTGGCTACGCCGCGCTCGATGGCGGCGGTAGCGGTCACGCCATCAAACGAAAACCCCTCGGAAAAAATATCGCGAAAATCCAGCGTCAACCGGCGCGGCAGCGATTGCATGCTGAGCACGCCCAAAAGTTTCGCCGCGCCCGGATCGACCTTCAGGAATTGGCCGGCCGCCATATCCAGATGGATCTGGCCGCTCAGGCTGGGAATATCCAGCGAAAAAGGCAGGCCGTTCCAATTGATATCGCCATCGAGCTTGCCTTTGCCGCCGCGTAAAACATCGGGATAACCGAAACGCCGCAGCAGCTTGCCGGCATCCGTTATATCCAGCGCGTACGTCAAATCGGTCCTGCTCTGGCCATCCTTGGTAATCCACTTGCCGGCGGCGGTCATGCTGGCGTCCGCATTGGTCAGAGCCAGGCGATTGATGCGCCATTCGCGCATGCCTGGGGCTTTGAGGTTGTTGGCTACCACTTCCAGCCGTCCCAGTTTCTTGTTGAAAAGCTCGAAATTCTCGGCCACGATATTCAGGCTCGGGATTTGGGTCGGCGTATTTTTACCTTCCAGCAAGTTTCCGACATCGGAAGCATCCGATTGCGGGATAGTCAGCGTCGCCAGCCGCGCCGTCACGCGACCCATCGTACCGGCTACCGAATCCCAGGTCAGATAGCCGGAAGCCTGGTTCGAATCGATGTTGGCTTGCCAGGTTTCTTTCTGACGCGAAGCACCGACCACCACGTTATCGAGCTGCTTGCCCATGACAAACAGGGTTTTGGCATGCGCGGCCATGATTTCGGGCTCGACGTACTGGCTGATATCGAGCACCTCGCCCGTGCGGGCCGGCGCAGCATTACCGTTGCCGGTACTGCCTGCTGCTGCGATTTCATTGCTGACCCGCTGCCATTCATCGACGTTCAACGACTGCAATTCGACTTGTGCGGCCAATCCGCTATCGGGCAGCGGCGGCGGCACGTTGACGCCGATACCGCCGCGCGTCACACGCCACTGCGCGTTTTTCTCGACCGTCTTTTGACGCAGGTAATGCGCGCTGATCTCATTGCCCAGCGAGATTTTGATCTGGTCGTGCAACAGCAACGGATCTGCCGATGGCAGCGTGGCAAGCAGCATTTTGAGCGGCAGGGTCGCGCTCGCAGCCTTTTGCAAGGGCGCAGGGAAATCCAGCGCCACTCCTTGCAGGCCGGATTCGATCAGCAATTCCAGCTGATGATTCTTGACCGTGACGGTGCTGCTGTAGCGGGTACTGCCGGTCAGGCGCTGCGTCAAGCCTTGAACCGCCGGCGTCGGATACGCTTTGCGCAGGCCGGGAGCCGAAACACTGCCGTCGATCTTGATGCGGATGGTGCCATCGGCCAAGCTGCCGCCGGAAGCCACCGCCGGTCCGCCCAGCAGAGTGGCGCTGATGCCATTCAGATTCACGCCTTTTTCATTGAATTCCAGCTTGCCCTTGGCAGCCGAAAGGTTCGGGATCGCTTCCTGCAGCGAGACATCGTTGTTGTTCAACTGCAGCGTGCCGTTGACTTTCGATTCGAGCAAGCGCTCCAGCGGCAATCGCAGCTTCAGCGCCAGCTTGGCAGTGCCGCCGCCTTTCGATTCGGCGGTGAAATCATCGATCCAGCCGGCCACCGGACTGTTGTTGACATAATCGAAATAATTTTGCAGCAAGCCGGCCGCATTGCCGTCGACTTCCAGCACGCTGTCATGCGACAGCAGGTCGGCGATCACCACTTTCACGTTCGACAAGGCCGCATTATGGGTTTTGGCCGCATCGCCAAAAATTTCCATGCGGGTTTTATCGAACACGAAACGGCCCTGGATTTGCTCGAGTTCCGGCCACAGCGGTGATTTGCCATCCTTGCCGAAAAAACCGGGATCGAAATTCAATCTGCCGTCGCGTATCTTGCCGGCAATGCGGAAAATACCGGCCGGCTGTACTGCCGCCTTGTCGCCCGCTTTTTCAGACCGGAAAGGCATTTGCGCCAGATCGCCCTGCAGCCGGATCACGACCTCATCGGCTCTGCCGTCTTGCAGCGCACCGACCAGCCAGTTGCGCAAACGCTCCGGCGTTTGCGCTGGCAGATAGCGGCCGATTTTTTTCAGATCGACTCCTGACGCATGGCCGCTTAAATCAATCTCGCCCAGCGGCTTGCCCGATTGGGGCGTCAGCGGAATCACATGCTTGCCCGCCAAGCTGGCCACCATGCCATCCTGCGTCAGATCCATCTTATCCACCCGGAACAGCACATGGTCCTTGCCCTGGAAATCCCATCCCGCTTGCATCTTCAAGGTATCGATCGTTATCACCGGCTCCATGAAATATCCGGGCAAGGTCAGCTGCAAGCGGTTCGAGTCGAGTGAAAAACTGCCGCCTTTGTCGCTGGCATCGAGTTGACCGGTCAGATTTTCAAAACCCGGAATCGCCGGCACCGCCGCCTGCGCGGCAGCGGTTGCACTTTTTGCCCGTGCCGGCCGGCCGGGCTGGGCCGCCAGCGACAGGCCGGCGAATTGCCCCTTGACCTTGTAAGCAGCAATTTCAGGATAAGTGCCCTGCCACTCTGCGGAGAAATTGCGCAACGCGCCGCGCGGTGCGAAATCCGCCAGCATCTGCAGTTGGGCCGGCGTCAGCGGCAAGCGCTCCGCGAAATTGACCAGTGTCTGTAAATCCATGTACTGCGCGTGGATGCTGGTCTTGTCGGGCTTGCCGTTTTTGCCCGGCACATAGGATTCGCTGACGGTAGTCGCCGGCAAACGCAAGCCCTCTTTGGTGGTCAGCGAAAAATCGGATACCGAAAAAGTATGGCCGCGTGCGCCCAGGGCTGGCGTGCCCGCAGGCATAACGGTAGCAGTAGCATCGAACTCTTCGCGCGCGAAAACCCGGCCGCGCAGTTGCGCCAGATTCAGCGGCTGCAGATCCTTGCGCAGGCGGGCCGAAACGTCCGACAGCGTCAGGTCGGCGGTAAAGCCGGCAATTCTGGCCTGGTTGAAATTGAGCCATGCGCGTACCGAACCGGTGCCCTGCATGACCTCGATCGGATAATCTGCGTAAGCGCGCCAGGCGGCCAGATCGGTATTGGGCAGGTGGGCGAATAACACGCCTTTCCAGCGCATCACATCGGCAATATTGCGCGAAAAATGCGGATGCACGAAATCGGCGCGCACATCGATCGGCGCCGCCAGCGCCGCCGGCGGCGTCGCTTGCAGCCCGAACTGATGATGCCGGCCCTGATTGCGCAATCTGAAATCGAGGTTTGCCAGGATCAGTTCAGGCGCGCCGCGCAGAGTATCGTTCCAGCGCAAGCGTCCTTCGTGCACCACGATCTGGGTCTGCTCCAGCAGCCAGTTGGCGCCCCGGTTATCGGTACTTTTTCCCAGATCGACAAAAATCCCGCCGACATACAGCCCGCCATCGGCAGCGCGCCGGATATCCAGATCGGGACGGTTTATTTCCAGCAGCGCCAGCCGCACTTCCCCCGCCACTACCGACCACCAGGAAAAGGTAGCGGCAATGCTGGGCAGCGACAGCGCCTGCCGGCCATCCTTGTCCAGCACAACCACGTCATTGAGCGACAGGTACGGTTGCAAGCCATTCCAGGATGCATATACCCGGGCAATCGTCACCGGCCGGCCGACTACCTGGCTGGTCAGTCGCTCGATATCGCCCTTGTAATGGTCGATATTCGGCAATACCGCATAGCGCAGGACCAAGAACAAGCCGCAAAAAACGAAGTACGCCAGCACCAGCAACCGCACCAGCCAGCGCAACGCATGGTGCGACAGCACATTGAACTTGGCATACGCCAGGCGGGCCGCCCACCAGTGGCGCGACAGGCGTGCGCGCAGGCTGGTCGGAGAAGATTGTTCTATGCTCATTGAATTGTTCTACAGAAAACTGGGCGTAAAATGCATGATAGCCAAAAATGGCCGGTTGCCGCGCCTTGGAGAACTATCTGGTGCCGACGATGATTGATGAACAGCTTGAATACCTCTAATTTTCCATGACCATATCATTGTTAAGTAGTGCCGCAGCGTCCCGTTTCCATGCCCGTTGGCAGAATGCCGATCCGCAGCGCCCGGCTTTGCTCGCCAGTGTCGCTCAATTATCCTTAAACCGAAGCAGCTTTGTGCGTTTGTTGCAAAATGAAACCGATGCCGGCCTGTCGCTGCCGCGCGCGATGCGCCGCCTGCGCAACCTGGTCATCGCCACGCTGATCGAGCGCGACTTGAACGGTGCCGCCGATATGGATGAAGTAGTCACCACGATCAGCGCATTTGCCGACTTTGCCGTGCAAACCCATCTGGCGGCGCTGATGGCCGACATGGTCGCGCTGCATGGCGTGCCGGTAGGCGAGGATTCCGGCGCCGAGCAAGAGCTGATCGTACTCGGAATGGGCAAGCTGGGCGGCTACGAACTCAACGTCTCATCCGACATCGATCTTATTTTCGTGTATGCGGAAGACGGCGAAACCCGCATCAGCACGCCGGAACAGCGGCAACTGTCGAACCATGAGTTTTTTATCCGGCTGGGTAAAAAACTGATTCATGCGATATCGGAAATCGAGGAAGACGGTTTCACTTTCCGGGTCGACATGGCGCTGCGCCCGAACGGAAAATCCGGCCCGCTGGCCGCCAGTTTCAATATGGTCGAAGAATATTTCATCGTCCAGGGCCGCGAATGGGAGCGCTACGCGTGGGTCAAGGCGCGCGCGCTGACCGGGCGCGCGGCCGACATTGCATTGCTGGAAAATATCATCCGCCCCTTCGTGTATCGCCGCTACCTCGATTTCGGCGCAATCGATGCAATGCGCAACATGCACAGCCAGATCCGTGCCGAAGTCCTGCGCCAGGAAACGCGTCATCCGGAACGCAGCAACAACGTCAAGCTGGGGCGTGGCGGCATCCGTGAAATCGAATTCATCGCGCAAGTATTCCAGCTGATCCGCGGCGGGCGCGACCCCGCGTTGCGCGACCGCTCGACCCGCGGCGTGCTCAAAACCCTCGCAGAAAAAGGCATTCTGAGTCCCCGCAATGTCGAACAATTGCTGGAAGCGAATATTTTTCTGCGCAATCTGGAGCACCGGCTGCAATATCTCGAAGATGCGCAGACCCACACGCTGCCTTCCAATGCGGCCGACCAGCACATTGTTGCCAACATGATGGGCATGGCCGACGTGCCATCGCTGCTGGAAGCGCTGGAAGTGCAACGCCGGCTGGTGGCCGCCCAGTTCGACGCCATTTTCAATGAAAAGGACGACGTGCAGGACGCCAGCGGCGCACCCGCCGGGCCGACCTCCATCGATCTGCAAATGTTTGCCAATCTGCCCGATGCCGAAAAAGCGGAAGCCATCGAAGCGCAACTGCGTGCAATCGGCTTTGACGACGCTTCTGCAGCGGCCCAGCGCTTGCTTGAAACCGGCAAATCTTCGCGCCTGCAATCGCTGCCGGTCGATAGCCGAAGGAAATTCCTGTCCCTTATCAATGCGGCGCTGCCCTTCATTGCATACGCAAAGCAAGCGCAGTTAGCCACCTTGGGGCGGCTGCTGGACTTGCTCGAAACGATTGCCCGCCGCTCCGCGTATCTGTCGCTTTTGACCGAATACCCGCCGGCGCTGGAACGCGTGATCCGCATGATCCGGGCCAGCGATTGGGCTGCAAAATATTTGACGCGCCATCCGATTCTGCTGGATGAGTTACTCGATGAAAACATGGTGCACATGGCACCGGTCTGGGCCGATTTCAGCGTTGAACTGCAACAGCAACTGGAAGCCGCCACCCACAATGGCGAGTCCGATACCGAACTGCAAATGAACATTCTGCGCGACATGCACCATGCGCAATTGTTCCGCTTGCTGGTGCTGGATCTGGAAGGCGCGCTCAGCATGGAGCACCTGGCCGATCATTTGTCGCAGCTGGCCGACATCATCGTCGCCGTCACCATCAACGCGGTCTGGAAGACCCTTCCGAAGCGCCATATCGAGACCCCGAAATTCGCCGTCATCGCCTACGGCAAGCTGGGCGGCAAGGAACTCGGCTACGCGTCCGACCTCGACGTGATCTTTTTGTACGACGACGAGGATCAGGATGCGCCCGCGCTGTACGCCAAGCTGGCGCAGCGCTTCATCACCTGGATGACCAGCCATACGTCATCGGGCATCTTGTTCGACATCGATATCGCACTGCGGCCCGACGGCGGCAGCGGCTTGCTGGTATCGTCAGTCGCGTCGTTCGAGCGCTACCAGAGCGAATCGGCCTGGGTATGGGAACATCAGGCGCTGACCCGGGCCCGTTTTTGCGCCGGCGACGCCGGCATCGGCGCCCGCTTTGAAGCAGTGCGTGAAAACGTGCTGCGCCAAACCAGAGTCGAGGCCCAATTGCGGCAAGACATCCTGCAAATGCGCAACAAACTGCGCGCCGCCCATCCGAACCGCAGCGCACTATTCGACCTCAAGCACGACGCCGGCGGCATGATCGATATCGAATTCATCGTCCAGTTCCTGATCCTGCAGCATGCGGCCGCGCATCCGCAGCTCACCGCCAATTTCGGCAACATCGCGCTGCTCAAGACCTGCGGCGCGCTCGGATTAATCGATCAAACCCTGGCTGAAGCGGTCGCCAGCGCTTACCGTGATTTCCGCAAGATGCAGCACAATATCCGGCTGCAAGGCAGCGACCGGGCCCGCGTCCCCAAAGAAGAAGTTGCAACCCGGACCGATGCCGTAAAACAACTATGGAACGCGGTGTTTGCGGCCGCCGGATAAGCCCGGAGCGATCGCAGCCGAAAAATATACTGCATTCTGTATTTTTTAAAGCCGCATTAAAATATGCGGAAAAAGGTATATTTTTCGGCATACCCTAATGTTTCTTAGGAATAAAAGATTTCTCCGACGCGCGTTGAGCGCCGGTTCAGCGCGCCTGCAGCAGCGTTACACTGATCACCGATTACGCAAAAAACGGCACTATCGGCTCTGCCTTGCACGCGCACTTCATCTGCAGCAACTTGGTGCTATGCTCTTTTCGTCTGGAATAAAGGGACGCTGCGAGCGTGAGGCCGATGCATTGCGCTCCCCGAATATTTTCATTCTTCCCTATGGGCGAGCGCGATGAAAAAGTTATCGATACAAGCTGTACTTCCTCGTACCGTTGGCGCTTTTTTTCTCGCTGTCACGCTGGCGGCATGCGCGACTCTGCCCGACGTCCGAAATCTCAGCACTACGCTCACCCCCAAGGAAACGCCGACGATAGAAGGCAGCCGTGGCGTGCTGCCGCCCCGGCACGCCGAATCGATCCTCGCCAAACGCTTGCGCGGCACCAGCATCGATCTGCAATCGCTGGCAGCACTGGAAGAAGCGGCGACCGGCACTCCGCTGATCGCTGGCAACAAGGTGACGCTGTTGTTCGACGGGCCGCAAACGATGCAGGCGATGATCGCCGCAGTCAGTGCCGCGACCGACAGCATCAACCTGGAAACCTATATTTTCGACCAGGATGCGCTGGGGCTGCGTTTTGCCGACTTGCTGATTGAGCGCCAGCGCGCCGGGGTGCAGGTCAACATTATTTACGATAGCGTCGGCACACTCGGCACGCCGGTGCAATTTTTCGACCGGATGCGTGAAGCCGGCATTCAACTGGTTGAATACAATCCGATCAATCCGTTAAAACGCTTTGGCAGATGGCGCTTGAACAACCGCGATCACCGCAAAATCCTGGTCGTCGATGGAAAAATCGGCTTTACCGGCGGCATTAACATTACCGGCGATTATTCGAATAGTTCGATGTTCCGCGCCAAAGGAAGGAAGCAAAGCGCATCAGTTGGCTGGCGCGATACGCATATTCAGATCGAAGGGCCGGCGGTCGCGTCGTTGCAATGGCTGTTCCTGGATACCTGGACCAAGCAACGCGAAAACGATCCGTTGCAGCGGAATTATTTTCCGCACTTGAGTCCTGCCGGCGACAAGATCGTGCGCGTGCTGGGCAGTGCGCCCGGCGGCGACCCGACTATTTACAAAGCGTATGTGCTGGCAATTCAGGAAGCCAAAAAAACGATCCACATCACCACCCCGTATTTCGTCCCGGATCAGCAACTTCTCGATGCGTTAAAGCAAGCAGCGCAGCGCGGAGTCGAGGTTACGATGATTTTTCCAAGCGTATCCGACAGCGGATTGGTACTCAGTGCAGGCCGGTCGTTCTATAGCGAATTGCTGCAAAGCGGGGTCAATATTTACCAATTGCAAGATGTGGTATTGCATGCCAAGACGGCGGTCATCGACGGCGTCTGGTCCACCGTAGGCTCAGCGAACATCGACCTGCGCAGTTTTTTGCACAATACAGAAGTCAACGTGATCGTACTCGGCACCGAGTTTGCACAGGCAATGGAAAATGCATTTCAGGAAGATTTGCGCGATTCACACCAGCTATCACGCGAGGCATGGGAGCAACGGCCGTTTTTCGAACGCGTGCAGGAATGGGCTGCCCGGCGATTGGAATATTGGTTATAAAAATGGCGGTGGCGCAGCAGGTTAAATTGCGCAAGCATGCTTTTTAACATCCGTTCCGATCGCACTATAAAGACAGTAACCATTGCTTTTCACTGCTTAAAATCGCAGTTATTAAGGCTGACAATAATGGAAACCGACTACT
>Ga0366771_1010_pt1 | contig 41951 bp, 37 predicted proteins | sample BONcelN113001C10_FD_207080 | JGI IMG/M metagenome (GOLD analysis project Ga0366771, IMG submission 207080) | Enriched cells from coal bed in the Powder River Basin, Montana, United States - BONCAT cells N11 rep2 HSBNCT.N11.300.1.C10 ...
AATCCCGGTACCGTCGATGGTGATACATTAACGGCACTACGGGCTGTGGGAATTAATCGAATTAGTTTTGGAGTGCAAACATTTTCGGATACCTTATTAAAAAGATTAGGTCGTATCCACACTGGCGAAGAGGGAGCTAATGCTGTGCGGATAGCAAAGCGAGCCGGTTTTTCTAATATTAATATTGATTTAATGTATGGATTGCCTTTACAGCAGGCGGAACACTTTCAACAGAGTCTACAGATTGCATACGACCTGGCTATTCCACATATCTCGGTGTATGGGTTAAAAATAGAAGACGAAACTCCCTTTGCATGTAGCCTGGCTCAGGGGAAGCTCAGCTTGCCTTCTGAGGAAGAAGAAGAAACAATGTATGACAGGGGAGTTACGTATTTACCCCAGCATGGCTACGAGCGCTATGAAATATCAAACTATTCGCGGCCTGGCTTTTCTTGCCGGCATAATCTGAAATATTGGCATTATGCTCCTTATCTCGGGTTAGGTGCTGCTGCCCATTCTTTTATTAATCGCGAGCGCCTGGCAAATACACAGGATGTCCGTGCTTACCTGGAGTGCATAAATTCTGGCTGCTCACCTGTTGAGCACAGAGAAATAGCGGATGAAGCCACTCAAATGGCAGAATTTTGTTTTTTAGCTCTTCGCACTAACTCCGGCATATCCTATCATGCTTTTTATCAATATTTTGACAAGGATTTTTATCAAAAGTATGAACAGCAAATAACATCACTAACAGCTAGGGGGCTGGTTACAACAACCCGACAATCAATAAAATTGACCAACCTTGGGATGAAATATGGCAATATTGTCTTTCGGACTTTTTTGCCTTGATATGTTAAAATGGGATGACATCTTGACATGAGAAGCAAGGAGTGATATGTTTTAATTAGATGTTAGCACTCCCCACGATAGAGTGCTAACAATAGGAGGTGAATGCTTTTGGACGAGAGAAAACGTAAGATTCTGCAGGCTATCATTGACGATTACATTTCTACAGCGGAGCCGATCGGGTCAAGAACGATTGCCCGTAAATACGATCTAGGTATTAGTCCGGCTACTATTCGCAATGAAATGTCCGATTTGGAAGTGCTAGGCTACCTCGAGCAGCCCCATACGTCGGCAGGTCGTATTCCTTCGGCCAAAGGCTACCGGTTCTATGTAGATTGCCTGTTAGCACCTCCCACAATCAGTGAGCAAGAAATTCTCTTAATTGACCGTTGGTATGAGGCGAAGGCGCGCCGGATAGAGGGCGTTTTCCAGGAAACAGCAAAAATCTTGTCCCGTATGACTCGTAATGTGTCGCTTGTATTAGCGCCGCACATGTCGCAATGCGTTTTTAAATATATGCAGTTTCTGCCGTTGGATGAGCGCAGGGCTATTGTGATTATTGTTACGGATACCGGTTTTATTGATAATAAGGTAATTGATATACCGGAAGGGACGTCTCTGGAGGACTTGCAATGTATTGCCGAGCGCATCAATAACAGACTTGCCGGATTACCGCTGGATCGCATTAAACTATCTCTTCTTCGAGAGATAAAACAAGATGTCGTAACAGATTCGGTTATATACAAAGCCGCGCTGGAGGTGCTGCGTGGTGCCGTGTCGGTAGACAGAAAAGATCGTGTGTATACGGGCGGTACTACCCAGTTATTGGAACAACCGGAGTTTCGTGATGTCGACAAAGTAAAAGGTCTGCTGTCCATGCTGGAAGAGGAACAATTGCTTAGCGATATTCTGCATATGCAAGATAGTGATCATTTACTTGTTACCATTGGTCAAGAAAATAAGTTTACCGGCATTCAAGATTGCAGTGTAATCCAGGCTACCTATCGCATTGACGGTCAGGTGGTCGGTACGGTGGCAGTTTTGGGGCCAACCCGTATGGAGTATGGAAAAATCATTGGAGTGCTTGGCTTTATGCAGCGCCATTTAGGTGACGTACTGAAGAAATACGGTGTATAAATGCTGGTAGCCTTGGGAAAAACGGGCAGACGGCTGAGGACAGTAAGTTTAAGGTTAACGCGGTACTGGTCTGCCCGCCATAAAGTAACATATATACATATTGGAGGACTCCAACATGAATCTCAAACAGGCGGCCGGCAGCGGCGCTGAGGTGGATGAACGCTTAGCAGCGTTGATTACCAACGCAAATGCCGTAAGGGCTATCACGGCGGCTGTAGAAGGAACGATTGGTCCTAAAGGATTAGACACCATGCTGGTTGATCGCTTTGGAGAAGTGATTATTACTAATGATGGTGTGACTATTCTCGATAAAATGGATGTTAATCATCCTGCAGCTAAAATGTTAATTAATACAGCCAAAGCGCAACAAGCAGAGGTTGGGGATGGCACAACTACTGCGACCATTATGGCAGGTGGCTTGGTGGCAGAAGGGGTTAATCAGGTTTTGCGGGGTGTCCCTGTTGCCCGGGTAATTGAAGGTGTGAAGTACGGGATTGGGCAGGCCTTGGAGCAAGTAAAAATTAGTTGCCGCCATGTTTCAGATATCAATGATCCGATTTTACGTAATATCGCCATGATTGCCGGTCGCGAACATCAAGATATAGCTGATTTGGTTGTAGAAGCAGCTCGCTTGATCGGTGTAGAAAAGTTAGCAGAAAGCAACTTTAAATTGGCAGAAATTATTACGGCGCAAGAAGGCGCAGCCAATGAGGTCTTTTTAGGAGTTATTGTTGATAAAGAGCGTATGAATAAGGAAATGCCTGAAGTTGTTCAAAACACCAGGGTGCTTTTGATTGATGATGCTTTGGAGCCGGAAGAAATCGGTGACGAAGCATTAAGTACGGAAGCCGGATTTAAACGTTACATAGAATTACAGAATGAATTCAAAGAAAATGCCAAAAAGATTGTTGCTCTTGGTGTAAATGTAGTACTGGTAGACCGGGGCGTTCATAGTGACGCTGAAGAAATTTTATCTGATGCCGGTATCCTGGTAGTTCAACGAGTAGCAGCTAAAGATCTCAGAAGGGCTGCTGAACATACGGGAGCGCGGATGATAAAGCGGACGGGTCTTAAAAAAGAAGCAGTTGATCTGGAAAAATACCTGGGCTTTGCCGATAAGGTATATGAAGATGAAAAACTGGAGCACGTCCGTATTCTTGGCGGTAAAGGCAAACCGATGGCCACTATTTTGGTTGGCGCTGCTACCGAAGAAGTAGTAGGTGAGCGGATGCGTATTGCTAAAGATGCTGCCTCCAGTGTTCAGGCTGCTGTAAAAGGGGGCTATGTGCCCGGGGGCGGGTCAATTGAGATTGCTCTAGCCCGGAAAGTTGAAAAGTCCCGGGAGAATCTAAAAGGTATGGCTGCCTACGGAGTAGACTGCGTAGTTAATGCTTTAAAACGGCCTTTATCACAAATTGTTGAGAATGCCGGGTTTAATCCGTTAGAGAAAGTAGAAGAGGTAGTTGCCGCCCAAGTGACCGAACAGGCTGATTATTTAGGCATTGATTGTGATACAGGTGTGGTAACCAATATGCTTGCTTTAGGGGTGGTTGATCCTGTGCCAGTTAAACTTCATGCCATTAAAGCAGCTGGTGAAGTCGCTGTTGCAATTTTACGGATTGACACAATTATTAAGAAAAAAGAAGATGCCGGTAATGGAGCGCAAGGTAGCGCTGGTAATGCTGGTATACCTGATTTTTAAATTTTGAGGTGAAGTTAATGGCAGAGAAATTGGAACAAGAAGAAATAGCAGGTACGACGCCAGAAGCTGAAATAGAGCTACCGGCGGAAGAAGTATGCTTCCAATCTTCCGATGTAGAGAGGATGCTGGCTGCAATAGCCGAAAAAAACCGTCTTCATGAAGAGATGGCTGACCGCTTAAAGCGCTTACAAGCTGATTTTGATAATTTCCGCCGCCGAACGCGCCAGGAGAAAGAAGAACTTTCCGGTATTGTCGCTGAGGAAATAATAGCGAAATTACTGCCTGTGCTTGATAATTTTGAACGGGCACTGTCTACTGCTGCGAAAGCAGACGCTGTTTCTTTGCGTTCCGGTGTTGAAATGATTTATCGACAGTTATTCCAAAGCCTCGAACAACTTGGACTTACGCCTGTTAAGGCAGTAGGCGAAAGCTTCAATCCGCAGCATCATGAAGCTGTTATGCGGGTTGAGGATGCTGAGCAGACGGATGGCCTTATTGTCGATGAATTACAAAAGGGCTATATGGTCCGTAATAAAGTAATCCGACCCAGCATGGTCAAGGTGGTAAGCAATAATTAATTCGTAAATTTTAAGGAGGAATATAATCATGGCAAAAGTAATTGGAATAGACCTAGGTACTACTAACTCGGTTGTCGCTGTAATGGAAGGTGGCGAACCTGTCGTTATTCCTAACGCTGAAGGAGCTCGCCTTACACCGTCTGTTGTCGGTTTTTCTAAGACCGGTGAGCGTCTTGTAGGACAATTGGCCAAACGGCAAGCCGTATCAAACCCCGACCGTACCATTCACTCTATAAAACGGCATATGGGCACTAGCCACACCGTACGTATTGATGATAAGAATTATACTCCTCAGGAAATATCAGCTATGATCCTGCAAAAACTGAAACAAGAAGCCGAAGCTTACTTAGGTGAAAAAGTAACGCAGGCCGTTGTTACAGTACCGGCTTACTTTACTGATAGCCAACGTCAAGCAACGAAGGACGCCGGTGCTATTGCCGGGCTTGATGTACTGCGCATTATTAATGAACCCACAGCGGCTGCTTTGGCATATGGCCTTGATAAAGGCGAAGATCATACTATTTTAGTATTTGACCTTGGCGGCGGAACTTTTGATGTCTCCATCCTTGAATTGGGCGATGGCGTATTTGAAGTTAAAGCTACGCATGGCAATAACCGTTTAGGCGGGGATGATTTTGACGAGCGTGTTATGAACTGGATGATTGCCGAATTTAAGCGGGAAAATGGCGTTGATCTTTCTCAGGACCGTATGGCGGTACAACGTTTGAAAGAAGCGGCAGAAAAAGCGAAAATCGAGTTATCCGGTGTATTGACCACAAATATTAATCTGCCTTTCATTACAGCTGATGCTACTGGTCCTAAGCATATGGATGTTAATCTCACCCGTGCTAAGTTCGAAGAACTCACTGCCGATCTGGTAGAAGCAACGATGGCACCTACCCGTCAAGCGCTGAATGATTCCGGCTTAAGTGCCAAAGAAATTGATAAAGTCATCTTAGTTGGTGGCTCAACCCGTATTCCAGCCGTTCAAGAGGCGATTAAAAAATTCCTGGGCAAAGAGCTTCATCGCGGCGTAAATCCGGATGAATCAGTTGCTGTTGGTGCAGCCATTCAAGCCGGCGTGCTTGTCGGCGAAGTAAAAGATGTGCTGCTTCTTGATGTTACTCCCCTTTCACTCGGTATTGAAACGCTAGGTGGCGTTTTTACGAAGATAATTGACAGAAATACCACTATTCCTACTTCTAAGAGTCAGACTTTCTCAACTGCAGCTGATAATCAGCCTTCTGTTGACATTCATGTGCTCCAAGGTGAACGTGAAATGGCTTCCTATAATAAGACTTTAGGACGATTTGAACTTTCCGGCATTCCTCCTGCTCCTCGTGGCGTACCTCGCATTGAAGTTAGTTTTGATATTGATGCCAATGGTATTGTTCATGTATCAGCTAAGGATTTGGGTACAGGAAAAGAACAAAAAATCACCATAACTTCTTCAGGCGGACTGAATAAGGACGAAATTGAAAGAATGGTGAAAGAAGCCGAAGCTCATGCATCAGAAGACAAACAGCGCAAAGAAGAAATTGAAACTCGCAACAGTGCCGATTCACTTGTCTATCAAGCCGAAAAAACACTTAAAGACATGGGTGACAAAGCTGATAAAGCGTTAGTTGAAAAAGTACAGCTTGCGATTGATAAGTTAAAAGAAACGCTCAAAGGCGAAGACCTCGAAAAAATTAAAGCAGATACAGAAGAGCTAACTAAGCCGCTCTATGAACTGACTTCGGCAGTTTATAATCAGGCCGGGGCGCAGGGTGAACCGGGAGCAGCAGGATTTGATGCTGCTGGTGCTGGCTCTCAGGGAACTGCGAAAGATGACAATGTTGTTGACGCCGATTATAAAGTTGTCGATGATGAAAAGAAGAAATAAGCAACTTTAAATATCTGTTTGGGATGGTGTAACAGTGAGTAAAAAAGATTACTATGAAGTGCTAGGTGTGCCAAAAACGGCGTCAGACGAAGAGATTAAAAAGGCGTTCCGTAAGTTGGCTCGCAAGTACCATCCTGACGTCAACCGCGATAATTCGAGTGAGGCAGAGGAAAAATTTAAGGAAGCCAACGAAGCTTATGAAGTGCTATCCAATGCTGAGCGCCGTACCCAATATGACCAATTTGGTCATGCCGCCTTTGAAGGCGGCGGTGGCGCTCAGGGGGGTGGCGGCTTTGGCGGAGCTGGTGGATTTAGCGATATCTTTGACATGTTCTTTGGTCAATCCGGTTTTGGCGGTAGTCGCCAGTCAGGTCCTGAACGTGGCGCCGATTTGCGTTATGATTTGGAAATAACTTTTGACCAGGCTGCTTTTGGTCTGGAGACAGAAATTCAGGTTCCCCGTACTGAAGACTGCGGTATTTGCCAAGGTTCGGGCGCTGCGGCGGGAACGAATGCCGAAACCTGTCCTCAATGTCGTGGTACCGGTCAGCAGCAAGTCGTTCAAAACACTCCTTTTGGGCGAATGGTTAATGTCCGTCCCTGTGACCGTTGCCGTGGTGAAGGGAAAATTGTGAAAACTCCCTGTAAAGAATGTCATGGCAAGGGAAAGGTCCGGGCAAGACGAAAGATAAAAATTAAAATTCCTGGTGGCGTGGACAATGGTTCTCGTTTGCGCGTTGCTCATGAGGGTGAGGCAGGTAACCGAGGCGGTCAACCAGGAGACCTGTATGTTTATATTTTCGTTAAATCGCATAAACTGTTCACTAGAGAAGGCGATGACGTAATTTGCGAAGTACCTATTACAATCGTTCAAGCGGCGCTGGGTGACGAAATTGAAGTGCCGACGCTGGACGGTAAAGTACAGCTTCGTATTCCCGAAGGAACGCAGACAGCCACTGTTTTCCGCCTAAAAGATAAAGGAATTCCTCATCTACGCGGATCAGGACGGGGCGATCAACACGTGAAAGTTAAAGTGATTACTCCGAAGAAATTGACTGATAGGCAAAAAGAGTTGTTGTTGGAATTTGCCAAAGATGGCGGCGAAGATACTAATCCAGAGCAAAAAAGCTTTTTTAAAAAAGTGAAGGACGCCTTTGGAGTATAACGTTGGATAAAAGGGGCGATCTAGAATGAAATGGGCGGAAATTAGTATCCAAACAACACATGAAGCCACCGAAGCGGTGGCTAATATTTTTCATGATTTAGGTGCCAGTGGCGTAATTATCGAGGATCCAGTACTGATAAATACGTATCGCAGTTCAGGAACCTGGGATTATTGTGACCTGCCGGAGCCTGCCGACATTGAAATTGTCACTGTAAAGGCTTATCTGCCTGTTGATGATCAATTGGATGATAAGCTAGGTTTGTTTGAAGAAAAAGTGAATGAATTAGAGCAGCATAACTTAAATAAAGGCCGTGGACTGATTAATTGCCGAGAGGTGCAGGACGAAGACTGGTCCACCGCTTGGAAAGACTATTTTCATCCGATCAAGGTAAGTGAACGTATTGTTATTAAACCGTCATGGGAAGATTACTTTCCAGCAGTAGATGATATCGTTATAGAACTTGATCCTGGAATGGCCTTTGGCACCGGCACTCATCACACCACAGTTTTGTGTATACGCTTACTGGACGAAATGGTGGAAACGGCGGATATCGTTTTCGATGTAGGAACAGGATCAGGTATTTTAGCTGTAGCAGCAGCGAAGCTCGGTGCTGCTTCAGTTCGTGCAATTGATCTTGACCCAGTTGCAGTGCGGGTTGCGCAGGAAAATGTGGTAATGAATCATGTGCAAAATACCGTTACTGCTGTGCAAGGTGATTTATTAACAGGGGTATCTGGTCAAGCTGATATTATTGTTGCCAATATCATTGCCGATATTATTATACAAATTCTGCAGGATTTGCCAACAAGGCTAAAAGATGGTGGTGCCTTTATAGCCAGTGGCATCATTATAGAGCGCTTAAGTGATGTAACTGCAGCAATGCTGGATCATAACCTAGTTATTGAAAAGGTAGTGGAAGAAGGCGGTTGGGCTGCAATTGTTGCCCGTAAGGGAGATTTATAATGCGCCGGTTCTTTCTGTCAGATAAGTTAACTACCGATTTGATTGTTACTGGTGGTGAGGCTCACCATATGCTCCGGGTGCTGCGCTTTGCAGTAGGCGATCAAGTGGTTGTCGTTGATCCGGAGGGACAAGCTGCCGTTGCTAAGATAACTAAAACTGCAGACAGTGAAGTATTTCTTTCTGTGGAACAAAAGCTAGAGGAAGAGCAAGAGGCTCCAATAACTGTTCGGCTGGCACAAGGGTTGCCCAAAAGTGACAAAATGGATTATATCGTACAAAAAGCGGTTGAATTGGGGGTAAGTGAAATTATTCCGGTAGCAGCTGACGAAAGTGTTGTACGGTATGATGCAGGCAAACAGCAGAGTCGCCGCGATCGTTGGCAAAAAATTGCTGCTGAAGCGGCAAAGCAATGCCGGAGAACTAGAGTACCTGTTATCGCACCCGTTCAAGACTTAGCACAAGTACTTTCTGCGACTGATCACAATACGCAGATTATTGTTTTGTACGAAGGCCAAGTGCCTCTAGGCTTGAAAAAAGCGTTAGCTGAAAAAACGGGATCTGAATATTTGTTAATAATTGGCCCTGAAGGCGGTCTAAGCAGTCGAGAGGTCAAATTGTCGCAAGAGAGAGGGGCCTCTATTGTTACGATGGGGCCTCGCATATTGCGTACAGAAACAGCCGCTTTAGCGGCTATTACCGCTGTCATGTACGAGCACGGTGATTTAGGAGGCTGAAGTGTGACGCAAGTTGCTTTTACAACATTGGGATGCAAAGTAAATCAGTTTGAAACGGAAGTAATAGAAGGACTGTTTAAGCAGCGGGGCTACGAAATAGTACCTTTTTCTGGCAAAGCAGATGTATATGTCATTAATACTTGTTCCGTTACTCATCTGGGAGAAAAAAAATCCCGTCAGTTAATTCGTCGGGCTACGCGTATTAATCCTGAAGCTACTATCGTAGTGACAGGTTGTTATGCGCAAATAGCGCCTGATAAGGTGGAAGCGATCTCTGGTGTTGATGTCATTGTTGGCACGCAGGATCGTCAGCAAATAGTAGACTTGGTTGAAGACGCAATTACAAATAATCTTCAGGTAAAAGCAGTGGACAATATTATGAACGCTGATCAATTTGAGGATATACCACTATTTCACATTCCTGGACGGACTCGAGCTTTTCTGAAGATTCAAGAAGGGTGCACTAATTTTTGTACATACTGTATTATTCCCTTTGCCCGGGGCCCTCTCCGTTCACGACCAATAGGCAGCGTAGTTGCTGAAGCTGAAAAAATGGTTGCTGCAGGTTTTCAAGAAATTGTGTTGACGGGTATTCATTTAGGTGCTTATGGACGTGATGGTGTTAACAACCTTGAACTGACAGATGCGATTAAAGCTATTTTAAATGTAAACGGGCTTATGAGGCTGCGGTTAGGCTCTCTGGAATCCATTGAAATATCAAACAGTTTAATTGCCCTTATGCATTCTGATAAACGGTTATGCCCTCATTTGCATTTACCATTACAGTCTGGGAATGATCAGATATTGCTCAGAATGAATCGGCACTATACTACTTCTGAATTTAAACAGCTAATAGATGGCATTCGAAAGCAAGTTGACGATATTGCCATTTCAACAGATATTATTGTTGGTTTCCCTGGTGAAACAAGAGTGATGTTTGAGGAATCACTTGTTTTTATTGAAAAAATGCAGTTTGCCCGCATTCATATTTTTCCTTATTCCAAACGCGCAGGTACTCCTGCTGCGGGTTATCCTGAACAAGTAGCGGAGCATGAAAAGAAATACCGCGCTCATCAATTGCAGCTGTTGGCTGATAAGGCCGCGGAAATCTTTAATAATCGCTTTATCGGACAATGCGTGGATGTACTGTTTGAAGGAGAACATAGTGGTGTCATTGATGGCCTGGCAGGCAATTATATCCGTGTTTATGCATCCGGTGACCACTCTATGCATGGCCAACTACACCGTGTTCGGTTAGAAAGGGTATATAAAGACGGTTTATGGGGGCATATTACGAATTAAATTTTGACTAACGCTCCTTGATCAGCAGGATTATCGCAGTCTAAGCCGAATATTTTTGGGTATAGCTGGAATATTAGTATCGATGACAGGTCAGGAGGAGGTGCTGTATGCAGCAGGATTGCATTTTTTGTAAAATAGCAGCTAAAGAGATACCGGTGCAACCCCTATATGAAGATGAGCATTTACTTGCTTTCTTAGATATTAATCCGGCCGCTCCTGTTCATGTGCTCGTTATTCCCAAAAAGCACATTGCTAACCTTCTGGATCTAGATAAACAAGATCAGTCTCTAATGGGACATATGCTTACTGCCATTTCACAGATAGCAAAGCAAATGGGACTAGCCGATGATGGTTTTCGTGTTGTTATCAACACAAAAGAAAATGGCGGACAAACTGTACATCATCTGCATTGTCATATCCTTGGGGGTCGGAGTATGACTTGGCCTCCCGGTTAATGTTGACAATGTTTGTCATATTAGGTATAATACTTAGGTGTATGTAGAAGTAACTGCACTTCCCCGAAGGTCAGTGTGGAGGGAGGGAGATCAGATGTCAGAAATCAAGGTAGGTAAAAACGAAACACTTGATAGCGCACTCCGTAGGTTTAAACGCTCTTGCCAAAAGGCTGGTGTTCTTTCTGAAGTGAGAAAGCGTGAACACTACGAAAAACCTAGCGTTAAACGCAAGAAAAAGTCCGAAGCGGCTCGCAAGCGCAAATTTAAAGCTTAAGCAGTTCTCCTACTGGACTACACTGATGGCTTTTCGCAAGTCTCGGAGGTATCGCTAATGTCTACCAAAGAACGTTTGACTGAAGACATGAAACAGGCCATGAAAGATAAAGAAGCAGGTAAACTCCGGCTTTCCGTAATCCGCATGGTTCGCGCAAGTATTAAAAATGTTGAAATCGACCGTAAAAGAGAGTTGGCGGAAGAGGAAGTTCTTGACGTTTTGGCAAAAGAACTGAAGTTGCGCCGGGATGCTATGGAAGAATTTGAGAAGGGGAACCGCCTTGATCTAGTGGAAAACCTAGAAAAAGAGGTTGTCATTCTAATGGATTACCTTCCGCAGCAATTGACAGAAGAAGAAGTTCGCGCTTTTGTCACCGACGCAGTTGCCCAAACACAAGCTTCAAATGCTAAGGATATGGGCAAGGTGATGGCTGCTCTTATGCCTAAAGTTAAAGGACGTGCCGACGGCAAGCTGGTCAATACAATCGTTCGAGAAATGCTCAATAACTAACACGTACCGGTATCCTGATGGGATACCGGTTTTAATTTACCGGAAGCGCTAAGTATTCACAAAAATGAGTAAAAAATAAGCCAGGCATAGCGTGCCTGGCTTATTTTGGTGTTCGTGAAGCTTGTCTGCGTTAGCATTTGTGTCTATTGCTATATGGGAAGTGAAATTGCGGCAAGAATAGTATGGTAATAGTTATCATAATTGCTCAAAATAATGCTATAACAACTGCTATGATAAAAGCTGGTTTTTTTGAATGATATTAATTGCTAATAGTGTGTTTAAGGGTGCAAAGAAGAGTACGTAAGCTTCACAAGAACTAAATATGACAATATCATACATAAAACGACAAGTCAATAGTTTTATCTGGAAACAGGAATGGACAGGCCCGGTCGCGAATATAGTAAAATAAGCCAATGGAGGTGAAATATGAGATTACTCAACCGGATTATTCTACTAGTTGCCTGCATGACAATATGGATGTCGGTTTCAATTTCCTCAGCAGCTGAGCAACCTGTTCCATCGGTTGTTATTGTTACAGTCAAAGGTGAGATTGATGGTGGTCAATCGTCCCTCCTCCATCGTGCATTTCAAGAAGCTGAGAAAAATAGTGCGCAAGCTATCATTGTGGAACTGGATACATTTGGGGGCTTGGTTGATGCAGCGGTGCAGATGCGTGATCTTATCATCGACTCACCAATACCGACAATTTGTTATATAAAAAACCGGGCATGGTCTGCAGGTGCTCTTATTGCCTTGGCGCATCAAAATATCGTTATTGCTCCAGGGGGAAGTATTGGAGCGGCAGAGCCTATTCCTACTACTGAAAAAACGGTAGCTGCGTTAAAAGCAGAATTTGCGGCAACGGCTAATAAAACGGGGCGTAATCCGAGAGTTGCCGAGGCGATGGTTGATAAATCACTTGGATTGCCTGGTTACGCTGAACCGGGGCAAATACTGGCGCTTACTGATTATCAGGCAAGAGAAGTGGGTTTTGCTGATTTGGTTGCTACAGACCGTGCTGTAGTATTGTCTCACTATGGCCTTACCGGTGCCACTGTGATTGAGTATCAGCCTCAATGGATGGACCGGATGGCAGGATGGTTGTCTAATCCGGCAATTAAATCAGGGTTGTTATCACTAATTTTCCTTGCTGTGCTAGCTGAAATCAAGACTGCCGGTATGGGAGTTGGCGCTTTAATAGCAATTGTGGCTGCAATGCTGTTCTTTGGAAGCCAGTGGTTGACGGGGGTGGCAGGTCTTTTGGAAGTTTTGCTTTTTATCGGCGGGTGCGTTTTAGTGGTTATTGAACTTTATGTTCCGGGAATGGGATTGTTTGGTATAGCAGGACTAGCAAGTATTCTCGCAAGCTTTTTCCTTAGCTTAGGAGCAAATTTATCGGCTTTAACAACAATGGCAATTAGCCTACTAATCGCGGTAATTGTCTTCTTATTGCTTGCCAGGTATCTGCCTTCCAGTAAGCTTTGGGCTAGGCTGGTCCTAAAGGACAGTGAAACTACTCAAGGCGGTTACACCAGTGCTGACGACTATAACTGCTATATAGGCTGCGAAGGCACAACGATTACTCAATTAAGGCCTGCAGGAACAATAGAAGTAAATGGCATACAGTTAGATGTTGTATCAGAAGGCCGGTTTCTACCCCGCGGTATTCAAGTAAGAGTTGTGAGTGTAAAAGGTAATCGAATTGTTGTTCATCCCATTGGGGAGTAGATAGTAAAGGAGGAATAAATATGCCGTTTCAATTGTTAATTCCTATGTTTGGTGTATTAGTATTTATTGTCGTCGCAGCTGTTTTTCTTCACTTTGTTCCATTAGGTCTCTGGATTTCTGCCTTAGCAGCAGGTGTAAATGTTGGTATTTTTACCCTGGTTGGTATGCGTCTACGGCGGGTGCCGCCAGATCGGATTGTAATGCCTTTGATTAAAGCCAATAAGGCAGGTCTGGATGTCAATGTAAATCAATTGGAAGCACATTATCTTGCAGGCGGCGATGTTGACCGGGTTATAGACGCCTTAATTGCTGCTCATCGTGCTCAAATTCCGCTGCCTTTTGAACGGTCCGCTGCTATTGATTTGGCAGGCCGTAATGTATTGGAAGCGGTTCAAATGAGTGTTAACCCTAAAGTTATTGAAACACCTGTCGTTTCGGCAGTTGCTAAAAATGGGATTGAATTAAAAGTAAAAGCCCGAGTTACTGTTCGGGCAAACATTGACCGGTTGGTAGGGGGCGCTGGTGAAGCGACAATCATTGCCCGGGTAGGTGAAGGGATTGTTACTACTGTTGGATCTTCTGTTGATCACAAAGATGTATTAGAAAATCCGGATCACATCTCGCGTACCGTTTTATCAAAAGGCTTAGATGCAGGAACTGCATTTGAAATACTGTCTATTGACATTGCCGATGTTGATGTGGGCCGTAATATTGGTGCAGAACTGATGACCGATCAGGCGGAAGCAGAAAAACGCATTGCTCAGGCCCGGGCGGAAGAGCGACGGGCTATGGCTGTTGCCAAAGAGCAGGAAATGAAAGCCTATACCCAAGAAATGCAGGCAAAAGTTGTGGAGGCACAGGCAGAAGTACCGCGGGCTTTAGCTGTTGCCTTAAAAGAGGGACATATGGGTGTTATGGATTACTATAATATGAACAATGTTCTTGCTGATACACAGATGCGGGAGACTATTGCTAAGGCGGGCCCTACAAATACGTCGAGAATAGACGAACAAAAGAAGTAGGTGACCTGTAATGGAATTAAAGTATCTTCTGTTGTTAATGGCATTACTCTATGTATTGCCAGAGCTTTTCCGCAGACGACCGAAGAAATATGAATATCCTCAAATTCCAGAGCCTACACCAAGAAAAGCTCCCGCTGAAACAATCCAGGCAGCACCTTCTGTGAGTATTAGCAAACAGCCTGTTAGTGCGCCGGTACTATTTATGCCGCCGGAAGTACATATTCCGTCTAATGAAGAAGAGATTTCTCCATGGCAGGGACAACTCAGCCCTGCTATGATTCAAACAGGTTATATTTTTGCAGAAGTATTGCAGCCACCACGAGCTTATCGACCAATAACACCAAGGCGTTTTTCGCCACACATGCCCAAGGTAAAAGAATAGTTTGAAAGATCCTGTATTTACAGGGTCTTTCTTTTTTTGTTTATGTTAAGTATATTCTGAAATATATATTGAAGTGCAATAAGAAATGTGATATCGTTTAATTAAACGATTGATTAGTTAATGAGGTGTTTTATGGAAGAACGTGATGCAAAAGAAAGATTAGTTGTGGCTGCTACGCGACTTTTTGCGCAGAAAGGATATGCAGCAGTTTCCATACGACTACTTGCGCAGGCTGCTGATGTAAACAGCGCTCTGGTTTCCTATTACTTTGGCAGCAAGGAGGGACTATACAAGGAAGTATTAAAAAGCCAATTTTCTCAAGTGGTATCCCGAATTGAAGCAATCAATAAAGAGCTGGATCCCATACAAAGGCTGGAGTGCTTTGCATGGACGATGGCGCAAGTTCATCATGATTTACCTTATCTACTACGTTTTGGACATAGTGAACTGACCAATCCAACTAATTGCTTTGCAGAAATTGTTAGACCGAATATCGCCAGGCTTTATCAATTTTTGTATCATACATTAACAGAAGGCATTGCGGTAGGCCAGTTCAGGGCAGATATCAATCCCGGTTATGCAGCAGTGGCGTTGGCAAGCATACTTAATTTTTATTTTATTGCTCGTCCGGTTGCAAACAGTGTGCTGGGAAATTTGGAGAATCAGGATGGGGAATATGTACGCCAGGCAGTTGAACTGTATCTGCATGGCCTGAAAAGGAGGTAGGCGAATGAATAGAAGGATCGTTATTGGTGGTCTGCTATTTTTGGTACTGGTATCAGGTACTGCCTATAAACTATACGATCGTGGTACAGAGGCTATTACTGCTACCGGCACAATTGAAGTTACTCGAGTCGATATTTCTCCCAAAGTCGGTGGGCAGCTTATAGAACTGTTATTGGAAGAAGGTGATACGGTACAAGCCGGTCAAAAAGTTGCCCGTATATCCCGCCCAGATTTAGAGGCTCAGTTGTTACGGGATGAGGCAGCCTATAAAAAAGCTGAAATTCAGTTAACAGATTTGCAGAAGGGATCCCGCTCTCAAGAAAAAGAAGATGCACTTGCTGCGGTCTTATCGGCGCAGGCCTTGTATAATAAAGCCCTGAGTGATTATCAAAGGTATGCTGAATTATACGAGAAGGGAGCAATATCTACGCAATTACTGGAGACCACTAAGGCTAATCGGGATGTTGCCTATAATACCTTAGTAGCTGCTCAATCCCGCCAAGGCATTGTCGAGGAAGGTAATCGCATTGATGTTGTTGATGCGCAACGCCTTGAAGTAGAGCGTAACAGGGCGATTGCTGAAGCTAGTCGTAGTGTGCTAAACGATACAACTGTTATTAGTCCCGGGGCAGGCACGATAGTAAGCAAAAATTATGAATCTGGTGAGTATGTGAATGCTGGTGTGCCGCTAATTACGATTGTTAAACTTCCGGAATGCTGGGTGAAAATATATATTGCATCAACGCAACTCGGAAATATTTATTTGGGTCAACAGGTTCGTGTAATGGTTGACTCTTTTCCTGGTCGTGTTTTTAACGGAGTGATTAAAGAAATAAGCCAGACCGCTGAATTTACTCCTAGGCAAAGTTTAACGCAACGTGAACGAGCCAACATGGTTTTTGCTGTAAAAGTACAATTAGAAAACCAAGATGGTGTATTAAAAGCCGGAATGCCGGCGGATGTGACTATCCCATGATTTACCTTACTAATGTAAGCAAGCAATTTGGCTCTTTTGCTGCGGTAAATAACATATCTATTTCAATTAAGCCAGGAGAGATATTTGGTTTTGTAGGTCCTGACGGTGCAGGGAAAACAACAACCATGCGTATGATTATTGGCATTCTTGACGCCTCTAGCGGAGAGATTACTGTTTTAGGTAAATCAAGGTTAGAGGAAATTAAGTCTCATATCGGTTACGTGCCACAGAAGTTTAGTCTATATGGCGATCTTACAGTAATGGAAAATATTCGTTTAATTGGCTCCTTGTACGGAGCCTCAAAAGAAAAAATTAAACATCAGGCAGAAGAAATTCTGACTTTTACTAAGTTGTGGTCATTTCAAGATCGTTTAGCAGATAACTTGTCGGGGGGGATGAAACAGAAATTGGCTTTAGCTGCAGGTTTAATGCATAAGCCAGAGCTGTTTTTTCTTGATGAACCAACTACAGGTGTCGATCCTGTATCACGGCGTGAGTTTTGGCAAATGCTGTATCGATTAAATAAAGAAGGTATGACCATTATCGTTTCAACTCCGTATATGGATGAAGCTGAGCTTTGTACACGGATAGCTTTTTTCCATGCTGGAAAAATCGTAGCTTGTGATTCTCCGGAGCAGCTTCGCCGGTCTTATCCTTACCGCATACTAGAAATACAGGCTGGAAGTAAAGATATCAAACGCTACGTGTCGTCCTGTCCTATTATTGATATAAATTCCTTTGGAGAAGCTTATCATGTGGTAGTAAATGATTTGGATACTGCTAAATCTACTATAGAGGAAGTCCTAACTGCTGCCGGCATCTCAATTTTTTCAATTCGGGAAGTGTCTCCTACGCTGGAAGACGTGTTTGTACACTTAGCGGATGAGGTGATGTAATTGTATATCGTAGAAACGGATAATCTCACTCGCCGGTTTGGAGACTTCATCGCTGTCGACAATGTTACCATGAGAATCAAAAAAGGATCGATTTATGGGTTTCTAGGTCCTAATGGATCCGGAAAATCAACAACGATCCGCATGTTGTGCGGGATATTGGCACCCTCCTCCGGAAAGGGGACGGTACTGGGATATGATGTAACTCATGAGGGAGAAAAGATAAAACAACATATCGGGTATATGTCTCAAAAGTTTAGCCTTTATGAGGATCTGACTGTAAAGGAAAATTTGGAGTTTTATGCCGGTATGTATAATTTGGCTGGTACAAGTAAGAAAGGTCGCATTCATGAGATGTTAACTATGGCTGGTTTGACAGGTCGGGAAAAAGAAATGACCGCTAACTTATCAGGTGGCTGGAAACAACGTTTGGCATTAGGGTGCTCAATATTACATGATCCGCCCATTATATTTTTGGATGAGCCTACTGGAGGAGTAGATCCAAAATCGCGGCGACTATTTTGGGATATCATTTATAGCCTAGCTCGAAATGGAACGACGATACTAGTTACTACTCATTTTATGGATGAGGCCGAACATTGCGATGAAATCGGATTTATATTTGAAGGACGGCTGATAGCTTCTAATACTCCTGCGGGCTTGAAACAAGAGATAACAGACACGCTTATCCGTATTGAAAATAAGTACCCTATGGACTTGCTAGCTCAGATTCAGCAAAAAGAAGGAGTAGTGGACGCATACGTCCAGGGAACGGCCTTGCATATCCTAGTACAACCAGAAAACGTAATAGCTTTTGCGCAATATGGTTATGAAGTTATTCGTCCCTCGTTAGAAGATGTCTTTGTTTATTTTGTCAAATCTCATCGAAAGGAGCTTGTGTTATGAGACGCTTGCGGGCACTTCTCGTTAAAGAGTTTATTCAAATGAGCCGAGATCGAGTCACATTTGCGATGATGGTAGCACTTCCCGTGATTCAGTTAATCGTTTTCGGTTTTGCAATCAATACCGATGTAAAGCATTTACCAACAATGGTGTTTGATCAGTCACTACAGCAGGAAAGTCGGGATTTATTATCCTCCTTTGAGTCAAGTGGTTACTTTGACATAAAGTATATTGCAACAAGTTATAATGATGTAACAAAAGCAATTGAAAGTGGAAAAATTAAGGTTGGCATCATTATTCCACCGGATTTTACTGAGAGTACCAAACATGGTCGAACTGCTGCAATACAGGTTATTGTTGATGCCTCAGATTCAATGTCAGCTTCATCTGCTATTAGCACTGCTCAAATGATTGGCCTTCTCAAGTCACAAGAGATTATAGCAGGTAAGTTGCAAGTTGCTGGCATCAAACAGGTTAATGCACCTTATGATATCCGTATTCGCCCCTGGTATAACCCGGACTTCGTTTCAGCCTATTATATGGTGCCTGGTATTATAGGAGTTATTCTTACTATGACGATGGTTATGATAACCTCAATGGCTATTGTCCGGGAAAGAGAACGGGGCACACTTGAACAGTTAATCGTTACTCCTTTAAAATCTTATGAGTTGATGCTTGGCAAAATCATTCCTTATATATTTGTGGGTTATGTGCAAATTACACTTGCCCTTGCAGTGGGAATAATAATATTTGATATTCCTGTTCGTGGCAGCTTAGGGCTTCTTTATGCTTTGGCGTCTGTTTTTATTATTGCATCGTTATCTTTGGGAGTTTTTATTTCAAATTTAGCCAAGACACAAATGCAGGCAATGCAAATGTCCTTTTTTGTATTTCTTCCTAGCATTTTATTATCCGGGTTTATGTTCCCCCGTGAAGCAATGCCGCTGTTTTTTTATGCTTTGGGAAATGTGATTCCCCTTACCTTCTTTTTAGAAATCGTCAGAGGGATCGTATTGAAGGGAATTGGTATGCAATATTTATGGTCACAGTTATTTGCGCTTATTGCATTTATTTTAGCTGTCTTTACAGCTAGCGTCTTTAAATTTAAAAAGACATTAGGATAGGAAGTTCTTATTGCCAGATTATAAAAATGTATTGACACTTTAAACATAAAGTGATATTCTATGTAAGTTCTCTTAAGGGAACAAGATAATTTATTAAAAAATATGTTGACATGATGAACAAGTTGCGTTAACATAAACAAGCTGTCATCGCGACAAGCAATGACAGTGAAGAACAACGTGTTCCTTGAAAACTAAACAATGTAAGAAGTAAGTAACGCCAGATGTTAGGTGTTTCACTGAAACACCACAACGTTTCGAAGCGCAAGTTTCGAAACACAAAAATAGTAACTTTAAGAGCCATCAAGGCTCCATAAAGATAAAACTTTAATGGAGAGTTTGATCCTGGCTCAGGACGAACGCTGGCGGCGTGCCTAACACATGCAAGTCGAACGGAGTATTCAGCAATGGATACTTAGTGGCGAACGGGTGAGTAACGCGTAGATAATCTGCCTCAAAGATGGGGACAACACTTGGAAACGAGTGCTAATACCGAATGTGGTATCTTGGCTGCATAGCCGAGATAAAAAAGATGGCCTCTGAAGATGCTATCGCTTTGAGATGAGTCTGCGTCTGATTAGCTAGTTGGAGAGGTAAAAGCTCACCAAGGCGACGATCAGTAGCCGGTCTGAGAGGATGAACGGCCACACTGGGACTGAGACACGGCCCAGACTCCTACGGGAGGCAGCAGTGGGGAATCTTCCGCAATGGACGAAAGTCTGACGGAGCAACGCCGCGTGAGTGAAGAAGGTCTTCGGATTGTAAAGCTCTGTCAACTAGGACGAATGTGTAGCTTGTGAATAATGAGTTACAATGACGGTACTAGAGAAGGAAGCCACGGCTAACTACGTGCCAGCAGCCGCGGTAATACGTAGGTGGCGAGCGTTGTCCGGAATTATTGGGCGTAAAGAGCGCGTAGGCGGGTAGATAAGTCTGTCTTAAAAGTGCGGGGCTCAACCCCGTGATGGGATGGAAACTGTTTATCTTGAGTACCGGAGAGGAAAGTGGAATTCCCAGTGTAGCGGTGAAATGCGTAGATATTGGGAGGAACACCAGTGGCGAAGGCGACTTTCTGGACGGTGTCTGACGCTGAGGCGCGAAAGCCAGGGAAGTGAACGGGATTAGATACCCCGGTAATCCTGGCCGTAAACGATGGGTACTAGGTGTAGAGGGTATCGACCCCTTCTGTGCCGGAGTTAACGCAATAAGTACCCCGCCTGGGGAGTACGGCCGCAAGGTTGAAACTCAAAGGAATTGACGGGGGCCCGCACAAGCGGTGGAGTATGTGGTTTAATTCGACGCAACGCGAAGAACCTTACCAGGACTTGACATTGAGTGAAAGTCTAAGAGATTAGAGCCTTCCCTTCGGGGAACACAAAAACAGGTGGTGCATGGCTGTCGTCAGCTCGTGTCGTGAGATGTTGGGTTAAGTCCCGCAACGAGCGCAACCCTTATCCTATGTTGCCAGCGAGTAAAGTCGGGAACTCATGGGAGACTGCCGCAGACAATGCGGAGGAAGGCGGGGATGACGTCAAGTCATCATGCCCCTTATGTCCTGGGCTACACACGTACTACAATGGGCTTAAATAGAGGGAAGCAAGACCGCAAGGTGGAGCAAACCCCAAAAACAAGCTCTCAGTTCGGATCGCAGGCTGCAACTCGCCTGCGTGAAGTCGGAATCGCTAGTAATCGCAGATCAGCATGCTGCGGTGAATACGTTCCCGGGCCTTGTACACACCGCCCGTCACACCACGAAAGTTGGAAACACCCGAAGCCGGTGGGGTAACCTGAAAAGGAGCCAGCCGTCGAAGGTGGGGCCGATGATTGGGGTGAAGTCGTAACAAGGTAGCCGTATCGGAAGGTGCGGCTGGATCACCTCCTTTCTAGGGAGACTTGTACTGTTTGGCAGTACAATATTCCAAGGTCGAGCATCTGGCAAACTCAACTTACATTGTTTGGTTTTGAGGGAATACGTGCTTACCAGAAAGTACCTGTTGAAATAAACAGGTGCTTATGGTAGTATAGTAGATCCTCGGTTGTTCTTTGAAAACTGCACAGAAGAAGAAAAAAGTATTTCCTCTCAGAAGAAATTTTGAGAAGAGAACTTAACGAGCGCAATTAGGATTCAAAACGCAAGTTTTGAAACAGCAGTAGGTTAACAACCTATGCCAATTTAGCTTATGGTAATAGTTCATATTGCCATACAGTTAGTTAGCGAACAACGCGAAAGCGAAGTCAAGCTAATAAGGGCATACGGCGGATGCCTAGGCGCCAAGAGCCGAAGAAGGACGCGGTAAGCTGCGAAAAGTCACGGGGAACTGCAAGCAAGTATTGATCCGTGAATATCCGAATGGGGCAACCCGGCGATGGTCATGCATCGTCACCTACGCCTTTGAGCGTAAGGAGGGCACCCGGGGAACTGAAACATCTAAGTACCCGGAGGAAAAGTAATCAAGCGAGATTCCCGAAGTAGCGGCGAGCGAACTGGGAAGAGCCCAAACCAGAGAAGGAAACTTCTGTGGGGTTGAGGACCAGCAAAATTCGAGTCAGGCCTAGTCGAACTACCTGGAAAGGTAGACCGTAGGGGGTAAAAGTCCCGTAGACGAAAGGCAGAGCAAGATGGCTGTGATCCAGAGTACCACGAGACACGAGAAACCTTGTGGGAAGCAGGGGGGACCACCCTCCAAGGCAAAATACTCCTTGGCGACCGATAGCGCATAGTACCGTGAGGGAAAGGTGAAAAGCACCCCGGGAGGGGAGTGAAAGAGAACCTGAAACCGTATGTCTACAAGCAGTCGAAGTCTGAAAGGACGACGGCGTGCCTATTGAAGAATGAACCGACGAGTTACAGTAACTAGCAAGGTTAAGTGGAAGACACGGAGCCGAAGCGAAAGCGAGTCTGAATAGGGCGACTAGTTAGTTATTGTAGACCCGAAACCGCAGTGATCTATCCATGGCCAGGGTGAAGCGCAGGTAAAATTGCGTGGAGGCCCGAACCCGTGAGCGTTGAAAAGCTTTGGGATGAGTTGTGGATAGGGGTGAAATGCCAATCGAACGCGGAGATAGCTGGTTCTCCCCGAAATAGCTTTAGGGCTAGCCTCAAGGTGAAGAATATAGACGGTAGAGCTCTGATAGGGCTAGGGGCCATTTAGGTTACTGAACTCTGTCAAACTGCGAATGACTATATTTATACTTGGGAGTCAGACTGCGAGTGATAAGATCCGTAGTCAAGAGGGAAACAGCCCAGACCATCAGCTAAGGTCCCAAATGCCGTGCTAAGTGGAGAAGGATGTGGAACTTCAGAAACAACCAGGATGTTGGCTTAGAAGCAGCCACCATTTAAAGAGTGCGTAATAGCTCACTGGTCGAGAGGTTCTGCGCCGAAGATGTCCGGGGCTAAAGCACGGAACCGAAGCTATGGCATTCCTAACGGAATGGGTAGGGGAGCGTTCTTATCGGGTAGAAGCGGTACCGGAAGGATCCGTGGACTGGTAAGAAGTGAGAATGTCGGTATGAGTAGCGAAAAGACAGGTGAGAATCCTGTCCACCGAAAGCCTAAGGGTTCCTGAGCAACGATCGTCGACTCAGGGTAAGTCGGGACCTAAGCCGAGGCGGAAAAGCGTAGGCGATGGACAACTGGTTGAAATTCCAGTACCACCCATAATCGTTTGAGTGATGGAGTGACACAAGAGGGTAGGTCAGCGCGAGGATGGAAATTCGCGTCTAAGCATGTAGGGTATCTGATAGGCAAATCCATCAGATAAAAGCCTGAGGTGTGATGGGGAACTGTTAGAAGTAACGGAGAACTGATTGATCCCATATTGTCAAGAAAAGCTTCTAGCGAGATTGTTGGTGCCCGTACCGTAAACCGACACAGGTAGGCGGGGAGAGAATCCTAAGGTGCGCGGGAAAACCCTCGTTAAGGAACTCGGCAAAATGTCCCCGTAACTTCGGGAAAAGGGGAACCTTGAATGTGAAGGCATGAAACGGCCGGAGCAGTAAGAGGTGACACAAGAGAGGCCCAAGCGACTGTTTACCACAAACACAGGTGCCTGCTAAAGCGAAAGCTGACGTATAGGTGCTGACACCTGCCCGGTGCTGGAAGGTTAAGAGGAGCGGTAAGGAGCAATCCGAAGCTGTGAATTGAAGCCCCAGTAAACGGCGGCCGTAACTATAACGGTCCTAAGGTAGCGAAATTCCTTGTCGGGTAAGTTCCGACCCGCACGAAAGGTGTAACGACTTGGGCACTGTCTCAACGAGGGACCCGGTGAAATTGAAATACCTGTGAAGATGCAGGTTACCCGCGACTGGACAGAAAGACCCCATGGAGCTTTACTGTAGCCTGACATTGGATTTTGGTAAATGATGTACAGGATAGGTGGGAGACGGAGAAGATGGAACGCAAGTTTCATTGGAGTCAATGTTGGGATACCACCCTTTGTTTACTGGAATTCTAACGGAATGAGTAACAAACATCCGGACAGTGTCAGGTGGGCAGTTTGACTGGGGCGGTCGCCTCCGAAAGAGTAACGGAGGCGCCCAAAGGTTCCCTCAGCGCGGTTGGAAATCGCGCGAAGAGTGTAAAGGCAGAAGGGAGCTTGACTGCGAGACGTACATGTCGAGCAGGGACGAAAGTCGGGCTTAGTGATCCGGTGGTACCGAGTGGAAGGGCCATCGCTCAACGGATAAAAGCTACCCTGGGGATAACAGGCTAATCTCTCCCAAGAGTCCATATCGACGGGGAGGTTTGGCACCTCGATGTCGGCTCATCACATCCTGGGGCTGAAGTAGGTCCCAAGGGTTGGGCTGTTCGCCCATTAAAGTGGTACGTGAGCTGGGTTCAGAACGTCGTGAGACAGTTCGGTCCCTATCCATCGCGGGCGCAAGAGACTTGAAGGGAACTGCTCCTAGTACGAGAGGACCGGAGTGGACGAACCAATGGTGTACCAGTTATTCCGCCAGGAGTACAGCTGGGTAGCTACGTTCGGAAAGGATAAACGCTGAAAGCATCTAAGCGTGAAACCAGCCTTAAGATGAGGTCTCTCATAGAGTAATCTAGTAAGGCCCCTTGTAGACCACAAGGTTGATAGGCCAGGTGTGTAAGATGGGCAACCATTTCAGCTGACTGGTACTAATGGGCCGAGGGCTTGACTTAAACAAGTTCCGAGCGCAAGTGAGGAACATCCAATTGCGTAACCAATTCTTCTTCTGTGAAGTTTTCAGGGAATATACCTGTATAGGATGTTCACCTGTTAAATATTCAGTGGCGATAGCTGTGGGGATCCACCCGTTCCCATCCCGAACACGGTAGTTAAGCCCATATACGCCGAAAGTACTTGGCTGGAAACGGCCTGGGAGGATAGGGAGTCGCTGATTAGCTAAAAGCACTTACGTGATGTGAGTGCTTTTTTGCATGTAGAGAGAGAGTAATTCGGCTGGAATAGTTAATAGTAAGGCTTGCCACCGGAATAGTGTTCGGGCTAACAAATGAGGCTATCAGATGACATTTGACGTGTAGTACATGTCTTATCTAAAATACTCCTACTAAGACGAATAATAGGGCTAACTTTCCTATTAACGTTACTTTGCAAGCCTATAGTGGCATAACACCTTTATTACTGAAAAAAATTCCAATAAAATTTAATTTCCCTCTAGACAAAATGATAACATATGCTATAATCAAAGTAATTGAATGGTAATGCGAGTCAACGATGACTCTCTTGTTTAAAACACAGGGGAGTTTTTATATTTTTTTAGGTATTGACTCGCGATAACTGTACAAAATAAGGCAGAGGCAAAAAATAATGACGAAAGATTTACTTTATGTCATTCCTGGTAGTTCGCCTGGGAAATTCCATTTCTAGGATTAGGTCATCTCTCAAGTTTTAATGTTGGCTCTATTTTTTACAATAGATTACTCAAATTTAAAATAAGATGAAAATTGAAAGGGGTTTTTTTGATGAGCATTTACGGATCCAATGTATTTAATGATGCAGTTTTGAGGGAGCGTCTTCCTAAAGCTACATACAAAGCTTTAAACAAGACGATTGAAGAGGGACGTTCTTTAGATCCGCTAGTTGCCGATATAGTAGCTAACGCAATGAAAGATTGGGCAATTGAAAAAGGTGCAACCCATTTTACTCATTGGTTCCAACCAATGACAGGTATAACTGCTGAAAAACATGATGCATTTATATCACCAACTGCTGATGGTAAGGCCTTAATGGAGTTCTCCGGAAAGGAATTAATTAAAGGGGAGCCTGATGCTTCTTCTTTCCCCTCCGGTGGCCTTAGAGCTACTTTTGAAGCTAGAGGATATACTGCATGGGATTGCACATCACCGGCATTTATAAAAGATGGTTCATTGTGTATACCTACAGCTTTCTGTTCCTATACAGGTGAAGCTCTGGATAAGAAAACTCCCTTGTTGCGTTCAATGGAAGCATTGTCAAAACAAGCATTGCGCGTATTAAGAGCTCTTGGAAATACAACATCTAGCAAAGTTATTACAACTGTTGGACCAGAACAAGAATATTTCCTTGTTGATAAAAAAACATTTGAGCAAAGAAAAGATCTAATATTTACTGGAAGAACACTTTTTGGCGCTAAACCTCCAAAAGGTCAGGAATTAGAAGATCACTACTTTGGTTCGCTTAAAGAAAGAATTTCTGCTTACATGAAGGAAGTAGATGAAGAACTTTGGAAACTTGGAGTTTCTGCAAAGACTAAACATAACGAAGTTGCTCCTGCACAGCATGAGCTTGCACCAATATTCACTACAACCAATATAGCAACAGATCATAATCAGCTCACTATGGATACCTTGAAAAAGGTTGCTTTAAGACATGGTCTTGTATGCCTGTTGCATGAAAAACCATTCGCTGGAATTAATGGTTCAGGTAAACATAATAACTGGTCCATGGGAACAGATGATGGAATGAATCTACTTGAGCCAGGCAATACTCCACATGATAACCAGCAGTTTCTTGTATTCTTATGCTCTGTCATCAAAGCTGTAGATGAATATGCAGATTTCTTACGGGTATCAGCTGCAAATCCAGGAAATGATCATAGACTGGGTGCAAATGAGGCTCCTCCAGCTATCATATCGATATTCTTAGGAGAACAGTTACAAGATATCCTGGAACAGATCGAAAAAGGTGGAGCGACAAGCTCTAAAACTGGCGGTCTAATGGAAATCGGTGTTACTACACTTCCAGCTTTACCTAAAGATGCAACTGACAGAAACAGAACATCTCCTTTTGCATTCACTGGTAATAAGTTTGAATTTAGAATGGTTCCTTCTTCTGCTTCAATTGCTGCACCAAACTATATTTTAAATACTATAGTAGCTGAAGTGTTAAATGAAGTTGCTGACAGATTAGAAAAAGCTCAGGATGTAAATGCTGAAGTTAAAGCAATTCTTACTGAAATTGCAACTAAGCATAAGAAAGTAGTCTTTAACGGAAACGGATATTCAGATGAGTGGGTAGTTGAAGCTGAAAAGCGAGGCCTGCAAAATATTAAGACTACGGTAGAAGCCACTAAAGCATTAATTTCTGAGAAGAATTTAGCAGTAATGGAAAAACATGCTGTGTTAAGCAGAGTAGAAATGGAATCCCGTTATGAAATAGAACTTGAAAATTATATCAAAACTATTAATATTGAAGCTTTAACAATGATAGAAATGGCTAAGAGAGAAATTCTTCCTGCTGTTATCAAGTTTGCTACCAATCTTGCTGCTTCAATCAATACGATCAAAGCTACAGGTGTCGCAGCTGATTTGTCGGCTCAAACTGAATTGCTAACAGAAGTGTCTTCATTAGCTGCAGCATTAAAGAAAAATGTTGCTGTTCTTGAAGAAGCTACTGAAAAAGCTTCCAATGCCCATGGCGATACTTATGAGCAGGCTTCCTTATTCCGATTTGATGTATTTGAGAAAATGGGAGCGCTAAGAGAAGTTGCTGATACACTTGAAACTCTAGTAGATAAAGATGTATGGCCAATGCCAACATATGGAGATCTGTTATTTAACGTTTAACTGTTGGCGGTGTTCGCTGTCGTTAAGGTAACTAGTGCTGCTGCGATTGTAGCACAGCATCAGATTTGCAATTGAATAGCCAGTTTTGCTGATGATCTTAAGAAAAATATATAACGAATACAAGTAACATGATTTCGGGTTGCAAAGTAGCAACAGAAACTCCCTCAACGGTGGTTGGGGGAGTTTCTTTAAAAAAGAGGTGCAAAATGGATGCAATTGACTTACGCATACTAGAGATTCTTTTAAACGATGGCCGTGTTACCATGAAAGAATTAGGTCAGAGGGTAGGTCTTACCAGTCCCGCTACGATTGAACGTGTCAAAAAATTAGAAGATACAGATGTTATTAAGGGCTATAAAGCAATTGTTAACGTTAAGAAAACGGGACTTCCTATTCGAGCCTTTATTCTAGTCAAAACCAATGTAGATACCTGTAAAAAGTTCTTGGACTTTAGCAACAGTCACGGAGCGGTTTTGTCATGTCATCGGATCACCGGTGATGTTGACTATCTTGTAGAGGTAGTTGCGACTGGAATGAATACTTTAGAGCAGTTAATTGATGAATTCATGCAATATGGCATAACGAAAACCCATGTTGTACTTTCATCTTCCATGGAGCAAAAAAACATGACGTTACCAGGACAATAAAATAAACAAGCAGAAGGCTCTCGTATTTTTTATACGAGAGCCTTCTGCTTGTTATTTTGGCGATTAACCTCAGCTTAGAGACATTCTTTTACTGCGGCTAATGCTTTTTCGTAATCTGGCTGGTCTTTAATTTGTGGAACATATTGGACATAACGGACGATATCTTGCCGGTCAATAACAATGACACCACGAGCCAGCAAGCGAAGCTCTTCCATAACAAAGCCATATTTGAGGCCAAAGTCCAGATCTTTGTGGTCGGATAATGTCTTGACATTGGTAATCTCATTTGCGCCACAATATCTTTTTAAAGCAAACGGAAGGTCAACGCTAATAGTCAAAATGACAACGCCATCTACTTGGGAAGCATCTTGATTAAACCAGCGAGTCTGCATATCGCAAACTGATGTGTCAATAGAAGGAACGACACTAATGATGCGAATCAATCCTTTGTAGTCAGCAAGCGAAGCGGAAGCCAGGTCGGTAGTTGTAACTGTGAAATCAGGAGCGATATCTCCTACCTTGATTTCTTTGCCAAGCAGGGTAACAGGAGTATCACCGAATTTAACTACTCCGGTGCGTTTTTGCATGATAGACAACCTCCTTGATTGGATATACTAGTTATCCATATTTTAACATGGTAAAATATGCTTGTAAATAATTATTATTAATTAGGATTCTCTTTTTTATCTATACTAAGAATCGAACAGCTTCGGTATTTATTTGTATAATTTATAATAATAGTAGAGTGGAGGATTATTTGGCCTAAAAAGCTAATTAACCATAGTAGCAGGAGGTACTAGTGTGATTTCTTTCCTTAGTATTCGAATATTGCAGCCATTTTTTCGTATATATTGGCCAATTTATTCACTTGGTGTCGTTATTCTGATTATTGTAGATTTATTGCAGCTTACCGTACCACGTATCATAGGTGCGGCAGTGGACAATTTGATTACCAATAGGGAAGATTTGGTTTGGCATATACTTACTTTAACGGGAGTCAGCCTATTAATAGCTGTTTTACGGTATATTTACAGAGAGTGTATTATGGGGACTACCCGAAGACTAGAATATTACTTGCGTAAAAGTATTTTTTCTCACGCATTACGACTGCCCATGTCTTTTTTTGATGAATATGGACCAGGTAAGATTATGGCATTGACTACTAATGATGTTTCTGCAATACGTGTGGCTATTGGTTTGGGTATTATGCTATTTGTAGATGCCGTTATAATGGGGATAGCTTCGCTGATTGTCATGATAGAAACTATTAATTGGCAGCTAACCCTTTGGACGATGCTGCCACTACCTTTCATCTTTATTCTGGTAACCTATATGGGACGATCAGTCCACGACCGCTTTCGAAAAGTCCAGGAGAATTTTAGCTCAATGACGGAATTTACTCAAGAAATATTTGCCGGTGCTAAAATTATCAAGGGATTTGCTGCCGAAGGTACTACATTACAGCGCTTTTCCGCCATTAATAATGCTAATGTAGAAGCTAATATGGAAATGGCTCAACTGCAGGCCGCCTATATTCCGGTGACGCATATTGCTCCACTATTATGTTATGCAATTGCTTTATATATCGGTGGCAACCTCATTATAGAGGGGAGTATCACGATTGGTGAATTTGCTGCTTTTTCCGGTTATCTTGGTCTAATTATCTGGCCAGTCATGGGTTTAGGGTATTTGATCAACACCGCGCAACGTGGTGCTGCATCTCTTGATCGAATTGCCAATTTACTGGATCAACCTGCTTATGAAAGTATTGAAGATACTGGAGCGGGAATAGTCGAAACAAATATTAGAATTGAGAATTTGACTTTTCAATATCCAACAGCAATAAAACCTACTTTAATTGATATATCCTTAGCCATTCCGCAAGGCACCGTTGTTGGTATCGTGGGGCGTACAGGTTCTGGTAAATCGACATTGCTGCAGTTATTATTACGTTTATATGATCCAGTGGAGAATACCATTTTTATCGGCAATCGCGAAATTCATACAATCGGTTATAGTAGATTGCGTCAAGCTATGGGATACGTACCGCAGGATAGTTTTCTTTTTTCAAAAACAATTGGGGAAAACATTGCCTTTGATAATACTTATTCGCGGCAGCAAATTGAGCGGGCTGCTCATCTTGCCGCTATTCAAGAAGCTATTGATGATAAGCCACTGGGTTTTGGTACTAGACTTGGCGAAAAAGGGAAGAAGTTATCCGGTGGACAGCAGCAAAGAGTGGCTATTGCAAGAGCGCTTATAAAAGAGCCGCCGATCTTGTTGCTGGATGATGTTTTTTCAGCCTTAGATTACCGTACGCAGGCTGAATTACTCACAAATATGCGTCAATTCATTGAAAGACGGACGGTGTTAATTGTATCTCAGCGAGTTGCTGCGGTAAAAGAGGCGAATTTAATCGTGGTTATGCAGGAAGGTACAATTGCCGAACAGGGAACGCATCAGCAATTAGTAGACAAAAAAGGATTGTATTACGAGTTATATGAACAACAATTAATTAACGGTGAAGAATGATGGCAATGTTGCGTGGAAAAAATGATGATGCTATTGTATCTGCAAAATCTTGGGACAGTAAAATGCTATATGTACTTTGGGAGTTTGCCAAACCATTTATCAAGTGGTTACTAATAGCGTTAATTATCATGTTGATAGGAACAAGTGCTGATTTAATACGCCCTTATTTGCTTAAAGTAGCAATTGATGACCAAATAGCAAAACGTAACCTAATCGGTTTGCTTGAAACAGCTCAACTTTACGGTATTACTATCGTTGTAAGTTTAATTCTATCGTATGGTCAAACATTTCTATTACAATATATTGGCCAAAAAATAATTTTTGATATAAGGCAAAAAGTGTTTCAGCAGCTTATATATCAAAACTACCCTGTCATGGAAGGACAGCCGGTCGGCAGAATGGTTACCCGAGTAACTAATGATACCGATGCTATAAAAGATCTGTATACTGACGTCTTAGTCGCTTTTATTAGCGATTTCATTATGATAGTAGGTATCATCATCGTCATGCTGATGATGGATTGGAAATTGGCTCTCGTATCGTTTAGCGTAATCCCAGTCATGATTTTGGTTGCAATTGCTTATCAAAAATATGCGCGTGTCGCTTATCGACTGGTGCGCGAAAAAACATCTCTTTTAAATACCTATATTCAAGAGAACCTCAACGGCATAAGTGTAGTTAAATCTTTTGCCAAATTTAAGCAGACCGAAGAAGAGTACCGTATAGTTAGTGATGAATATTTGGCGGCTGGTTTGAGGGAGATGCGTACCTATGCACTATTTCGACCATTGGTCGATTTAGTGTACTCTTTGGCAATCATTTTAGTTCTTTGGTTTAGTAATTGGCAAACAGTGAGCGGGTTAGAAATTGGGATCGTAGTCGCATTTCTTCGCTATGTAGAAAAATTCTTCTGGCCGATTAAGGATTTGGCAGAAAAGTATAGTCTGCTTCAATCGGCGCTGGCTGCAGCCGAACGTGTTTGGGATTTGCTTTCCACAGAAAAACCGCAGGAAGAATTGCATGCGTCTATTTCTGCTAAGCAATTCAATGGCGCAATTTGTTTTGAAAATGTATGGTTTGCTTATGAAGAGCCTAACTGGATATTGGAGGACGTATCATTTGTCATTCATCCTGGACAATTTATTGGTATTGTCGGATTATCTGGATCCGGTAAAACTACTTTGTTAAGTTTGCTGCTTCGTTTCTATGAACCTCAGCAGGGACGAATTTGCATTGATGGTATAGATATTCGTGAAATGCCTGTGGAATTTCTTCGACGCAGAATTGGAGTGGTCTTTCAAGATGTACACTTATTTAAAGGGACAATAGCAGATAATATTCGTCTATATGATCATTCCATTAGTGACGATGCTATGGTAACGGCCGCTCAAACTGCTAATATTCATACTATCCTAGCTAATATGCCTCAAGGCTATGATACACCGGTGGGCTATCAGGGAGCTCTTTTATCTATGGGGCAGAAGCAACTATTGTCACTTGCACGGGCGTTAGCAGTGGGATCTGATATATTGGCATTAGATGAAGCTACCTCCAGTATTGACAGCGAAACAGAAGTTATGATTCAAAATGCACTGGAAAAAATTGCTTTACAGCGAACTATTGTTGTTGTGGCGCATCGCTTATCAACGATTCAACAGGCGAATCAAATCATTGTCATGCATAAAGGAAAAATAGCTGAGCAGGGGAATCATCAAGAATTACTTGCTAAGCAAGGTATTTATAACAGACTTTATAATTATCAATAGGATTGGCAGGATTTGGCTGACAAACAGGGAATTACCAATTATATGTTTGGGGAGGTGTACTTTAATGGAGAACTTATTTAGTGATTTAGAAGGCCTTAGAATTGCCATCGAAATTGAAGCTCGTGGTCAGGCATTTTATAGCCAGGCCTATGAACAAGCAGTTCACCAAGAACATAAAGACCTCTTTCTCTTTTTAATGAACGAAGAATTGCAGCATCTTGAGGCATTTACACAAATATTTACTGCTGTATCTGAGCGCAAAGAAGCCCATTCAGCCGAGTACTTATTCAATCCTGATACATATCGTTATCTGACGGTATTGGCTGAATCACATATTTTTCCACCGGAAAGTCAAGCTCAGCACACAGTAGCGGAACTAAAGAGTGTCAAGGCTATTTTAAATACGGCCATGCAAGCTGAGAAGGATTCAATCTTGTTGTATGATGAACTTTCTCGGAATGCTAAATTTGAAGATGCGAGAAAAATATTTGCCCGTTTAAAAATAGAAGAACAAGGCCATGTGGTAAAATTACGAGAAATGATCGATGCCTGGGTGTAAGAGCGGTATGTATTGAAGGGAGAAATAGTTGTGGCGAAAGGGCAGGGGAAAAGGGCACACCACAAGCAGGATGTTGATAAATTAAACCGTACAGCCCTTATGATTGGCGGAATAGTTGCTGTAGTAATTTTACTGGTTATTATTGGGTCAGTTTTATTCTAAGGATCAGGCGCCCTACAGGGGGTGCCTTTTTGAATTTGTTGTATAATCTCTCTATAAGGGTGGAAAATCTATCCTGTTAGGGGTATACTGATTGCTAAAATAAAAGTAGGAGAGGGAGATTATAATGAATAAAGAATGGGTTGCAGCTACTATTGAAAGAATCAGCACTTGGGGTAAAGGAAAACGGGGTACAAGTCGTTTGGCATTTAGTGCTGAAGATTGGCAAGCCAAAGAATATGTCATAGATTTAATGAAAGAGGCAGGATTAGCAGTTCGTATTGACTCTTTTGGCAATATCATTGGACGTTTGGAAGGTAGCAACGCCACAGCTCCGGCGGTTGCTACGGGATCTCACCTTGATACTGTTCCTGAGGGGGGCGATTTTGACGGAATTGTTGGCGTTGTCGGTGGTTTAGCGGCAATTAAGGAACTAAAAAGTAAAGGTGAACTGACTCATCCGTTGGAATTAATTATTTTTGCAGCCGAAGAGTCCAGCCGCTTTGGGTATGCCACTATGGGCAGTAAAGTTATGGCTGGAACAGCTAATCTTTTTGCTTGGAATAAGGTAAAGGATCAGGACGGTATAGCCTTAAGTGAGGCTCTTGCAGCGCAAGGGTTTAATTTGGAAGGAATCAACAGTGCAATCAGAGATAAAAGCGAGTTAAAAGCTTTCGTAGAACTGCATATTGAACAGGGGCCTGTATTAGAAGCAAGTGAAACAGCGATTGGCATTGTCTCTGCTATCGCTGCTCCAACCAGGCTCAAAATTACAGTTGAAGGAATGGCAGCTCATTCAGGTGCTACGCCTATGGATCAACGGCAGGATGCATTAGTCAGCGCAGCAATGATCGTACTGGCTGTACAGGAAATTGCCTTAGAACAATCTCACTTAGGGACGGTAGGGACGGTAGGAGCCATGAAGGTTCATCCGGGAGTTATGAATGTTGTACCCGGTTTGGTTGAAATGTGGGTAGATATTCGCGGCATCAATCACGAAAGTATTATTGAAGCGCTGCAGGATATTAAAGATGCGATTAGTACAATTGCTGAAGGGCAAGATACACCGGTGGCAATAGAGGTATTATCGTCGGATAAACCAGTATTGATGGATGATACAGTAAAAGATAGTATTGAAGAAGCTTGCCGGCGCAGCGGTATTTCTTACAAACGGATGCCTTCAGGTGCCGGTCACGATGCAATGAATATGGCTCATATTACTTCTGCCGGGATGATCTTTATACCCTGTCGCAGTGGAATTAGCCATAATCCTGAAGAACATGCCCAAGGCGAAGATATCATGGCAGGAATCAAGGTTTTAACGGAAACACTGTATCAATTAGCAAAATAGTGCCGGTTAGTATTTACAAGGAAGGCTTGCTCTAAGAATAGAGCAAGCCTTCCTTGTTTACATAAATTACTGTTTTATATAATGTAATCGTAATGATATAATAGGGGATGATCAGACAGGAAGGAGTCTTAGCATTGAAGAAAGTAATAGCTGCCATGTTTTTAACAATGGCCTGCTCCTTTTTCTCTCCCCAATTGCCAGCAGTTCATGCAGAGCTTCTGGAAGACAAGCTTACTGAAGCAGCGATTGAAAGTGGTAATCTTAATCGTATTCAAGAATTGTTAAAAGTAAAAAAACAATTTGATCAAGGCAATAGAGACAATCTATGGAGTGTGATTGCCAGTACGGCGTTACAACAACTAGCTTCCACTAATGCAGTAACAGCTGCCGGTATTGCCGATAGCAATATTGGAAATAACGTAGAAGCCACACTTAGAAAAGAAGTAGAGCGAAGAGTAGTTGATACCATAAAGCCTTATGGAGATAATTTGGCTGCTATGGCGTTGTTGTTGAATAGAAATTCAACTCTTAATCCTCCATCTGCTGTGAAAAATGACTCCCTCACAGGCGCTCCCGCGAATTATAAAAAAGTACTAAATATGACTGCAACTGCCTACGCGTCGGGACCATTGGACAATGGTAAATGGGGAGACTTGACCTATATGGGCGGCAAAGTACGCAAAGGCGTAGCAGCTGTTGACCCGGCGGTCATACCAATGGGAACACGCTTATGGGTTGAAGGCTATGGCGAAGCCATTGCGGAAGATCAGGGAGGTGCCATTCAAGGCAACCGGATTGACTTAGCTTTTAACAGTCGTTCTGAGGCACTGAATTATGGCATTCAAAAGGTTAAAGCATATGTGATTGAATAACTGAACTGGCTAAGGCCGGTTATTTTTTTATCTATCGCCTATGCCAGAGTTCTGGCAGTCGCTTTAAAGAGCAAGACTTGGTGAAAAAGCACCTTTAATGCAGGAATAGGGGAATTTAACTAGAATATTGTCGAGAGCAGGAGGATGATTATGAAAAGAGTATTCACCGTAATTATGATAATTTTTTTCAGCGCAGTGTTAGTAGCAGAGGCAGCGCCAAAAGACGCAATAATTCCCGTACAGTACGAAAAGGGAACAGTGATAGCCGTTGGTGCCTTAGATGCATCCATGCAAAAAGAGTATTTTATGGGGCAAGGTCAACTTGTCAGCATTCAGTTGACATCAGGCCCAGAGGCAGGAAAGGTTGTTGACACTTTTAACTACATAACCGGGAAATCGATGTACGAGATTCATGTCAATCCTGGTGATAAAGTTATCGTTGCCATCTCCAATGATTTGCAACGAACTACGTATCATGTCAGCGATTTTGATCGCTTTGATTATGTGTACTGGCTGGCAGGCTTTTTTGCTTTAGCATTAATAGTTTTTGGTGGAATAGTAGGTGTGAAATCAGTCTTTGTAATTGCCTTTTCTACATTGCTTATTTTCCAGTTCTTTGTGGGACAAGTCATTGTGGCAAGCTTCAATCTCACGGTCTTGACTCTTCTAATTAGTGCAGTTATTGCAATCGTGACGCAAGTAACAATTAGTGGATGGACAATAAAAACGTTAGCGGCTGTATTGGGGACAATTGGCGGAGTAAGTATCGCAGCAATTCTGTCAGTGTTGTCCATCAAGCTGATGCATCTTACCGGATTAGATAGCGAAGAAGCAATGATGTTGAAAGCTGCAATACTCCCAAATGTTGATTTCCAGGGTGTTTTATTTGCCGGTATGGTGTTCGGCGCGCTGGGAGCTGTCATGGATGTAACTATCTCGATAGCTTCGGCACTCTATGAGGTGAAGGTGGCGCAACCGGCGATTGATGCCAAGGGATTATTTCAGACTGGTATGAATGTTGGCCGGGATATAATGGGAACAATGTCTAACACGCTTATTTTAGCTTATACAGGCAGTTCTTTGCCATTAATGCTCTTAATTGCATCTCAAAAACAAGTGTCTATGCTCAAAATTTTAAATTTAAACATGATTGTTACTGAATTTGCCCGGGCTTTAACTGGCAGCATCGGATTAATTTGTGCAATACCGTTGACTGCAATTATTACCGCTTTTTTGTTGCGCAGACGATCAGAGTAATTCAATAACTGTCTGCTTAGCCACTTCCAAGGCTTCTGCCGTGTGTCTAATGGCTGAACCACCGCCTTGCGCAGAGGAGCCAGTGCCGCCGCCTTTTCCTTCAATGAGGGGAAGGGCGGCTTTTAATATCACACCCATATTTAAAGAAAGGTCGGGTGAACAGCAAAATAGTAAATGTACCTTAGTATTATCAGCATTAATTCCAGCTAGCAGTGCAATAGTTGCTGGAACGGTTGCCAGCTGCTTAGCAATACTAGTAACTTCAGGAGGCGTAGTTTCTGTTAGCTGGTGAGTGATGATTTTAATTCCTTTTAGCGGTTTCGTTTGCTGATGGAGAGAGGTAGCAATATAAGAATGCAGCTCTTGCTTTGTAAGTGTCAATTGCCGGTTTGCTTCTTCCAGTTTATTTAGCTGCTTATCTAGGGCAGTTTGAATCTGCTGGACTGGTACCGAAAGTCGACCGCAAAGTTGGTTAATAATATGGTTTTTTTCTTGATAATCAATAAGGGCTCGCTGGCCGCATACGAAATCAAGACGGATGAGATTATTTTTTCTTTCCCAATTGCGAATTTTGATAAGGCCGAGTTCGCCTGTTGTTGCTACATGTGTGCCGCCACAGGGGCAGCAATCAACACCGGGTATTTCTACCAGTCGAATATCGTCAAATTCTTTTGTAGGTTGTTTGCGTATTGGATAGTTATGAAGTGTAGCTTTTGTTGCTTTGTGTACGACGACTGCCTGATTAGAGAAAATAATATCATTGGCATGTAATTCTGCTGCAATGCTTTGCTCGTCAGTGAAATCAGGTATAGCAAGATCAATTTGACTGGATTGAGCGCCAAGATGAAAGCCTACAGTAGCTGCAGTAAATAATTCATTACAGGCGGCTGATAAGATGTGTTGTCCCGTATGCTGCTGCATGTGATCAAAGCGGCGAGCCCAGTTAATCGAAGCTTCCACTACTTCTGTTGTGGGCAGCGCGGCAGTAACGTGTATGATATCACCAGTTTCATTGTAAACATCGAGTACTTCGATACCATTGATTTGACCATGGTCAGCAGGCTGTCCACCGCCCTCAGGATAAAAAGCGGTACTATCCAAAATTATTCCGATGCGATTATTTGGTAGTGTTATGTTTTTGATAATCCGGCTCTGAAACTGGCGTATGTAGCTGTTAGTTTCAAATAATTTCTCAGTCATGATAATCCTCCTCTGATTTGCTACCATATTTTTCATTATAGCCTATTCAAGAAATAGATTCATCCGGGTGAGCATATATATGCTTTAATTGAATAGTTCGGGAGGTAGTGGGATGATCTATTTTCGGTCTCTTCCATTTAGGCGCCAGCGTCTTTATTATAGTATTACTGCTATCGTTTTGCTAAGCTTGGTTTTTGGAATCATTAGTTTTGAATTCGCTGATGAGCGGGAGTTTGTTATTACAGATAACCCAGCTGTATCAGGACCGCCTTCGGGGAAAATTAGTATTACGGTAAATCTAGCAAATCGGCTATTAGAAGTGTACAATGACGAAAAATTGTTCAAAAAGTATCGAATTGCCGTTGGTAAGAGTGGAACTCCGTCACCAATCGGTGAATGGTATGTGGTCTGGAAGGATTACAATTGGGGAACTGGCTTTGGTACACGTTGGATGGGATTAAATGTACCTTGGGGGATTTATGGCATTCACGGTACGAACAAACCGTGGTCAATCGGCCAATTTGCCAGTCACGGTTGTATTCGAATGCGTAATAAAGATGTAGAAGAATTATTTGAATGGATTCCGGTCGGAACCCCAGTGAAGATTGAAGGACGAAAGGTAAAAATCCAGCGAGTGCTGAAGTATCAGACAACAGGAGCCGATGTTGTTGTATTACAAATAAGATTGAGAGAAATGGGTTATCTTCAAGAGAGAGCAGATGGAATTTATGGCAAAGCAACTGAAGAGGCAGTGAGAAAGTATCAACAAGAAAAGGGATTGGAAGTAAATGGCGTAGTTAATAAATCAGTACTGGAAACGCTAGGCGTATAGTAATATAAATTCACATTAAATGCCCCTGCGAATATACGCCGGGGTTATTATTTTGTTCTTTCTTCAGAGCCTCAGTTTGACCAAAAAAGCAATTTGTTGTAATATAAAAAGGAAGCCGAATCTATACAGTACGGGGGAACCAAATAGAAACAACAGGGGATAATCCGCATAGCGGAGGGGCGTGTTCTCAATTCTCTCTTTTCCCTATCCCGACAGCTAACCCCGGAGGCTTAAAGACCTATGAGGATATTGTTGTTTGCGTTGCATAACGACAAACCTCGGAGGCGCACCAAAAGAGAGGTGAAACAATTGAAGAAGTTTCTATTTATTACTGCTATATTGGCAGTAATACTGTTCACCAATGCCGTTGTCTTTGCCGCACCGGGGGATAAGCTGCTAAAGCAGGGTATGCGTGGCGATGAGATACAGGTGCTGCAAAAAATGTTGACCGATGCAGGCGTTTATAGCGGTGATATTGACGGTGTCTTTGGCAATACAACATTCCGGGCAGTACAAGATTTCCAACGTATTCACGGTTTGGCTGTTGATGGAGTTGTCGGCAAGCAAACTTGGACTTACTTAGAACGTGCCGGCGCTGAGCCGTCACGATATAGCAGAACTCTTGTAGTGACAGCTTCTGCCTATACTGCTTATGACGATGGTAATTCTAACCGGACTAGTCGCGGCAATCCCGTTCACAAAGGCATTGTCGCAGTAGATCCTAATACCATACCGCTTGGTACCAGGTTATATATTCCAGGTTATGGTTATGCGATTGCAGATGATGTTGGCGGCGCAATTAACGGAAACCGGATTGATCTTGCCTTTGACAGTCGAGGTCAGGCTCTTGAATTTGGTGTTCAGCGTGTAACGGTATATATTCTCGATTAAACAGGCGTACGCGCCTGTTTTTTATCTTCCAGAGAGTTAACTTACTAGAAGCAGCAAGCTTGAAGGACAAGCATAACAAGGAGAGGGTTTAGATGAACAACGCAGTAGAATGGCTTAATCAACATTTAATACAAATATATGACCGCAATCCTTATGTCAAATTGTTAGAAATGAATATTATTGACTTAATGGAGGGAAAGGTACAGATTGCCATGCCTGTCAAAGCAGACAAGCATACTAATCTGTATGGAGCCGCCCACGGTGGATCACTGGCATCTTTAGCTGATACCGTAATGGGCGTGGCTTGTGCTTCGTGCGGTAAACGGGTTGTTACAATTGAGATGAATATTAATTATATCAAAAGTGTATCTGGAGGCACTACTGTTCTGGCAGTAGCTCAGGTTATCCATAATGGGCGTCAGACAATGGTAGTAGAAGCAGATATCCAAGATAGTCAAGGTAATTTAGTAGCAAAGAGCAGGGGGACTTTTTGTATCATTGGCCGCTTTGAAAAGGAGTAAGAAAGTGGAGCATATCACTATACCGAGTAGCGAGACTAAGTTAAATGCCGTTATTCATCAGGCTGATAAAAATACAAATAAAATTCTTATTATCAGCCATGGCTTTCGTGGTTCTAAAGATGGTAGTGGTAAGGCCGTAATGCTAGCTGAGCAGGCAGCAGCAATTGGTTTTAGTGTAGTACGGTATGATTTTACGCCATGTCAGACACTATCCAGTCAAGTGGAGGAATTAACTAGTGTTATTCATTATTGCCGGCAGCATAGTAGTGCAGAGATAGTCTTACTTGGGCGCAGTATGGGAGGTAGTGCTTCACTACTGTGTGCAGCAGCTGATGACGCGATAAAAGGCATAGCCCTTTGGGCTACACCGTGTAATTTGTCTGAGACTTTTCGACTGGCTCTTGGCAAAGACTATGAGCTGTTAGAGAATGGTGAGCAATTGCTTCTAGACGACAATTACGGAAGGTTGGAGCTGAAGCCGGAATTCATTTACGATTTCGCTAAATATGATTTAATGAACTCCATGCAGATAATAAGTAATCGCAAAGTACCTGTGCTCATTATACATGGCACTAACGATGAGCTTGTTCCTCTCAAACAAGCTAAACAGCTTTTTGAAATAGCCTGCCAACCCAAAATGTATGTTCAAATTGACGGTGGTGATCATCAATTTAATCAACATGGCGCGGTAGCATCCAGCGCTGTCATAAACTGGTTGAAGAACACTTTTAGAATAGAAAATAGAAGTGACGACGATACTACTTGATGTGTGAGATTATATCTAGCAAAGGGAGCGGTGCTCAGTGGATATTTCCGGTAATCTTCTACCTTTGTTGCTGGCATTGATATCGGGCGTCCTTATGGCCGTACAAGGCACTCTGAATACCGCCCTTAGTAAGGTAATTGGCTTAATTGAGGCCACCTTTATTGTACACATTACAGGCACTATTTTGTTATTGTTAATTCTATTCGTACTGCGGATGGGAAAAGGTAATCTTGGTGCTTTAACTACCGCTCCATGGTATGCTTATCTGGGGGGGATCGTAGGCGTTTTTATCATCTACCTGGTTGCAGCCAGTATTCCGGCAGTAGGCGTAGCCAATGCTACGACAGCAATTATTGTTGGACAAGTTTTAACGGCCGTTCTTATTGACCATTTCGGCGGTTTTGGTATGGAGCGAGTACCTTGCGGCTGGAATCAAGTTGCCGGTGTTTTATTGTTGGCAATTGGGGCTAAGCTGCTATTAAAATGACTTTTTTAAATTAGGGCTTGGCTTACGCTAAGTCTTTCTAAGATTTTCCACAAGAGGTGTTAACAAAACTACTTTTATGCAGTATACTTAAAAATAGATTTTCTGGTACAGGAGTACGTAGGAGGGGAATCATGGAATTTAGTTTTACACCAGATCAATTAGCATTAAGAAAAATAGCTCAGGATTTTGTGGCTAAAGAAATTGCGCCCTATGCTTTGGAAATGGACAAGGCAGGAAAATTACGGGAAGGTCTGCTCGAAAAATTAGATGAAGCAGGTATGCTAAGCTTAGCAGTTCCGGAAGAGTTTGATGGTCCTGGACTAGATGCTATTTCGATCGCACTAATGTATGAAGAGCTAGGTAAAGGTTGTGCTGGAATAGCAACAGCAGTTGCTGCAAATGCGTTAGCATCTTATCCGGTAATCTTGGCTGGTACAGTCGAGCAGAAACAAAAGTTTTTTTCAGTAATTAATGAAGGTAAATTGGCTGCATTTGCTTTGACTGAGCCAGGAGCTGGTTCTGATGCCGGTGCTGTCGCTACTGCCGCCACAAAAGATGGCGATCATTATATACTTAATGGGACGAAATGTTTCATTACTAACGGTGGTCTTGCTGATATTTATGTCATTTTTGCTAATGCTCGTAAATCTGCCGGTATTCGGGGATTGACGGCTTTTATCGTAGAAAAGGGAACACCAGGTTTTTCAGTTGGTAAAGAAGAACATAAAATGGGAATTCGCACATCTAATACTTGTGAGTTAGTACTT
>Ga0366771_1012_pt1 | contig 37405 bp, 36 predicted proteins | sample BONcelN113001C10_FD_207080 | JGI IMG/M metagenome (GOLD analysis project Ga0366771, IMG submission 207080) | Enriched cells from coal bed in the Powder River Basin, Montana, United States - BONCAT cells N11 rep2 HSBNCT.N11.300.1.C10 ...
ATGCGATCTTCATCGAAGAGTTGAGGAATACGCCTGTCGAGTTGCCGCTGGGCGAAATCGGGCCGCATCTCAACTGGTACGACGCCACAAGCCAGGCTTTTGCCGTCTTCCTGCCGGTCAAGTCGGTCGGCGTAATGGGCGACGGACGCACCTATGAATACGTAGTGGCGTTGCGCGCAGTGCAGACCCAGGACTTCATGACAGCGCATTGGGCGCATCTGCCGCACGACCTGCTGGGCCGGGTATCGAACCGCATCATCAACGAAGTGCGCGGCATCAATCGCGTTGTCTACGACATCTCGGGAAAACCTCCTGCGACCATCGAGTGGGAGTAAGGCGGATTCTTCCTGCCAGTCTCGACTAACTGTAATGACGAAAGAGCCTTGAAACCAAGGCTCTTTTTTTATGCCTGCCGATTGCCCGCCTGTTCAATTCTTGATAACGCTCAAATCGATGGGAGAGGCATTGCCTAAGCTGAATGTCTTGTCTGGAGTAAACAAAAATAATTCTTTCAGGAAAACTTGTCCAGAAATTCGGAAAACCAAAATGGCAAAAAATACACCGAAGCCTTTTTTATCCCTTACCCTGCCTATAGTTTTCATATGCATTTTTATTGCCGCGTGCGGAGAGGGCAAGCTAAAACAAAATCCGGCCACGACTGCTGCAAGCGGATTATCAGCCACGTCTTCGGACATCAAGGGAATACTCGCCGCCGATGCCCGTTTTTCCTATCCGGTCGGCATCGCGGCCGATAGCGCCGGCAACCTATATGTGACCGATACCGGGAACTATACGGTGCGCAGAATATCGGTTGATGGATTCGTCACCACCGTTGCCGGTTCTGCGGGCGGAAGGGGGAACGTGGGTGGCGCGGTTGCAACAGCCCGGTTCGAGCATCCGACGGGCATTGCCGTGGATTCTTCCGGCAATCTGTACGTTATCGATTCCAATGCGATCCGCAAGATCACGCAGGCAGGCGGCGTCAGCACGATTGCCGGAAGCGTTGCCGAATCAGGTTATGCCGATCGCAAGGGCGCCGAGGCCCTGTTTTCACAGCCTGAAGGCATTGCCGCCGGCCCGGATGGCAATCTGTACGTGGCCGATACCGGCAACCGGGCTATCCGCCGCATTTATCCGTCAGGTGCAGTAGATACCCTGCTAAAGATCGATATGGAGCCGATACATAGCATTGCTGCATCGGGAAGCCGGTTATACGTCGGCGGTGAGAACTGCATGTGGCGCATCGAGTTGAGCAGCAGCGGCGGCACCGTTCTTGCCAGAATGGGCGGCGACATCGGAGTGTACGGCAATGTCGACAGCAGTAGCGGCGCTCTATTCTGGCCGTTGAGAGGCATTGCAGCCGATCAGGCCGGGAATGTTTATGCTGCGGAGGCCTTTGCCTATCCCCGGCAAAGGCCTCCTGTTGGCGTCATAAGGAAGATGACGCCAACAGCGAATGGATTAACGTTCACCGCATCCACTTTAGCCGGCGATCCGGCTAAAGCCGGGAGTGCCGATGGCGTCGGTGCCGCCGCGCTCTTCAATTTTCCGATGGGCATTGCGGTTGGGGCAAATGGCAATTTGTATGTGACCGATAGCAATAACCATTCCATTCGGGTTGTGACGCCAAGCGGCACGGTGACAACACTCGCGGGCAAGCCAGGCGAAAAAGGGAGCAGTTAACGCCGGCGATGCAAAAATCCAACTGAAAAACAGCAACGGAATTCCTGCGATTGGGGTTTGGACATGGTTGAATATGGTTCAACCTGCCTCTTTGCCGCCCGCAATGAGGCTTGGCAATTCGAGGCCGCCGGTTCAGTTTCCGAAAAGCGATGACGTAAACCGCCAATAAATGAGAAAATGTCGGATAAGACATGTTTTTCAGGAATTATTCGGAATTTTGCATTGACCTACAGCATCAAGGAAATTTTCTATACTTTGCAGGGCGAAGGCGCGCGCGCCGGTCGTCCGGCTGTTTTTTGCCGATTTTCCGGATGCAATCTGTGGTCTGGAAGGGAAGCCGACCGTTCCGGTTCCGCATGCCGGTTTTGCGACACAGACTTTGTCGGAACAGATGGTATGCTGGGCGGCAAATACCGCGACAGCGGCGCGCTGGCTTCCGTCATTGACGGGTTATGGCCCGAGTCGTTTGCCCAGGAAAAATATGTCGTGTTTACCGGAGGCGAACCGCTGCTGCAGCTTGACGCAAAACTGATCGACGCGATGCATGATGCCGGTTTTGAGGTGGCGATCGAGACCAACGGCACGTTGCCGGTGCCGCAAGGCGTCGATTGGGTGTGCGTGAGCCCTAAAGCTGGAACCGCTTTGGCAGTCGCTGGCGGAAATGAATTGAAAGTCATTATTCCGCAAGCCGGTCAAACTCTGGCAGACTATGAATTTCTTGCATTCGAGCATTTTTACGTGCAGCCGATGGATGGGCCTCAGCATGAAGAGAATACTCGGCTGGCAATCGAGACATGTCTGCGCAATCCGCGCTGGAAACTCAGTTTGCAGACGCACAAATATTTACAGATACCTTAAGTTTCCATGCTGACCATTACCAGAAAACTAGAATTCGATGCCGGTCACCGGATTCCGAACCATACCAGCCAGTGCCGCAACTTGCACGGACATCGTTATGCGCTGCATATTACATTGGCAGGAAAAGTGGTCGAGCGCGAAGGGGAATCGGAAAACGGCATGATTCTCGATTTTTCCGAGGTCAAGTCGCTGGCGAACCAGCATCTGGTCGCGCTCTGGGACCATGCCTTCCTGGTCTATGAAAAGGATGTGGCGGTGCGCCAATTCCTGGAGAGCATTCCCGACCATAAGACCGTCGTGCTGGACAAGGTGCCGACGGTCGAGAACCTGGCGCAGATCGCTTTCGATACCCTTAAGGATGTATATAGGGATTGCTACGGAAACGGACTGACTCTGCACAGCATCCGATTGTACGAGACGCCTAACTGCTGGGCCGAGGTAACCGCAAGCTGATGGGCGACATTCAGTTCATGGGCGAGGCGCTGGCGCAGGCGCGCCATGCATGGGCGCTGGGCGAGGTGCCGGTCGGCGCCGTGGTGGTCAAGGACAGCCGGATTATTGCTACCGGGTACAACCAGCCGATCAGCAGCTCCGACCCGACCGCCCACGCTGAAATTGTCGCTTTGCGGGCCGCGGCTGCCGTTCTGGGAAATTACCGCCTGCCGGGCTGCGAGCTGTATGTGACGCTGGAACCGTGCGCGATGTGCGTCGGCGCCATGCTCCACGCCCGGCTCGCGCGCGTGATTTTTGGCGCGCCGGACCCGAAAACCGGTGCGTGCGGCAGCCTCATCAACCTGTTCGCGCAGGAACGGCTGAACCACCATACCAGCCTTACCGGCGGCGTGATGGAACAGGAATGCGGTTCGTTGCTGCGGGAATTCTTTTCGGAGCGCCGCAAGTCGGTACAGAAAAGCGTGGCAAGTTCTGCCTTGGAATAGATAATTGTGACTGTATTATTCAGGCAGGTTGAGTATTTTTGGGCGAAATAGAAGCGGCAGCGGATACTTATCTGCCCGCAATCCGGAATGAATGAAATCATGGTTCCTGAAGATATCGGCAAGAATCTGGTAGGCGTGGCGATTGTCGCACCCGGCGGCTACGCGCCGGACGAAGACGCATTCAAGCGCGGCCTCGACGCTTTGCGAGTCCAAGGCTGCCGTGTACACAATTATTACGGCCATGCTGACAGGCACCAGCGTTTCGGCGGCACCGACGAGGCCCGCATTGCACAGCTTTACGCCGCGGCGTCCAACCCCGACGTACAGGTGGTGATGGCGCTGCGCGGCGGCTACGGCATGTCGCGCCTGCTGCCGCAGCTTGACTTCCCCATGCTGGCCGCCAGCGGCAAGCTGTTCGTCGGCCACAGCGATTTCACTGCATTCCAGATGGCGCTTTATGCGAAAACCGGCGCTGTCAGCTTTGCCGGCCCGATGCTGTGCGACGACTACACGCGCGAGGACAGGAGCGACTTCACCAACCGGAATTTCTGGCGCTGCATTTCCGGCGAGCCGTATTTCGTGGATTGGCAAGCTGACGGCAATCCGTCAACCGACGTTTCCGGCACCTTGTGGGGCGGCAATCTGGCGATGTTGGCGCACTTGGCCGGGACGCCGTGGCTGCCGCGAGTCGAAGGCGGGATCCTGTTCGTGGAAGACATCAATGAGCATCCGTACCGTATCGAGCGCATGCTCTTGCAATTGCATCTTTCCGGCATACTGGCGCAACAGAAGGCGCTGGTGCTGGGCGATTTTTCCGGCTTCAAACTGACGGGATACGACAACGGCTACGACTTCAACTCGATGCTCGCCTATCTGCGCGCGTATCTTTCCATTCCTATTATTACCGGGCTGCCGTTCGGCCACATCCGCGACAAGGCGACGCTTCCGGTCGGATGCAGGGCGCATCTGGTATCAACGGCCGAATCCGCCGTTCTCGACATGCAATCCGGCTCACTACACCTCTGAGGCGGAAGGGCGGTTCCGTCTTGCCGGTGCGTAAAATGTTAAAATAGCGGGTTCACTATTCTGTCAGCAAGGGTTTTACAGTGCTATCCACCGCTAATATCACCATTCAGTTCGGCGCCAAGCCGCTTTTCGAAAACATTTCGGTCAAGTTCGGCGAAGGCAATCGTTACGGCTTGATCGGCGCCAACGGTTGCGGCAAGTCGACTTTCATGAAAATCCTGGGCGGCGACTTAGATCCGTCAGGAGGAGTCGTGATGCTCGATCAGAACGAGCGCCTTGGCAAGTTGCGCCAGGACCAGTTCGCATTCGAGGAAATGCGCGTCCTGGACGTGGTGATGATGGGGCATACCGAAATGTGGGCGGCCATGGCGGAACGCGATGCGATCTATGCCAACCTTGACGCGACCGACGACGATTACATGAAGGCGGCGGAACTGGAGGCGAAGTATGCCGAGTACGACGGCTATACCGCCGAAGCGCGTGCCGGAGAGTTGCTTTTGGGAGCCGGCGTCGAGATCGGTTTGCACAACGGCCCGATGAGCGAAGTCGCCCCCGGCTGGAAACTGCGCGTGCTGCTGGCGCAGGCCTTGTTCTCGAATCCGGATATCCTTCTGCTGGACGAACCGACCAACAACCTCGATATCCACACGATTCGCTGGCTTGAAAACGTGCTGAACGATCGCAATTCGACCATGATCATCATTTCGCATGATCGCCACTTCCTTAATCAGGTTTGCACGCACGTTGCGGACATGGACTATGGCACGCTGAAGATTTATCCTGGCAATTACGACGACTACATGCTGGCTTCAACGCAGGCAAGGGCGCAGCAGCAGTCCGCCAACTCGAAGGCCAAGGAAAAAGTGGCGGAGTTGCAGGAATTCGTACGCCGCTTCTCGGCCAACAAATCCAAGGCGCGCCAGGCTACTTCGAGAGCGCGTCAGATCGAAAAAATCAAGATCGAGGATCTTAAGCCGTCCAGCCGCGCTAATCCGTTCATTCGTTTCGAAGGCGGCAAGAAGCTTCATCGACAGGCGGTTGAGGTCGAAGGTTTGTCCAAGTCCTATGATCGGCCCATCTTCAGCAATTTCAACCTTACGGTCGAGGCCGGAGAGAAAATCGCCATCATCGGCGAAAACGGCGCCGGAAAGACGACGCTGTTGCGCTGCATCGGGGGTGATATATGCGGCCTGCAGCCGGATAGAGGCATGGTTAAGTGGGCTGAAAATGCCAATTGCGGCTATATGGCGCAAGACCCCAGCGCAGAATTCGCGGCTGACAAGAATCTGACCGACTGGATGGGGCAGTGGACGCAGGAAGGCGACGACGACCAGGCGGTACGCTCCATTCTTGGGCGGCTGCTTTTTTCCGGCGACGAGGTGAGAAAACCGGTCGATGTGTTGTCAGGCGGCGAGAAGGGTCGCATGATGTACGGCAAGCTGATGCTCGGACGTCACAATGTAATGCTGATGGATGAGCCGACCAACCACATGGACATGGAATCCATCGAGTCGCTCAACATCGCGCTCGAAAACTATTCCGGAACGCTGATTTTCGTATCGCACGACCGCGAATTCGTGTCTTCGCTGGCAACCCGCATACTGGAAGTGAAGCATGGGGAAATCATCGACTTCCGAGGCGGCTACGAGGATTATCTGAGCAGCCAGGGCATTGATTAAGCCTGGTTATCCGGCCGAATTGCGATATTGCGCACGAATTCACCGTCGATGAGTTCGGCGATGCATTTTTCTTCGAGGCCGATAGCCGACATGCTTTTTAATAAGGTGCGTACGGGCGTATTGCCGTCTATCATGACCAGCAGGCTGCGCATTTTGAAGGAAAGTTTATATTTCCGTGTTGCGATTTCTTCACGGCCCTTGTCGGTTTTTTCAAGCACTATATTATTCATAAACCTTCAGTTTCCGATAAGACAATGGGTTAAACGGGTTAGCATGAAACTGCGGAAGCAGAGGAAATTTTTCATCAGTAAATATAACTCGATTTCAGCTGGAAAAGACGCTTTCGGCATTATTGAAAATAAATAGCTTATCTGTCTCATTTTCTTGTTGCAAATAGGCATCCGTTCAGCGAATAATCAGAAATTCTGAGATAGTACTTATAGTATTCATTTCACAATTATTGTATTTAATACCATGCAGAATTCAGCCATAAAAACAGTCGAATACGAAGCGCCGCAAAATGGAAATGGATTCAGTTGCGTCGCATCGGCATGGGCGCGCGTACCCGTTGCGCCCACCCCTGCTGAGAAAGCGCAGTTGAAGGATCGCATCAAGCGCCTGTTGAAAGAAAAGCAGGCAGTGCTCGTGGCTCACTACTATACGGATGCCGATTTGCAGGAACTGGCGGAAGAGACGGGCGGCTGCGTATCCGATTCGCTTGAGATGGCGCGCTTCGGGCGCGACCATCCGGCGAAAACGCTGGTGGTCGCCGGAGTTCGATTCATGGGCGAAACCGCAAAAATTCTGAGCCCGGAAAAACGCATCCTCATGCCGGATCTCGATGCAACCTGCTCGCTCGACCTGGGCTGCCCGGCGGAAGAGTTTTCCGCATTTTGCGATGCTCACCCGGACCGAACGGTAGTTGTTTATGCGAACACCAGCGCCGCAGTGAAGGCGCGCGCGGACTGGATGGTCACGTCATCGATCGGCCTGCAGATCGTGGCGCACCTGCATGCGCAAGGAAAAAAAATTATATGGGCTCCCGACAAGCACCTCGGGCAGTATATCCAGAGCCAGACCGGCGCCGACATGCTGCTATGGCAGGGGTCGTGCCTAGTGCATGATGAATTCAAAGGCATCGAACTGGAACTGTTGATGCGCGAACATCCCCAGGCCAAGGTGCTGGTGCATCCGGAATCGCCTGCCTCGGTTGTCGCCTTGGCCGACGCAGTCGGCTCGACTTCGCAGATCATCGCGGCTGCGAAACGGCTGGATGCGCCCGAGTTCATCGTGGCTACCGACCAGGGGATTTTTCACAAGATGCAGCAGGCCGTACCCGGAAAACGCCTGATTGCGGCACCGACCGCGGGTAATAGCGCCACCTGCAAAAGTTGCGCGAGTTGTCCTTGGATGGCGATGAACAGCCTGGCAAACCTGGCGGAAGCGCTGGAGACTGGCCAGAACGAGATTCAGGTTGATCCGGAAATCAGCCGCAAGGCAAAAATATGCATCGACAGGATGCTTGACTTCGCCGCGCAGCAAAAGGCGAATGTACAGCCGGGCAGCGACCTGGCTAAGGAAGGCGCTCTCTTTTCCGGCGTTGGGCCAGCATGAAGAGCGCGCTGAAAAACCCATTCGCTCCCATTGACGGCGCGCTTGCAAAGGCTTTGTCGGCTAACATCGAAGTAGCGCTGGCTGAAGATGTTGGCAGCGGCGACGTTACAGCGCAGCTTCTGTCTGACGAAGAATGGGCCGTCGCGCGCGTGATCGTGCGCGAGGATGCTGTATTGTGCGGAGCTCCCTGGTTCGAAGGCGTGATGATGCGGCTGGACTGGCGCATCCGCATTGAGTGGCTCTTTGCCGAAGGCGACCTGATGCCGGCCAATAGCGCGGTGTGCCTGATCGAGGCCCCGGTGCGTTCGCTTCTCACCGGCGAACGGGCCGCGCTGAATTTCCTGCAACTGCTTTCCGCCGTCGCAAGCCAGACGCGGCAGTATGTGCAACTGATCAGCGGAACGAATGCGCAAATATACGATACCCGCAAGACTTTGCCGGGCCTGCGTCTGGCGCAGAAGTACGCGGTAAGAGTCGGCGGCGGCCAAAACCAGCGCATTGCCTTGTACGATGCGATCCTGATCAAGGAAAACCATATCGCCGCTGCTGGCGGTGTAGCGGCAGCTTTGCAAGCCGCATATGCCCTGAATGCCAAGGTGCCGGTTCAGATCGAGGTGGAAAGCATTGCGCAACTCGAAGAAGCGATCACGGCTGGAGCGACGTCCGTCCTGCTCGACAATTTTCCCCTCGAATTGCTGCGGCAGGCGGTCAAGACGACAGCTGGACGGGCTCTGCTGGAAGCATCGGGCGGAATTGACTTTACAACTGTGCGCGCCATTGCCGAAACAGGAGTCGACCGGATCTCCATCGGCATGCTGACCAAGAGCGTGATGGCAACCGATTATTCGCTGCGGATAATCGAATAGAGCTTGTCTGCCTGACCCCCCTTTTTTTCTTCAGGCTGGGCTTCTGTCCCATCCTATCGGCTTCGAGCCGCTTTTAATGCCGCTTTATTGATTCATCCCTATACGCCAGCCCCTCGCATTTCATATCTTTTGGTATGAAGTGAGTTCTACTATAAATTGACGTATAAATGCTGACCTTGGTGCTTTTTAAGGCAAGGTGCAGGAATGCCGGAGTCTCCTTGCGCTCGCCATAAAAATTCCTTGTATTCAGTCGCGGAATAACGTGGGCTTGGTTATCTATGACCCAAATTTTATGGATATGGCTGCAGCTTGGCATGTGCGCTGCGCTGATTGCGGTTATGGGCACCATGCTGTCGCGCTATGGCGATGTTATTGCTGAAAAGACAGGGCTTTCCGGCAGCTGGATTGGGCTCGTATTGCTGGCTACCGTGACCTCGCTGCCGGAACTGATCACAGGCATAAGTTCCGTCACTGCTGTTGACGAGCCCGATATCGCGGTCGGAAACATACTTGGCAGTTGCGTCTTCAATCTGGTCATTCTGGTGATAATGGATTTCTTTTACCGCAACGAACCGGTGTATCGGCGAGCCAGTCAGGGTCATATCCTGTCGGCCGCCTTCGGCATCGTTCTGATAGGCTTTAGCGCCCAGAGCATTCTTTTTGGAAACAAGTTTTCGCCATATTCGCTTGGGCATACAGGAATCTATTCTCCGTTTATCGTGCTGCTATATTTCATCGCGATGAGGTCAGTGTTTTTCTATGAGCGCGCGCATGTGGCGGAATTTGTCGGACAAACATGTGAGCGCTATCCAAACCTGACCCTACGCCAGGCAATTGCTCGCTATACGATTGCGGCAGCCTGCGTTATCGTGGCAGGAATATGGCTGTCGTTTCTTGGGCCGCAATTGGCAGATGCAATGGAATGGCGTCGGTCATTCGTCGGCACGCTCTTTGTCGCAAGCGTAACGAGCTTGCCGGAACTGGTGGTTACTATCGGTGCAATGCGCATAGGTGCTGTCGACATGGCTATCGCCAACCTGTTGGGGAGCAACCTGTTCAATATCCTCATCCTTGCAGTGTGCGATCTGTTCTATATGAAAGGCCCTATTCTGTTCGTTGCCTCGCCGGTGCATGCGATATCGGGGATCTCTGCAGCAATGATGAGCGCAATTGTGATTGTCGGCCTGCTGTATCGGCCAGGCACGCGGCTGTTCAGGACTGTTGGCTGGATCAGCCTTGGCCTGTTCTGCATTTATATACTCAACACGACGATTCATTATCTTCATGGCGAATGAACCTATAGCTTCAAGGGAGTTTCCTCCCGCTATCAGCAACAACAATGAGGCATGGCACACACAGCATGTGGATGCCGTCGCCGGAAAGCTCGATGTCAGGCCAGATGCCGGATTGTCAGCGGACGAGGCAGCCAAACGAGCTGCTTCTTATGGCGCCAATGAGCTTAGGGAGAGGTCGGTACGGTCAGTTTGGCGCATGCTGCTAGATCAATTCGCCGACTTTATGATTTTGGCCCTGATTGCTGCAGCCGTGATTTCCGGCATCCTTGGCGATCTCAAGGATACGATAGCTATCGCTGTGATTGTGCTGCTTAATGCCGTGATTGGTTTCTTGCAGGAGTTGCGGGCGGAAAAGGCGATTTTGGCCCTTAAGCAAATGGCGGTTACCAACGCCATAGTCTTGCGTGCTGGAGAGCGTGTCACCATACCGGCCAAGGAAATCGTTCCTGGCGATATTGTCCTGCTTGAAGCCGGCAACGTGGTGCCGGCTGATCTCCGTCTCGATGAAGCAGTACAGCTCAAAATCGACGAATCCGTCCTAACCGGCGAGTCGGCTACAGTAGAAAAACATGGTAACTCTTTGCCAGATCCCGCCCTGCCGCTGGGTGACCGCAAGAACATGGCTTTCAAAGGTACTATTGCCACCTATGGCAGAGGCACGGGGATAGCGGTGGCGACGGGCATGGCGACCGAACTGGGAAAAATCGCGACGCTGCTTGATACGGGAATGAAACTTAAGACTCCATTGCAGCAGAGGCTGTCCCGATTCGGCCGTCATCTCGCGCTGGCGGTGCTCGCTATTTGCGTGATTGTTTTTGTGGTTGGTCTTTCCCGTGGCGAGAAAGCACTGCTCATGTTCCTGACCGCCGTAAGTCTCGCAGTAGCGGCTATCCCGGAAGCGTTGCCGGCGATTGTCTCGATTTCGCTTGCCTTGGGCGCACGCAAAATGGTGGCCCGCCATGCTCTTATTAGAAATCTGCCGGCAGTCGAGACATTGGGCTCGGTGACTTATATCTGCACGGACAAGACCGGTACGCTCACCGAAAACAGGATGCGGGTTGAGGAAATATATACGGATGGGGCAAGTACGCGCGATTGGCGCGATACCCTCAAAGAAGGGCATTGGGACAGTCTATTTACTGCATTGGCGCTATCCAACGATGCAAGTCGCAGCCGTGACGGCCAGACGACCGGTGACCCGACCGAAGTGGCGCTTTATCTAGTTGCTCTGGAATCAGGGTATGACAAAGCGGTAATGGAAGAAAAGGCAAAACGGGTTTTCGAACTGCCGTTCGATTCGGATCGCAAGCGCATGACCACTTTCCATCGGCAAGACGGCAATACGGTGGCCTTTACCAAGGGCGCCCCCGAAAGCGTTCTCCCGCTCTGCACGGCAGCAGCCGCAGCGCAAGGAGAAGCCGCGATTGACAAGGACTCCATCCTTGCCGCCGTGGACAGAATGGCGGCGGAAGGTTTGCGCGTGATCGCCATTGCAAGAAGGAAATGGGATGCAACTCCGCAGCAGCAGGATAAGGAAAGTATTGAGAAGGAGCTCGTCTTTCTAGGGTTGCTCGGCATGATGGATCCTCCTCGCGCGGAAGCGAAAGAGGCGGTTTCCCTGTGCAAATCGGCTGGCATCGTTCCGGTCATGATCACTGGCGACCACGCGGCGACCGCGCTCGCGATCGCACGCCAGGTCGGTGTGGCAAGCGATACCGATAGCGTGGTGACGGGACCGGAACTGGCTGCAATGGACGATCAGACTCTCAGAAAAAGAGTTATGGACATACGAGTTTACGCCCGGGTCGATCCGGCTCAAAAGATTCGTATTGTCGAGGCTTTGCAGAACCAGGGACAGTTTGTTGCGATGACTGGAGACGGAGTCAACGATGCGCCGGCACTGAAACGTGCCGATATCGGGATTGCAATGGGCAAGGGCGGAACAGACGTTGCACGCGAAGCCTCGAGCCTGGTGCTGCTGGATGACAACTTTGCAACCATTGTCTCTGCCATACGTGAGGGGAGGCACATTTTTGACAATATCCTCAAGTTCATCCGCTATACGATGACCAGCAATTCGGCGGAAATATGGGTTATTTTTCTGGCGCCTTTTCTCGGGTTGCCGATCCCCCTTTTACCAATTCATATTTTATGGATCAATCTTTTGACCGACGGCTTGCCTGGCTTGGCAATGGCGGCGGAACCGGAAGAGAAAGGCATCATGCAGCGGCCGCCGCGCGCGCCGAACGAAAGTATCTTTGCCAACGGAATGTGGCAGCACATCGTGGTGATAGGCCTGGTGATTGGCGGCGTGTCCCTTTTCGCTCAAGCATGGGCCATTCGTTCCCAATCCGCCCATTGGCAGACGATGGTGTTTACCGTATTGACGCTTGCCCAGATGGCGCAGGCAATGGCGATTCGCTCCGACAGGGAGTCACTGTTTACGCAAGGCCTGTTCTCGAACCTTCCCTTGCTGGGCGCGGTGCTGCTCACGTTCCTGCTGCAGATGGCGACGATTTACGTGCCTTGGATGAATACGATTTTCAATACCGAGCCGCTGACGGCGCAGGAACTGTTTTTCTGCCTGATGCTTTCTTTGGTCGTATTCTTTGCCGTCGAGGTGCAGAAGTGGATGATTAGGGCCGGCTTGATTTTCAATCGTAAGAACGCGTAAATCACCAGTTTCAGTATTGAAACAATTTGTTACATATTAGAGGCAAAAGTAAGCGAACTCAGCAAGGGTGACGATTGATAGTATTAAAAATTGATGCTGGGAAACATTTTTTCTTAAAATGGCGGGAGCGTGCAACATGAAGGCAATCATTAAAATTTTCATCGTGATGTTGTTTGCCACTTTGGCATGCCCTGCTTCTGCCGATCTCGGAGGCGAGCCTGAAAAATTCGCCCACGCAAGTGCCACGACCGTAACGCAGCAACCCGGTTATTCGGTACGCACTACTACCTTGTCCACGGGGACGGAAGTCCATGAATATGTGTCGGATCAAGGCATCGTATTTGCCGTGAGCTGGCAGGGTCCGTTCAAGCCGAACTTGCGCAAGTTGCTTGGCAGGCACTTCGGCAAAATCGCTAATCATGAAGGGCGGAAAGCAAAATCCAGCCGATCACAGAAAGAGTTGAAAGACTCGGAGGTGGTTATACGCACGAGCGGCCATATGCGGGCATATGAAGGTCAAGCCTGGCTCCCCTCGCAGTTTCCTGCAGGGTTTTCCGAAGAAAATATTACCTGAGCAGCTCCGATGATTAAAAATTCTTACAGACCTTGTGTTGCCGCTGCCGCGGCCGTCATCCTCAGCTTTCTGCTTGCGTCCTGCGGCGGAGGCGGCGGTGGAGGAGGTGGCAAGGCGGTAAGCACGAACGTCAGCGCCTCTGTTTCCGCAGTTCACGTCGGGGAATCCTTCTTTATAAGCTGGTCGAGCGCGAATGCCGATTCATGCCAGGCATCCGGAGCGGCGGGGTGGGAAAGCACCGTCGCCGTGTCCGGCACCCAATGGTTTTCGCCTACGGAGCCCGCGAACCTGAACTTCACCCTGACATGTACAGGCAAAGCGGGCAGCGCATCAAGCAGCGCCGCGGTTACAGTCAACCCGGCATCTGCGGTTGCCACAGGCAGCAACGTTGCCCAGATTGTTGTTGACAGCGGACCGTCGGGAAACGAAATCAACATGCCTTATGTTTCAGTGACAATATGCCGTCCGGGGACGGATATATGCCAGACTATTGACCATATACTTGTAGATACCGGTTCTTACGGCTTGCGCATCATTGCTCCGGGCGTTATTAGTTCGTCATTAGCACTTCCAAGCGTCAATGCCGCATCCGGCAATGCTTTGGGCGAGTGCGCGCAGTTTGCCAGCGGATTTACCTGGGGTTCGGTCAATTCAGCCGATGTAAAGATTTCCGGAGAAACGGCATTGTCAGTGCCGATCGAAGTAATAGGTAATACGGCCACGGCATTTTCACAGATTCCGGACGACTGCAGCAGTACCGGTTCGAACATGGGCACAGTCGCGACGATGGGTGCAAAAGGCATTCTGGGCGTGGGTTTGTTCAAGGAAGACTGCGGCTCTGTGTGTGCAAGTCGGATTATTCCAGGCACTTATTACGAATGCGACGGAACAGCATGCACCGGCACGACCGCCCCGTTATCAAAACAGGTGGCTAATCCTGTGGCGTTTTTCCCGCTGAACAATAACGGGGTGATGCTTGAACTGCCAAGCGTTTCCACCGGAGGCGCCTCGGCATTAAGCGGAAAATTGACTTTTGGCATCGGTACCCAGGAAAACAACCAGCTTGCCGGTACGACGATCTACCGTGCCGACAGCAGGGGCAACTTCAAGACGATCTACAAGGGCAAAACATATAATTCAAGTTTTCTGGATAGCGGCTCCAACGGGCTGTTTTTCCCGGACAGTACTATCCGGGGATGCACTCTCTCGACTGATTTTTACTGCCCTTCATCGCCGTTGGCGCTATCCGCTGTCAATGCGGCTTATGACAGCTCCTCATCCGGCACGGTCAACTTCACCATAGAGAGCGTCGATAAGCTTAATAGCGCAAGCGTTGCCGCTTCCATTGGCGGCAATACCGGATCGTTCGGGTTCAGCGGGTTTGACTGGGGCTTCCCCTTCTTTTTCGGACGCAAGGTTTTTGTCACGCTGGAAGCAGCGAATACTCCCGGCGGCACGGGACCGTTCTGGGCATATTAGGGCCGCCCGGGAGGGGCCTTTGGCCGGATGATTGGTTCCGGCTGAAAGAGAAAACTCAGTATAGTCCGCGCCGGAAGATCATGGCGGGATCGGAACGGACTCCGGTTCCGGCGTATCAGCCGCAGCCGCAACCGCCGCGCTGCTTGCCGCCATGTCCGCCGCAGTTGCCTGTTTCCTTGCGCTTGCCGCCGCAGCATTCGTGGCCTTGTTCGTGCTCATGGCCATGTGCCTTGCCGCCGCATCCGCAAGATTTTTCTTCCTGCTTGTTCATATCTTTGGATTCGTTGGCTGGAATGGATGTAGTCATTATGGTTTCCTTGTTTAGAGAGATTCAATGATTTTTGGCCCTTGGCAGGGCCGGGTGTTGCAGCCGGCGGTGCAAAGGCGCAATGCTTTGCCGCCTAGTAATGCAGTGGCGATTTTCTTGTGGGCGCGGGCAATGATGTTTCCGAAGGTTTGACGCGAGATGCCCATTTTTTCCGCTGCATCGACCTGATACATCTCCTCGATGTCCGCAAGGCGAATCGCTTCGATTTCATCCAGGTTCAATTCTATTTCCTCCAGATTCCTCATGGGTATCCCCTGGGGCTTGAAGTAAGTCGACTGCACATCGCAGTCGACCATGCGGCATTTAATCGGACGCGCCATTAGTCCCCTTTAGCTGTATGTAAATAGTTTCCATGCGCGCAGTCCTCAAATTGGCATCGGTCTTTTTCAACGCCATCATGAGCGTAATATAGCATATGCCAATAATAAATAGCGGTAAAGGATTCATTCAATCAGCACGGGACAAAACACAAATTTGATGTTTCTGCGGGATCAAACGCTGCCTGTCGGCAGGCTATTCATAAATAGTTTGATGACGAATATGTAATTATTTGTTAGAAGTGGCATTATAAATTTCCATGCATGAAAAAATGAAGACAGAATAGCAATAGAAAATGCAGCCTCACTCAGCAGGAAGCCTGAGCGGACGGCTCGGTTCGCGCAGATTGCCATAAAATGGAAACCGTCAGACAAGGGATATATTGATTATGAAAAATCGGATTGCCTGTTTCCTTGCAGAATTCCTGATTCTTTTTTCCTTGGTTTCAGGCGCAACTGCTCAGAATATTCCTCCAATTGGATTGCAACGAGTGTTTGCACAGCAGGAACTCGACCAGATGCTGGCGCCGATTGCTCTTTATCCGGATGCGCTGTTGTCACAGATACTGATGGCGTCGACTTATCCTCCGGAGGTGGCGCAGGCCGCGCAATGGTCCCGGTCCAATCCCGGTATGAGAGGCGATCAGGCAGTACAGGCGGTCGCCGGTTACGGCTGGGATCCGAGCGTCAAGTCGCTGGTGGCCTTTCCGGAAATACTTTCGACAATGGCTTCGAGGATGGACTGGACCATGGACCTGGGCGAAGCATTTCTTGGCCAGCAGCCGCAGGTAATGGACACTATTCAATATCTGCGACGCAAGGCCGTGGCCGCAGGCAGCCTGCGCTCCGACAGCAGGATTACGGTCATTTCGCAGGGACAGATAATCCAGATCGTGCCGGCGGTTCAGCAAGTGGTTTATGTTCCTTACTACGACCCGAACCTGGCGTATGGCTCATGGTGGTGGCCGAATAACACGCCAGTCTACTGGAACCCATGGCCGGGCTATCAAACGCCCTATGGCTATGATCGCAGGCTGGTGTGGGGTGCAGGTATTCCTGTCGGAGTGGGGCTATTTTTCGGCGTCTTCGACTGGCCCCATCGGCATGTATATATCAGGCCGAACAGAAGATGGGAGCAATGGCGCAACTATAATCCGAACCGGAGGCTGGAATGGCGGCACGACCCGGATCACCGTCGCGGAACGCCTTATCGGAGTGAGGTTGTGCGCCGCCGCTTCGCAGAGCCAAACCGCATTCAAGGCGACCGCGGAAGCTTCCGGGGCCGACCTTCCCCGGCCACAGCGGCCCCTAGAGTCGATGCGAATCGGCAAGCCAAACCTCCGGCAAGACCCGCCGCAACAACGGTCAGGCAGCAGCCTGCGGCTGCAGGGGCAGCCACAACAACCACAACAAGCAGAATCGCTCCCGCTCCCCGATTGAACGCGCCTGTCGCGCAGCAACGAACCGCGCCGCCAGCCGCCAGCCGCAACGTGCGCACCGAACAGCGGCCTACCGCTCTTGAAGGAATCGACCGGGGCCAAGCGGCGCGCAGCTTCAGCGCGCGCGGCCGTTCCAGCAGCCAGAGCGCAGTTCGTGAAGGCCCATCGCGGGCGACCGCTCCGGCTCCTAACAGGGCTCCTGCCGCATCTCCGACTCAACCGCAAAGTCACTCTCCGGCAGGAGCTTCTCGCGGTCCTTCGCGAAATGATTAAAGATTCCGCCAAGCTGCAATGGAACAACACCAACTCATGCAAATCGATCAACCGAGCGGGGTAGACATGGTAAACAGACGCGACGCATCTCAAAAAAAACCGGCTGGATGGGCCGGATGGCAAAGAGCAATTTTTGCGTGTGCATTATGCATCATCGCCCAGGTGGCGTTTGCGGGAACGCTTGCTCCAAGAAACTTCGACAGCCCTGAAGAAGGGGTAAGCGCACTGGTGAAATCGATCCGTTCGCACGATGTGGCCGAGATGAGAAGTATCCTAGGTCCGGATGGCGACAAGCTGGTCAATTCCGGCGACGAGGTTGCCGACAGGCAAAATCGGGAAGCTTTTATCAAATCCTATGATCAGGCGCACAAGCTGCTGCCGGATAGCGACAGGCAAGTTACCCTCGTGATCGGGGAAAATGAATGGCCATTGCCGATCCCTCTGGTGAAATCGGATAAGGGATGGTTTTTCGATACGCAGCAGGGTGACGATGAAATACTCGCACGCCGCGTTGGCCGTAATGAACTTTCCGCGGTACAGGTGCTGCTTGAGATTGTCGACTCCGAGCGCGAATATGCCGCACTGAACCGCAAGGACGACGGAATCCCTGAATATGCAGCGAAAATAGTCAGTGCGCCGGGCAAGCGTGACGGGCTCTACTGGCCGACCGCAGAAAATGAGCCTCAAAGTCCGATCGGAGAGCTTCTTGCAGCGGCTGCCAATGAAGGATATACGGATGCCAATTCGATTCAGCTCGCTCCATATCACGGCTATCTGTATCGCATACTGACCAAGCAGGGCGAGAGCGCAAAGGGAGGCGAGTACGACTATTTCAGCGGCGACAGGATGACCCGCGGCTTTGCTGCTATCGCCTATCCTGCGCGTTATGGGGCTTCCGGAATGACGACTTTTATCGTCAGCCAAGACGGGAACGTGTATGAAAAGGATCTGGGAAAAGATACGGAGGAAGTCGCCAGCCGCATCACGAGCTTTAACCCGGACCCGAGCTGGCGCCTGTCGAAACTTCCCGACCAGTCTGTGGCGCCCTAGCAGAACGAAGGCGGAAAGGTCGGTAAGCCTCTTTATTGATTAAAGCGTAGCGGGAAATCGCCGCAAGTCAAAAGCGGCTATTTCCATTCAAGCGAAATGCATCGCATACGGTAAAGGAAGGCTCTCCAGACAAACCGGGCCTGCTATTTGACCAGGGTTACCGGCACGTCCGCCAGATGAATAACCTTGGTCGTGACGGATCCCATGATCATGGTCTTGATCGACCCCTGGCCTCGCGTGCCCATGATGATGTTGTCGCACCCTTTTTCCTTTGCATAATCGGCGATGGCTGCTGCGATCGGCCCGATTCGAACCTCGCTTACATTCGTTATCCCCGCATCGTCGAGAATCTTTTTCGCCGGCTCCAAAATGAAATTTCCGGTTGCGATCTCCATTTTCTCGACTTCTGCCTTGGACATCACATCCCGAACCTGTTCGTAGACGGGTTCCTGGATGTTCAGTAAATGCACCTCAGCCGCGGGGCAACCTTCGGCAACGGAAACCCCATAATCAACTGCTCGCAAAGCATTGTTCGATCCATCGATCGGAATGAGTATTCTGGTCATATTTCAGCTCTATGTATAAATTCATGGATTAGAAACTGCTACGACTAAAAATGCGCAATTGCATCCTTTCAAAACGAGGGGAGAGTGCTCGCCTTCGGTGGTAATGTGACGAGAATATCGCAATAGGTTTCCTCTATGGTGTGACGCGTCACGCTTCCAAGCAGAAAATCCTCGAGCCGGCTTTTTCCATGCTTGCCGATCACGATCAGATCCGGCTTGAACGTTTCAGCATGCTCCTGAATGACCAGGGGAGGGTAGCCGAACTGGACCGATGACGCCACCGGACGGCCGCCTTTATCGAGATCGGACAAGAAGCGGTCCATTTCCTTCATGGCGTTATCCTTGGCCTCGGTACGGTATCCCCTGATGAAGTCTCTTGATACGCCTGCATAATTCATCAGTCCTTCGTGCAGCGCTTCAAAACCGTGCAGCAAGGTCACGCTGGCAGTGGGAGAAATTGCCAATGCGGTCTGCGCCGCCAGCATGGAGTTATCGGAAAAGTCAACGGGAACCAAAATACTTTCATAAGCGCGCTCCGGCTGATTTTTCACGATGAGCAGAGGATGCCTGCCGACATGGAGCAACTTGTAGGGAGTGTTGCCAAGAAAAGCGTCGCTAACGGAATTGCAACCGTGTTCTCCTGCAACAACCAGGTCAGCCGATATTTCATCGGCTTTGGAGGCAATCCGACTGGCGGGACGCCCGAATTCGACGGAACAGTTGCAAACAACGTTATATTCGCTCTGCAAGCGCGAGGCAATTCGTTGCAAGTCGCGTTCGGCATGTTCGGCCAGCGAGGCTTCTGAAAAGGCCTGCGCATTGTTGAGAAGACGCTCCAGCGCGCCCGGCAAGCTGAAATCGATCACGGTCATCAATGCAATTTCGCTGACTTGCAGCGCATGGCACAGCATGGCTGCACGCGTTTCAGCATGGGTTGCACACATTGACATGTCTGTGGCCGCAAGGATTCGATGAATATTCAAAATGCAGTTGCCTCCGTTCACCTGAGCAGCCGGTCTTCTGATTCAAGAACGCGCCCATCAATTCATTTAATAAAAACAGACAACCTGAATAGCCGATTTATGCCGCGTTGTGCCCAACTGCGGCATTTCAAGACTATCGGTTTCTGAAAGAGGTTGTTATTGATAATGAATAAAAAACAATAAATCCCGTCATGGTTCCGGTCGTATTTCGTGTGACAATTTCAATAACGAAATTAAATTTATCTTACTGAAGACGTTGGATAAATGAGTTCTTCTTTAAACGTAAAGCATCATAAACGCATGCAAAATGATCTTCAGGAAGTCAAGAAAGAGCACTACCAGCAGGCGCAGCAGCCGGCTAGGGCGGAGATCAACAAAATTCTCGTTCTCTGTCTTGGCAATATTTGCCGCAGCCCGATGGCTGAAGGCTTTCTGAAATCCAGATTGCCGGAAAAGGTGATCATGTCGGCTGGCCTCACCGCCATGGCCGGTTACCCTGCGGACCCATTCTCGGTGCGACTCATGCAGGAGCATGGCATCGACATCAGTTCCCACAGGGCGCAAAACCTTACCGACTGGATGGTCGAGGCTGCAGACTTGATCCTGACTATGGATACCGAACAGATGAATTTTATCGAACGGGCTTACCCTGCATTTGAAGGCAGGATCATGCGGCTGGGCCAGTTTGGTGGATTTGACATACCCGATCCCTATTGTCAGGGCATCGACGCGTTCAGGGAGTCGCAAAAATTGATCGTTCAGGGCATCAATGAGGTGCTTGAGCATATTCTGCACCCGAGGCCGTGAGCCCGGCGCGGCTTTCCGCTGCGGCATTGCTGGCGCATGTGCGTGAATGTGCTTGTCCATATTCAGAAAATAGTAGCGCTCAATAAACAGCACACTTTTCTAGAGTCTGCTCCCGATTTTTCTCGCCGAACTTTCCTGCTTCCATCGGACTGAAGTTTCTACCACACCTCATTCCACCTTCAATTGTTGATGTCAATCACCATTGACATAAAGCAAAAAATTGCGAATTGGTAATCAAATGCCATCTCACAACATTTTTAACGTTGTAGAATGTGCAACATATAAGGTTGTTTAATTTGCAACTATGTTGCGGACCTGCTTGTCATGCTCCAATTCGCGCCAAGCGCCCAAAGTGAGCGCGAAGTTAAGTTTCTTGCATGAAAGCAAAACCAGTGTGAGTGAAAATTGAATTCCAACATTTTTCGTTTTTCCAGAACCCGTCTGTTGCCGTTTTGCTTTTCCGCAATTATCTTTTTTCTGGCAGGATGCGAAAGCGTGACGCCCGGCATGCACGTCGGTTCGCGCTATACGCCGGCAAAGCCTGATTCGACTGTTGAGCCAGTGGTGAAATCGATCACTCCGGAACTCGTCCGGGCCGAGCGCGAACTGCGCGAGATGCAGCCGAAGCCAGAGCTTGGCAATCTGGTTGGCATCGCTTCTTCATACCAGATCGGAAAAGGCGACATTCTTTCGATCACTCCATGGGGCAATCCGGAATTGACGGCGGCAATCGCCGCGATGAGTCTGTCTGCTCAAGGAGTGGATGCGTCAGGCGCCTCGCCCCAGATTTCCGGGTTCGTGGTCGATCAGGACGGCATCATCCAGTTTCCCTACATAGGCGCGTTGAAGGTGGAAGGATTGACCGTGACGGATGCACGCGAGCTCTTGCTGAAAAAACTCGCGGCATTTTACAAGCGGCCGGAAGTCTCTATGCGGATGCAAGCCTATCGCAGCAAGCGCATCTATGTCGGTGGCGAGGTCAAGAATCCCGGCGTCCAGCCGATTAACGACATTCCGATGACGCTGATGGAGGCGATCAACCGCGTAGGAGGGATCTTGCCTACGGGCGACCAGAGCAGTATCCATGTGAGCCGCTCCGGCACCAGTTACCAGATCAACTTGCCGAAGCTTATAGAGCAAGGGTTCGATCCATCCAGCATTCTTCTATCCAGCGGCGACGTGGTGCGCGTGCACTCCCGCGACGAAAGCAAGGTCTTTATTATGGGCGAGGTTATCTCTCCAAGGGCTCTGCCGATGACAGATGGGAATATGACATTGAATCAGGCGCTGGGCGAAGCAGGCGGTCTTAACGTGGTAAGCGCGAACGGCAAGCAACTCTATGTCATCCGTAATGCTTCCGGCAAGGAACCTCTTGTATATCACCTTGATGCTACCTCGCCGTTTTCCCTGGCGCTTGCAGAAAACTTCGCTTTAAAGCCCAGGGACGTAGTCTATGTCGATACCGCGCCGCTTGCGCTGTGGAACCGCATGATAAGCCTGATATTGCCGAGCGCGCTATCGGTGATCAATACCTCCGCCAACTATCAGTCCGCTAACAGATAATGAACAAGATTCTAGTCGTCTGCATCGGCAATATCTGCCGAAGCCCGATGGCGGAAGCGCTTTTAAGGCGCGATCTGCCAGCAAAAACGATTTACTCAGCCGGCATTCACGCCATGATCGGCAACCCGGCCGACCCGCACTCGATCCTCATCATGCATGAGCAGGGCATCGATATTGCCGGACACCGCGCACAGCAGTTAACGGAACCCCTGGTTAGTGCGGCCGATCTGATCCTGACAATGGACAGCGAGCAACAACGTCTTATCGAATCGAACTATTCGACTAGCCGGGGAAAAGTGCGGCGTCTGGGTGAATTCGGTAAATTCGATATTCCCGACCCGTACCGAATGGGCATGGAAAAATTTCGCGCGTCGTACCGCTTGATCGAACTGGGCGTCAACGACTTGACCAGCCGGCTACTGGCATTCAGCTAAATTATTAGGCACAAAGAATATAAATGACTCAAGCGACCCAACTTCCCCAAGTGTTCCCGCAGTCTCCGCAACAGCTGCAGCAGTTCCAGCAACTGCAATTTCAGCAGATCCAGGCACAGGCGCAAGACGATGACGCAATCGACCTGGTTTCGTATATGGATCTGATTTTCGACCACCGCTGGTTGATTGGCTCCATTGCGCTTGCGGTTACCTTGCTCGGTGCGGCCTACGCTTTCATGTCTAAGCCGATATACGAGGCGAATATCCTGATCCAGGTGGAAGACAACCCTAATTCATCCAAGAACATACTGGGCGAGATGGCATCGATGTTCGACGTCAAGGCTGCAGCAACTGCGGAAATGGAGATATTGAAGTCTCGCATGATTGTCTCTAACGCAGTCGATAAGCAACGCATATACATCAGCGCCAAACCAAAATATTTGCCCTTGATAGGCGCATGGATCGCCAGGAGAAACAAAGAAATCTCCAGCCCTGGCCTGCTCGGCATGGGCGGCTATGCGTGGGGCGCGGAAAATATCGAAGCGACCACGTTCGATGTGCCAGGCGAGCTTCAAGGCAAGGAATTCGTGCTCAACGCTGAGGGCGAAGGGCGGTACAGGCTCACGTACAGCAAGGAGAATATCGACCTGAACGGGGTTGTCGGGAAACGGCTGAATGCCAATACCGATGTCGGTAAAATTGACTTGATGGTTGAACGCCTCACTGCCGAGCCGGGCGCGCAGTTCATACTGAGACGCGACGATCGTCTTCAAGTTATTAAGGATCTGCAAAAGGATCTGAAGATCGAGGAAAAAGGAAAGCAGTCCGGCGTCATAGGCGTTTCGCTGCAAGATTCCGATCCGGTTCTGGCTCAAGGCATCCTGAATGAGATCGGCAATGAGTATGTGCGCCAGAACGTCGAGCGCAAGTCCGAAGAAGCGGAAAAATCCCTTGTCTTCCTGGACAAGCAGTTGCCCGAACTGAAGCGTCATCTGGAGCAGGCCGAATATAAGCTAAATGGCTTCAGAAACAAGATGGGTACGGTTGACCTGGGCGAAGAGGCCAAGCTCGTCTTGAAGCAATCGATCGATACGCAGACCAAGCTCCTGGAATTAAAGCAAAAACGCGGCGAACTTTTGACGCGGCAAACCAATACCCACCCGGATGTCATCGCGGTCGACGACCTGATCAAGAACATGGATGGGGAAATCAATTTAGTGGGTGCCAAGATCAAGAAGCTGCCACTTCTTGAACAGGAAGTTCTGCGCCTGACGCGCGACGTCAAGGTCAATACCGACCTCTACACGGCGCTCTTGAATTCGGCGCAGCAATTGCGCCTGGTCCGGGCCGGGAAGGTGGGCAATGTGCGCCTGGTCGATGCGGCCGTGCTTGAAAATGTGCCCGTCAAGCCCAAGAAAGCTATCGTGCTCGGCATTGCGGTAATGGTCGGGCTCTTCCTTGGGGTATTAGCAGCCTTTGTCAAAAAATCCCTCTTCGGCGGTGTTGAAGATGCGGACGAGATCGAGCAGGCCTTGGGCCTGAGCGTTTATGCAACCGTCCCCCATAGCGTCAGGCAGCAGGAAATCGGGCTGCTGCTGCAAGACAAGACAAAACATGTGACGACTCTTGGAATTCTCGATCCCGCCGACCCAGCGATCGAAAGCTTGCGCAGCTTCAGGACGGCATTGCAGTTTTCGATGCTGGATACGAAAAACAATATCTTGCTGTTGACCGGGCCAACGCCAGGCTTGGGGAAATCGTTTATTTCCGTCAACCTGGCGACGATACTTGGCGCTGCGGGCAAGAAAATCCTTCTGATCGATGCGGACCTTCGCAAGGGATACCTGCATCGCTATTATTCGCTGCAAAAGCATAATGGGTTGTCTGACCTGATAGTAGGGGCGGTGTCTGTAGAGCAGGCCGTTCACAAGGACGTGGCGCAAAATGTAGATATCATCTCAACCGGCAATTTGCCGCCCAATCCTTCCGAGCTCCTGGCGCATGGCAGATTCGGCGAATTGCTGCAGTCCCTGGCGTCCGCTTACGATTATGTAATCATCGATTCGCCCCCGGCGCTGGTTGTGGCCGATACGATGAGCATCGCGCCGCATGCCGGCAGCATATTTCTCACCGTTCGCGCGGGAATCACTACGGTAGGCGAGATCAAGGAAACGATGAAACGCTTGAATCAGGCTGGCATTCAAGCGAGAGGGGTGCTACTTAACGATTTGAAAACCCGTCCCGGACGCTATGGCTACGGAAGCAAGTACGGCAAATACCGTTATGTACAATATAAATATTGAACGACTGCTAACTAGTTGACGCAGATACACATACGCGCAGCATGCGCATCCTTGGTCAGTACATGCAGCGGCTTACCTTAAGTTGACGCCACTTTGTACGAACCTTTTTCAAAATCGAAGAGGGCGTTTATCTGGAATCATTCTGGCAAGCAGCGCGACAAATATCTCCGTATATGCCGGGGATAGCGACTAGGAATTAAATTTACTTCAGGTACATTTTTAACCATTATCCGTCTGAATGGGCATTGGCTATTCTTCGCCTCTTGCCTTGCGCTATGTTCGCTTCCTACGATTCGGCATTGGCTCCGCTCGCATGATCTTCGGCACGCCGTTCCTTCTGAATTTCCTTACACAAACATCCGAACCAGCAAGCATTTACGCCGGACACTCTCCTGGCCTGCCCAAAACCGTAGGCATGAAAAGCTATGAAAATTTATTCATAGCAAGCTTCTTAGAAAAAACATTGCGTTTTGATAATTGTCATAATGATTACTATATATAGCAACTATGATATCAAAACATTAACAATAACAGCGAATCAAAACCATGCATACAGCAGAAAAAATATGCGAGCACTTGGAAAAGGTTGACGCGGTTTCCCGACCTGCACGGTTTAACCATAACAAATTGATTGCTGTCCTGTGCATGGCAGCTTCTGCCGCAATAAGTGTTTCGTTGATCTGGTTGGCAATCAGATAGCTTTAAGGGATCCAAATTCTGGCTAATAAGATCAGTTCAGAGAATTTGGCCATTTAAACAGCTTCACAAACGGAGTCCCAAATGCAGTTGGCTCAAAGTTTTGGCATAGCCTCTGTTGCCGCAGCGACCAGCTTTACAACCAGCGTAATTATCATTAAATCAAAACGCTGGCACGGCAGATTTTCCCTTGATTCAGACTTGTCGGGAGTTCAGAAATTTCATAAAAAGGCGGTGCCGAGAATCGGCGGCATTGCGGTTGTAACAGGAATTTTTATTGCACTATTAACTTGCATATTCACGGATTCTTCTTTTGCGCAAAAATTTTATGCAAGAGAAACATTCCTTCTTACAGTAGCCGGCATGCCAGCATTTATTGCAGGCACCATTGAAGACTTAACCAAAAAAGTGTCTGTAAGGACGCGCCTGACAGCGACATTTACCAGCGCGATTCTGGCATTTTTTCTAGTTGGGTCAGTGCTCGACAGGGTTGACTTCTGGGGCGTTGACTATCTGCTGGCTTATCTTCCGTTTGCTATCGTCTTTACTGCTTTTGTGGTTGCCGGCGGCACCAACGCGATCAACATCATCGATGGATTTCATGGGGTGGCCGGAGGCGCCATCATCATCATGCTGGGCGCGTTCGCTTATCTAGGTTGGCAATCGGGGGATAGATTCAGAGCTGGCCCCATTTGGTTGGACAGAATTTTGCGAATCTTAAGTGGATCCTTGCGGTATAAGGGTTATCCACGGTGCCGCTCTTGCTCTTTATCCAGAGCAAGAGCGTGCGGCGCGGTGAGTAACCTGATTCATCGCCTACGCAGCCAATTCTGACATTGACAGGTTGCAGTAGTAGAACGCATCCGGCGGCATACCGTCAAGCGACTGATGCGGCCGCCCTCGGTTGTAAAAATCCAGATACCGCCCAACCCCCTGTTTCACCGCGCTCACCGTTTCATAAGCGCGTAGATAAATGTCCTCATACTTGATCGACTTCCACAGTCGCTCGACAAACACATTGTCGCGCCAGCTTCCCTTACCATCCATGCTGATGGCGATCTGATTGTCTTTCAGCAGCTTCGTGAATTCCAGACTGGTGAACTGGCTGCCTTGGTCAGTGTTGAAGATTTCCGGTCTGCCGTGACGGTGAATGGCTTCCTGCACGGCTTCGATGCAAAAGTCCGTCGTCATGGTGTTCGATATACGCCAAGACAGAACTTTCCTGCTAGCCCAGTCCATCACGGCAAACAGATAGATAAACCCGCGCTTCATCGGAACGTAGGTGATGTCGCCTGCCCAGACATGGTTGGAGCGGCTGATTTCCATATTCCGCAGCAGGTACGGAAAGACCGGGTGCGCCGGATGGCGGCGGCTGGTATTGGGCTTTTTGTAGATCGCCTCAATCCCCATCCGCTTCATCAGCGTGCCGATGCGTTTCCTACCCACCGGATGACCCTCCAGACGCAGCATGTCGCGCAGCATCCGGCTGCCGGCAAACGGACATTCGAGGTGGATCTCGTCCATCCGGCGCATCAGCACCAAATCCATCGCGCTGACTTCCTGTTCTCGGTAGTATGCCGTCGACCTCGGCAGAGACAGTATCTGACATTGCCGGATTACCGGCAGCTTGTGGGTACGGTCGATCATTCCTTTGCGCTCAGCAATCCCGCCTTGGTGAGCGCCCCGCTTAAAAAATCTATTTCCAGCGCTTGCTGCCCGATCTTGGCATGCAGCACCTTCAAATCCGGCTCGGCCTTGCTAACAGGCGACTTGCCTTCAAAAACATCGGCGGCCTTTTCCTGCAACTGCCGCTTCCATTCCGTCACCTGGTTTGGGTGGACTTCATACTGCTGCGCTATCTCAACAACCGTTTTGTCGCCTTTTACTGCAGCCAGTGCCACTTTGGCCTTGAAACCGCTTGCGTGGTTCCTTCGGGTTCTCTTCGTCATGCTCGCTCCTGTTGTCTGCCTTTCGGCATCAATTGTGAAGCAAGAATTCCACTTAACCAACTGTCCAGTTTTGCGGGGCCGGCTCTATCGTCAATTATATTGGACAGACGAATGCTGCGTCCATCCGACAACTGATCGTGCATGACGTCCATCGACCAGACTTCGTTGAAGGCGGTTGGCACCAAAAGCGTATCGGACTTTTCCCTGATCAACCACTTTTTGGATTTGATGCGTAAACTAAATTCCAGCTCCCGGTAGAGGCGATAGACGCGTTTGTGATCAATCTCAACCTTTTTACGTTGCGCAGATAGAGGAAACACAGGCCAAAGCCCCAGTTGCGCTGGTTGTTGGTCAACCGAACCCGCCAGTCAGCTATCTCGACATTCTTGGCATCGAGCCTGGCAGAGCAGGGGTAACAGGTCTGACTGATGCCAAATGCTGCGCAGGCCAGCTGGACCATGGCCGCCTTGAGCCGCTCTTTGGCGTACATTTTCCTGAGTCGCCGATTCTCGTCTTCGAGCTCTTTCATGCGCACCATCATCGACGCGTCCATGCAGCCGTATTTGCGGCGCCAGCGAAAAGCAGCGCTGAACTAATGCCATGCGCTCGGCACAGTTCAGGAACCGGGGAGCCTGCTTCTGCCTGCTTCAATATGGCGATGATCTGGCTTTGAAGAAAAAGGTGATTTCTTCATGTAAAACTTCCTCAAGTTCAACTAGAGAAAATTCTACCTTCAAGTCCGCTTCTTTTTCGCGTGGATTACCATTTCCCATAAGAATTAATTAACATTTAAACAATTGTTGTCATTTATCAAACCTTTCCCTGCAAAAATTTCTTATTGTCACTATCAACGCTCGTATTTCGTACAAGCAATCGAGGCTGGCTCCAGTCGCATGGATTTTGATCAATAAAGCCAACAGCTTTGTGATTGCAAATTTAAAACCATTGCTGTCAATAATAAAAATATAGGGGATCAAACATGTTTGGGAAAAGGAAGTTACTGCTTTCTACCGCAATTTCTTTGGCATTAGTCGCTTGCGGTGGCGGAGGCAGTGGAGGTGGCGACAGTAACGGCATACCGTCAACAACCTCCGGCAAGGCTGTGGATGGCTATCTGAGCGGGGCAGTAGCGCTATGCGACACTAACAATAACGGAATAGCTGACGCCGGCGAACAGTCTGTTCTTACCAACGACCAGGGTACCTTTACCTTTTCGACCGCATGCACGAGCGGAATCGTTGCCAGTGGCGGCACCAATATTGACACGGGGTTGCCGTTCAGAGGGCTTTTGAAAGCGCCTGCCGGCAGCTCAGTTGCTTCTCCCTTGACCAGCTTGATGGCGGCAGGGCTCAGCAAAGACCAAATCAATGCCTTGGTGGCATTGCCTGCAGGCACCGACGTGACCCAGCTTGATCCTGCATTGAAAAGCAGTGACGGAACGCCGGCTAATCAGGCTCTTCTGAAAAAAACGCTGGCTGTGCAGCAACTGATCCAGCAGACCGCAGACTTGCTTGCCGCACTGGGGCTGGATACTACGGCTGCAGTGACCCAGGCTGTCTATGGTCTGGTTGCGAAGGCAGCATCGGAAACTGTTTCAGCCAGTCCAAGTGCTGTGCTTATAGATGCCAACGGATTGGTAAACACGAATCTGGTAAATACGATCATCACTCAATCTGCAGCAAAAATAGCAGTCTCCGATGATCCCGTTCTTGCCACGGCAAAAACGCTAATCGGCAGTTACAGTTCTAACAGCATTGCGGAATTGATCGGCGCTTCGGTGGCCGCTCAAGCTGAATTGCTGGCTACTAGCGCTTATTCGAAGGATTTGACCAAATCGGTGCAAAGCAACCCGACGGCCGCCAATGCTGCGGCCCAAATGGCCGAGATATTGAGAACCGGCAACGACAGCAGCGTCAATCTGAAAGAGGCGGGACAAGCCCTTAAAAACATGGTTGTTGCACAAATTGCCTCAGACGCTCCTGCCCAGACTTCGGCGCTGGCAGTACTGTCGGATCAGATCAAGGCTCAGGCGGCTCTTGCCGGGTTACAAGCGTCCTTCGATTTCGGCTCTTTGCATGACCACAGTAACTATTTCGCGATTCAGAATGACGAAGTTGCCATCAACGGCCAATATCATTCCATTCATTCGTTGCTCGACGGGTTGACAATCACTCGCGGCGATCTGGAATCGATTACTTCCGTCGGCTTTACGCTGGATGTAAAAGGCAAGCCGATTCCTACTAATTCAAACGGCCTAAAGACTATCACCGTCTCGGTTGGCTTTGAGATGTCGGAGATGCTTGGCGCGGAAAGTCGTGTCCTACAGGTAATTATCGACAAGGTTATTTTGACAATGGGCGATGATGGAAAATTGAATGCGACAGCTCCATCTGATGCTCATTATTATGTTTATGGAAAAAAAGCAAACGGCGTAGAGGCCAATGTCACTTTGATTGATGAAGACGATACCTATTCCCTTACCGCAATCAACAACGTGGTGAACTTTAATCCAAGCGGATTTATAAAGCGCGCGGAAGAAACGCTTGCAGGGAAAAGCGGCGTTTTTAGTGATTTCATAAACGCAAAGGGAAGGTTCTACTTCAAGTTCCTGATGACTCAGATAGATATCAGAAAATGCGATTCCGAGGCGAGCTATGCGCCATTCATGTCGGTACAGGTTCTGCATTCCGGCCAACGTCCTATAAGCGGATTCGGAGCCGAAGGAATCATAACCATCCAATAACCCTGCGGAATTATTAGTTGCAAGGAAAAGAGCAATGCTGTTGATTGCTCTTTTCCTCTGGTGCAGGGTCTATTGCCGGGTCAGGCTTACCTGTGAAGATTAGGCTGATCCTCTTGTCGAGTCAGCTTCAAGCTTACATTTCCCAAACACATGAAAAAACTATTCTGCTCGCTTGGAGTTGCCGGTTTCTGCATCGCTTCCTGTTCGCTTGCGTACTCTGCTCCGCTAGATGCATTTCTTACTGCCAACCGCCCGGCTATACCTGGCAAGGGCGAATTCGAGGCGGCGTACGACTTGGTCAACGGTACTGTTGATGTTTTCAACGTGCGCGACAATGATTCGAACTTTGCGGGTACCAAGGCCGGCGACTATCATGGCGCTCACGTGCGCGGCGGCATCGCGGTTACGCCACAGCTCTGGGTCGATGGCGCCTATTGGGAAAGACGCATCGACTATGTCAATGACCAGGCCAAGCTGCATAGCTGGCAGGTCGCTTCGCAGTACAAGTTCCTGGATGAAGGCGCGTATCGTCCCGCCATGGCGCTAAGGGCAAGCGCATGGGGCAACTATGCCGATGAACTTAAGAAATCGTCGCCTACGACGCAGCAGGGCATCACGCTTGATTCGGTAACCGTGCAATCGCCGAGGGACGTTCAATATCAGCTGGATCTGATCGGTAGCTGGCAAATCAGAAAAGACACGGAATTGTCGGCATTCATCGGCGCGGGAAAAAGTCGTGTCAGCGTGGATTCGCTAACTGCGACGACAACGCAGGGAGGGTGCAAATACAATCTCGCCTTCGGACAGAGCGAAGTTGTCGGAACGTTGGCTCAATTGTGCAATGCAAGCGTAGTGGTGGACCGCTTCTCGGTGCCGAACGATGTCTACGGAATCAACATCAACCAGGAAACGCAATACCATGCGACCTATACGCAGGCAGGATTGATAGCGAAATGGAATCAGGATAACTGGCAGGTGCGGGCGGGCTACCAATACCAGAATCTGCAACGGGACCATGTCGATGATGTGATTCAAAGCCGTGGCGGCACCGTGTATAAAAACAACCACGTCCTTCTGGGCGAAGTCATGTACAAAATTGCGGATAACGTCTCCCTTTTCATGCGCGGGCAGTACATGACCAATCAATTTATAGGCGAAATCCCGTTTGCTTATAACAGCATGACGGCGCATCGTTTCGATCAGCGCTACGGCATTTTATCGACCGGGCTGGTGATCAGTTTTTAAATTCTCGGGTGCAGAAGAATATGAAGGCGGGAAATGGTGATCTCAACGCTTTCGTTTGCTTGAATTTGAACAATTTATACTTTTTCGGTGGAAAGGTTGAGTTTTGACTATAAAATCCAAGCAATCTCAACGATATGATGGATAGCTTGGATTTTGTAAAAATGGAAATGGACAAGCTTAAGCGAATACAGCAATTGAGCAGGATGAAAATGCTGGCTACCAGTCTGTTGGTGGCCATGGGTTTGCTGTGGGCGGTTGCGCGGTTTCAGCACGAGGCGGGCGTTTGGGCATGGATCGCGGCTTTTGCCGAGGCTGCGGTAATCGGCGCGCTTGCCGACTGGTTTGCCGTAGTGGCGCTGTTCAAGCATCCGTTGAAGCTGCCGATTCCCCGAACCGCAATCATTCCGCATAACAAGGAGCGGATTGCGGACAATCTTGCGTCGTTTATCCGCGACAATTTTCTCGGGGTGGAAACGCTGGTCGAGAAGATGCGCTCGATTCAGTTGGGTCAACGGGTCGCCGCATGGCTTGATCAGCGCGAAAAAGCCGATTTTATCGCAGACAAGATAATCGGCCTGTTGCGCGGGGGCCTCTACTTTATCAACGACGAGCGCGTGGCAACCCTCTTGCGGCGCGAGATCAGCCAGCAACTGCAAAAAGTCGAGCTGGGCAATTATGTCGGCCAATTATTGGACCTGCTTACGCAGAACGGGCAGCATCAGGCCCTGCTGAACGAAGCGCTACGCAGGCTTTCCACGTTGCTTGACGATCCGGAAACGCAGAAAAATGTTTCCTCGATGATCATTGAAGTTTCAAAAAGGGAATATCCAAAACTGATCAAGATGTTGGGAATGGTGGTCAACACGGAAGAATTCGGCATGAAAGTGTCGGCTTCCCTTGTCGAAAGCATTCAAAACTGGCTGCACGACATCGGCGACGATCCGCAGCATCCGCGCCGCAAGCAGTTCGATCAGGTGATGGAGAATTTTGTGGAACGCATGAAAAACGATCCCATTTATCATCGGAAGATCACCGAATGGCAAAAGGAATTGATGTCCACGCCGGTTGTCGCAAACTATGTCGAGGGGCTGTGGAGCCAGTTCAAGGAATGGCTGATCGTCGATATGTCGCGGGAGGACTCCCGCCTGCGTATCCGTCTTGCACACAGCTTGCGCCACATGGGGCGATGGATGGCGGACAATCCCGAATTTTGCGAATCGATCAACGACCACATGATCGATTCCATGCGGATCATGTCGGGCGATCTGCGCGAGTCCATCAGCCGCCACATTGCCAACACCGTAAGGCAATGGGAAGATAGCGCGCTGGTGCGTGAACTGGAACTCTCGGTCGGCAGGGACTTGCAGTTCATTCGCATAAACGGCACGGTGGTCGGCGGCTTCATCGGCCTCATCCTGCATGCGCTGGTAACGCTGCCGTTCGCCTCATAAGACAATAGGCTAGTCCGCTCTCCCTGCGCGGAAAAAGCTGCGCCACAGTATATGCAACCAGTCCTTGCCGCCCAGCTGCGGCCGATGGCGGAATACGTCATAGTCGGCCGCCTCTATGCGCTCCAGGATGCGCAAACCGCCCTGCACGACCAGCCGCAATTCCCCGCCGATACGGCCGGGCAGGCGCAACGCCAGCGGAGCGCCGGACAGCATCATCGAGCGCGCCCTTTCGACTTCGAACTTCATCAGCTCGCGCCATGAGTTGTCGGCTATTGCGTTCTCAAGGTGCATTTCGGTAACGCCGAAGCGCTCCAGATCTTCCAGCGGCAAATAAATCCGCTTTTTTTACCAGTCTATTGCCGCGTCCTGCCAGAAGTTGATCAACTGGAGCGCGGAGCAGATGGAATCGGAATCGCGCAGGTTGCGCTCATCGGCTGCGCCGTACAGATGCAGCATCAAGGTGCCGACCGGGTCGGCCGAACGGCTGCAGTAATCCCTGAGCGCATCGAAAGTAGGGTAGCGCGTGGTGACCACATCCTGCTTGAATGCCGACAGCAGGTCGCGGAAAGGCCGAAGCGGCAATTTGTACGCATGAACGACATTTTCCAGCTTCTGAAAAAGAGTGGATTCAGCCGGCAAGCCTTGTTCGATACGGTCCAGGCCAGCTTCGTATTCCTTCAGCGAGGCAAGCCGGACATCCGGCAGAACGTCGCCCTCATCGGCAAAGTCATCGGCACTTCGGGCAAATGCATAGATGGTCTCGACCGCCGGTTTCAGACGGGCCGGCAACAGAATCGATGCAACCGGAAAATTCTCGTAGTGATCAACAGACATTGGTTAAAGTGGTAATTGGCTTTACCAAGATGATAGGGGAAATCGCATGAGCGCGATACCGAATAGCTTCGATCAAGCGCGTCCGTTGTCAGCGCATTTGCGTCAGAGCTAGCAAGAATCGTGTCCATATTGCTTATCCGGTCTTGTCTTAACTCAAGACCGGCTCATTCCCGTTCTTATAGACTTGCACGCTGGATAAACACTCTATAGGAGAGCAAACATGAGCGAATTGAAGCAACAGAAGGACCAGAATTTGCTATTTCCTGTAAAGATCGGACTGCAAAATTATTTCGTAAATAAAGAGATCGTTAGAGAAGCGATTGCGATGAGGGACCGCGTCAGCGCTGATTTTGCGGCTATCTATCTCCAGTTCAAGGGAATCAGCATGGATGTGGCATTGACAATATTGGCGATGCCGACCCAGCACGTAATGCTGGCGCAAAATGCCGAGAAAAACCTTTCATGCTTGTGAAAGCCCTGTTCCGAATTATTCTCATCTTCAGTATGAGGGCGATGAGTAAAACCTTGGCAACTGTCGGTTCGAACAATAGCGGCAACCTCTAGAGCGGGTAGCCCGGTGGCTGAATAATCCGAATACAAACAAAAAAGCCCTGCGTGTGCAGGGCTTTTTTATTAACCAGGCGGTGAATTACCTGATCTTGGTTTCCTTGTAGGGGACGTGCTTTCTTGCCTTGGGATCGAACTTGATGATTTCGAGTTTGCCCGGGGTGGTTCTCTTGTTCTTGGTAGTGGTATAGAAGTGACCGGTACCTGCGGTCGATTCAAGCTTGATCTTGTCTCTGCCTGACTTTGCCATTTTGAATTCCTTTACGTAGAGCTGCTGATAGCTTGGTTAGATTTTCTCGCCACGGGCGCGCATGTCGGTCAGGACGGCGTCGATGCCGATCTTGTCGACGATGCGAAGGCCGGCGTTGGAGAGGCGCAATGAAACCCAGCGGTTTTCGGACTCGACAAAGAAGCGTCTGTTTTGCAGGTTGGGCAGAAAGCGGCGCTTGGTCTTGTTGTTGGCATGGGAAACGTTGTTTCCGACCATGGGCTTTTTCCCGGTTACTTGGCAAACACGTGCCATAGCTTCTCCTTGATGAATGCGTAATTGCAAAGACGGAGATTTTATCTCAAAAACAGCAAAACAATCAAGCACTTAAATAAAAACATTGTGTCGTAAATATTAATATACGTAACAATTGGATTGCGATCACTGAATGCTAGGATTTTTCCAGCATCGAATTGATGGGAGTAAGGACAGAAGTTTAATGAATGCAACTTTGCCGTTCCGTGAAACCGAGGTCAGCGGAGACTTCTCTCTATGCTAGAAGGATTAAAAAATTCGAGGTATGTTCCTGCGGAAGTTTTACAACCGACCCCATTTAATTACGCTGACCGCGATTTCACTGTGCTGTCTCCCGCTAAATTGATTTTTGACGGCATGTCCCGTGCATCGTTATGATCGGGTAACAGGGGGCAAATATGGCATTGGGAAGCAATTCGTTAACTCAGCATACGGTCGAGCAGCTTCGAAGGCATGCGCCATTCGATCACATGGAGCCGGAGCATTTGCAGTGGCTGGCCGAGCGTCTGCAAGTCGGTTATTACGCCAAGGGCGAACTGATCCTGTCGCCGCAGCAAGGAGTGGCTTCCCGTTTTTTCATCGTCAAGCAGGGCGAGGTAATCGGCAAGCAGGGCCTGCTGCCGAATGATGAAGAAGCGGTCGTGCATGAGCTGCAGGAGGGCGAATGCTTTCCTTTCGGGGCGCTGCTGTCGAAGCGGCCGGTCACCAGCACTTACCGCGCCTTCGAGGATGTGTTTTGCTTCGAGCTCCCCGCCGACGATTTTCATGAGCTCTGCCGGATGAGCGACGTATTCCACGATTTCTGCACCCGGCGCATCGGTAACTTGCTCGAATATTCCGCGCATGTCGTACAGGCGCAATATTCGCAGTCCAGCACCGAACTGCAGTCGATGTCGAGTCCGCTGTCGGCAGTGGTTCGCCGGGAGCCAGTGACCTGCTCGCCGCAAACGCCGGTGCGGCAAGTGCTGGAAACAATGCATGAAATGGGCATCGGTTCGATGGTGGCGGTGGATGAAGGACTGCCTGTCGGCATATTTACCCTGCATGACGTGCTGAACCGTGTCGCGCTGCCGCAGATCGATCTCGACCAACCTATCATCGGCCTGATGAGCACCAGCCTTTGCACCTTGTCGCCGCAAGCGTTGGCATATGAAGCGGCCTTGGCAATGGTGCAGCATGGTTTGCGGCACATCCTGGTTGCAGACAAAGGGAAACTGACTGGCGTCGTCTCGGAAAAGGACTTGTTTGCGCTGCAGCGGGTCGGGCTGCGCCAGATAAGCACGGCGATCCGCGGCGCGCGTAATCTTGAATCATTGAAACAGTCCGGCAAGGATATCCGCCAGCTTGCGCACAATATGCTGGCGCAGGGAGTGGGCGCGGAACCGCTGACCCAGTTCATTTCCACCTTGAACGACCTGCTTACCATTCGCATCATAGAGCTGGAACTCGAACGCGCCCGAGAAGAAAAGAACTGGGTCGATATCGACTTCTGCTGGCTGGCACTGGGGAGCGAAGGGCGCTTCGAGCAAACCTTGAGTACCGATCAGGACAACGGCATTATCTTCGTTACGCCCCCGCATTCCACTCCGGCGCAAATCCGTTCTCGCCTGCTTCCCCTTGCCACGGCAATTAACGTCGCGCTCGACGCATGCGGTTTTCCGCTGTGCAAGGGCGGGATCATGGCATCCAACCCCAAGTGGTGCCTTAGCAGGGAAGAGTGGGAGAACACTTTTTCCCAATGGATTTCTCGCGGCGACAGCGAGGAGTTGCTGAATGCGTCGATATTTTTCGATTTCCGTCCCCTGTTCGGCAACAAGGAGTTGGCGTATCAACTGCGCGCATGGCTGAACGGCAAGGTCAGGAATAACCGCATGTTTTTGCGAAAGATGGTCGAGAACGCGCTTGGCAACCGTCCGCCGCTGAGCATGCTGCGGAATTTCCTGCTGAAAAAAAAGGGGGCGAACCCGAACACGCTCGACCTGAAGATCAACGGCGTGACGCCATTTGTTGACGCGGCGCGTATTTTTGCGCTTGCCGCCGGTTCCGGCGAAACCGGCACTACGTCCAGGCTGCGCGCCGCTTGCGAGACATGGAGGATGGACAAGGCGGAAACGGAAGCCTGGACCGAATCTTTTCTCTATATCCAGCTTTTTCGCCTGCGCTTGCAGCACCAGCAGGTTGAAGGAGCCTCGATTTTGTCCAATCGGGTCAATCCCGATAATTTAAATGCGCTTGACCGCCACATTTTGAAAGAAACTTTCCATCAAGCACGTATACTTCAGGGCGTTTTGGAAAAATATTTTACTTTTTAGCAACGGCATGTGCTGCGTCCACAAGGCGAGCGCTTCCGAAGCGTGGTTTTTCCAATAACGAGGAAGCGGCTACCAGCCGCTATTTCAGTTGCCAGTACTTGGAGGATGTATATGTCGAACCCAAGCTTGAACTGGGCCGCAATCAGTGCGGACCCCCGGTTCCGGGACCTTCATCAGAAAAAAGTCGTTTTCTTATCGAGCCTGATGATTATTTCTGTAGTTTATTATTTTCTGCTTCCCCTCGGCGCCGCCTATTGGCCCGAACTTTTCCAGATAAAAGTGTGGGGCGCGCTCAATGTAGGAATACTGTTCGCGCTGTCGGAATTCATCGTGGCA
>Ga0366771_1014_pt1 | contig 35631 bp, 35 predicted proteins | sample BONcelN113001C10_FD_207080 | JGI IMG/M metagenome (GOLD analysis project Ga0366771, IMG submission 207080) | Enriched cells from coal bed in the Powder River Basin, Montana, United States - BONCAT cells N11 rep2 HSBNCT.N11.300.1.C10 ...
AAACCATTAATAATAATCGTTCTTTCCCGCATGCCAGGCAAGGTCCACAAGCGGGCAGGGTTAAGGCCGTCAAACACAATCTCATCATAAATTTCATCCGTTAAGGCCACCAGATTGTACTTTAGGCACAAATCTGCAATTACCGCTAATTCCTTACCGGTAAATACCCTGCCCGTAGGATTGTGAGGGCAGTTGAAAATAACGGCTTTTGTGCGGGGAGAGACGGCTGCTTCCAAACGCTCAGCATCAATCTGAAATTCCGGTGCTTCAAGCTTCACCGGCACCGGCCGGCCACCGCTTAGGATAATACCCGGTGCATAGATAGTAAAAGCCGGCTCTAAAACAATGACTTCATCTCCTGGATTAACTACCGCTAAAAGTGCTGCCGTCATCGCCTCAGTCGAGCCGCAGCAGACGGTTATCTCCGTCTCAGGGTCAAAGGTTACCTTGTTTTGCTTTTGTACTTTGACGGCAATTCCTTCGCGAAGTTCTTTGACGCCATGAGAGAGTGCATATTGATTCTGATCAGCCTCGATAGCAGCAACAGCTGCCTGTTTTACGGCCATTGGTGCCGGAAAATCAGGTGTACCGCCTGCTAGGTTGATAGCCTTATGCTTTTGAGCCAGAGCGGCAATCTCGCGAAATATGGGCAGCTGAATCTGCTCAGTTCTAGCTGCTAAAAGAGAAGCTGTCATTTAAAACATCTCCTATAAGCCTGCTCAATCCGCTCAAGTCCTTCGCTCAGCACTGCACGGGAGCAGCCGAAATTCAAACGCATAAAACCTTCCCCTTGCTTACCAAAGGTCGAACCATTATTGAGACCGACTTTAGCCTCTTTGGCAAAAAATGTGCCAAGCTGATCAGCGTCAAGGCCAAGCTCACGGCAATCCAGCCAGGCTAAATAAGTGCCCTCCGGCTTTCTAAGTTTAATCTTAGGCAGCTTCTCAGCAACAAATTTTGTTAAATAGTCGGCATTCCCCTCCAGATAAACTAATAACTGCTCCAGCCAGGGTTCACCATGACGGTAAGCCGCTTCCATCGCAGCTATACCAAAGACATTGTTTTTAGCAATTCCTAAGGTTTGCACACTGTCGGCAAACTGCCTGCGTAAACCGGCATCAGGAATGATAACAGTCGAGGTGTAAAGACCGGCAGTATTAAAGGTTTTACTGGGAGCAATGCAGGTGATGATACGGCTGGCCAGTTCTTTTGACAGTGTGACCAGCGGCACATGCCGGTACCCCTTAAAAATCAAATCACTGTGAATCTCATCGGACAAAATGAGTAAATTATTTTCCTGACAAATCTCAGTCAGCAGCTTTAATTCCTCTCCAGACCATACCCGGCCTACCGGATTATGAGGGTTGCAGAAGATAAGCAGCCGGGCATCTTTTGCCTTGCGGGCTAAGTCATCAAAATCAATCCGGTAGTCACTGTCTTCATTAATAAGTGGATTTTCAATGATTTGGCGGTCATTACGCAAAACTGAGGAAAAAAACGGCGGGTAAACAGGTGGTTGTACAATCACCTTATCACCGGGCTGAGTAAAAGTTTGTACGGCAACCGAGAGGGCTGTGACCACACCAGGTGTACTAACCATCCATTCTTGCTCGGTGTCCCAGTTATGCCGTTTTTTCAGCCATCCCTGCAGTGCTTCAAACCCCGGGTGACGGGGTGAAGGATACCCGAAGACACCATGTGCCGCCCGGGCGTGAATGGCTTCCAAAACAGGGGCAGGTGCCAGAAAATCAGTATCTGCAACCCATAAGGGCAATACGCCCTCTGCGTGAAACAGAAAATCTGCATCATCCCATTTTACGCTACCCGATTGAGTACGGTTTATTTTAGTATCAAATTCATGTTTTGCCAAAGTAAAGCCACCTTTCAACATTTTTATATTCTTGTTAATTACCGGGGACGCAATTCTTCTTTCCACGAGGTGTATTTCTTCTCTAAGGTTACTAAGGTGTAATTGGCGCAATAACCAATAATAGACATAAGTAAAATCGCCGCATACATCCGGGGAATCTGGAATTTCTGTTGAGCATCAAAAATTAAAAAGCCCAGCCCGGCTTTTGCTCCCACCATTTCAGCCGCTATTAACAGCAAAATGGCCGACGTGGCTCCTAATCGGGCTCCGGTAAAAATGGATGGCAGTGCAGCTGGCAACACAACCTTACGGAAGATGACCAATTGTGATGCTCCCATCGAACGGGCCGATTTAATTAGCAGCGGATCAACATTTTTTACGCCCGAAATGGTATTGAGCAGGATGGGCCATTGTACACCCCAGAAAATAATAGCAGCCTTGGACATTTCACCAATACCGAAAAACAGAATAAATACGGGGAATAAAGCTAACGCTGACGTTTGGCGAAAAGCCTGCAGCAAAGGGTCTGCAAAGCGTTCTATCCGGCTAAACCAGCCAATAAGCAGTCCCAAAGATACAGAAACAAGAAAACCGAAAGTAAATCCGGTAAGTGCACGGCGCAGACTAATCGCCAAATGCTGAAAAAGTTCTCCTGTCTGAGCCATCTTTAGGATCGCCAGCAAAACCTGCGATAAGGGCGGAAGAAAAAACGGGTCAACAAAACCGAATCGAGGCAGGATCTCCCAGAGGGCTAAAAAAAGAAAAATCGCTAATAATCGCTGCATAATAAATAAGCTTCTTGAGATCACGCCATGAAACATAGTTTTCCTCCTTTATATTGCTTGCTCCACAAAATACAACTTCCGCTTTGATAACCGTAATGAACAGCAAGAAAATTAGATAAGGCGGATACTTTCCATAGACATGAAAAGTATCCGCCTTCAGTTACCTGATCAGCGCTAAATATGCGGTTAAATTTGCTAATATAGTACCATGATATTTTTAACAATGTCAATGAAAAAACAATAAAATTTGTTCTTGACACTATTTCAATAGGTATGCTAGGATAAAACCAATTCAACAAGCAAACTAACTCCAATACAAATTTAGCTGATTAGACTATTCACTCTAAAGGCTAAGATTTCCCTAGCGGGCAATCTTAGCCTTTTTTATTTTTAAAAAAGGAGGGCTTTAGGCATGACACTGCAACGATACTCCGTTTTCGCCATTATTTTATTTCTTATCGGTGTTTTTACTCTGTTTTCCGGCTTTAACCGTGCTCCTTTCAGACAGACACCTAATCAGGAGCATCCGGCACAACACAGTCAGGCACTGCCGGAACAGACTCAAACTGCAGCGGCCATTTGCTCACCAGTAAGACAATAAAATCAATAGTAAAATAACCATTTAAGGAGGTAGTAAACTTGAACCAGTATAAAATCCTCTCCTGGACAGCCTTACTTATCAGTCTTGTTTTGTTAATTTTACCAAGAATCGTACCAATTTGTACAGGACTTGCCGGTGGGGTACAGCCTATGCAATGCCATTATGCCTACCAGGCAGAGTTTATCGTCACCTTACTGGCAGTGATTTTGTCAGGCAGCCTCTTTGTGTTGACTACCTCAGAAGCCCGGTTACTAAATGGCTTGGTTATTTTGCTTTTGGGAGGTATTATCCTTATATTGCCGCAGCCTTGGGCTATTGGGATATGCCCGGAAGCTGGAGCTTGCCACAAAACCACCTTTTTCATAACAATCGGCGGCGGGCTACTCACGCTAACAGGTGCTCTGCTTATTTGGTTGAATTCCCGTAAATCCCGGGGGGAAATTCAATGACTTTTTTAATTTGGAAAAGTCTGCTCCATCGCAAACTGCAAACATTATCTATTGTCATAGCTATAGCTATTGGCGTAGCCGTCATTTTTTGTATAACGGCCCTCTACCAGGGAGTGCATTCAGGTATGGAAATATCCAAGCAGCGTATGGGTGCCGATATTGTTATTATTCCCGGTGGTTTAACAATGGAGCCCAGCCTATATTTATTTGGCGGAGCGACAACTAATACATATATGCCGAAAAACACACTGGATGCAGTGCGCATGATTCCGGGAGTCACCAATGCCACACCTCACTTCTTCACTAACACGCTAACGGCAGACTGCCATGATATCGGCACCAATAACCGGATGCTGGGTTATGACCCGGCAAGTGACTGGATTATCGGTCCCTGGCTTAAAAAGCTGCACAAAACCGAACTAAACGCAGATGAAGTTATCCTCGGTGCCAAAATACCTACCTGGGTTGAAAATAAAATTGCGATACTCGGTAAATGGTACAACATTGTTGCTATTGCCGAGGAAACGGGTACCACGCTGGATTATTCCCTTTTTGTCAGTATGGATGAAGCCCGGCGGGTAGTCAGTGCCAACCGGCAATTAAAATCGGTCTGGGAAAAGCAAGGGCCGCCAGACGAGCTGATATCTGCCATCTTGGTAAAAGTGAGCGACACTGCGAATATCAATAATGTTGTAACCGGGATTCAACAGATTGGCTATGTCCAGACCATTGTAGCGGCAGAGGTGAAGAAACGCATCACTGACCAATTTACCGTACTTCTTCTGCTGCTTGGCGGGGTAGGTGCACTAACTGTTCTGGCATCACTATTTCAGCTTTTTTCCCGCTTCTATACATTAACCTGGGACCGGCAAGCCGAGTGGGGGCTCTATCTGGCCATCGGCGCTTCCGGTCGTGATATTACATACATTGTTATTGGCGAAGCGATCGTCATATCACTCACAGGCTCACTGGCTGGCCTTCTGTTAGGAGGCACCTTATATCAGGCAGGACTGGCGATTCTCGAATCGTATCAATCCTTCCCCTTTATTGGGCCCTCTTGGTTCTTTCTGGCCTTGCTGTCCCTCTCCCTTATTGGGATTTATGTCATATTGGGAGCGCTGGCTGCCTGGTTTCCGTCGTATCAGGGACGCCAAGTTGATCCAAGTACAATTATGACCCGCGGCGAATTCGATTAAGGAGGAAAGAAATATGGGCCACTTGCTGGAAATTCAGCAGATTACCAAGAGCTACGGCACAGATATCATTCTAGCGGATATTTCCCTGAAGCTAGAACCGGGAAAGGCATTGGCACTTACCGGACAATCAGGCAGCGGCAAAACCACCTTATTATCGATCATTGGCTTATTGCAGCGGGCTACTTCGGGCAAAGTGATTGTAAACGGCCGTGATGTCACAAAGGCCCCGGTCGAAGAGCAGGCAAAATTGCGAGCTCAATATTTTGGCTTTGTCTTTCAACGAGCCTGTCTGATTTCCTCTCTTACAGCACTGGAAAACGTTATGCTGCCTGCCTGGTTTGCCCGCTCCGGCAAAGAAACCGAAAAATACGCCCGGAGTCTGCTAGCCCGGTTTGATTTGACTCATCGGCTAAATCACCGGCCTCAAGAACTTAGTTTAGGTCAGTTGCGCCGGGTGGCTCTAGCGAGAGCCTTGCTGCTTAAACCAGCTATCCTGCTGGCTGACGAGCCAACAAATGACCTTGATCCGGCATTGGCTTCCAGTGTTGCCGACAGCTTATTGCAGGCCCGCAGCAACGGCAGCAGCGTGGTTATCGTTACCCATGATCCCCAGTTAGCAGCCAGAGCGGATTTTATCATCCACTTGCAGCAAGGGAGCCTGTGATTCTTTATATGCTATACCATCTTTGAACACTGTGCCTATCGTCTGACCTAGATCCCAATAACTAGTGCCTAACATAATAACAGGGTTTATTTTTAGTGGATCAAGCCTGCCATCCTCCAGGCATTGCTCATTCGCATATACAGCGACTATTTCCCCGAAAAACATTTCAAACCCGAATATAGGCAAAGTTTGAATAACCTTACAGAGTATATTCATCGGGCATTCACGAATCATCGGCGCTTTTCCAAGTTCATCATAAAAGGCCGTGAAAAGGATCGACTTGTCGGTTGTTCTACCTGACACAACACCGCAATAATCGATTTTCTGAACCTGCTCGGCTGAGGGAATATTAACGCTGAAGTATCCATGTTCCTTGACGCCTATTGTTGTATAATGGGTACTTTTGAGCGAAATGTACAGCACAGGCTCCAGACTTACTACTCCGCATGCACCAATAGTAACATAATTAGGCTTACCGTTGACCTCTGCTCCAGCAAGCACAGTAGGAAATGGACCGATTGGCCTATTGGGCAGCTTAATTTTCCCCATAAAGAAACCTCCTTTTCCTGATTAAAATAGTATACCCGTAAAAATAGTATACCCGCAGTTGCCGTCAGGCACTGCGGGTATCTTAATGCGCACTTATAACTGAGTTAATATTATCGGCCCTTCTTTGGTTACGGCAAGTGTATGTTCATACTGAACGCAGATAGATCCGTCAATAGTACGGGCCGTCCAGCCGTCTGCATCAGTTTTTACCTGCCAGCGTCCCATGGTTATCATGGGTTCAATTGCAATTGTCATGCCGTCTTTTATTGCCGGACCTTTTCCAGCATGGCCGTAATGTGGAATTTCCGGATCTTCCCACAGCTCCCGGCCTACACCATGACCGCAAAAATCCCGTACCACTCCGTATTTGAGGCTTTCAGCATAGGTTTGTATGGCATGGCCAATATCACCAATACGCTTGCCAGGCTGGGCTTGCTCAATACCGAGAAATAGGCATTCCTTAGTTACCTTCATTAGCTTTTCAATCTCCGGTGCCACTTGGCCAACTGCATAGGACCATGCGGAGTCACCATGGTAGCCTTTTACTTTAGCTCCAATGTCAATGGTAATAACGTCCCCTTCTTTCAGCGGCTGTCCATTCGGTATGCCGTGACAAATGACATCATTCACCGATGCACAAATAGAAGCCGGAAAGCCATGATGACCTTTAAAACTGGGAATAGCTCCTTTTTGTCTGATATAACCTTCTACAAGCTCATCCAGTTCGAGAGTGGATACTCCTGCCTTTATTTTTTCACCAAGAAGCGCATGACACTCAGCCACAATTTGTCCGGCCTCGCGCATAATTGCCAATTCTCTTGCTGATTTAAATATAATCATAGTTCCCCTCCACCAACTTTATCTGCCTTACTGCTTACAGTATGTAATCACCCTTCCTAGTGTACACCATCTCTATTTTGAAATGCGAGTAAAAATTAACTTTTTTAGCAAAACATTTTCTTTTTCAGCTTACTGTATTCTCTTGGTAAGTGGCAAACAGTGCTTTCTTAGCCGGGTTGGTCATATGGGTTTCCTTCAGCTTCTCCAGTTGGGTAAGTCTCAAACTGCGATGCATAGGCGCTGCATATCTGTACGCAATGCCCACACATGACACATTTCCGGGCATTGATGGTTTGTGGTTTCCCCTGGTCACCTTCGATAGCAGCAACCGGACATATTTCCTTGCACCTCTGGCAGCCGGTGCAACGTTCGGCATCTATTTTTACAATTTTTCTCGGGCTCACACTTACCCCTCCCTTGCGATAAAATGCTTGTCTTTTCGGCCGCCCTAGTGCGCCGTTGAATCCTAAGTTTCGCGGGTTTTTAGTCTGTTACCAATTGGCTTGGTAGGCTGCACTCAATTGCCGGTAATTATGACGTAAGCCTTCTAATTCGCTTGCTTTGTCAGTGCGCAGTCCTCCGGCAATACCCAATACCAGTGTGCTATAGGTCGAAGATTGATAGCGATATTGCAGTTGCAGCGACGGCCAAAACTCAATAGGATTGTTGTCATCTGCTCCCCAGGCACCGGTAAAAGTAGTCGTCCAATACCCCTTGCCAGCTCTGACATGGTAGGCGGTAGTTACTCCATAAGACTTGCTGCTTAACGGATTGCCGTACCACTTACTGATATTATCCCAATTGGCTCTATAGCCATAGGCTCCAACCTGTAAACGGTTCCGCCCGCGGTCATATAGCGTCTGCCCAAATCGCAGGGAATAGGCAGTATTCTTATTATCATCACTGTACAGGCCTCGAGTTAAACTAACTTGCACCTCTTTGGCAGTACCTATGGTGTGCTCAGCTTTTATTGTGTAATTGTTTGTCATTAACAAGGGCCGACCTTGAGCCCCTAATGTATCCAAATCCATTAGGGGCGACTTTTTTACCGCAAAAGCTAAGCTGGTTTGATCACTCACATTATACCGGCCATCGAAACGGTAGCCACTGAAATAGTGAACACTCCGGTATTGATCGAGCCACAGACTGGCATCGGTTTTTGAACCTCTATAGCGAAATCCGGTGGCACATTGTTTTACATCCGCATATTGTTCACTATTATCATCACCCAGACGGGTATCAGTAGTTTGAACCATTACGTTTACCGAGCTGCTGATACTTTGCCTGGATGTCATATTCCAGTTTGAAGAAAACGTCCTGTCATGGCTGCGATAGGAGTTAAAAGAAATTTCTGTATCACCGCCCGTTAAGTTAGTATCGGCGGCAAATGACAGACTAACACTGTTTGTAAGGAACACTGCTGAAAAAATAATAACGATTATAGCAACAGACATCCGCAAATGAGCAACCTCCAAAGAACAATATAACGAAATACAGACTGAACGACAATTAATTCTGGGTTAGCAGCAGATATTCCTATTCAATCTCTACTTGTAATTTATGGCTTTAAGAATTAACGTAATCTATTTCAAAATAAAATAAACACCGAATAAAAATTCGGTGTTTATTAACTGCTAGAATTTTTTTATTATCTCAGACCTACTCTTCGTCATCAGCTTCATTCGCTTCTATAGGAGCAGGAAATGCAGCATGAAGGGCTTTTGTGGCCATAATAAATACACCAATTACGAAAAACATAGTTGGCAGAGCAACTGCCATCATGGTAATAGCTGAAGAAGAATCATTACTCATCTATATAACCTCCTTTATTTCGCCAGCGCCGGAATAAGCGCCAATACCAGCCCACCGGCCACAACAGATGCGACCTGACCGGCAACGTTAACGCCAATTGCGTGCTGAATGATGAAATTACTGGGATCTTCTTTCAGAGCCATCTTTGCAATAACACGGCCCGACATGGGGAATGCCGAAATGCCGCAAGCGCCAATCATCGGATTAATTTTGCTTGAGCTAAACGTGTTAAGCAATTTGGCAAATAATACGCCGCCAACGGTGTCAAATACGAAGGCAACAGCGCCTAGAGCCATAATCAAAGCTACATCGAAGGTTAAGAAACGATCAGCGCTCATGGTACCGCCAACAGTAATGCCAAGCAGCAAGGTAACCAAGTTAGCCAGCTCGTTTTGTGCGCAGTTGGAAAGATTCTCAGTAACGCCTGATTCTTTCAGCAGATTACCAAACATGAGTGCACCAATCAAAGCGACCGAAATGGGTGCTACGATGCCGGCAATAATAACGACCATTAGCGGGAAAAGGAATTTAGTTGCTTGGGAAACAGGCTCTTCACCTTGAAAGCCCATTTTAATTTTCCGTTCCGCTTCAGTGGTAATGGCTCGAATAACCGGCGGCTGAATAACCGGAACAAGTGACATATACGAGTAGGCAGCAACGGATAGAGGTCCCAGAAGTTCAACGGCATAACGGCTAGCTACATAAATAGTAGTCGGGCCGTCAGCAGCTCCAATAATGCCGATTGAGGCGGCATGAGGAAAACTGAAACCGACAAGAGTTGCGCCAATAGCAGTTGTGAAAATACCAAACTGAGCAGCTGCAGCGAACAGCATAACCGACGGACGGCGAATAAGAGGTGCAAAATCGCACATTGCACCAATAGCAATAAAGATCAATACTGGAAATAATTCATTTGCAATACCAGCGTTATAAAGAACAATTAAAAACCCTTCTTCGCCAGGAACTTTTGATACGGCTGAGGAAAAGGGAATATTGGCAAGAATAGCGCCAAAGCCCATGGGGAGCAGCAGTGCAGGCTCATAGTCTTTTGCTACAGCCAACCAGATAAGAAGTGCACCGATCCCCCACATGACCACATGTTTAAAAGATAAACCCATAAAGCCCATGAGTAATTGATTAAGCCAAGGGTACTGTTGAAATAAAGCTTCCATTGGTGTATTTTCCTCCTAGTGAAATAAATATTTTGTTTATTATTGTAACCGCACCAGCATTAGTATCTTAGCCTTTAATGACCGCTAAGACCTGACCCGGTTTTACGCTCTCACCGGCAGCAATGTTAATAGACTTGACCACACCGGCAGCAGGAGCGCCGATTTCGTTTTGCATCTTCATTGCCTCTAACAGCATGATGACATCGCCCTTTTTAACGGTTGTGCCTTCTTTTGCAGTTATTTTGCTTACTTTACCAGGCATAGGCGCAGTAATCGGAGTATCACCGGCGGCAACTTCAGCAGGAGCCGCTTTCACAGCAGCAGCGGCTGCAGGAGCTGCTGCGGGAGCTTCAACTACCGCAGAGACAGGAGCTGCAGCGGGGATAACAGTAGCAGCAGGCACTGCAGAAATAGCTGCACCTTCTTCTTGTACTTCAACGTTATAAGACACACCATTCACATTTACTTTAAAAATCCTCACGTTTCGCTTCCTCCAATTTTACTATTGCTTACACAAATTAGCAGCGATAATAACGGCAAGTTATGCGGCATCATCCGTGATTTAATGCAGTGATAGTAACATCCCTCCTATACTTTGTTAGTTTGAGTCCATACAATGCTACGATTGATTTGCATTAAAATTATAGCGATTTTTCGATAATTTTGGATACATTTGACCATAACATGATAAAAACAGGGCTTTAGATGCATATTTTATACTTTAAATAACACAAAAATACAGTTAACCTCTTCAGGCTAACTGTATTCAACCCTTTGCCGCCTATCCCCGGAGGACAGCCGGTCATATTATAAAATTTTAAATGCACTTTTAAAATCATTAAGATAGTGACGGGCAACAGGTACCTGCTCTTCTTTGTAACCATCCAGCGAAATCATATAGGTATTATTAAACCAGGGAACCACTTCACTCACTTTATTGAGATTGACCAGGTAGCTCCTATGTGTTCTAACAAACTGTGCAGGCGAAAGAGTTTTCTCAATTTCCTTTAAAGTAAGCCTTGTCATAAAAACGCCTTTGCTGCTATAAATCACCGGTTTCCCTTTTTCATCAGTTTTTATATAAATAATGTCATCAGCGTGTAACACTACCATTTTTTCGCCAACCCAAACAAATAAACGCATCTGATCAACGGTAAGGTTGTTTCTTAAAAACTCAAAAGCATTTCCATTAGTAAACTGATTAGCAGTAGTCAGGCTGCGCAGCTTGCTGATAGTTTGCTCCAAGCGCTGTACGCTGTAAGGCTTTAAAATATAGTCTACAGCATTTAACTCAAAGGCCTTGACAGCATAATCCTCATATCCGGTAATGAAGACAACCTGAGGAGGATTGGGCAGTTGTAATATCTCCCAAGCTGTGACAATACCGTCTTTGTGGCGCATGCGTATATCTAAAAATACAACATCGGCTTGGTCATTTTTTTGTAAAAACTCGATTGTTTCCAACCCGTCTTCAAATTCGGCGATTATTTCTATATCTTCCATTTCTTCCAACATATCTTTAAGTTCTTCACGGGCAGGATATTCATCATCAACTATGATTATTCTTAACATCTGGTATTTCCCCCTCGACTGGAAGTGTAATTGTAACCCGGGTCCCCTTTGCCGTTTCACTCTCAATCAAGAAGCCGCACTCCTCTCCGTAAAGACTTTTTAAGCGGCTATAGACATTGCTTAAGCCAATATTATTTCGTGTAGGGTCAGGCTTAAGCACTTCACTAATTTGGGCTGGCGTCATTCCCACGCCATTGTCTTCTATGGTAAGCACGATTTTATCTTCCCATAATCTCCCTAAAATAGTAACCGTTCCACCATCACGCTTGGGATATAAGCCATGTTTAATAGCATTTTCCACAATCGGCTGCAAAATTAAGGGCGGCACCAGGCAGTTGCATTCATCGGGGACATCATAAATAACCTGCAGCTTGTCCTGGAATCTGGCAGTTTCAATTACAACGTAATCCCGTATATGCTTCATCTCGGTTGCTAAATCAACCAATCCATCATGAGCCACAATATTCTCACGATAGTATTTGCCTAGATGAACCAATAGCTCCCTTGCCGTCTCAGGCTGCTTGCGACAATAGTAGCGTATAGTATTTAAAGCATTAAATAAAAAATGAGGATTTATTTGAGCTTGTAAAGCTTTTATTTCAGCAAGAGCTAACAAGGCAGACTGGTGTTCGCTTTTGCTGACTTCGAGCTGCGTTGATATGAGTTGAGCCAAGCCATTAATCAATTCAACCTCAAAGGGCGTAATACTTCTCTCTTCCAGTTTAAAGATTACAATCGTTCCAATCACATCGTCTTTATCTTTCAAGGCTGCCACAATTTTCGAGCCAATAGGACTGTCGGGGCTAATAAATCCGATTTCCCGGTGCGTCTGGGCCAGAACGGATTCTCCGGTCTCTAGTGAATACTGAATATTTCTTGTTATAATTTCAGGGAAATGATGCTCTGCCTCCCTGCCGGTAAAGGCTAGCACCTCTGTCCGGTTAGTAACTGCCACACCAGCTAAATCGGGTACCATATCAAAAATAATTTGAGCCGTTTTTTCAGCAGACTCCCGGTTTAAGCCTTTTCGCAAATGAGTTATCGTATTGCTGGCGATTTGCAATACTAACCGGGCGGCAGATCCTTCGATCAATTCCTGTTCGCGAAAAACACTTTCCAAAATAGCAATCAGTGCCACAATACCTAATGGATTAATAACCAGCATAGGGAGAGCCGTATTAGCAATAAAAAGCAGCCCCTGATCAAAAGGTCCGTTAATCACCAGCAGTAATATCATATGTAAGGCTTCAAGAACAATTCCCACTACCAAAGCACAGGCCCATTTATCTTTACCGGGTGCAAGTTTATTGCCCACTATGCCGGCAAGCAGGCCTTGGACAATTGTGGCTATAGCACTTCCCATATCACTAAAATCGTCAAGATAATACTGGTGAAGGCCAGCAATTACACCTGCACCTAATCCTGCCACTTTTCCGCCTACCAGCCCGGCAACAATAACGTTAACTGCCTGGGTGTTAGCAAAACCATCACCGACAGACACACCCATATACGTTCCTAATATCCCTGACAAACCAAAAAAGACAGCCAATGCGAATTTTTCGGACAGTGATGTGCCCTTGTTAATTACGATACGCCGGAACATTGCGGTTTTGCTTAGGCCAAATACCAATATTAGCATTACGGATAAAGCAATAAATAATTCGTTTAAAATAGGCACCCATTTTGCGAATATCACGTATCATCCTCTTTTGAGAAATTTATTTATACCTTATCACAATTTGAAAAAAAGATCCACTAACCCCGAAAAACTCAAAGGACTTACCAGCCAGGTAAGTCCTTTGAGTTTAAACTTCCACAAGATATGACAGCTCATAACATCTGCGCCTTAACTATTCAAGTAAATCTGCTATCCCTCAACCGGCTCGTAGCGGATCTCCCATGTTAACGTACCGCTGCGGCTGGAGTCCTTAAATAACCGCCGTTCATGCACACTATAGCCGCTTATCGAAATTTCAACAGCTCGTTTATCAGGTGAAAACACTTTGTTTTGCGTGCCCGGAAGGATTTTGTCAACCTCACCATTCTCCCATACAATTTTAAGCACAGATTTATCTGCGTGCTCACCGGTGGCTTGAAAATTAACTACAGCCACATTTTGAGCAAAACGTCCGGCAATGGCTTGCCTGAGTTCGACCTTACCTTCAAAAGGAACCTCATTTCCCCGGATAAGACGCAGTGTCGGCAATGGCGTAATCGTGACTGTATCCGGCAGAGTAGCTATATCGGTAATTTGCGGAGCAGCTGACTGGTTTATTGGATTCTTTTGTGATGCCATGAAAAACATATAAAAGCCTGCAAGAAGCACTAACATTGCAATCGCGCCTATCGCAAAAGGTTTCCAATGTTTTGTCACAGTAACTCACCTCATTTTAACAATTCCTCTGTTTTTTTATCTCTACCAGTTATCTTAATTGACTTTAGTGTATCAGTCAAATCTATGCTCTCATCATTATACCAAGCATACCTTTTCCTGTCAAAAGAACCGTCCCCATGACAATGTCATCCGCGTCTGCGCCGTCTTCCGCTTCCTGACTCAAAACTTCCGACAGGTATGGGGAACTCCGGTGTTTTGGGTTTTATAGCCCCAGCTTTTTGCAGGGCGTCATAGCTGCACACCTTTGTGCATTCTCCACAACGGCTGCACTTTTCCTGATCAATTACATGAATCAAACCTTCACTTCCAGCAATAGCACCTTTGCCGCAGCTATTGCTGCATAACATACAGCCTTGGCAATTCTCAGGCAATATGTGATAGGATATATAATTTCTACACACCAACGCGGGGCACCTTTTGCGCTTGATATGCATTTCCCATTCATCCTGATACATTTCTATGGCAACAAGTAAATTTTTCGCCACCTTGCGCGCCTGCTCACAGCCCGCATTTCTCTCCATTATGTGAGAAAGCTCCGTAAGAAGCGCCAGATCCTCCGCCTCTCCCTTACTTTCAGTAATATCCCGGATAATACTGTAGATTTGCATTGTCCCTTCGCGGCACAAAACACATTTTCCACAGGATTCCCGCCTGGCATAGTCAAACATGCTCTTTGACCAGTCAACCGTGCATATAGCTTCATCCTTGGCTATGATCTCCGCGGTATCAGTGATGAATGTATTTTTTTCACAGGTAAGTTTCATCAAAAACCACTACTTTCGTATTATTTATATGTATAATCTCCCCAGAACTTCACTTTTGAAATGCCAACTCGCAGATCGCATTGAAGACAACGTCCGGCTTCCTTGGCCGCCTGCTCTTCATCCAACCCAAGATCTACCTTGCAGAAACAGTTTATTCTTGCTGCTTCTGCCAATATGGCCGGTGATTGCCGCTCTTCTTTTGCAAAGTTTTCCTTCTTGCCCATCTTTCCATTGGGTAGTTGCCTTTCTATTAATATTTCACTTATATCTCCATTACCGCCCAGATAGTGATCAATGGAAGATGCTGCTTTACGCCCACTGGCAACAGCTTCTACAACAGATTTTGTACCATAAATTGCATCACCGGCGGCAAATATGCCTGTTTTACTTGTTGCCAGTGTTTCATTATTGACTATTATGCGGTTTGCTCTATCAAGTTCTACACCGAAATCCCGGGCAATTTTGGGGGACTGTCCTGCTGCTACGATGATAGTGTCCGCTGTAGTAACTCTTTCAGAGCCTTCTATAGGTTCTATCTCAAGCCGGCCATCCTGACCAAAGGAGAATTTCTTTACATCAATATGTTTAACCCCCGTTGGGCCGTCTTGAGCTTCTTCTATTTTCAATATAGCTTGGGAATTATGGATAATAATGCCTTCTTCCGCTCCCTGAGAAGTCTCCTCCTGATCAGCCAGCATAGCATCCCGCGGCTCAAGGCAAATTAATTCAACAGTCTTACCATGAAGTCTTACAACTGTCCGGGCACAATCAAAGGCTACATTACCGCCTCCAATAACGGCAATCTTTTCTCCTATGTCGATTTCTTCCTGCAAAGAGATTTTCCGTAGAAAATCCACTGCCGTATAAACCCGTTTCTGCCCCGTCCCTACCACAGGTAAACTTCGGCCCATATGAGCACCAACGGCAATTAGAACAGCGTCATATCCGCTGTTTTTAAGCTCTTCTGCTGATTTTATTGCTGTATTTGTAATAATTTCTACTCCTATATCTTTTATGAATTCCATTTCATTATCTATGATTTCATTAGGCAGCCTATATGCCGGAATACCTACTGCCATCATTCCACCTGCAATCGGCAGCTTTTCATAAACCGTTACGGTATGCCCCTTTTTTGTTAGATAAAATGCTGCTGTCAGACCGGCGGGTCCAGCACCAATTACTGCTACTTGCTTACCGGTAGCCGCCATCTTTTGCTGTGCTTTACTTTTCCATATTTCTGTCTTGTCATTTTCTACAGCAAATCGTTTTAAGTTGCGTACGGAAATGGGGCTGTTCAGTTTTTCACGCCGGCAGGCTGTCTCGCATTTATGATTGCACACATAGCCAAGCGATAAAGGAAAAGGTATTTTTTCTCTGATTACTCCCACAGCTTCACTATATTGCCCTGCCAAAGCAAAACGAATATAAGTGGGTATATCCGTTCCTACCGGACAACTATCACTACAGGGAATAAGCGATTTTTCTCTAGGCGACTCCTTCGAAAAAATTCCCTCTTTATCTCTTAATGCACCGGTAGGACATACTTCAACACAGGCTCCGCAGAAACGGCAGTCAGCATCCTTTAATGGTAAATCCGCCTCGGTGCCCACATATATTTCGCCGTCTTTTTGATTATATTGAAGAATCCCTACATTTCTAATGTCCAGGCATGCTCTTATGCATCTTCCGCACTGTATGCATCTCTCCATTTCCCTTACAATTAAAGGGTTATTATTATTAATTTTAATATTTTTTTTGTCTATTTTTCTTAGTCTGGAATGAGCTACCCCCAAATACTGCGTTACTGCCTGTAGTTCGCAGTTTAAATATACCGGGCAGGAAGTACAATCAGCAGGATGACAGGCTAATAGCAGTTCCAGAGCGACAGCCCGGAGGTGACTAAGGTGTTCTGACTTCGTTTTAATAACCATTCCATCTTGGACCGGTGTTGTACAAGAGGTTACTGCCCCTTCTACGCCCTCTATTTCCACTACGCACAATTTACAGCCCCCTTGAGGCGTCAAATCAGGATGGAAGCAAAGATGAGGTATGTAGATATCAGCATTCAGTGCCGCTTGCAATACTGTCTGGCTTTCTCTGGCCGCAATTTGCATTCCATTTACTGTTAAATGTACCTTTTCCATGGCTAAGCTCCCTCTACTCTATTTTCTTGCTCCAAGTAAATCAATCCTCACCTTAAAAGTGAGGATTGATTTACTATTCTGCTGTAGCTGCTCCGATTCCGGAATTTGCACCGGTAATAACAGCAACCTTTCCTGCTAATCGCTTCATGGTAAAATGCCCCTATTCAACAAAATCATCAGAGTCAATATAATCGACAGCACTTTTTCCTGCTATACGCCCACTGTTCAGGGCAAAACCCATCGTATTTCCCGGCATAATAAAGCAATAGCTGTCACCGAAAATTGAGCACGCATCAGTTCCACAGGAGTATAACCCAGGAATGATGCTTCCCTTATCTGTCATAACCTGAAGATTGTCATTAACCTTGATACCGCCCAGCGTACCATAGCCAGCGGGATAATGTTGCGCAGCATAGTATTTAGGTCCTTTTATGGGTAATAAGTATTTACTGTTTTTGTTAAAAAAGGGATCATATTTATTGCAAATTGAATTATATTCGTCTATGGTATTTTGAAGGTTCTTTGCAGATATTCCTGTCTCTTCTGCCAATTCTTCAATCGAATCAGCTACAATCATGCTTTGTACCGCTTTATGTTCATCCTTTTGCAGCGCACCAAGCTCCACACTGGTTTGGGTTTCACCCTTAAGGTAATCTGCTAATTCCTTATCCCATTTTTCAATTGTTTTAATACTATGATGGAAGGTGATATAATCTAAACCATGTTTTCTATAATGTTCCAGCACGCTGTCACCGATAATGGTGAAAGCGCAGCGTCCGGTCTGCCTGCTGACAGCATTACCGGTATAAACGGTATTATTCAGCAGCTCTTCGTTAAAGAAGCGCTTGCCTTCCAAATTAACCATCAGATTAGGCTGCCGCATGGTTTCACTAAGAGTTTTAAATACGTCTGTTACACCAGGAGTATTATAGGTCATTTCCATTGAAACCTCTGTTTTCCCGCCGCCCGCTTCCCACACCATTTTGAGACCGTCACCGGTAACGCCCGGTATTCGGAAAGAGAACAGGTCTTTTCCCCAGTCAAAGCCAATATGCTCTTTGATCATTTGAGGATTGTCACCGAAGCCGCCTGTCGCCACAATCACACAACTGCATTCAGCCTGGATTTCTTCCCCGTTGGCACCCTGTGCAATTACTCCCGTTACTTTTCCCCCCTCAGTTACTAATTTCTTGACAGGAGTCTGAAAATGAAATTTTACACCTAACTCTTCTGCCCGGTCAGTCATCGCTTTGACCATCACCGAACCGGCCCGTTCAGCCGGCCGGTTGCTGCCAAAAGCCTTGATAATATGCCACGTTGGCTGGGATTTCTCGAAATATTTAAATGCGCCTAGAAACTCGACTCCCATATCTTCCAGCCACTCAATCGTGTTAGCAGAAAGATCAAGATACTTCTTAACCAAGCGTCCGTCAACGCGCCAATGGGTATAATTCATAAATAACTGAAAAGCTTCATCAGTAGTGAAATCAACCATTTGTGATCTTTGATAGTGGGATCCTACAGCCAGAGGACCCATACCCATATTGGCAGCACCTCCGGCTGTACTGCCTTTTTCAAAAACAATAACACTTGCATCCTGCTCTGCAGCGGAAATTGCTGCTGCTAGCCCTGATGCACCTGCTGCAATTACGATAACATCTGCTTCCAGTTTCTTCATAGAGTTTTCCTCCTGTAATGTAATTCTTCTAAACAACTTCGGCAATCCTCTCCATGCCAGTCGCGGTAGCGGCTAACGAATGCAAGGTAGCAGCAATCTCCTCAGTAGAGGCCGCTTGTTGGGCACTAATTTCGGATGTGCTTATGATTGTTTTGACAACAATTGTTGTTTCATTATGAATATCCTGGAGAATCCTTTTTATTTCGTTAACAGAATTTGCACTATTAACCGCCATTTTCCTAATTTCTTCTGCTACAACAGCAAATCCTTTTCCTTGTTCGCCAGCCCGTGCGGCTTCAATTGCTGCATTTAAGCCAAGCAAGTTGGAGTTTGTAGCTACATCACTAACAAACTTTAAAATATCATCAGTCTTGTTTATTTTGGAGAGAACATTCTCACTGCCTGTTCTCACTTTATCCAAATCTGCGGCCAGGCGCGTTGCTGTTGTCTCTAAATGTTCCGTAGCATTTTTCATCTCCGTCGTAGTAGCAGCAAGCAGCTTTGCAATGGTGTGAATTTCATCTTGCATATCCATACTTACTGACGTATTAACAACGCCAAGTATCTTACCATGATCATCAAAGACCGGCCAACTTCGCTGTTTTAGCTTAATTCCTATTTCACTTTTGGGTAGAATCGTGATACTTGGTCTTTTAGTCTCTAAACATTGCCAGATAGCGCTTCCCATAGGAATTCGATCTCCTGGTTTTGGCAGTAATGATAAATGCAACATATAATCAGCTGGTAAAAATGCCACAATGATGGCTTGGTCGTTTATTACCATCACACTACAATCAATCGTACTTGATGCCTTTATAATCTCAGTCGCAGCAATTGCAATATCTAACTCATTCAAAGTGCTGCCTCCCATACGGATAGAATATGCAACCTAAAAAGGCCATTCATCATTAGATCCCGAATTACCGGGATCTAATGATGATAACCTAATAACTATTTACTCAAGACTAGAAGATATAGAAGAACTGGGCAGTAGTAAGCTTTTTGCTGATATTATCGAAAGTCTTAAAATCACAATAGGCTGCCGAAAACATCAGGCGATGTGCGAGAGTTGTTTCAATACCATATTCAAAGCCTTTTAGGTCATCTGCCGAGCCACCGCCAGAGGGATTGGTCCATGCATAAGCAGAATTCCAGGCAGGTGGTGCAGCATTAGCCATGATGTCAAAACCAGGCACGGCCTTTCTATACTGAACTGAGAAGCCAGTTGAACCTGTGATGAATGGATTGGCACCTTTATATTGAGCTTTTATGAAGTACGCATATGGATTACTTAGTCCGGATTTAAATTTTGCAAAATCACTTTTATTAACGCTATACTCACTGCTGATTGTAATTTCCGGAGTGGCTTTCGACTCGATTCCTATCGCTGCAGACTTATAAATTGTCATACCGGGAACTATCTTTTTATTATCCGAACCTAAGTAGGCCAGCGACATATTAGTTGCTTTACTCAAGTTAAACTGTACATCGGCAGCTTGGTAGTTAATATCGGCCCCATAAAAGTTAATAGCATACAAGGTTGTCTTAACTTCATTTCCAAAAGTTACTCTGGCGCCGTCCATCATGGGCGTGGATAAAAGTGTAGCTTTACCGATAGTCGGGAAAAATCGTCCGGCAGCAATTTCTGTCTGGCCCGCCTTGTAACCAATGAATGCCTTTTTCACTTGCATCTCAGCATCTCCATTGGTCCAGGAATTAGTGGCAGCATCATAGCGAGTACCATCAGCACTTTCATTCTGGATACTGCCTTCAAAATAAGTCTTGCCATCAAATTGATTTTGAATATTGAGCCAGATTTCGTTACGGGTCTTTACCTTAGAACCAGTATAGCCGTTAGCCGGATTGCTAGGAGTATAGTTGGTATGCTCATAGCGGTACTTGAACCAACCGTCAAATTTTATTGAGCTCTGTTTTTTCTCTAACGAATCCAATCTTTTACCAAAGCTTTTCAGTTCATCAGCAAATTCATTTGTTAATTTACTAATAAGAGCTTTGTTTTCTGCATCAGCCTTGTCCGATTTTGTCATAGCATTAGCCACGATTTGCGCCATCTCATAACGGGTCATTGTGCGGTCGCCACGGAAGGCACCGTCGCCGTCACCGGTAACAATGCCGGCCTTGGCCAATTTGTTTACGGCATCATAGGCCCAGTGTTTAGCCGGTACATCGCTGAAAGGATCAGCAGCAGCATAAACCAGGTTAGCACAGCAAAAAATCCCTACTACTACCTTGGCAATAAGACCTTTTCTCATTTTTTTCCCACCTTTTTTATTTTTTGATAATGCCTAAGAGCTTGCCAACGGTCAACGCACCTTACGCATTATTTCTACCAAATCAGATACTGTTCAAATTTTCGGAATTTCACAATATTAATCGTAATACAAATGGTGGACAAAGAGAAATACTACCTAAATAGCCTCTTATGCTAAATAAGTATTACCAGATACACGACTTACCCTAAAATACTAAACCGGACGTGACGACACGACCGGTTTTTATATGCGTACTATTAAAATAAAGGACTCGCGGCTACTCTCTCTCGATAACGGCCGCTATCCCTTGACCGCCGCCAATACAAAAGGTAATAAGGCCGGTTTGTAAATTACGCCGTTTCAATTCATAGATCATTTTTGTTACAAGAATTCCGCCGGTGCCTGCTAACGGATGTCCTAATGCAATGGCTCCGCCGTTGACATTCAGCCTCTCTCTGTCAATCTCTAATTCACGGATACAAGCGATAGACTGAGCGGCAAAGGCTTCATTCATTTCGATAAGATCAATATCCTTCATGGTCATTCCGGTCTTAGCAAATAGCTTGCGTGTTGCAGCCACCGGTCCGATACCCATAATGGCAGGATCAACACCAGCGACAGCATAACTTTTAAAATTGGCCAATATTTCTAATCCAAGTGATTTCGCTTTCTCTTTTTCCATGACCACGACTGCACCGGCACCATCACTCATAGGAGAACTGTTGCCGGCTGTAACAATTCCACCTTTTTTAAAGGCCGCCGGAAGTTTCGCCAACCCATCCAGAGAGGTTTCCGGCCTTACCGTCTCGTCTTTGGTAACAAGCGTGATTTTTCCTTTGCCAAGAGAAACTTCAACAGGAACTACCTGCTCTGCAAAATTGCCAGTTTCCCAGGCTTTGGCTGCTTTCTGATGACTAAGTACGGCAAATTCATCACACTCCTGGCGGGTTATGCTATATTGGTCAGCCAGATTTTCGGCTGTCATACCCATGGGAAGATTCATTGCGCCCGGAGCTGTATGAATTTGGGCCCACTGGGGAGGCATTACCTGATAGGGAGCAGTAGGTTTTTCCATAATATAGCATCTGGTGGAATCGCTTTCCACACCACCGGCAACCATTATATCGCCATAGCCGGCCTGAATCAAAATTGCTGCATAGGCGATTGCATTTAATCCCGCTCCGCATTGTCTATCCAGCGTAACGCCCGGTACGCTAATCGGCAATCCGGCACTCAAGCCTACCATGCGTGCCATATTATTAATCTCACTGTTCATAAGATTACCAAAGATAATATCATCAATTTCGTCAGGATTGATATTAGCCCGTTTGACCGCTTCTTTTACTGCTAAAGCCCCAAGCTCATGGGCAGGTACGGATGCCAAAACGCCGCGGCATCTCCCCACCGGAGTTCGTACTGCAGAAACAATTACAGCTTCTCTCATTTTCTGTTCCTCCCGTTATAACGTAAAAATACATTGGTGACAACTTCTTATCCCCTGAATGATTACTTGGCACTCTTAAGTCCCAGAATCCTTCGGGCGTCAGCCGGAGTGGCAACTGCTTTATTGGCTTCTTTGATCAGCCGGGCAGCCCGGGCCACTAATTCAGCATTCGTAGCCAGCTTATCCTTAGCATAGAAGATGTTATCCTCAAGGCCTACGCGGACATTCCCACCAAGAGCAATTGCCGCATACAATATAGGCAAATGCGCTTTGCCGACGCCAAAAGCTGACCAGGTTGCGTCCTTTGGCAATAAGTTTTTCAGATAAACCAGATTATCAACCGTGGCCATTGCTCCGCCAAGTACGCCGAGAACGAATTGATAGTGCGGCGGCGATGCAATAACGCCTTTTTTTATATAATACTCCGTATTGTGGATCATGCCGGAATCAAAGATCTCCAGTTCCGGTTTTACATCATTTTCTAACATTACTTTGCCAATTTTTTCCAAAAACTGGGGAGAATTCATAAATACGCCGGCAGGCATCCAGTTGAAGGTACCGGCATCAAAAGAGGCCATATCCGGCTTGATTTCCGTGAGATGGAGCATTCTCTCTTCGTCTGATGCACGGGAATCTCCCGAAGTAGTTAGGTTGATTACCAGGTCGCACCTGCTTTTGATAAGCCCTACCGTTTCTTTAAATTTTTCCTTGTCCATTGTCCCGAAGCCGTGATCATCACGCATATGCAAATGGACAACTGCCGCACCGGCCTGCCAGCATTGGTAAGCATCATCGGCAATTTCCTGAGGAGTCAAGGGAATATGGGGATTGGCGTCTTTCGGAGTTACGGCACCGGTTAGTGCTGCTGTAATAATGACTTTATCCATGTTTCACCTCTAGATATAAACTTAAATTATAGCTTTTTATGGAGCTTTAACAACGCAATCAACATGTTGTCCCTGAATTCGGCAATCTCTGCTGTTGTTCTCCCAAGCTCAGCCGGACGATTTTTTATTTCCTGAAGCACTCCCTCCTGGGCCATATCAGCCCAGTCTTCAGGCTCTTGGGTCCAGTCAGCCATATCCTTCAGCCATAAATTGCCTGAATCGCGAATATGCGTAATAAGGCCTTTAATTCCCTGTGCTCCGCCGCCGAGATGCATGACCAGATTGGGGCCTAAAATTGCCCACCGCAGACCGGGTCCGTAAAGTACCGCCTTATCAATATCCTCTACTGAGCATACGCCGCGCATGACAAGATCGGTGGCTTCCCGGGTTATCGCCCGCTGCAGTCTATTGGCGATAAAGCCTAACGTTTCTTTATGCAATACAACCGGTTCTTTTCCAAGCAAATTGTAAAAGTCAAAGGCACATTTTACTGCTTCTGTACCGGATTTTTCCCCTTTCGTTATTTCAACCAGCGGAATAAGATGAGGAGGATTATAGGGGTGGCCCCCAATACACCGCTCAGGATGACTGGCAAACTTAGCAATTTCCGTTATCAGCAATCCTGAGGTGCTGCTGGCAACAATCGTTTCAGAGGAAGTATATTTTTCAATTTCACCTAACAGGTGCTGCTTAATTTCATAATTTTCGGGACCTGATTCCTGAATAAACTGAACATCTTTTACCGCATCCTTTACGCTGGTTGAATAAGTAACCCTTCCTTGAGCCTGCAGAGAAGCCTCTGCTGTCAAAATCCCCTTGCTCACAAGAAAGTCAAGATTATTTGCGATGTTTTTCTTTGCCTCAGCCAATTGCTCCGGTTTGATGTCACATACGCAAACAGCGTAGCCGCGCATCGCAAAATTGGTAGCCCAGCTGGACCCGATAATCCCGGCTCCCAAACAGGTACATTTTTGAATTTCACTAGCCTTCATAGAAGCTCCTTTCTGCATTGCCAATGCGATCCTGCTCACGTTTACAAAGAAAGTCCTGAAACGAGCTGCTGTTCCAGGACTCCCCATGAATGTTACTAAACAGTAATTTAGTACGTGCCGTACTTATATTCTCTAGGTTTTACATTGGGATTGATTTCATCTTCGTCGATAAAGGCTACCATTCTGACCCAAGAGCCATCTCCCATATACCACCTCATGGGCAGTGCAGAAATGATGCAGCGCTTACCGACAACCATTTCAATGTCTCCCCCTACATTTTCAAAGCCCATAACATTGTTAGAGAGCAGGATTGTATGTACCGGTTCCCAATCGGGATGGTCTTCCTTCGGATATCTGCCTGTTTCTTTTTTATACTGTTCTATCAAACGGGGCACGAATGGTCCAACTCCATGGTCAACCATATAGGTCGCGCAGGGATGGTCAAGTGCCTGACAATCAATGCCCATGCCCTTTACGCCCTTTTGTACCAGCCATTTAGCAGCATCTGCATTGAGTCCCGGCCCATAAGCAAAGTAATCGTCATTATGACCCCAGTCGCGGTGACTGCCGGTATGAATGATAACGATATCGCCCTTTTCAATTTTGGGAGTGGCATTTTCCAAATCTTCCGGTGTAATGATCCCCCACTTTCCTTTAGGAATATCAAGCACAACACCGGGACCATAATAGTTTTCCAGCGGCAGTTCATGAGTATGGGCGCCTCTCTGGATCACATGGGAAGGAGAATCAGCATGTGTGCCAATGTGCATGTGATAGCCATAAAATAACTGAGTCAACCGGTCGTGCTTAGACATATATTGGATTTTAATGGAATGAGGATCATCCCCTGCCGGCCACATCGGTGTTCCCTGGCCAAAGGGATGTGTCAAATCTACCATCTTAATTTTACCCATTATATAACCTCCCGAAATTGTAGAAATTCTCTATAACAAGTACAACCTTAAAACTAACCCGCCAATATACACAGGATTAGGGTTGTTGCTGTATTATCCAATGGCCGTAAGTCCACCGTCAGGATAAATGACTTGGCCCGTAACATAGCTAGATGCTGCAGAAGCCAAGAATACGGAAGCACCGATAATATCATCGGTATAACCAATGCGGCCCAATGGAATGGATTTAGCATACCTTTCCTTGCCGCCAGGATCTTTTGCCAAAAAGCTGGCAACCATTTTGGTTTCAGTAAGGGCAGGACCGATGGCATTAACGGTAATATTGTAGGGAGCCAGCTCCACTGCCAGCGTACGTGTCATCATATCCAGTGCCCCTTTGCTGGAACAGTAGGCAGCATTACCGCCGCCACAGGCCCGGCTGCCACGGACAGATGAGATGTTAATGATCTTTCCGTAATTTTGTTTACTCATAACAGCTGCAAATTCTTTACAACACATCATGACGCCTTTGACATTGACTTTGAACAGAGCATCCCATTCATCCATGGGAAACTCCAGCGCATTATGCTTAACATTATAGCCCTGGGAATTAACGAGAATATCGACTTTACCCATGTCGGCAGCAACAGCAGCAACCAATTCTTTAATACTGCCTTCTTCACTGGAATCGACTTGGAATATTTTTATGTCTTTGCCAACTTCTTCTTTGATTTCCTGTGCTGCCTGCTCTAGGCCTGCTAACTTTCTACTGGCAATAGCCACATTTGCACCGTAAAAGGCCAGACCTTTGGCGATGGATTGACCAATCCCGCCTGCTCCGCCAATAACAATTGCATTTTTGCCTTTTAAAGAAAAAACATCTTCCATTTGTTTCACATCCTTATGATAGATACTGTTTAAGCAGTTTTGCTGTTAGGCATCCGGTAGGCTTACGAAAACCAGCATGCTGGCTGGCATGTTGGTTTCATTGATGATTTCCCGTCCCTCACCAGGGCCGATATGGATGGAATCCCAAGATCTTAAAACAATTCTTTCCTTGTCGGTAATAATGGTGACCTCGCCCTGGAGCACAAAATAAATCTTCTCAATAGGACCGTCATCATATTCTGCCCCTCCTCCCGGGAGAAAGTGGGACAGTCCCAGTAAGAGATTTTTTGTGCCGCTCTCCGCTCTTCCGTGGAGCCGTAAGGCCGACATATTAAAATGCTTGGGAGCGTCATAAGGTTTGACATCCTTTAGTTCAATCTTTTTCATCTTATCACCTCATTTTTTTATTTTTCTAAATTTACTAATTTTAACCTCGATTTAAATGGTAGTACAATCTGCTGAGAAACGGAAATACTGGTTACGGAACCTGCTTATGCACAACAAGTATTACCAAGACGTCAGAAATTTGTGTCACTGTATTTCCACTTTATTAAATTCTAAGCTTGTAACAACATTCACAAACACTGCTGCCAGTATGTTTTCAAAACAAAAATGCTGTAGTATAATAAAAGACAGAATTAACTGGCAATGCAGTAATAACCAAATTCTTGCACTTCAACGATGTAATTCCAGGAGGTTTCATGGATCTTGGACAATTGCGCGAATTTATCGCTCTGGCTGGACGCTTAAACTTTAGCGAAGCAGCTAAATCATTATATATTGCTCAGCCGGTGCTCAGCAGGCATATAGCCGATCTGGAGCAGCAATTAGGCGTACAGCTGTTTACCCGGACTAAACATTCAGTGCAGCTGACAACAATGGGGCAACTGCTGCTGGAAGAATCCCGGGCAATCCTCGCTCGCTATGAAGAGGCTCTTCAAAAAATACGTCTTGCCGCCTCCGGTCTGACCGGTTGTGTTAAAATCGGCTTTTTAGACGCTGCCGCCAAACGCTTCTTAGCCCCCTTTGCTGTTCAATTTAACCGCATCCAGCCAAATATAGAGCTGCAGCTCTTCTCTTTTGACTATAGCAAAGAACTTATCTACGCCCTTAAGCGAAATGAAATAGATATTGGTTTTATGCTCTCGGTGGGAGTGAATAACGATGTCGAGTTAAATTGCCAGCCGCTCTACTGCGATGTTGTTTCTGCTGTCGTCCGCCATGACCACCCTTTAGCCAACGCAACCAGTATTGATCTTACTCAAATTGCCCAGGAACCCTTACTCATTCTCAGCAGGAATCAATTTTTAGATGGCCATGAACATGTTTTGAAGATCTACCAGTCCAGAGGTATTACGCCAACCATTGCTTCCGAGTTATCCCGGCTGGATACATTGTTGCTGATGGTTGAAATAGGCTTAGGAATTACTATTTTGCCAAGGCACACCCAAGTGTACGCCAGTCCCAATATTCGTTATATTGATTTGAATGGCAATGAGTGCCGTTTTGATGTTGTCGTAGTCTGGAAAAAGACTAGTTCCAACCCTGCAATCCTGCCTTTTTTAAAGGAACTTGACGCAAATAAGGACAAACTATGTTCCAGTTATTTTCCGAAGCTAGTGTAATTTAAAAAGTTGCCTTTACTGCCACTTGGTAAAGGCAACTTTTTTTATTTACTTCCCTCTGCCGCTAAACTTCTCTAACCTTACCGTAGGCGGAGTGTGCCGAACTTTCCGAGATAAACTCCGGTTTACTAATGAATAGTGAGATTAGAAACCCAACTATGGCCATGATACCTACAATAATGATTGATAGCTGATAATTGCCGGTATTGTGCAAAGCGCCAGCACCAACCATGACGGCAACTGATCCCGAAAATAATCCCATACCGGCCCATATTCCCACCACCCTGCCAACGATGGACGGTGGAAAACTACTGGTAGCAAAAGTTAACACGCTAGGCATAATAAAGGGGGTACCTACACCTGCCAAAATCAAACTTCCCGTAAGAAGAACCTGATTCCCATAAACAGCAGGAAATTTGATAGCCGTACAGCCAATAGCCACCATAACAAAACCGAGTAATATCACAGGTCTGGCATTTCCTCTGAAAACCCGGTCAACAAAAACTCCTACGAGCAGTGACCCAACTATACCTGCCAGCATAACAATCGACATAATCTTTCCAGCCATTAGTGCCCCCAAGCCAACGCCTACAGGTGCCTCAACTGCAAAATAACCTGGAGTCAGGTCGTTAAAGGCCTGCTGGGTCCAGGAACCAAAACAGTAAGCCAGTGCTCCTGCCCAGAAGCCGATCTTGCCCAGAGCTTGTTTAAAATAATGCTCTTCGACATTTGCAGACTGGTTGATTGAGCCTGAGTTAAGCTCAGTTGGTACTGCCGGTTGAGCATAGGAGCTGTTGGCCACCCACAGTACAAATAGCAATGCCAGTATCGGCAATACTGAAAGCCAGGCCACTCCACTCTGCCAACTGCCGGCTGCTTCGGCTAATGCCGGTGCAGCTACCAGACCGGTTATAATTCCCAGTGAGATTGCAACTGATTGAAGTCCATTAGCCATTCCTTTTTCCTTAATTGGAAACCACGTCGCAACCACCGGTCCAACGGCAACAATAATGGGGGCACAAAAGGCGCCTTCCAATACCCGCACAGCAAGAACTCCTTCGAAACTATGCCCAATCACCGGCAAAAAGGCATTTGATGCTGCTAATCCTACTAAGCTACACATAAGTACCCGGTATAAGCCAAAGCGGTCAATAAGAAACCCTGATACAACACAGCTCAAAGCAGTAGCTAAGAAATGCAGGCCCATAAAAGAAAACGAAGCCCTACCAAGATCAATTCCAAGATCTTTGGCTACCACCCCCATTAATGGTGCAACTGAGATCAGCATCATTGCAGAACATACTGATGTAACAAGAATCACTCCTAGAATTACCCACCGAAAACGTGGATACTGGATAGTATTGTCCATTCCAAATATCCTCCCTTTTTTCTACGTGGTTACTCGCAAATGGTCAAGGTGCTCAATTTGTGCGTTCAAATTTTTCTTCACTATTTTTGTTCACCCGAGATCGTATTCATGAGCCGGTTCTTCACCGCGTAAAACGCGTCCTGCTCCCAAGGCCAGTGATTCAAGCTCGTTTTCACCGGGAACAACGGATACAGGTGCAAGGAATTTAACACGCTCACCGATCCACGCTGTAAGCATTGTTGAATAGGCAAGTCCTCCCGTTAATGCTATACCGTCAATTTGTCCTTTCACCACAGTAGCCAGCTCACCAATCGCTTTGGCAATCTGGTAAGCCATGGCATTGTAGATCAATGCCGCTTCTTTATCGCCTTTACTGATCCTTTCCTGCACTTCTATGGCACTGTTTGTGCCAAGATAGGCAACTAAACCACCTGCTCCCCGCAGCATCTTGCGCATTGTTTGGTGATCATATTTACCGGAATAGCATAGGTCAATGAGTAGGCGGCAATGGACCCGCCCCGCTCTTTCCGGAGAAAAAGGTCCTTCATCATCTGAAACAATGTCAATCATTTTTCCCTTATGGTGCAAACTGACGGTGATGCCGCCGCCAAGATGAGCGACGATTAAATTGAGATCGTTATATTCCTTTTGGTGTGCTGTTGCCACCTTTCTAGCCACTGCCCGCATGTTTAACGTATGGCACAGACTAGTTCGTGAAATGGCCGGCATGCCGGTTACCCGGGCTATTGCCTCCAGTTCATCGACAGAAATGGCATCGTAGATATAGGCCGGTATATGAACAGGGGAGGCAATTTCATAAGCAATGATTGCCGCTACATTGGACGCATGTTCTGAAGTAGGCCGGTGTCTTAACCGGTCGATCATCGCCTCATTAACCCGGTATGCCCCGCCTTGCAGCGGTGGCAAGGATCCTCCTCTGGCAACTACTGCCGATAGATCGTTACTGTCAAAATTGTTTGCAGCCAGAAAAGATAAAACTGCCTCTTTTCTTAAGGCATACTGGTCGGCAACTGATTTATATTTTGCTATTTCAGAGCTGGGGTGTTCAATATTTTGCCGGAATGTTTCTACTTCGTTTTCAAATATAGCAATTTTTGTTGAAGTTGAACCTGGATTAATAGCAAGTATTCTTATGGTCTGTGTCATATTAAATCTCTCCCATCCTCTAATTAACTGGCACAAGCGGCTAAAATAATTGCCATATACTTATCTTCTGTCGTAGCCGACCTTGAAGTAAGAATAATCGGTACTTTTGCACCTACCACGAAACCGGCAGTTCTGGCACCTCCCGAATAAACAAGTGCTTTGGCAAGCAAATTGCCGGCAGTAATATTCGGAACAACCATTACGTCCACATCACCTGCTACGGGGCTGCTGTAATTTTTGAGTTCTGCCGCTTCTTTGCTAATGGCTAAATCATACGAGATTGGTCCATCTACTATACAATCTGTGATCGCTCCCCGTTGATTCATCATTTTGAGTTCATTGGCATCCAGGCTCTCCGGTACTTTGGGATTGATTTCTTCAGCTGATGACATGACCGCCACCTTAGGTTGCTTAACTCCCATTTTAGTTAAAGTAATAACAGCATTTTCAATCATCTGCCGTTTTTGATCCAAATTGGGATAGGGATTAAGGGCTACATCCGTTACTGCAAACAGTTTATGGTAAGTAGGTATTTCCAGAAAAGCAAGATGAGACATAATCCGGCCAGTTCGCAAGTTGTTTTCCTTTTGCAAAAGCACCTTCATCAAACTGGAGGTTTCAATTTTTCCTTTCATGATGAAGTCTGCATCACCGGAATTGATTAATTGAGCAGCTTGCCGGCAACAGGTTTCCAGGTTAGGCTCATTGATAATAGTGACCAATCGTAAAGAATAGCCTAACTCATCGAGATGCGAAAGGATTATCTTTTTGTCTCCTATTAGAATAGGTTGAGCGATGTTGTTTTTTTGCGCCATCATCACCGCCTCAAGGGAATGACGGTCTTCTGCTCCGACCAGTACAACACGTTTACAGGTATTAGCCTTCTTAAGTTGCGCGCTTACCATATCAAAATTCTTAATACTCATTAGCCACCTCTTGCTGTCTGTTATTTACTCCAGTCCTGGAAATAATGAAGAATTCATTACTTCCAGAACTTTCAGAATTAAGCGTATCAGCATTTGAAAAAATTAGGAAATACCTTCTTTGGCCATCGCTTATGCACAAAAAGAATAATATTTGATTATAACGCCCCTGTTTTTTTGCTGCTGATACACAGAAAAGAGGACTCATTTCTTTTGTATACATTTTATACACTTAATTTGCCTGGCAAATGGAAAAGCCCCGTTTATACTTTTGTCATCGCCACAAAAGTATAAACAAGGCTAGGTCTGTTTCCAGAAGGGCCGAAAAAAACGGAAACAAAGACAAACAAAGCACCCTGTCACGGGGACGGTTCCAGTGACACAGACATCTACAAGAAAAAGGGGGCTGTCCCCTTTTCGCTTCCATTGCTACCAAACACAAAAGTCCATTAACCCCTATTTATCATAGTTGTACCAGCCGGCGCCCGTCTTTTTGCCAAGACGGCCGGCCCGTAGAAGTGATTTTAGGGTATGGGGAGCATTCCATTTTGCATCTTTCGTTTCATCGTAAAAATAATCGGCTATTTTGACCGTCAAATCAATTCCACCAATGCTGTCCATGAGTTGGAAGGGACCCATAGGGTAATTTAGCCCTAGTGTAACAGCCGTATCAATATCCTGAGGAGTAGCCACTCCCTCTTCTACCATGCGGATAGCCTCCAGAAACTGAGCAAACAAAACACGGTTTACAATAAAACCAGGAGTGTCTTTTTTTGACTCTACCGTAACCTTACCCAAAGTTTGAGCAACTTCAGTCACTGTCTTTATTGTTTCATCACTGGTGCTATAGCCCCGGATCAACTCTACCAGCCGCATGACTTGAGCAGGATTGAAAAAATGCATGCCTACAACCTTGTCAGGACGGGATGTGGCAGCTGCTATAACGGTAACCGACATAGAAGAGGTATTGCTGGCCAGAATGACTTCGGGCCGGCAAATTTTATCCAGTCGCTCAAAAGTATTTTGCTTAATCGCCAAATCTTCAATTATCGCTTCAATAACAAAATCAACAGCAGCGAAATCCTCGATATTGGTAGTAGTGGTAATGCGTTGTAATACTGCTTGCTTTTCTTCTTCCGTCATTTTCTGTTTTGCAATATTTTTATCCATTAGAGCAGCAGCACGTGCAATGGCACCGTCAACAAACCGCTGCTCCACATCACAAAGCACTACTTCAAACCCTTTCAGCGCTGCAACGTGTGCAATACCGCCTCCCATTGCCCCTGCACCTATGACACCAATTTTTTTAATCGTCATCCTGATTATCATCTCTTTTCTACATAAATTTTTGTCCGGAGGTAATTGCTTTTGCAACTTCCCCCGGTCAATCCTGAAACTATTTCTTTCGAAGTCAACACCAGGAGCACGCCTTCGGCTGTCAAGTGTAAAACAGCTTTCTCGGTTATATAACCAACCGCTTGCTGCCAGCTATGCGGATCGATACTAGTAAGGCTTAATCCTTTTTCTCAAATTTTTTAAACTTATCCAGCATGCGCCGTGGCGTAACTGTCGGCCGTTCATAGCGAGGAAGCTCTTTATTAATTCCGGAAATATATTTGGCAATGTTCTTTAAGGCTTCCAGGTCATAGGCACCCATCATTGCGATGGTTTCCATCTGAGGGGAACCGCCCCCCATCAAGCCCGCTACCATCTGTGTACCTGAGAATTGAGAACACAACTGATTTTCTACCATCCGGAAGCAACGGTGAGTGTCTTCAGCAGAAACATTGGGGTTTCTCCTCATATACTTGTTAACCAGCGAACCCACTTCCTCTGAATAGAATTCTTTTTCCATCGGTAAAGTAGCACTGATGCCGCCTGCTAAATCGGCAAGAATTTTATATTCGTTGTAAATTTCCTCGCCGGCAATCCGCCTTCCCGCATTTGTCAATACTTCGTCCGGTACCATTGACCCTGAGGGAAATTTCACTGCCCGGTAGGCACTGGCCTGGCCGGCAGCAAAAACGAGTTCAGCCGTACCAATAATGTGAGAAATCTTTTCTTTAACATGATCAGCTTTTTCAATTCCATTGACTTCAGCTACCAGTGCTGCCTGGCTGGCAAGCACTTCTGATACAGCCGTTTTGCAGCCTGTATAGGAATGTCTGTGGAAATGGGCAAACATTAGCGCCAAGTAACCGGCATATTGGACAACACCGGGGTTTTCCAGACCATTCATGAATACGCGCTCATTTGGCACAAAAACATCATCAAAAATAGTCATTGATTCAACGTCACCAACATCGGCACAGGGAGCTTTAATATTATGGCGTGCATGCTGGAGGCCTGGAGCAGCAATAAGCTTAACGCCTGGCCAGTCACCGGGGAGAGCAAAGGAAACGGCATAGGCCGCATCTTTTGAAGACATAAAGCGGGTTGGCGTCACAATGATTTCATCTGCATAGGGTGCGATAGAGTTACAGCACTTGGCGCCTCTAACGACGATGCCATCCGGTTTGACTTCTACTATCCTGACATACAGATCAGGATCTGCCTGTTCATGGGGACGCTTCAGCCTGTCGCCCTTAACATCCGTTTGCGCACAATTGGCAACAAGGTCGTTCTCCTGGGAATAGGCTAAGTATTTAAGGAATCTCTTGTTGTATTCCGTTCCAAGGGCTTGGTCCATATCATAGGTCACCACAGCCAGAGAATTGAGAGCATCATTTCCCATGCATCGTTGAATGCAGCCGCCTACTCTATGACAGAGAAGTCTGGTCATTAGCTGCTTTTTTAGCAAATCATCGGTGCTCTGATGAATGTGGGTGTAGCGGTTAATTTTTTCGCCTGTAAGATGAGAGGTAGCAACACATACATCCTCATAAACAGGGTCATTTGCGCAGTCAAAAGTCTGTCTAATGACATAAAGACCACCTCTCATAAAGTCACCCGTTCTGTCTACCTTCCTGCCATCCATATAAACGTTTGGCTTCATTTTCGCAAGGCGATTAACATACGTTTCATAAGTTCCAATTCCCATTTTTTATGCCTCCTACAATATCTTAAATTTTATCAAGACTCACCCACTTATATAGCAAGTGTCGTGCCAATTGCTGCCTGACCACGAATAACACCGTTCTTTTGCGTTTTAAGGTGATTTGTCCGGTCTTTTTGTATATATCTGATATACTATGCTAGTTCTTATGACACTTTGTTGTATACAATTGAAACAATAGTAAAGTCAGAAATCTTCTACATTAAATTAAAAGCCGTAAACCACAGATTGTGGTTTACGGCTAATTCTCTTTGTTGGCTGACTAATAATCGTACCAGCCTTTTCCGACCTTTTTCCCCAGGCGGCCGGCCTGAACGAGCTGTTTCATCACCAAAGGCGGTTTCCACCTTGGTCCAAGCTCGTTATGAAAATAATCCAGCCCTGCCTTTAAAATATCAAGCCCAATTAGGTCGGCTAAAGCAAAGGGGCCAATGGGCAGGCCATAGGCAAGCTTCATCGTCATATCAATATCTTCCTTAGAAGCGACTCCCTCCTCGTAGACCTTAAAAGCCTCCAAAAACAAAGGCGTATAAATGCGATTAGCAATAAAACCGGGAGTATCTTTTTTAACTTCAACACTATTTTTGCCCAGTTGCTGAACAACCGCCTTTATTTGAGTTACTGTTTCATTGCTGGTGTAGTAACCGCGGGTGACCTCAACCAGCTTCATAATGACCGGCGGTAAGAAGAAATGCATTCCTACGAACTGAGCCGGCCGCTGCGTTGCTGCTGCCAGGGTGGTAATAGAAAAGGACGAAGTATTGGAGGCAAATAGAGTCTCGTCCTTGCAGACCTTATCGAGCACTTCAAACAGCCTTGTTTTTGCTTCCAGCGACTCAATAATCGATTCAATGATAAGATCAGCCTGACTCAGGTTGTCCACAGCCGTTACTGCCTGAATGCGGAGCATAGCTGACATACCCTCTTCAGCAGTAGTAACCTTCTTATCTATCAGCTTTGCTGTTTGGTTTTCCATCGCATTTTGAGCAACTGCTAAAATAGCGTCAGTCTGATCGTACATAATAATTTCATAACCCGCCAGGGCTGCGGCAAGCGCAATACCATGCCCCATCATCCCCGCTCCGGCGATGCCGATAGTCTTAATTTCCACTGCCTTACCCCCTTTATGCATCCCTCACGTAGCAGCAGTCTTTTTATTCTGAATGTATTCATGAATGTGGCTGGCTGCTTTTTTACCTGCGCCCATTGCCAGGATAACGGTCGCCGCACCGGTAACAATATTTCCGCCCGCAAATATCCCTTCCTTGGAAGTAGCACCATACTCGTCGATAATAATGTTACCGCGCCTGGTAACTGCCAGTCCGGGAGTAGTTTCCTGGACAAGAAGATTGGGGCCTTGGCCAATAGCCATGACAACAGTCTCTACAAGTAGTGGATAGGCAGAATCAGGCATTGGAACAGGCCTGCGGCGCTTTAACGATATAAAGCTTAACCCCTGGGGACAATTTCCTTAATTTTGGTGATAGTATACCCTTCGTTATTATTCATATCGAGCCTCCCCACTCCATTGTCTATACCAAAGCCGTCTGACCTCCGTCGGCGATGACAATCTGCCCGGTCATATAGTCAGAAGCAGCCGAACTGAGGAAAACAATCAACCCTT
>Ga0366771_1015_pt2 | contig 34049 bp, 25 predicted proteins | sample BONcelN113001C10_FD_207080 | JGI IMG/M metagenome (GOLD analysis project Ga0366771, IMG submission 207080) | Enriched cells from coal bed in the Powder River Basin, Montana, United States - BONCAT cells N11 rep2 HSBNCT.N11.300.1.C10 ...
TAACGGAGTTTCACTGTGAGGTATAAATGGTCCGATCCCAATCATATGTGGATTGAGTTCCTTTAGATACAACAAATCGACTGCAAGGTCACTTTTTGTTTGTCCCGGAAGTCCCACCATGAAGCCGGCACCAACCTGGTAGCCTATTTCCTTCAAGTCTTTAAGACATTTCCTTCGCCTATGGAAACTCATACCGGGATGAAGCTTTTCATAAAGCTGCCTTGAGGCGGTCTCATGCCGCAGCAGATACCTGTCTGCGCCTGCTTTGAACATAGCTTCATATTCATTTCTGCTTCTTTCTCCTATGGAGAGAGTTAAGGCAGTGTCCGGGAAGCTTTCCTTTATGGAGTTGATTATTTCTACCATCCGATCCACAGTAAACCATGGATCTTCTCCACCTTGAAGAACAAATGTCCTGTAGCCCATGCGGTAGCCTTCAGAACAGCATTCGAGGATTTGCTCCCTCGTAAGCCGGTATCTTCCGGCAGACAGATTGGATGCTCTGAGACCACAATACATACAATTGCGGCAGCATATACTGGAAAATTCTATGAGTCCCCGCATAAAGACCCTCTTACCCCAAACCCTGTCCCTGGTATCCGATGCAAGCCGGAATAAAAGCTCTTTTGCATCACAGGTCATATTCATAAGCAAAGAGATTAATTCTTTCTTATTAAGATAGTTATATATTTCAAGCTTGTATAGAAGTTCATTTATCATTGTATCAACCTTCTTATAATAGTATTGTATAATAATTGAAGGTATTGCACATATGCAGAATATTGCGCAATAAAGAATTGCATATTTTCAGGATAGTGCAAATCATGACCCCCTGTCGTTGCGCGACATCCCCCTATTGAGGGGGAACGAGGGTAGCTCTCGTACACCTTGTGCTCCCTAATAGGGAGCTGCCCGTTAGGGCTGAGGGTATTGCGCGTCCTTTTATATTATGAAATACGACAGGAAGGGACGGTTCGAAATTGCTGAAAAACATTAAATAAATATTGTAAAATTTTCAACAAATTTCAACAAAACAGTATCAAAAAACCCCTTTATATGATATAATGAATGTGATGCAAACACTATCTACAAGGGGGTTTTAAGATGCTTAAGAACGAGCCTAAGCAATTAAGTTTATACTCAATATTATATAACAAAATTCCAGATAATCATATACTAAAATCAATAAATAATGCAATTGATTTCAGTTTCATAAACACGAAAAGCTTGTGTGACAAATGGGGACGTTCCTTTTTTGTCACCTTTTTTCATTACCGCGCACTCTTTTCAAATAACGAATTATTCTCTAAAAAAAGCTTGCAAAAAGTGAGTAGTTTCAATTTTGTTTTCGTATAATCAATTATGTAGCATGAAAGCGAGAAAATGAATATGAAACAACAGGAATATACGAGAATTATGAATGCATCCTTGAGAGGTCTTTTGACCGATGCATTGAAGCTGGCAATTATTAAACCATCTCTTATTAATAAAATTATCAGAATTCTTGAAAGGCAGAAGGAGGCGGAAATAATCAGGCAGGAACTCCTTGAGGAAAATATCAGCGTTCCTCCATATATGATCCTGAGTCTTACCGGCAGGTGCAATCTTAGATGCAAGGGCTGTTATGCCATGGAGAGAAAAAGTGTCGGTGCTGATGAGATGTCCATGGAAAGAATACGCGACATCATCGGCGAGGCATATGGACTTGGGATTTCCGTATGCATGCTTGCAGGCGGCGAACCGCTTGTGAGAAAAGAGATACTGGACATTACTGCAGATTACCCGGATATGATATTTCCTCTTTTCACAAATGGCACCATGCTGGATGATGATATAACAATTAAATTCAAAAATCAGAGGAATGTAGTTCCTGTCATAAGCATGGAAGGTTACGTGGAGGATACCGATAAACGCAGGGGGGAGGGAGTTTACCTCAAGCTTGCAAGTGCAATGACACATTTGAAAAAGAATGGAATATTTTACGGAACATCCTTGACTGTAACACGTTCCAACTTTGATACCATAACAAATGATTCTTTTGTTCGCGGACTTATACAATCAGGATGCAAGCTGTTCTTCTTTGTTGATTACGTACCTGTGAAAGAAGGCACGGAAAACTGGGTTCTGCTTGAGGAACAGAGAGAAAAGCTCATGGAGATTATAAAAGGCTTAAGAATAAAATTTCCCGGATTGTTTATAGCATTTCCCGGAGATGAAGAGCAATTCGGCGGCTGCATGTCTGCCGGCAGGGGGTTTGTACATATCAGTCCTCAGGGAGATCTGGAACCCTGTCCCTTTGCACCTTATTCCGATGTAAACCTGAAAAGCAAATCTCTTAAAGAGGCTTTAAAATCGAGTTTGCTTTCGGAAATACGCCAAAACCACAGCCAGCTGCTGGAAACTGCCGGTGGATGTGCTCTGTGGGAAAAGAGGGAGTGGCTCGGTACAATTGTCAGCAAGCATATTATTAAATAGTACTGTAACGAAAGGTACATTAATTAGCCGGCATTTATACGCCTTGTAGAAAAATCGCAAACGTCTAAATGTGCTGTTTCTTCAAGGATATTTGGACACCTTTCATTGTAGTAATAAGGCTCATGACATGTTATAATATAGCAAAGGTTTTATACTCCTGTCGTCGAATTGGCAGCTTGACAGGCTTGTAACGGGGGAGCGGAGGATTAATGCTCAATATATTTGCATCCATAGCTAGAGAATTAATAGAAACATTTTTTGTAAATTACTTATTTGTATTTCTATATGTAATAATCATTGTCTTCATCAGGATGCAGTATGAGAAATACAACGAGCTGCAGAGCGGTGTACATAACTGGCAGAACAAAAGCCTGAAGGAAATAACTGAGAGTATTGTACTTGTAGGATTGGTGACAGGCTTTGCAGGCAGCTTTGTAATAATTGCAGCCGGTATAACAATAGATTCCGAAGCTGTAAAATACTTGTTTATAATAATGTTTGTCCTTTTAATTTTCAATATCAGATTCGTATGCTTTGCCTTTCCGGCCGGAATACTTGCCATTATCAGTCTGGTGTTTGGCTATCCAAAGGTGGATGTTGCATCGGTTTTAGGGCTTGCAGCCATTATGCACCTTATAGAAAGCATACTCATCTTCATGAACAAGGGTAAGGACAGCATACCTGTTTTCATTAAGCACAAGGGAGAAATTGCAGGTGCTTATCTCATTAGAAAGTTCTGGCCTGTACCGGTAGTGTTCATGACATTTGTGATGCAAAATGCCGTAAATGGAGGAAGCACATTGATACCCAATGGTTGGGGAACACTTTTCGGTCCTCAGTCGATGGAGGCCGGAGCCCTTGCACTGGGCCTTGATTGTGTGGTTGCAGTCCTTTGCTATTCTGATTTGGCAGTAACGAAGCATCCCGAACAGAAAAGCAGGCAGGCGGCATTTTTGATTTTTTCTTACAGTCTGATACTTTTCGCTATTGCTCTTGTTTCGACAGTAGTACCGTGGCTGAGATATGTCGGCGCCGTTTTTTGCATAGCAGGGCGGGAAAGCATAACAATCTACGGCAGATATGTTGAAAAAACCGGCATACCATTGTTTGCTCAGACCAGACGAGGCCTGAAGGTAATGGATATCCTTCCCAAAAGCCATGCAGAGCTTATGGGAATGCAAAGAGGCGACACCATACTAAATGTAAACGGTAAGGATATTCAGACTGAAGAGGGAGTAATTGAAGCTCTCAAGGATTATCCGGTGTTTGCATGGATCCAGGTAATCGGCTGGGACGGAAAAGATAAAACCTACGAATATAAATGTTATCCGGAAGGCTTCAATAATCTGGGAATCGTGCCAGTCCCAAGGGAGAGGGAAGTAACTTACAATACGGACAATTTTGAGCACATGAGCATATTGAAAAACATCGTATCACGCTTCAGAAATATGAACAGAGTTTAATATTATATCAATATTGACCTTTCTCCCGGGAAATGTTAGTATTAAGTGAACGAATAATGATGCGTTCACTTAATTTGCATTTGGAGTTGATTTATTTGAATGAAAGGATTAAGATTATTGGCGGGGAAGAGACTAAATTCATCGAGTTAAAGAAGGAGTATTCTGATTCGCTTCTAAAAACCGTATCTGCTTTTGCCAATTATCATGATGGGAAAATAATACTTGGAATAGATGATACAGGGGAAGTCACGGGAGTTGCCAATATATCCAGGCTGCGTTTGAACATAGAAAATGCCATTAATGACAATATTCATCCAAGACCTTATTTTGAAATGGCATTGAAAGAAATTGCCGGTAAAGTAGTACTATTAATAAAGGTATTGAAGGGAGATTATTTGCCCTATTATTATAAAAACAAAGCATATAAGAGATCGGACACTTCATCTGTGGAAGTTGACAGGTTTGAACTGGGAAAGCTTATTCTGGAAGGCCAGAACTTTAGCTATGAAGATTTGGAATCAAAAAATCAGGAGCTGGAATTCGACTATCTTGAAAAGAAATTCAGAGAAAAAAAGAAGATCAGCAGTTTGAGTACGGATATTTTGAAATCTCTGGAGCTGATAAAAAATGAAAAATATATAAATGCTGCTTCCCTGCTTTCAGACGGTAATCCGCTTGAAAATTCCTCTATCGTTCTGTTGAAATATAGTAAGGAACTTATGAATATAAATGATAGACTGATTTTGAATAGAATCTCCATAATTGAGCAATTTGACCAATGCATGAATTTCTATTATAAACATATATCTGTGCAGGAAACCATCAACGGCCCCTACAGGCAAACGCGGGAAGAAATACCGGCAGTGGCTTATAGAGAGGCTGTAGCAAATGCTATTATTCACAGAGATTATATGGCGCCTGGAGACATAAAAATAGAGATCTTTGAAGACAGAGTGGAAATAGTCTCGCCTGGGGGGCTACCTGCAGGTATTTCGGAGGAGGAATATGTGGAGGGAAGATTGTCGGTTATGAGAAACCGCATTATTGCTGACATATTTCTACGGCTTGGAATGATTGAAAAATTGGCGACAGGAATCAGAAGAATAAAAGAGTACTACATTGGTTATTTGCATCAACCGGAATTCAGTGTAAAGCAGAACTCTATCAAGGTGGTTTTGCCGAAAGCGAACGCTGAAAAAGTGGAAGAGCCGTCAGGTATTGAATATAGTGTTTTGTATGGTGACGAAAGAACGATTGTGGATTATATCAAACAACACGAAGAGATCACCAGAAAAACAGCGGAGGATTTGTTGAAAAAAGGGAAGACTCAAACATATAAAACACTGAAAAACTTGCTGGAAAGAAGATATATTGTTTCGTTGGGTAGAGGGAAAAATACAAGATACCTTCTTATGATTTAAGACAATAGTGAACGAATGAGAGTGCGTTCACTTCTGCTGAACGATAGTATTGAAAAAAGTCATATTGCTTTATTCCATATACCTCATTTTAAATATCTTTTGCCCCAGCACCGAGCAAATCAGTGAAACAGCCAGTTCGCCGGTCTGATTCATGTTGTCAAGAATCGGATTGATCTCTACGAATTCTGCTGATCTGAGCTTTTTGCTGTCTGCAATCATTTCAGCTGCAAGGTGGGCTTCCCTGTAGGTCAGGCCTCCTTTAACCGGAGTTCCTACCCCGGGGGCTTCACCGGGACTCATTACATCCATATCAAAGCTGAGGTGGAAGGCTTCAGTGCCGGATTCAACAATATTCAGAGCCTTTTTCATAATCGAATTCATTCCTTGCATATCTATATCTGCCATTGTAAATACAGTGACACCTGACTTTCTCAGCGAGATTCCTTCTTCCGGATCCAGACTTCTTACACCTATCAACACTACTTTATCAGGACTTATATAAGATGTATTATTATCCTTGAAGCCGGTCATTTCCAAAGCTCCTGTACCGGTGCAGGCAGCCAGGGACATACCGTGAAGATTGCCGGATGATGTGGTTTTTTCCGAATTGAAATCACCATGTGCATCTATCCAGATTACTCCTATGTTTTTCAAAGCTTTCTGCGTTCCCAGGACTGTGCCCACAGCAATACTGTGATCACCTCCCAGCACAATGGGCATATTTCCGGCATTTATACTGCTGCTTACCATTTCAGCAAGTGATGTATTGACTCTATTTATTTCATTGGCGTATTTCATTTTCGCATTAGTATTTTTGTTCGTATACTCTTCCGGAACCTGGACGTCTATATTGCCCAGATCAGTACATGCTTTTCCCAGCTTGACTATGGCATTTTGCAAGCCTGCATATCTGATGGCGCTTGGTCCCATGTCAACGCCTCTTCTGCTTGCACCAAGATCCATGGGTACGCCTATTATATCTATATTCATGCTATCCTCCGTGTATCCGGTTGCCGTAAGAAGTATTTTACCGGATGTTTCTGCTTTTCATATTATGCTTGTACAGTAGTAATATTATTGCACTGGAACATTTTACATAAAAGGCTTTCACTTTCTTTCATTAAATACTATAATAAATACAATAAAGCACCGGAGGATAGTAAATTATGGATGCAGGTGATGCCGTGAAAAATTACCAGGATGCCAGAAAGCTTGGATTGAAGGAATACTCCCGCAGGATTTCAAAAGGCCAAAGCGGGTATCTGCCTTTTATCGAGGATATTATTAAAAATATAGATATAGTTTCAGAAATTGATCTGGGTATAGTCGACATACCTATGGAAAAAATTGTCGGTACCTACTCATATGCCAGAAGCCTTTCCTTTGCTGGAAATTTCATGCCAATCCTTGCTCACAATACGGAGTTTGGACAAAAATGGCAGAATCTATGCAATGCTCATATAAATGAAGGGATCAGGGATCCTATAAAAGTATATGAATATATGAATTGGTTTTATGTGGTGGAGGGCAACAAGCGGGTAAGTGTGCTCAAGTTTTTCAATGCCTACTCCATTCCCGGCCAGGTGACAAGGCTTGTACCCAAATGGGACGAAAATGATATAAATATAGTTATTTACTACGAATTCATGAAGTTCTACAAAAAAACCGGAATCAACGTCTTATGGTTCACAAGACGAAACTGCTTCAACAGGCTTCTCGGATACATTGAAAGCCTTGAGATAGATACGGAGATATATTCCAATAAATACAAGTATTTCTCCAACTCAATATATTTACCCTTCAGAAAGATTTTTCGCGAGCTGGGCGGCCAGAAGCTGCCCATTACATCCGCGGATGCATTCCTTGAGTATACCAAGATATACGGTATGCCTCATGAAATAAATGAAGAGCTGCTGAGATCAAGACTGGAGCTTTTCATACCGGAGCTGGAGCAGCTGGCCGGCGAAAAAACCGTCGATATTCAGACCATGCCGCTAAGCAGCGGTGAAAATATACTTTCGGCAATTACAACTCTTGTAAGGCCTAAAAAAGTTATGAAAATCGCTTTTGTATATGCAAAGGATATTCAAAGATCGAGCTGGACCTTTTCTCATGAAATGGGAAGAAATCATGTGGACAGGGTATTAAAAGAGTATATTACCACAACCTTTGTGGATAATGTACCCGAAAGCCTGGAAGCGTACGAATATCTGAAAAAACTTGCCCTGGATGGAAATGATGTGATTTTTGCCACCAGTCCCTCCTTTATAAATGCTACTCTTAAGGCTGCATTGGAATTTCCCGGCGTTAAGTTCCTGAATTGCTCCGAAACCCACTCTTACAAGCATGTGAATACATATTTCGGCAGAATTTACGAGCCCAGATTTCTTGCCGGTATCGTGGCAGGATCTGTTACAAAATCCAATATACTGGGCTATGTAGGTACACAGCCCATTCCCGGAGTAATAAACGGTATAAATTCCTTTGCACTCGGAGCTAAGATGGTTAATCCTGATGCCAGAGTAATTGTAGGATGGGCTAATCAATGGGATAGCCTTGAAAAGATGGAAGCTGCAAGCTTCACTCTTATTAATAGCGGAGCAGACATTATTTCTCACCATGATACTCTTTCCAACAGGGAGTTTTCCAAGGAGTATGGGGTGTACTCGGTGCTTTGCAACATTGATGAAAAGAGATGCAGTCCTAATGATTACATTGCAGCCCCTGTCTGGAACTGGGGAATATTTTATGAAAAGATACTGGTGAACATTTTAAACAATGCATTGAAAAAAGGAGCAAGCCATAAGGTTGTAAATTTCTGGTGGGGTCTGGACTCCGGCATTGTTGATTTCTTTTACTCAAAGAGGTTTGTACCAAGGGAAACACAAAAGCTTGTAGAATTCCTTAAAACCATGATAATAGGCGGGATTTTTCACCCTTTCACCGGCCCCATATATAATCAAAACGGTACTATAAAGGTAAAGGAAAACCAGATTGCCACCCGTCAGCAGATAGTAACCATGAATTGGTTTGTAGATATTATTGAAAGCGAGCTGCCCAAGGCTGAGAAAAAGCTGTCAACGGAAGACATGCTGCAGGGCATACTGGAGTAAGCATATATTAATATCGTAATACGGTAAGGAGGTTTCAGATGAAAATAGTTGTAATAGGCGCGGTTGCCGCTGGAACATCAGCTGCAGCCAAAGCAAGAAGAAACAGCGAAGAAGCGGAAATCAAAATATTCGAGATGGATTCCGATATTTCCTATTCAGCCTGCGGCTTGCCGTACTACATAGGGACAGAGGTGGAAAGCAGGGAGCAGCTTGTTCCCAGAGATGCGGCTTTTTTTAAGCGTAAATATAATGTTGATATTTTTACCCGCCATCAGGTTCTGGACATAATCACTGCTGAAAAATCCATAAGAGTTCTGAATATGGATACCGGCGAGGAATTCAACGAAGCCTTCGACAAACTTGTGATAGCTACCGGAGCAGAAGCCGTAGTTCCTCCTATTGAGGGTGTGTCTAAATCAAATGTCTTTGTTCTGCGTAATGTAGGCAGTGCAGACAGGATACGGGATTTTATTTTTAAGAATAATCCCCGGAAGGCGGTAATAGTAGGATCCGGGTTTATCGGGCTGGAAATGGCGGAGAATCTTAAAAACAGAGGTATCGAGGTAGCCATGGTCGATATGGCGGATCATGTCATGCCTTCACTTGATAAGGATGCAGCAGTTTATCTTGAGGATTATTTGAGGAGTAAGGATATTGAGCTTGTGCTAAATGATACTGTCGCTGCTTTTGGCGGTGAAACTGCTGCTGATAAGGTCATAATGAAAAGCGGCAGGGCACTGGAAACAGACTTTATTATATTATCAGCAGGTATAAGGCCAAATATTAAGCTTGCTGTGAGAGCCGGAGTCGAGCTTGGCACTACCGGAGCAATAAAGACAAATACCAGAATGCAGACTAACTTTGATTATATATATGCCTGCGGTGATTGTACTGAAAGCTATAGCAGCATTACAGGAAAACCTCTTTACAGACCGCTGGGCACAACTGCCAACAAAACAGGCAGAATAGCAGGCGACCAGGTGACGGGAGGCAGCCTTGAATTCAGGGGCATTCTGGGTACAGGGATTTTCAGGGTGTTTGACATGACGGTTGCTGTGACAGGGCTAACCGAAAGCGAAGCTATCAAAGAAGGCTTTGATGTAGTTGTATGCCATAATACCAAGCCTGACAAGCCCGGATATTTCAAGGGCAGTGAAATGGTCATAAAGGCTGTGGCAGACAGGGCATCCGGACGGATTCTCGGCGCCCAGATCATAGGTAAATCAGGTGTTGACAAGCGGATCGACGTTTTTGCCACTGCCATAACCTTCGGTGCAACGGCTGAGGATCTCTCGCATCTGGATCTAGCGTACTCTCCGCCGTTTTCCACCAGCAAGGATCCCGTCATTTATACCGGCATGATACTTGATAATGACATCAATAGGGGAAGGAAGCTCATAACGGCAAAGGAGCTGGAAGAAATGAAAATGCGGGGAGAAGCTATATCTGTCATAGATGCCAGGACACAGCCGCAATTTGAGAAATCCCATGTGGAGGATGCTGCAAGTATTCCTCATGAGTGCCTGAGACAGCAAATGGACAGGCTGGATAAGAACAGCCGGATAGTAACGTACTGCAACAAGGGCGTTACCGGCAATGCAGCACAAAACATTTTATTGAACAACGGATTCAGGAATGTATACAATTTGTCAGGAGGACATGAGAATTACAGAAAGCAGAAGAATAAATCTGTTGTGAATGTAAACAATAAGTGATACAATGTAATTACAAAGTGATAACTTGAGGTGATGTTATATGCTGACTGACGTTGTTAAAATAGGTAACTCAAAGGGGATACGAATACCAGCGGTTATACTTAAAGAATGTCAAATTGCAGACAAAGTTGAAATGGAAGTCCAAGATGGTAGAATTATTATTATACCCTTTTCAAAACCAAGAAAAAACTGGAGTGAGCAATTTAAAGAAATGCGTAAAGAAGGTGATGATAAATTGCTTATAGATGCCAATCTGGATTCTGATTTGGAGGATTGGGAATGGAAATAAACCAATATGAAGTTTATTGGATTGACCTTGAACCGACGAAAGGATCGGAGCTGCAAAAAACAAGACCATGCGTTGTTATTTCACCAAATGAAATGAATCATAATATTAATACTATAATTATTGCTCCATTAACTTCAACATCGAAAAAGTATCCTTCGCGTGTTGAGGTTCTTTTAGAAGGCAAAAAGAGCTGGATAGTTCTTGATCAAATCAGGTGTGTCGACAAGTTAAGATTGGAGAAGAGGATGGGAGTACTGGATGAGGAATATATTATTGAAGTGAAAAACATAATAAGAGAAATGTTGGTTGACTAATAGTAGACAACTGGTGGCATAAGTCTGCAGTTTATGGTAATTTTTTTGAAAATAGCTATCTTGAGTTGACATAATAAATAATTTAAAATCTAAAAACTTATTCATTTTAGTAGTTTTTAGGTTAGCAATTTATTGTTTCAAAAACTTCATATTACGTTAATGGCGACGAATTTATATTATGGACAGGATATATAAAATATTTGATTTGTTGAAAAAGCTGTTTATTTAGATACAATATAATACAAACATTTGCATATTGACTTAGTTTAACAATTTCTTTAAGATATTCGTATATGGTGTATACAATTTTGGATATAGATGGAGAAATTTAATGATAAGCTTGAAGGAACTGGCAAAAATAGCTGGTGTTGATGTATCTACAATTTCCAGAGCTTTAAATGACAGTCCCAGAGTAAAGCCTGGAACAAAAGAAAAAATAAGAAAGCTGGCTTATCAATATAATTATATCCCGGATGAAGTAGCAAGGGGTTTGGTGGGAAAACGTACAAATACAGTTGGTATTATTATACCTGAGTTTTCCAATACCTTCTATTCTGAAATCATCGAAGGACTGGAAGGTGTTTTTAACCAAGACGGGTTTTCGATGCTTTTTGGCAAATCAAATTATAAAACTGAAAATGAAAATAGGATTATTGACTTATTCATGCGCAAAAGAGTGGATGGTATCATTGCCTGCTCCATATCGGAGAATTCACTTGATGATTTCCGAAAAAACAAGATAAATATTCCACTTGTTCTTGTTGATAGCTTTAGTAACATTTCAGAATTTGACAGCGTGTCAATTGACAATGCATATGGAGTAGAGTGTGTAATTAATTACCTGGTTGGTCTTGGACATAGGAGCATAGGTTTTATCGGGGACAATATCGTTACAAAAGACAGATATAAGTCATATGAAAGTACATTAAAAAAGAGTTCTGTTAACATACAAATGGAATTTATCAAAATTGGAGATGAGAGGAATGAAGAGGGCGGTTACCTGAGGATGATGGAACTTCTAGGCCTTGCTACGAAACCTACAGCAGTTTTTGCTGTGACTGATAACATGGCGATTGGAGCAATTCATGCTATCAAAGCCTCTGGATTGAAAGTCCCGGAAGATATTTCCGTAATAGGATTTGATGATATTATGGTTTCGTCTTACATTGATGCATCTTTAACAACAGTCCTGCAACCCAAATATGATATAGGTAAAATTTCTGCAGAGCTCCTGGTCAAAAGGATAAAAAGCGGTATGAACAAATTTAATCAAAACATAATTTTAAAACCTGAATTAATTGTCCGTAATACAACAAAAAGTCCGACCTGTATCGAATAAGAAAAAGATACTATTTCCTGCTTCTATTTCCCGATGTCACTTGCGATTGCAAATTACTATTGACATATAAATCAGATTGATTTATCATTAAAATACAAACGTTTGCATTTGAGATAGTTAAAATAGTTTATTATCTGGAGTTGAAATGATGAAGTACTATATTGGAATCGACATAGGGACAACTGGTTGCAAGTCTTCTGTATATTCATGTGAAGGTGATGTTATTGGGGAAGCATATATAGAATATTCGTTGAAAGTTATGTCCGATATTGAAATAGAGCAAGAGCCTGAGATATGGTGGGAATTACTGAAGAAATCTTTACGGCAATCGATTGTACGGTCGGGAATTAACTCACGGCATATATCAGCAATCAGCATTTCTTCACAAGGCATATCCTTTTTACCGGTCAATTCCATGTGCCAGCCAATATACAATGCAATCTCATGGCTTGATACAAGGTCATCTGAACAGGTAAATGAGATACTGGCCAATATGAGTGAAGACGAGATATACGGAATTACAGGCAAGAGAGTGAATGCGGGTTATGTCTTGCCAAAAATAATGTGGATAAGAAAATACCGTCCTGAGATTTATAAGAAAACATATAAGTTTCTTATGTCCCATGATTTCATTCTTGCCAGGATGACCGGACTTTATTATACAGACCATACATTGGCTAGCGGAACATTGATGTATGATCTGAATACGCTGAATTGGAATCAAAAAATACTGGACAGATTTGATATTGATATCGCAAAGCTGCCGGAAATAAAATGGTCCGGAGATGCAGCAGGTGTGATAAAAAGAGACGTGGCGGAGGAGCTTGGCTTGAATCCCTCAGTCATGGTTGCAGTTGGGGCGCAGGATCAAAAGGCGGCTGCATTAGGCGCCGGATTGAATCATCGGAGCGCTACGGTTTCACTTGGCACGGCGGGTGCCATTGAGGTTTTGTTTCACAAGCCTGTTTTTGATGATAGGAAATGCATTCCGTGCTTTTCGTATGTGAATAAAGGCCAATGGGTGCTTGAAGCGGTCGTCGCAACAGCCGGAGCTGCGGTGAAATGGGCCCGGAACAGCATCTTTGATGGTCTTGGCTATAGAGAGATGGATATGGGCGCCATGGAATCACCGGAAGGAGCCAATCATGTTTTATTCTATCCCCATCTTGCAGGTGCCACATCTCCTTATTGGTGCTCTCATTCTAGAGGGGGGTTCATGGGCTTATCCATATCAACCAGTAAAAATGATATGCTCAGGTCTATTCTGGAAGGGATATCGTTTCAAATAAAAACCAATATCCTGCAGGCTGAAGCATTAGGCGCCGGGATCAACACAATTCAGATTTTTGGTGGCGGAAGCAAAAGCCGGGTATGGTGTGAGATGATATCGCACATAGTGGACAAGAAAGTAATTGCTTTCAAGTCGCCTGAAATCGCCAATCTTGGCGCAGGCATCCTCGCTGTCCGGGGAGCGGGAGGAAGGCATACCGGCTTTGGGGAGCGGATCAGGAATGATGTGGAAATATATGAACCGGACAGGGTCAAGTCAGAAAAATATGAGTGGATTTACAAGCGCTATATTGATATGGAAAAAAAAATATTACTATAAAGGTATGGTGGTAGCAGATATGTCGATTTATTTTGCACACAAGACATGGGTTGAGCTTGAAGCGTATATCAAGAAGAAAGCATTGGTCATATTGCCGGTGGGGACGGTTGAAGAGCATGGCAGGCATTTGCCGGTTGAAACCGATGCAACGATTGCCGAGGAGGTCGCAAAAGCTATCGGCGAGGATATGAAGAATGAGGTTCCTCTTCTTGTGATGCCCACGGTATGGTCCGGATATTCACCGAAGGAAATGATGAAATGGCCGGGGACGATGAGGCTGAGGACAAGGGTATTCACGGACATGGTCTATGATATTTGCGCGTCCCTTGCGGAAATGGGCTTTAAAAAGATCATGATGCTCGATTGCCACGGACAGCATGCGCCGATGCTGAATATTGTCACGAAGGATCTGGCTGATAATTACGGTGTTTATGCAGTTGTTACGTCTCCGATGGTTTTCTCGGCAAAGGAATTCAGCGAGGTAAGAAAATCCAAGCAGGGAGGCGTGCTGCATGCCTGCGAATGGGAGACTTCGCTTATGCTTTACTTGACCGATAGGGTTAAAATGAGCGAGGTGACGGATGAGGACATCATGCGGTATCATTCCAAGTTTGTTGCCGGTGATGGCGCCAGCTGCGGCCAGAAGGTGGTATGGTCCACCTGGGGCTTGCAGAAAAGCAAAACAGGCGTATATGGCGACCCGACAGTTGCCACGAGAGAAATGGGCGAGTTTATCATGAAGGCGCTTCTCAAGAATTATAGGGAATTTATCCGCGAATATATAAGCTATGAGAGAGAAGAGTGACATTATGCAGAACATTGGATTTGTTACAGTATGCCACGAGGATTATCTGGATGATAACGTAAAAATGATGGCGGGAAAAGCAGTAACGTCGTTGGCGGAAAAGGGTATTGCTGTATATACTGTAAAGGAGCCTGTTTTAGACGTTCGCGGTGCTGAAAAGGCCGGGACGGAGCTTGTTCAAAATGGCGTAGACGGCGTCATCCTGTTTCTCGGATCCTGGATAGAGTGCCCGGTTGCAATGTCGGTGGTCAGGGAGGTAGAACACCTGCCCATGTGCCTCTGGGGTTTCCCTATGTTCATGGATAACGGCGCCTTGAGCAGCACCGGCTCCTATGTGGCCTTTGCCATGTTCAAGGGAACGATGGACAGGGTGCGGTACAAATACAAGCCAGTGCTTGGCTTGCCGGATGACGAGGGAACGGTAAGGGGAGTCTTCTGCTTTTGCAAGGCGGCTGCTGCAATGCAAAGGCTGAAGAGGGCCAGGATCGGGCTTGTGGGATACACTTCCATGAGTATTTATCCGGGTACCTTTGACCATGTATTCTTACGGGCAAAAATAGGGCCCGAGGTGGATCAAATCGATTCCTACACCATTATCAATACTGCTGAGTCAATTCCGGAGGATGAATGCCGCGAGGTTATTGATTATCTCAGGAATACTGCCAGGATACACAAGGATGTTACGGAAAATGACCTGATTAAAGTATCTAAATTGTACCTTGCGCTGAAAAAAGCGGCCGAGCAGAGATACCTGCATGGAATGAATGTAAAATGCCAGTATGAATTCTCAAAGGAATATAAAATGGTGATGTGCGTCCCGCTTTCTATTCTGGCTGAATCAGGCATAGTGGCTTCCTGCGAAGGCGATATGCTCAATACGGTTTCCATGATGATCTTGCATTTCCTTTCAGGGCAAACAGTAACCTATGGCGACGTCATGAACCATGAGGATAATGTGGTCAAGCTGTCTTCCTGCGGTTTTATACCCTTCAGCTTTGGAGACGAAAGCAAGCGGGAAATCAGGAAGTTCTTTCCACACCCCGGCTTCAACGGCATTCAGAACAGCTTTGTGCTGAAGCCTGGCAAAGTGACGGTAATGAGGCTGGTCGAGGACCAGTGTGATTATCACTTTGTCTATATGACGGGCGAAGGCTTGGAAACGGAGTTGAGACAGGGCTATATGCCTGCGCTGGATGTAAAGCTGGATGGCGACATGAAACGTTTTGTTACGTACTTTTCCGGCCAGCATTATGCCATATGCTACGGCGATTTATCACGTGAGCTGGAGGAGCTGGCGGCGATTCTAGGCATTGAGGCTTTAAAAATATAAATTGGTGAGTATAATCCCGGCCATTTGCAATTGTGCCCAAGTGATTGCCTTAAAGTGATAGCGTCCACTTTGGAGCAGCTTGAGAGAAAGCCGTTGATTGGGTCAGTCAAGCCGGGCGGTATTGTAACGGCCGCCAATGCTTCCGGGATTAATGATGGGGCTGCTGCCATGGTAGTTATGAGCAGCGAAAAGGCAAAAGAGCATGGTGTTACACCGATGGGGCGTGTTGCGGCTTCAGCCTCAGAGGGTGTAAATCCTGCAATAATGGGCATGGAACCAGTTTATTCAACCAGAAGGGCTTTGAAGAAAGCCGGGTTGGACTTGTCTCAAATAGATCTTATTGAAGCCAATGAGGCATTTGCGGTCCAGTCCATTGCAGTAGCCTGCGAGCTTGGCTGGGACATGGCTAAAGTGAATGTGAACGGTGGAGCAATAGCGCTGCGACAATCGATTGGCGCCAGTGGTGCGCGTATACTTGTTACGCTGCTGCATGAATTGAAGAATGCAAATGCAAGGTATGGACTTGCAACACTTTGCGTAGGCGGTGGAATGGGAATAACTACGATTGTAGAAAGAATATAATGATCCCAAAAATCGATTATAATATTTTCCGATGATAATACCTTAAATACAATAAAAGTCATATTGATATCATATCCGCTTATGCTTATGATGGACATACAGACATAAGATAGGGGGATTATGATGGAGAAAGATTTTATAAGGGGCATATATCTTCATGACGGCTTTATTTTCGAGCCCAGGGAGAGATGCCCTTTTTTTTGGGTATATGAATACTGGAAAAAATATTTGGACTGGCTGGCATCGCTGGGGATCAATGCGATTGAGTTCTGCACCCAGGCGGCTTTTTTAAGGAAGCCTTCGACAGAGACGGAATTCAGAAGAATTGAAATCATGAAAAGGGTCATAAAGTATGCACATCAGAAAGGTATGAAGGTGTGGTATATCGTTGCCAGCAACGTACTTTCAAAGGTGCCTGCGGGGGAGGAGCCGATAGACCAGAGGGACAAGGACGCATATGAGGAGCCTTGCCCGATGAATCCTGAAGCCCGCGGGAAAATTATTGCTGCGGCATCTTATTTCTTTGAGCAATATGAGGGAATCGATGCCTTTGAGTTGTTTGCAGGGGACTGGGGCGGCTGCAATTGCGGAAAATGTGATTATACTACCTATTTGGGGCTTGCAAGGGATTATTATAATGAAATTCGCAAATTCAACAAGACTGCGGAGGTATATCTGAATACTTGGGCTGTTTCCTACTGGCAGGAATATGACAAGATCAATCCGGAATGGCTCAAAATATTCGATGATGAAGCACGATTATCAATGAAGGTAGCTGAAGCCCTTGAAGATATGCCCGTCGACGTAGGCATATGCCTTCCTTTTCATCATTTATACAGGCCGCTGGCTATCGCGGGTCGGAATGCAGAGCAATGCCCTGCCTGGCCAGACAGGCAAATGGTAGAAAAAATACATCAACAAGGACGCAAGGTGTTTGCATGGCCTCATTTCATCATGGAGAACGACCCTATCCATATAGGAAGGTGGGGATTCATGAATGCAAGGCTGTCATACCTTCGGGCACTGCTGGAGCAACTCGAGCCGCTTGACCTGGACGGTATCATTGGTAACCTCTACAACCCGCAGATGCAGCCGCTTATGGCATTTGCTTTTGCAGCCATGACAAAGGACAGCTCAATAAGCGACGAGGATATATTAATGAAATTTGCTTCAATGCTTGTTGCTGAAAATGATGCGGGCAAATTATATAATGTACTTGCTTTTATAGAAAACAACGATCCCTGGCAGGCGGATCTGCCGGAAAGCTGGAAAACAAGGCATGTTGAGTGCAAAAAAGGATGGAGTGACGTAATGGATATCATTAAAGGAATTACCGCTCGTGCTGATAATCCAGGCGTTTTGCAGCTTTGTCCCAGTGATTGCCTAAAAGTAATAGAGTCCACTTTGGAGCAGCTTGAAAAAAAACCTTTGACTGGCTCATTGTCATAAGCAATGGAGTTTAATTAGTACTAATGATTTTTGATGAAGGATGGAGATGGCAGATATGACTGATATGGCTAAGATTCGTGAAAAATTAAAGAACAGGAATATCCACATAATATCCCACGCCCATTCGGATTACGCCTGGACGCATTACAGGCAATGGCATATCGAACGGTATATCCTTATCATCAATGAAGTGCTTGATATCATGAAGGAGAATCCGGAATTCACCTGGATGATGGATAATGAGAACCATATGCTTGCACCCTTTCTGAGGTATTGCCCCCATCGGCTTGAGGAGTTCAAGCAGAGGGCTTTTGAGGGAAGATTGGAAATTACCAACGGAACCATATCCCTGGTCAGGTCCACCCAGGTTGGAGATGAAACCTTCATCAGGAACATTATATTGGGCAAGAGGTTTTTTAAGAAGCTTTTGCCGGACATGGAGATCAATGTCTATAACAATATGGATGTGGCAATAGGACATTCACAGCTTCCCCAACTACTGAAACTCGGCGGATATACCGGCTTTTGGGGATGGAGGCCGCAGGGTGCGCTGGATTATAAAGGAATACCCAGGCAATTTGTATGGAAGGGCTTGGATGGAGCCCCGATTACATGTATCAGAGGCTTTTACGGCGGACTATGCCGTATGGATTATCTTGAAAAGGACTTTGATAAGGAGTGGGCGGCCATTGCCACAGCTTTTTATCATAATGAATTGGAAAAAATAAATGACAATTCCTGTGTCCCAGACTTGCTTATAGTACAGGGGATGGACGACAGCAGACCGCTGAGGGATTATACCGACAAGCCTTCAAAAATACTGGATTTTATTGAGGCTTGGAATCAAAAAGAGGATTGTAAGCTTTCATTTATAACGGTCAGCGGCTATTTCAACAGGATTGCAGTACAGCCGCTTCCTGAAATAGAAGGGGTGTTGGATGCCTGTGATGTGGAGATAAACACCCCATCAAAAGGAGAAAAAGGGTTGTGGCGGATGCGGCAGGAGTTGGACAGGCTGCTGCTCAAGGCAGAGACGCTTTGGGCTTTTGCGGCATTCTATGGTGAAAGGTATCCCGAAGCCCGGCTGGAAGAGCTTTGGAGGATGCTGTTGGGCATATCCGGGCATGCAACGGAATTTACTCTGGATAGTGACTTTGAGGAGCTTTATTCTAAGGCATTGGCAGCAAAATACCATGCGGAGGAATTGATCAGGCAGGCGAAATACTTGTTGACAATGAAGCTCACCTGCAGCGACAGGAAGCAGTATGTTATTTATAATACAGTAAGCTGGGAGCGCAAGGAAATCATCCCGCTTCATATTGTCCAGCCGGCCGGGGGAAAGAAATACAAGCTGGCGGATTCATCCGGCAGGGATGTTCCATACCAGATATGCAACACCTTCAAAGGTGATGTGCCTTATCAGGGGGCTGAATTTGATGAGATGGATATCCTGGCGGAGGTAACGGTGCCTGGTATGGGATATAACTCTTTATATATCGTTGAGGAAAATGTAAAGGGAAAAAGGGTGGACTTCGGTCTGGACGGTGTAGATATTGATTTCAAAATAAAGGGGGCGTCCAGCCAGACTGTGGACACAGGCGAGATCAAGGTTATATTCAAAGAAGGGTCTATTTTCTGCGTGATGGACAAGGAAGGCAGGATAGTCTACGATAAAAAGACCGGCAGACCGGTTCCGGGAAGTATACGGTTCACGAAGGTAAGGCATCATGAAGAAATGGCATGGTTTTTCTTCAAGCATTATCAGGGAGTAGCGCATTTCGTCCCGGTTCATTATAGATGGGAGGAATATGGGCCCTTAAGATGGAAATATGTTACCGAGGGTTTTGCAGGTGTTCAAAAAATCAGGCAGGAAATAGCACTTTCGAAGGGCTCCAAGCATATTGACTTCAATACCGATATCGAATGTATGGAAAGCCGCACCGGCTTCTTCTCTGCTGAATTTCCAATGGATAATGGCTCAAAAATCACGGCGGATATCCCATTCGGGATTGAAGAGAGGGATATTGCAAATGAACCATACGGGCAATTATCCGAGGATCTTTTTGAAAACATTGAAAGATACTGGGAGGGCGTTTTTACTGCAAGAAGCTGGGTGGATTACGGCCTTGGAGGTAAAAGGAATTCACTTGTCAGTGAGAATTGCGGCCATTATTTTATGCTGGATGAGGATAATGAGTCCATTTCCATCATTCTTACAAGGGTAATAAATAATGAGGAAAGCAAGGACTGGGTGAGGCATTCCCATCCCTATAACAAATGTGCAGGAAAGCACAATTTTAAGTACTCATTATTTGTACATGGGGAAGATGACGGTCTTATGGATGTGACAAGGTTCTCCAGGGAATTGGCAGCGAAGCTTGAACCGGAGGCGGTGATTGGAGGGAATCCTGAGGGGCGTTATTTACCGGATAAGTTGTCAATTCTTGATATCAAGAGTGAATCGGCTGTGGTATCCGCATTTTACAATGAGGACAATCGATATATACTAAGGATTTATGAAGCAAAGGGGATTGAATCCAAGATTGAGGTAAAATCGGCTGTGACAATGGATACTGTTGCGCCGGTTGATTTCAATGGCAACATCGTTAAAAGGGGCAGCGTCGATTTTAGTGAGAATAAATCATCTTTCAGTACAATACTGAAGCCCTGGGAGATTATAAATCTGCAAGTATGCATACTCACCTGACATTATCCTTGTATTGTGCAGGGGTGATGCCTTCCATTTTCCTGAATATCTTTACGAAATAGCTGACATCCCTGTAGCCAACCTTTTCAGCCACGTCTAAAACCTTGGCTGCAGGGTTTTTTAATAGCTCCCTGGCTTTTTGCAGGCGGTACTTCATAAGGTATCTGGAAAACGGCTCGCCCACTGCTTCGCTGAAAAGCTCGCTGAAGTAGGAGGAATTCAGGTAAACCATGCTGCTGACGCTTTCCAACGTTAAGTCTTCGCTGAAATGTGTGTCAATATAGTCAAGTGCGATATCAATGGCTTTATTCGGCTGTTTTCGCTTTGTCTGTTGAAATTCCTCCGATAATTTCATCAAGTGACTTTTTATGGCATTGTAAATCTTATAAATGTCATCATGCCTGCTTATTTCGTTTATTACTTCATCCCGTTCAGCATAACCGGCTTTATTCGGACTGTTGTACATATAATTCAGTACCTTGATTATAAAAAGCTTGAGCTTGAAAATTCCATAGGAATCGTCCTCGAAAAATAATTGCCAAACCATATTATCCAGGGCATCGGTTAAGGCTTCCTTATCCCCTGCCCTTGTAAAATTGCATATGTGCTGCTCGCCAAAATGCTTTACAGCCTTTTTGTTTTTTTGCTCAACCAGCATTCTGTAATCGGTTATGCTGCCAAGTGAATATATGGTACCGAAGCTTAGGACAATAGCGGCTTTGTTATAGGAGGAAGGTAAGGATAATATTTTTTCGCAAATACTTCCGAAATACAAAGACGGTTTTTCTTCAAACGTGAATAATATAGAAAGAAGCCGGGTTCCTGCATTTTTAAAAATATCCCGGGCTTTTTCTGAAGATGACATACTGCAAGTAAAAAGCAGTGTGTGAAGGTCTGAAGATTTGGAAAACAGATAGTGTACGTCCCCTTCTCCGAGGGAGCCTTTCAATCGTGATAACATATCAGTCAAGAGCTTTGAGTTGTTGTTGTATTTCAGCATGCAGATGGAATAACATAGGCTGTCCTTATTGATTCCAAGGGATGAAAACTGCTCCAGTATATTGCTGTTTAGCTCCGTTGCGCCTGTCACATATTCCTGAAGCAGGTAGGAATTGAGCCTGGTCTTGCTTATCTCGGATTCCTGCATTAAAATCTCCTTCTCGTTGTTCAGCCTTGTATTTCTTTCAATATTGGCAATACAATCCTGTAAAACCTCAATCAGCTCCAATTCATCGAAGGGCTTTACAAGATAGCTTGCAACTCCCAGTGAGATGGCCTGCTGTGCATAGGTGAATTCGCTGTATCCGCTTATAATGATAAATTTTGTTTGAGTATGTCTGTCTTTAAGCTTCCTGATCAGCTCTATACCGTCAATATATGGCATTCTGATATCAATGATTGCGATATCCGGTTTGAGCTCTGATATGAGGTCAAAAGCCTCCTGGCCGTCTTTTGCTGCTCCAACCAGTGAAATACCATATTTATTCCAATTAATTGTGTCTTTTAAGCTTTCTCTGACTATTATTTCATCATCAGCTATGATAATCCTGTACATTGATATATCTCCTGTCAGCTTATTATTGGAATTTCGAAAGACACAACCGTTCCTTCTCCTACAACACTGTTTATGTTGATTCCATATTCGTCTCCGTAGAATAATTTTAACTGGGAGTTGATATTTCTTAACCCGAAATTGCCATTTGATTCTATATCCTTATGGGATAATGACCTTACAATTTCAGCCAGCTTTGCCAGAGGTATTCCATCACCATTGTCTTGAACCGAAAATGCCAACAGGTTGCCTTTTTTTATGAATGATATATTGATAAAGCATGCCCCGCTTTTTTCCTCCATCCCATGATTCATAGCATTTTCGACTATAGGCTGAAATAGATATTTCAATACCTTGTACTGCTTCAAATCTTCATCTGCGTGGATATTTACTGTCAATTTGTCCTTATACCGGATTTGCTGGATGTCGATATAACATTGTATTATGTTAACTATCTCCCTGACTGTCGAGATATCCCGCCCGTTATTCAAGCTTAATCTGAAAAAGCGAGAGAGAGACATAATCATTTTGCCTACCTCTTCATCACCTGACTGTTTGGCCTTCCAATGTATGGAGTTCAGAGTGTTGTACAAGAAATGCTCATTGATTTGCGATAGGATCATTTTGATATAAGCTTCTTTTTGGAGCAGCCGTTGTATATACATTTCATTTATATACGACTGAATATTCGCAACCATCGAATTGAAGCGTTCATATATATACCCAATTTCATCCTTGCGGCGGTGTGTAATTTTTACTGAAAAATCTCCCTTTTCAAATAGTGACATTTTAGAAAATAGATTTCGTATTGGAGAATATAGCCAAAGGGATATAAGCAGTGTAGCTATAGCAATCATGAAGAACAAGAAAATATATGTCAAATAAAAGTATTGATTCACAACGGAGAAAGATGAGCTGATTTGAGAGACTGGCAATATAACTGCGATTTTCCAGCCGGTATATTCTGAGGTATAATAGCAACACAGAAAATTCTGTGAATTGTTTAAAAATGTAAAATTACCGCTATCAGGGCCGTTTAATATATTTTTCGTATATGAGAGGCTGTAAATGTTCGTGCCTGTAAATTCTCTGTTATAATGCACTAGAACATCCCCTTGGCTGTTTATAATGAAGGCAGTGCCGTCTTTTTTCAAATCCAGGGTCTTAAGCCGCTTATAAAGAGTCTGTTCACTTACATTAAAAAGAAGCAATCCATCTGCTTTTTCAGTATTCATATTGTATAAATATTTATAATAGGATACCATATATTTTCCAGGAGAGCTGTTGTTTTTGATTGCCTCGGTCAGATACCAACCGACACCTTTTTTGAAATTTAATTTATTTGCACCAACCCAATCCTTATTTTCCAGGTTGTCTGCAAAAAAAACTCTTTTGTCGCCTGCAGAGGATAAAAGCAGACTATTATTGTAGATATACAGATATATTGAGTTGAGAACTCTACTGTAGGAGGCATTATAGAAAAGGATATCGTTCAATGTAGTATAATCATTTGATATGCTCGCGGTTGATGACGGTTCTTTATTAATTGCGGCTTCATTTCTTGTGCCCAAAGCTTGAACAAGTGTTGTAACGGAATTTGTTTTCCCTGATTCATTAAAAGCAGTTGCAGAAATATTCGACGAAAGGTATTCAAGATCATTCAAGTCGTTATCGAGTGCATCGGTGAGGTTTTTTAAATGCAATAAATAATTGGAAACGGTTGTTTGAATGTCGAATGATTTCAATTTTTTATATGTAACTGAACCAAATAACAGGAATGGGATTATTAAAATAAATATATATATCAATATCAGCTTGACTCTCATCGAATGTAAAAAATTATCAGATATTGGCTTCATAACATACCACCTCTATTAATAGTATAATTACGTAAAGGGTTATTGGTCAAGCAAAATTAGTGATTGGCAAGAAGAATCCAATGAGAATACCGTAAATACGATAAAAGTCATATTGATATATTGAAAGGGTATGTTATGATTTATGTGGTCAGAGATTGTTATTCATATTTTAGGATTTTTCCGAAAGTAATACATTAATTTATATTATTGTGGGGTGTTTTTTAATGCTGTTATATGCTGCTCTTGCAGCAATACCGCTCATATGGCTTTTTGTTGCAATGCTGATACTACGGTTACCGGCTTATAAAGCAGGAGTAACAGCTCTATTTCTGGGAATTCTCATGGCATTTATAGTTTGGAAGATTTCTTTGCCTAATGTATTATATGCATTAAGAGAAGGAGTGTTGCTGGCGCTGTATCCCATCCTTTGGGTTATATTTGCTGCTATTTTTACATATAACCTGCTTGAAAAAAGTGGCGCTATGAATATTATAAAATCAATTATTTCTAATATCTCCACTGACAAAAGGGTTCTGACACTTGTTATCGCATTTGCCTTTGGTGGATTTATGGAATCTATTGCCGGGTTTGGCACTTCTGTTGCAATACCGCTGAGTATATTGATATCCTTGGGTTTTGAACCGCTTCTTGCAGCAGTAATCTGTTTGACTGCCAACACAATTCCTGTTGCCTTTGGTGTAGTAGGTATTCCAATTATTACGCTCGTTAAAGTAACAGGCCTTCCACTTGGCGAGCTTACTCTCTATACTGCATTGCAGCTATTACCATTGGTTCTTGTATTACCATTTTTTCTCGTGATGCTGACAACCGGATCGGTAAGAGGGATAAGGGGAGCAGTCGCTGTAACTATTGTTGGGGGCCTTTCCTTTGCGGCAGGACAAACACTTATTGCCTGGTTGATTGGTCCTGAGCTTTCTGCAATTGTTGGGTCACTTCTGGCACTTGCAGCCTTGCTTCTTTGGAACAGGCTTTTTCCTACAGACAGCAAAGATATATATATAATTAATGCTGTGATAACTAATTATTCAATTGAAAGAGTGAGCTTGAAGGCAGGTCTAATTGCTTGGAGCCCATATATTTCTATGTTAATACTAATATTAGCTACACGGTCTCTTCCTTCCTCATTAAGTTTTATTACAAATCCCGGTAGTATCATTGTAATATCTGCTATATTGGGCGGACTACTGCAAGGGTTGAAAATCTCAACTATTGTAAACATAGCCGCATGCACTATCAGGCAGATGCTAAAGACAATTGCTACTGTAACATCTCTTGTATCGTTGTCCAAGGTAATGGGTATGAGTAATATGATACACGCCATATCAGAAGCAATATCATATCTTACAGGAGGATTGTTTCCGCTTTTTTCACCGCTTATTGGAGGATTAGGCACATTCCTGACTGGTAGTGATACTTCATCAAATATTCTTTTTGGCGAACTGCAAAAGCAAACTGCAATAAAAATTGGGTCCAATGCTTCCTGGATTGCTGCGGCAAATGCCAGTGGTGCAGCAGTAGGCAAAATGATTTCGCCGCAAAGCATTTCTATTGCTACTACTGCTGCAGCTCTTTCCGGAAAGGAAGGGAATATTTTGGCCAGGACTATTAAGTTTTTTGTGATATGTATTATGGTTTTGGGTTTGCTTGTATATTTTATTGGAAAAGTTATATAAAATTTATATATGAGGTGAATGAGAGATGAATAATGTGATGAATCATCGGTCGTGCTATGTTAATTTTGCTGAACATTTGCAAAATAAGTGGAATCCGAACTTATATTATCCTGAGGCGCCAAATCAATGGACTGAAGATGAATGGATTCGTTTTTTTACAATGTTGAAGGCGTTTGGTTATAATATTTTTGAATTCTGGCTGCCGCCGACCCTTTTTTCACCTGAGATGATTAAGGGAGACCCTATTGCTATCAGATTTATTGAAAAGATGAGTTTAATCATTGATACAGCTCACAATAAAGGACTGAAAGTCAAGATGCTTTGCGGTGTCAATACAATAGGAGCGAACTGGTACCATGCCTGTCCCAATGATCTTAATGATCGCAAATTGATATTGATGCTTTGGCAATTTTGGTGCAGAACCTTTTCTGATGTGGATTTTATTGGTATATTTCCTGGTGATCCTGGAGGATGCAACCGTAATGGATGTTCTTACAAGACTTTCATAGAACTTGCTCTGGAAATTGCGGAACAAGCAGGCAATACAAACCCGGCTGCAGGGCTGGAAGTGAATACATGGGGAACACCTTTTTGCTGTTGGGATGATGATATGCATCTCGTGCCAGGTTGGGATGGCTCATTTGCTATGATTTCCGACAAGAAGTATAACACACCTGAAGAACCTCTCTATATATGGAATGGAAATCAAGACCGGGCTAAAAAAGCGATGGAATATTTCATTAACCGTCTGCCTAGTTTTCCGAAAGAGACGATAGTTGCCATAAATCTGGGTTTCAGTCCGGATGGAGATGCGACGCATGGAGGGGATGCCAGACAATATGCTAGGGAAGTTGCAGCTATCCGTCCAATTGTTTCCTGGGATTATTCTGTTTCAGAAGGAGAACTGGTCAATTATCCTCATTGGAGGCTGCCAAGAATGTCTTCGCGCCGAAGAGAAGAATTTGCATGTGCTCCCTATCAGGGAGGTATGGTATATACCATGACGCCAAAGCTGAATATTTTATCATTGTATGCCGGAGCTCAATTCCTGTTAAATCCGAACGCAAATCCCGATGATATTTCACGCCAGTTCTGTTCCTGTATTTTTGGGGATGAACATGCCGTTTTGGGAGAATTATTTGAAGCATTTGAAGTTGTTCAAGGGTGGGGGCATTATCCACGCCGCAACTGGTCAAAGCCGGCGTTAATCAAGGTATATACAGAAATAATAGAACGTCTGGAAGCTGCAAACATGACAAAATGCAATCTACCGATATTGCCGGATCCTGATGAGTATCGTAAAGATATTTTATGGTTTGCCCGGAAGTTTATGGATATGGCAGGCCAATGTCCGGATCGGAATCTGATAAAAAGCCAATACCGTAAATATGCATTGGCAATTTATGATTATATTCCCAAGTCGGTGGATGAAAGGACGGAGGAAGCATCGGACAAGTTCTCAAATATACTTTTATAGACAGAAAAAGGGTTGGAATTGGGATTCATCATATTTAACCGTTGGCGAATGATGCGGAAAGAAACCGATGATAATACCTCAAATACGATAAAAGTCATATTGATATAGTATGCGTTTGTGATATGATGAATATATGAACGGGGGAGATAGATTGAAGGCATTGAAAACAATCATTTGTTGTCTCTTAATTATTTCAGATACAGCTCTGTTATTTGGATGCAGTGACAATGCAGCTGTAACTGGAGCAAATGATTTTGTCAGTATTGCCTCAACCTCCGGAACATTAAGTGAACCTGTCACGATAAATTGGCTTTCGTTCCGTGGTGATGATGAGCAAATTAATGGCAAGCTCATTAAAAAATTTGAATATGAGTATCCAGGCCTGAGGGTTGCAATCAGAACGATAAAAGAAGAGTCTCAGTATTATAACAAATTGGATTTAATTATATCATCTGGAGAGGAATTGGAGATTTTTCAAACCCATACCAGTTCATACATGGTAAAACTTGCAAAAAAAGGATTATTGGAGGATTTAACCAATTGTCCATTTTCAAAGAATGTTTTTGAAAATATTCTACCGATTACCACAATTGATGGTAAAGTTGTAGCCATGCTTCAAAGTGTCAATCTTATATTGGTTTACTATAACAAAAAAATATTTGAAAAGTATAAACTGGCTGTTCCAAGTAGGTTTGAAAAACTAATGGAGATTGTAGAGAAGCTGAAAGATAATGGTGAGGGTGGTATTGCATATCCGGGTAAAACCGTAAAATCGAGATGGGTATTCAATATGGTGTCATTTCCGCAGCTTACACCTGAAGGATATGTTAAAATGTGGGATGGGTTATGTTCGGGAAGAAGAACTACAATAAGCGATATCCCTGAGATGGTCAATACATATTATATATTGGCTGATATATACAATAGCAGGCTTTTCTATGAAGATAGTTATGACATAGATATAGTAGAAGCATCAGAGCTGTTTGCTAAAGGTAAAGCTCCTATGATGGTCATGGGAACATGGAAAATCGGCACTGCAGGTAAGGAATTCCCGGATATTGATTTTGGAGTCTTCCCATTCCCATTGAATGATAAAATGAATGCAGCTTATGGTGAAGCGGGACAGGCTACTGCTATATATTCAAAATCAAAGAATATCGAAGAGGCGAAACGCTTTATGGAATTCTTGTTCAGCCCGGAGGTTGAGAATATATATTGCACTGAAACTAAGCAGACCCCTACGATAAAAGGCGTAAAAGCAAACTACGACATGCAATATCTTGTATCTGATGTAATGGAGAAGGGTTTTTACATATTACAACCTGTGAGCAATGATCAATATGAAAATTTTCTGAATATATTTGAGAAGTCTTCAGAAAATGTCTTATTTAATGGATGTAATGTTGATGATGAAATAAATACTTTAGAGTCCAAACTTATAACACAGTTAAAAAGTAAATAAGCTTATTACTCTGAATTTACAGACAAAAAGGAGTGATGATTTATCGTCATTACCAGAGGATTGCGCTATCCTTGGATTCTTTCAGCATGCATCAATATTTCAAGAACCTCAATAATAATAAAAAGGAGTTAAAAATGATTATGAAAAAAAGTAAGTTGATCAGTGTATTATCTTTGATTGTATTTGCCTTTTTGTTTGTTGTGGCAGGCTGCGGTGGTAATACCGGTGCTGCAGACAAAACAACGGGGCAGGATCAGACAACTCAAGCGGCAACAACACAGGCGACTACGGTTGCACAGGAGCCGGTTACTATCAATTTCACAACTTTCAGGGCAGATGATGAAGCTGTTATGAAGAAGCTGATAGAGAAATTTGAAAGTGAGAACCCGCTTATCAAAATCAATTACGACCCGCAAAAGGATTCAGGAGCTTATTATCAGACGTTAAAGGCCAATGTACTTACAGGAGAAGGTGTGGATGTGTTTGACATCCATCCAAGCGTTGACTATGCCAGCTTTATCAGGGAAGGATATATGGCTGACCTGTCGGCTCTCGACTTTAACGGCAATTATATGGACGGAGCAAAAACCCTTACTACGATAGACGGGAAAAATTACGGGTATCTCAACGGTGTCAATATGATACTTTGCTTCTATAACAAGGAAATATTCAAGGAAGTAGGAGTAGATGTGCCTAAGGATTTCAATGACCTGGTATCAATAGTCGGTAAATTGAAGGAAAAAAATTATGGCGGAATTGCCTATTGCGGCGGAGATGTAAAGGGTGTCTGGATGGCTGCTGCCATGATGAACGAAGAAGGCGGCCCGGAGAACTATAATAAATATGTTACGGATATTGACACCGGAGTAATGACAAATATCAAGGATAATGCAGCAATTTATTCTGCAATGAAAACCTTGTCTGAAATAAACAAAAGTAAGATACTTTATGATAATTCAGCCTCAGTAAAATATGACCAGTCACTGGCATTATTTGCCCAAAAGAAGGCTGCTATCATGATGATGGGGACATGGGTATTCGGCACTTCCGAAACAGACTTCCCGGGTATAGACTACGGCATATTTGCCTTCCCAACATTGAATAAATCCAATGTAGCCTATGCCGAACCGGCGCAAATAACCTGTGTTTTCTCAAAGTCCAAATATCTTGAGCAGGCCCAGAAATTTGTCAACTTCCTTGCAACTCCTGAAAATACTTCTATTTATATAGGAGCTGCTAAGATGACAACTACAATAAAAGGAGTCAATGCTGATTTTAAGGGTTCAGAAATGTTGTCGGAGCAAATGGAAAAGGGTGTTAATGTGCTTCCCATTGTAAATGTAAAAAATACTGATTTATGGCAGACTGCAACCTTTACATTGTACGAGAACATACTCCTGAAGGGTGCTGATGTGGATAAAGAAATAGCAAGCCTTGAGGAAATTTTGAAAAAAGCTGACCTGAAGAATAAACAATAATTACATAAGGGGATATTCCCAAATATCTGGATGTTTCAAGATTTTTGTAGGAGTGTCCCCTTATCTTAGGAGTATCATATGCGGAGAAGTTTCTTACATGAGTATCGATATTTGAAATTTTTACTGTTCATCGTACCTGCATTCGGTACATGGTTCATTTTTGCATTATGGCCGAATCTGGAGATATTTTACCTGGCTTTTTATAAATGGAACGGTATTTCAAAGGTCAAGACCTTTGTAGGCTTTGACAATTTCAACAATCTTTTTCTTGACCCTTCGCTTCCCAAGGCGATACTGAACACTGCATTCTATGTGTTATTTCTTTTTATGATACAGAATATCATTGCTGTTCTGCTCGCTGTTATTTTAAAAAGGAATACAGGTAGCAACAACTTTTTCCGTACTCTGTTTTTTTCGCCTCTCGTACTTTCGACTGTAATGGTTGCCATGACATGGGGATATATGTATGACCCCAATCTTGGCGTTATTAACAATGTACTGGGCAGCATCGGGCTTAAATCATTGCAGGTGGATTGGCTGGGAGCATCAGGGAGGGCAATATTATGCATAGTATTGGTTCATATATGGCATAACATGGGCTATGCAATTACTCTAATACTGGCAGGTCTTCAGACCATACCGGATACCCTGTATGAAGCGGCAGATGTTGAAGGCTCCAACAGGGTAAACACTTTTTTCAACATTACCCTGCCGCTACTTTTACCGACTCTTTTAAGGGTATCGCTATTGACAATCATCGGAGGTGCATTGGCCTTTGACTATGTTTATACGCTGGGAGGCTCCATGACAGTGTCGGAATTTGACACGCTGGCAGTATATATGTTCAGGGTCATGAATTATGGGGTGAATGTTGGCAGGCCTTCGACCGTGGGTGTTTTAATCGCCTGCATTATATTTATTGTATTCCTGATGCAATTCGTACTTACAAAAAAAGTTGAGGATTCTTATAACTAAGAGCTTTGCTCAACGTGTGGAAAGAAGCTGAACGCATAGGTATTAAACAAAAGTAAATAAATTATAAAAGGTGGTAGTGATGGAATCAAGAGAAAGAATAAAACGCACATTAAACCTGCAAGTCCCTGATAGAGTCCCCAGACTGGAGATCGGTTTTTGGGATGAAACAGTTGAACGTTGGAGAAAGGAAGGTTTACCTGAAAGAGTAACTTACCAGTCCCCTTTTTTGACTAGCTATGGAGAATGCGTTACAAAAGAATATAAGATGCAGGATACTTTTGAAGATTATTTCGGATTGGATAGGATTGCACTTATTGACTATGACGGAACTATGAGATTTAAAGAAGAAGTGTTGGAGGAAACCGAAGAATATAAAATTTACACACTAAGGGATGGTTTAACAAATAAGGCGTTTAAAAATAAAACATCAACACCTTTACAGATTGACAGAAAAATTAAATCCAAGGAAGATTGGGACAAGTATAAATGTAGACTGATTGCAAATAAAGACAGAATAAAGGAAGAGACCATTGAATTATGTAGGATTTTAAAAGACAAAGATATTTTTACAATTATCAGACCAGAAGAGCCTTGCCAGTACGCCTTGTATCTAATAGGGGAAGAAGACTGCCTAATTTATATGGCAACAGACCCAGATTATATTGAAGAGTTTATCGCGTATTTTACCGAATTCCAGTTGAACATGCTGGAGGTGATTATTGGAGAAGGCATCAGGCTTGATGCCTTATGGTATTTTAGCGACCTTTGCTATAAAAATGGCATGCTGTTTTCTCCTGCCTTTTACCGTGAAAGAATTATGAAATATCATAAAAAGATATTTAGTTTTTGCAAAAACAATGACATGAATGTAATTTATCATTGCGACGGAAATATAGGGCAGCTGCTGCCACTCTTGGTAGAGTCCGGAATTGATTGTATTCAGCCAATTGAAGCAAGAGCGGGCAATGATGTACGGGACTATAAGAAACTATATGGAAACCAGATTGCGTTTTGTGGGAATATAAGTGCAGATGTCCTTTCCACTGATAAAGCTGCGATAGAAAAAGAAATCAGTGAAAAAGTAGAGCTTGCAAAAAACAAAGGGGGGTATATATTTCATTCTGATCACTCAATACCTCCATCTGTAAGCTTAGAAAATTATTGTTATGCTATGGAACTTGTAAAAAAATACGGGAATTATTAACTGGGTGATTACACTAAAGTGAAATTATTATTATTGTCGATGGCCGAAGAGCCGTAAATGTTAGGAGGGAACTTGTTGGAAAAGAAGACCTTGTTTAATTTGCCCGGAAGGCTGTTAGTATATTTATATGCTGTATTTCTGCTTTCGCCAATGTATGTGATTATCGTAACAGCGTTAAAAACCCGTGAAGAGGTAAGCACTAACCCGTTAGGACTGCCGAAAAGGATAGCCTTTGAGAACTTTTATCATGCCATTGTCAAGGGCGAGATTCTTAAATATGGCTTGAACAGCCTGATAGTGACCTGTATATCCGTGCTTTTAGTCATCCTGCTGAATACATTGTGTGCATATGGTGTATACAGGATATTCCATAAAAAGCTCGGAGCATTGATATATGCTGTCATCATGCTTGGCATGATGGTTCCCACCGTCGGGTATGTTCCCATTATTCTTCTGTACAGAAAGGCACACCTATATAATAATTTGTCCGGCCTTATAGTAGCTACAGTAGCGGGGTCTGTGCCTTTCGCAATTTTCATACTGGTGGGTTTTTTAAGGAGTGTACCGAAGGAACTGGAGGAGGCGGCGACAATAGATGGGTGCAAGGATCTGCAGATACTCAGATATGTACTTGTGCCTGTCATTATGCCTGCTTTGGTTACCATAGCAATTTTCAATCTTATCAGCAGTTGGAATAATCTGTTCCAGCCGTTACTGCTGATTCGAAAAAAAGAGCTTTATACAATACCTATCGGGTTGCTTAATTTTAGGGGAAAGTATTCTACAGAATATAACCTTCTTTTTGCAGCGGTTTTTATTGTCAGTGCCCCCGTGTTAATTATTTATTTTAAATTCCAGAAGAATTTTGTTGAAAGCTTGTCCGGAAGTGTAAAAGCGTAGATAATTGTATTATGAGAGGAGTGTTCTTGTATGCCAGGCAAAACCAAAAAAACTATATTAAGCTTCGTATTTTTTTTATTTGTTGTATTACTTTATAATGCTGCAGCATATTCTTCAAATTCAACTACACTTGGAACATGGACTTATTATAATGACAGTATTTTAGGAACAGGATTCAACCAGAACAATTATGCTGGTACGGGTTGGACCTCTGACAATAACAGCTTATGCTCCTTGGAGACTATAAGGCATAGTCCGACTGCAAATAATTATGTAACATTTCAATTCAATGGTACACAAATAAGATGGCGGTCAATGCCTGGAGAAAATAGAGGAATAGCTGCAATATCTATAGACGATGGATCAGAAACGACCATTGATTTATATAGCCCTACAAGAACATATGACCAGATTGTATGGACAAGTGATTTACTTTCAAATGGAACGCATACATTGAAGGTGAGGGTAACCGGTACAAAAAATGCGGCATCTTCGGATTATTTCGTATTGATAGATGGTTTTGAGGTTTTAAGCACTTGGAGCTATTTTAATGATGATTTGACAGGAACCAATCTGGATCAGTTCAATTATTCAGGGACGGGCTGGGCATCAGAAAACAGCAGCCTTTGCTCATATGGAACAATCAGGCATAGCCCGACAACAAATGATTATGTGACCTTTAAGTTTAACGGAAAGCAAATACGGTGGAGGTCAAATCCGGGAGAAAACAGAGGGATAGCGGCAATATCCGTAGATGATGGAGCTGAGACTTATATAGATTTATACAATGCTTCAAGGACATATGATCAGATTGTTTGGACAAGTAATATACTTTCG
>Ga0366771_1016_pt1 | contig 33609 bp, 26 predicted proteins | sample BONcelN113001C10_FD_207080 | JGI IMG/M metagenome (GOLD analysis project Ga0366771, IMG submission 207080) | Enriched cells from coal bed in the Powder River Basin, Montana, United States - BONCAT cells N11 rep2 HSBNCT.N11.300.1.C10 ...
TACGCGCTTTACCGAAGTAAAACACGCCAAGGGATCGACTTCATGATCTGCCAGTGTAAAATCCCGTGGAATCCGGATGTGGTGGAAAAATGCATGCAAATCTATACAGCGTACGAAACACACCCTATTAGCCCGAAGTTAACATAGGAGTATGGCAAACAATGCTAAGTTTTTCGCACTATTCCAGGGCGATTGAAAATATACAGCCATCAGTATAATTTGATGACAACTTCTGAAACATGCCCGCATAGCTGATAGCGCTTAAAAACTCATCCACCACCGTACTTTTCGCAAGCCCCTTTACTGTGACTCTTACCGCCAGCCAGCTTTCAGCCCGAGATTCGTGCATGCACAACTGCCGCGGCACCTTTGCACTTCCTCTTCTTCCAAAGCTTGCCGACAGACCTTCCACTCCGGCGTGCAGACATTTATAAAACAGCAATTCTTAACCCTCAGCCAAACGAGAACCATCATGACCATCATCAAGCAGGACGACCTTATTGAATCCGTTGCCGCCGCGCTGCAATACATCAGCTATTACCATCCGGCTGACTATATTGCGCACTTGGCGCGTGCTTATGAAGCGGAACAAAGCCCGGCAGCCAAGGATGCGATCGCGCAGATCCTGACCAATTCCCGCATGTGCGCGGAAGGTCATCGTCCGATTTGCCAGGATACCGGCATCGTCAATGTCTTCCTGAAAATCGGCATGGATGTCCGGCTGGAAGGTTTCAAAGGCTCGATCGCCGATGCCGTCAACGAAGGCGTAAGACGCGGCTACAACAATCCGGAAAACAAGCTGCGCGCATCAATCGTTGCCGACCCGCATTTCGAGCGTAAAAATACCAAGGACAACACTCCGGCCGTGATTCACATGGAACTGGTGCCGGGCAACACGATCGACGTCCAGATCGCGGCCAAAGGCGGCGGCTCGGAAAACAAGACCAAGTTCGTGATGTTGAACCCGTCCGACTCTTTGGTCGACTGGGTCATGAAAACCGTACCTACCATGGGGGCTGGCTGGTGTCCGCCGGGCATGCTGGGAATCGGCATCGGCGGCACTGCTGAAAAAGCCATGCTGATGGCAAAAGAAGTGCTGATGGAAGACATCAACATGTACGACTTGCTCAAACGCGGCCCGCAAAACAAGACCGAAGAATTGCGCATCGAGCTGTTTCAGAAAATCAATGCGCTCGGCATTGGCGCGCAAGGCTTAGGTGGCCTGACCACGGTGCTCGACGTGAAAATCATGATGTATCCGACCCACGCCGCATCCAAGCCAGTGGCAATGATCCCGAACTGCGCTGCAACGCGCCACGGGCATTTCGTGCTCGACGGCTCCGGCCCGACCTTCATGGAACCGCCGTCGCTATCCGACTGGCCGGAAGTGCACTGGGCACCGGACACCGAAAAATCCAAGCGCATCGACCTCAATACCCTGACCAAGGCCGAAGTCGCCTCCTGGAAACCGGGCCAGACCCTGCTGTTGAATGGCAAGATGCTGACCGGCCGCGATGCCGCCCATCAGCGCATCAAGGACATGCTGGCCAAAGGCGAGCCATTGCCGGTCGATTTCACCAATCGCGTGATCTACTATGTCGGCCCGGTCGATCCGGTACGCGACGAAGCGGTCGGCCCGGCCGGTCCGACCACGGCGACCCGCATGGACAAGTTCACCGACATGATGCTGGAGAAAACCGGCCTGATTTCGATGGTCGGCAAGGCCGAGCGCGGACCGGTTGCAATTGAATCGATCAAGAAGCACCAATCTGCTTATCTGATGGCGGTCGGCGGCGCAGCCTATCTGGTCTCGAAAGCCATTAAAACTGCAAAAGTGGTCGGTTTTGCCGACCTCGGCATGGAAGCAATTTACGAGTTTGACGTCAAAGACATGCCAGTCACGGTAGCAGTCGATGCCAATGGCACTTCGGTCCATGAAACCGGACCGAAGGAGTGGCAAGCCCGAATCGCCGCGACATCGGTAGGCGAGATCGCCGTCACTACCAAGTAAGCGCTGATCTGCGCTGGCAGGGCAAAGCACCGGTTTCATTACCGGTAATTCGCCCTGCCCTCCGATTGCCGCAATCACCGTCCCCTGCGCCGTCCATTGACCACTTCCTCCATGTGTATCGGCATTCCGGCTACAACGACAGCACCCATCGGCATTTTTGACTCCGGCGTCGGCGGACTATCGGTGCTACGCCATATCCAGACCCAATTGCCGCAAGAAAATTTGCTGTATTTTGCCGACTCGGGCTACGCGCCCTATGGCGGCAAGCCAGAGCAATTCATCGTCGACCGGGCGCTGGCAATTACGGATTTCCTGCTGCAACAGGGCGCCAAAGCCATCGTGGTGGCCTGCAATACTGCCACTGCTGCCGCCATCAAGGCGCTGCGCGCACGCTATCCGCACTTGCCGCTAGTCGGCGTCGAGCCTGGGCTGAAACCGGCTGCAGCACTGACAAAAAAGAATACGATCGGCGTACTTGCCACCGAACGTACGCTCGCCAGCACCAAGTTCAACCAACTGAGCACACATATCTCTGACAGCACAGGAGTGCGGGTACTCACACAAGCCTGCATCGGATTGGCCGACCAGATTGAAAAGGGAGAACTCCAATCTGCTGTAACCGCCTTGCTGGTCCAGCGTTATGTCGCGCCACTGATTGCGCAAGGCGCCGATACGCTGGTGCTTGGCTGCACCCACTATCCGTTCGTGCTGCCCCTGCTCCAGGATGCAGCTTGCCGCGCCACATCCGAACCGGTGACCATCATCGATACCGGCGTACCGATTGCCTTGCAATTGGTGCGGCTTCTTAAACAGCATGACTTGCTGAACACCCGCAGCAGCCCGGGTTTGCTGCAGACATTCACCACCGGTAACGAAACCGCGCTCAAGGGCGCGTTAAGCAATTTGCTCCACCTTCAAGCAAGCATCACAAGTGTGCCTGTCAGTTAGAGTACTAATGAAATAATTGTAGATTTTGATTTACAAGCAACGCACATATTTATATAATCGTCGTCTTCTGCAAACTAACGCAGAAAAGCAAAAAACAGTGGTGGCTGTAGCTCAGTTGGTAGAGTCCAGGATTGTGATTCCTGTTGTCGTGGGTTCGAGCCCCATCAGCCACCCCAAATTACTGTTTAAATTACACTCAGCCAAAACTCTTGTTTTGGCTTTGTCGTTTCTGGGTCTTTCACTGATGCAATGTATGACGCTGCAAGGATGGGCGGCATGAGAAAAGCAATATCTTTACGCCGAAATTTTCCCTCAATCCAATAGGCGACAGGTATTAAAAAATACGATGCCGGGATCGATCATTCCGGCAGAAAAACAAGCGTGACCTTCTTCATGCATCTCATCAATGCCAATCGGTTATTTTCGGCCCAGAATCACGCCTGCCAAAAGTCCCACGCTCGCAGCCGTTGCGACTACACGCCAAGGATTCTTTTTCACGTAATGATCTGCCGAGGTTGCCATTTCCTGACTGGCAGCAACTGCACTCGTTTGCATGTCCTGCGCTCTGACTAAGGCCGTATCCAATAAATGCATGCCACGGTTATGTACTTCCTTGGCCTGCTCGCCCGTCAATGCGGCAGCTGCCTGCAACAGCTCTTGCGCATCCTTGACCAAGGTTTTCACATCTTTGTTGATGACTTTCAGATTCGATTTCAGCATGATGATTTCCTTAAAATAAATAATGAATTGATCTAAAATTGCCGCCCTTGGTCTGTTCCGCTGTCAGACCAGGCTGGCGCACTATCGATTCTGTTGCATGCAACGCGGAGGGAATTAGAAGCAGCGCGGATTAACGAGGTGCAACTTTGCTGCCCGCTTCAGAAAGCACGATTTCGACACGGCGGTTCAACTGGCGATTCTGGGCAGTATCGTTCGATGTAACCGGGTATGCTTCGCCATAACCGCGGATAGCGACACGCTCAGCGGCGACGCCCAATTCTTGCAGCGCATTGTGCACGGCGGCGGCACGGCGTTCAGATAATTGCTGGTTATGCGCAGCGCTGCCGGTGCTGTCGGTGAAGCCTTCGATCAGTACCGTGCGTTGCGGATTCTGTTTCAAGATATCGGCGAGCTTTTGTGCGGTACGCATGCCATCCGGAGTCAAGCGCGCCATGTCAGTACCGAACAATACGTCGCCGAGGGTGATTACCATGCCGCGCTCAGTCTTTTTTGCAGCCAGATCGGCCAATTGCGCTTCCAATTGGGCGGCGCGCGCTTGTGCTTCCTGAGTCTGGCCTTGTGCTACCTGCGTTGCCAGCTTGGATTGCTCTGCGCTCATCTTGGCTTTATCGGCTTCATTGGTGCGTTGGGCCAAAAGAATTTGATTGCGCTCCTTGCCTGCATTGGCGATATCCGCTTCCGCAGATTTCTGTTTTGCAACCTCCTGCGTGACTGCGATTTTCTGTTTGGCAAGATAAGCGAGCTTATCGATTTTCTCAATACTGTCGGCGTGGTTAGCCGCTACATTGGCTTGCTCCAGCGCTGCGCTGGCTTGCTGCATTTCCAGCGGCGCATAGCTCGCGACTTTCGGGTTATTTTGTGCGGCAGCGTAATCGCCGCGCGCCTGCTCCAGCAAACTGGTGGTTTTTGGAATTGAGCTGCAAGCTCCGACCAAAACAGCAATGGTCAATAAAGCAGGGGTAAAGTAATTTTTTTTCATGATGATGTCCGTTGAGTTACCAGCGTGCGGCATGTATGCCGCCGAATCTGGCGAAAAGCATTTTGTTGCGATCTATTTTTTGCTTATTTTTCTTATTTATTGGCGCGATCCAGCTCTTCGCGCAAGACCCGGATGTCATCTTGCAACGTATCCGCAGCCGTTTGCGCTTTGGCGGAATTCGCCTTGCTTTGGGCCAGTTTTGCATCCGCTTGTGCCTGGTTCGCCAAGTCGCGTGCCAGCTTGTAATCCTTGGCCGCCATCGCTTTATTGGCCAAGGCCATTTTTTCACGCGCCGAATTCATTTCAACCGGAGCAAGTTCCGTAGCGCCCGCACCGGCCGCATTTTCCACCGCTGCTTTTGACACCGCGACAGAGGCAGTTGCCGGTGTCTTCAGACTGCTGCAGCCAGCGATTAGAACGATGGCGGCGACGCACAGAACAGCACCCATTTGTTTTGAATTTTTTGTCATTATTTTTCTCCCATTAACTGTTGATCAGATATCGTATTACTATCGATGTATGATGTTATAGGCTGTATTTTTGGCTTGATCGGTACGCTATCGCACATAGCACGGCGTAACCCGATGGCAATAAAAAATAGGATCCGTGCGGTAATGCACATAAGGAATCAGGCATTACAGGTAAGCTGGTTTACTGCAGCGCAAAGGTAACGCGGTTTGCAATTTTCCATCGACTCATCATCGAAAGCGCGCCACCATGAATACCACTTTAAATTCTGCCTCTGCCGCATCGCCCATTTCCGGCATCATGATTTTTATCAATGCGTATTTACCGTCAACGGTTACGCGTCTTTATCCAGGTACGCACGACCGGATCGCAGTGCCTGGTACCGGTAAATTTCCAAAATGAACAAGCAACGCGGTGTAAAAATAGCGCTCGCTGCTACCGCCGGCCTGATCGCCGTTCCAGCAATCCTGCTGGTCGTATTACTCAATTTCGACTGGAACCGCACCAAGCCATGGCTCAATGCGCGCACCAGCGAAGCGCTGGGGCGGCCATTTGCAATTGTCGGCGACCTTTCGCTGACTTGGGAGGGTCAAACAGCGAAATCGCCCGAGCCAGATGAAGGCTGGCGCAGCATAATTCCGTGGCCGCATTTAGTTGCGCACGACATTCATATCGGCAACCCAGCAGACATGAAAGCCCCCGCACCAGCGGATATGGCAACCATCAAGCAGTTTTCTTTTTCACTAAACCCATTTGCATTACTGGAGAAAAAGATCGCGCTCCCCGTCTTGCGTTTCGAGACTCCGGCCGTCAGTCTGCTGCGCAGCGCCGATGGCAAAAACAACTGGACGTTCAAGAACGACGGCAAGGTGTCCGCGTGGAAGATGGATCTGCAACGCGTTGTCTTTACCAAAGGCAGCATCCATCTGGTCGATGCCATCAAGCATATCGATGTAACGGCCGATATCGATACACTTCCTGCGGACCCGGTCTATGGAGTCGCATGGCAATTGCACGGCACATTCAATCACGAAAAAATCAGTGGCAACGGCAAGGTTGGCGCAGTGTTATCGCTGCAACGTCAAACTGAACCCTACCCGCTTATGGCCACCTTGCGCATGGGAAAAACCGTGATCGCAGCCGAAGGGACGCTCACCAAACCGACAAAGCTGGCGGCACTCGACATGCGCCTGAAACTGTCAGGAGCAAGCATGGCACGGCTGTATGCACTGACAGGCATCGTCCTGCCGGAAACGCCGCCATTTACGACAGAAGGGCATTTGGTCGGCACCCTGGGGCCGGATGACAGCCACTGGATTTATGAAAAATTCAGAGGCAAAGTCGGTTCCAGCGATATCAGCGGCAGCCTCGACTATCAATCGAAACAGCCACGCCCGCTGGTGTCCGGGACGGTCGTATCGCACACGTTGCTTTTTTCCGATCTGGCACCTCTGATCGGCGCCGACTCGAATGCCAGCAAACTCAAGCGCGATGTGGCTGCGGTGCAGCCGACCAACCGGGTATTGCCGGTGGAGACGTTCAAGACCGAACGCTGGACCAGCATCGATGCCGACATCAAATTCAGTGCTGAAAAAATACTTCGGAAAAAAGAATTGCCGATCAATAAACTGACCACGAACCTGCATTTGAAAGATGGCGTGTTGTCCTTGCTGCCGCTCAATTTCGACATGGCGGGTGGAAATCTGCGTTCGAACATCACGCTCGATGGCAGCGGAAAAGCCGGCAAGAATGCGATCAAGGCGACCATGAAAGTCACGGCCCGCCATTTGAAGCTGAAACAATTATTTCCCACTTTGCAGCCATTGCAAGCAAGCGTCGGTGAAATCAATGGCGATGCCTCCTTGTCGGCTGTCGGCAACTCGATCGCCAGCTTGCTCTCGGCATCCAATGGGGAAATCAAGACCCTGATCAATCAAGGAACGGTGAGCAAACTTTTGCTTGAAGAAATAGGCCTGAATATCGGGAACGTCATCCTTACCCACCTGGTCGGCGACAAGCAAGTTCAGCTCAATTGCATGGCCACCGACTTTGGCGTAACCAAGGGTTTGATGCAAACGCAAAGCTTTATCATCGATACGGACGATGCCATTCTCGATGTCAGTGGCAACATCGATTTGGCACGCGAGCAACTCGATCTGACCATCCGGCCCAAAAGCAAAGGATTGCGTGTGTTTTCGCTTAGGGCACCGTTATATGTACGCGGCAGCTTCAAACAGCCGCGCGTGAGCGTCGATAAAGGCGTTTTGGCCTTGAAAGCGGGTAGCGCGATTGTGCTGGGAGCCTTGGCGCCGATTGCAGCGTTGATCCCCTTGATTAATGCCGGGCCGGGAGAGAACAGCGAATGCGCCAAGCTCTTGGCAGAAGCACGCGTCAAACCGGTAGCGCCGCCGCCAGGTAAAACTTACCGCAGCAAAACCCAACCCAAATAAAGGCCACTGCACGCCGCCGGGGGCATGCAGCAGCCCCTGCGAGCGGACAAATTACGTCCGAATAATCCACGGTACGACTTTCAGTCGTCATCAGAGTGAATTTTTTGGATCAACGGAATTATTTCGATACCAGATTAAGAAGCCTGCTTCTCTTCCGTTAAAAAAACTCCTCCTCTGTGCGCCAACGTACAGAAGCGCTTGGTGCTTTCGCATAATCTCTAAAAACTGCATTCAGAACCATTTCTTTGCACACTTGGCGCGACCTCGGTCGCAGCTCATGATGGCGGAAAATGGAAAACTGTTTCCTTCGTATGCTGCCGCACTTATCTGTTTTACCGACATTAATCACCGGTTCATAAAACTGATTATGTCTGCTTAATCCATGCGCAATACCATGCGCATTTTTCTCTTAATTACATAAAAAGGATCACTATGAAATATTCACTACTATTAGCCGCGCTCGTCACCACGCTGGGCCTGAGCGCTTGTGAGAAAACGACTGTTAATAATCCGGTACCCACTGTGGTAACTGTCCCCGGCCCCGCCGGAGAAGCTGGTCCTGCTGGCGCTACTGGCGCAGCTGGTGCAACTGGTTACAATGGCGCGAAAGGTGAAGCCGGCAAGACAGTTGGCATCCCCGGCCCAACCGGAGCCACTGGCGCTACCGGAGAAACCGGCGCTACTGGCACCACAGGAGATACGGGCGCCACTGGATACGACGGAGCAAAAGGCGCAACCGGTGCTGAAGGCGTTCAGGGCGAAACCGGGAAAACTGGCGGCGACACGGTCGTGATTGTTCCAGCTCCGAAATAACGCTCTATCGCGTGAGGTACGTAGCCACTTTCCGTCAAAAGAAAGTGGCTATGCTAAAGCCAGTCGCATCCGGCAAAAGCTACTCCGTTACAGTACCGGGGCTGATAACACCGACGATAATCCAGCTTCCGCTCACTTCCAGTGCACTCCAATCAATCGAAGCAACTAAAGTCGAACTGTCTTTGCAATGCAATTCCGCGGTCTGTTTGTATGCAACTCCCCCGGCAATCAAAGCATCAAAACTGATCGCCAGCTGCTCGCTGCTGCCGATACCGAAATCGGCCAGATCGATGCTATACAACTCCTGACGGCTATAACCGGACATCCGGCACGCAGTTTCATTTGCATCGATCACGCGCATGCTGGCGCGATCAACCAAACATATGCCCTTCTCGATCGTATCGATGGCGCTGCGAAAACGCATATGTGCCTGACCTGGCCCCATGCGCTCGGTAACGTCCATGCCGATCCCCCGATAGCCGCTAAAACTACCGCTTAAATCGAACATCGGCTCTCCGCTTACTTGCAGATATTGCGTCGTCCCATCGGCATTGCTACGACTGTAGACAAAATCAAGAAAAGGGCGACGTGCTGCAATGTTGGCATCCAGCAATGCGCGCTCGGCCGTATTCCAGCGCCCTTCGAACGCCATGCCGATCGCAGGCGGCACGTCACTGGCTTCGATCCCGAGCATATCAAAGACGGGCCCCGAGATTTTGGTAAATCGCCCTTGCGGATCTTGCTCCCAATACCAGTCCGACGACAGTTCGGTAAAGCTCTTGAAACGTGCTTCGCTTTCGCGTAATTCGGCGGTGCGCTCCAGTACCGTCTGTTCCAGTACCTTGTTGTAATTGTCGAGTTTTTTGTAGAGAAGTCGCACTTCCAGCATATTGTGGATGCGTGTCTGCACCTCGATCAAATCGAAGGGTTTGCTGACGAAGTCCTTGGCACCTGCTTGCAACGCACGCAGCTTGTGGCCCGGCTGCGCAGTGATGACCAGTACCGGCAAATAGCTGTCGGTCTCTATTTCCTTCAAGAATTCCATGACCTGGAATCCATCCATCACGGGCATTTGCAAATCGAGCAAGATCAAGTCGTAGCGATGCGCAACATGCAACGGGCAGACTGCGGTCGGATCCATCGTCGAGGTGATGTTCTGGTAGCCGGCACTGCGCAACATTTGCTCCAGCAGCATGACATTGGCTTTTTGATCATCGACGATCAGGATGCTGGCATTTAGTATTTCGGATGCTTCAAGCATTGCATTCTTTCGAAAAAATTCATCCAACTATTGTTTGCTGATGTTATGCATGTTCATGACGTAAGGGTGAGCTCCACGAAAAACCCAAAAACACGGGGAAGCCGGTAACGTAACAGCGGCATTCCGGCTGCCGAACGGATTCGACTTCTCTCCGTAAAATATAGGAGTATATTTCTTTACCGCAATAAAAATATGCGGAATATACAGTGAAAATACTTATACTCCCGATATTTAAAGAAATTCCCTTAAGTCTGAAAATAGTTCGCAGGCTTCACGGAACAATGCATAACATCTGCGATCAATCAAAATTACCCTTTTGCCGGCGTGCCTGCCAGACCGTTTTCCTCCGCGTAATGCAAGGCGACGTCAAGCGCATCCATGAACTCGTTGACCCTGATCGGCTTGGTCAGGTAGCGAAAGAACCCGGCCTCCAAGCCCTTTTCAATGTCACGCGGGACGGCGTTGGCAGACAGCGCCATGACAGGAATGTGGGCGGTTGCCGGATCTTCGCGCAAAATATTCAACGCGCCATAACCGCTGATGCCAGGCAGGTTAATATCCATCAAAATCACGTCCGGCTGACAAGTGCGCGCCAATTGAATGCCCAGATGACCATCGATGGCCGTCAGCAATTTCAGATCGTTGCGCCGCGCAATCAATTGCTCGACCAGTGCCATGTTGGCTGGATTGTCCTCGACATACAGCAGCGTGCGCTGGGGTAGCGACGTCTGTGCCTCCTGATCCAATTCATCCGGAGCGATCTCGCCATTGCCGCTAAACACCAGCTCCGGCGCGCACGATGCGGGCAATTCGACCCAGAATACGCTGCCGGTACCGACAATGCTTTCAAAGCCGATGACGCCGCCCATCAATTCAATCAATTGCTTGGTGACGACCAGGCCGATACCGGTGCCCTCTTCGCTACTCGTCTCACGTCCCAGCCGATTAAAAGGCTGGAATAGTTGCGCCAATTGCTCCGGAGCCAATCCGGCGCCGGTATCGGTCACGCTGACGCGCACCAGATCGTCGCCACTCTGCGTGCATTCGACGACAACCGTACCCTCGTCGCGATTATATTTAATTGCGTTTGACAGCAAATTGACCATCACTTGCTTGACCCGGGTCCGGTCGGCATGCACATAGAACGGATTATCGAAACAAGGAAACGTCATTTGTATCCCGCGCTTGTGCGCCTGCGGCTCGATCATTGCCTGACAATCTTGCAGCACTTCGGCGAGCGACATCGATTCTTGCGACATCGTCACCTTGCCGGATTCGACCATCGCGAGATCGAGGATTTCATTGATCAGGCGCAACAAATACCAGCCGGCCTGCAAGATCTGTTCGATCGACAGTTTCTGCGCTGGTGTCGGCGCAGGTGTTTCGGACTCCATCAGCTGTGCAAATCCGAGCACGGCATTGAGCGGCGTGCGCAATTCGTGACTCATGCTGGACAGGAATTCCGATTTTGCCAAATTGGCCTTTTCTGCGGCCGCCTTCGCATGCTCCAGTTCGATGTTATTTTCTTGCAGCGTTACCTGCTGGTCGCGCAGGCGCTGGTTAAGCAGCGCCTGTTCTTCTTCGACCTGTTTGCGCGCAGTGTTATCGGTGCCGATCAACAGGTAGCCGATTACCTTGTCTTGCGCATCGCGCAACGCTGTCACGGACACGATTGCCGGGAAACGGCTGCCATCCTTGCGGATATAAGTCAGTTCATAAATATCTTCGATGCCGCGCGAAGCCTTGAACACCAGCGCCTCGAAACCCGGCGTGATATGGGTATCCAGTTCCAGGCTGAGAGCGGCTGCCCGCGCGACCACTTCTTGCGCATCCGAAATGCCGGCTGGCGTGATCTGATCGACCACATCTTGCGCCTTATAACCGAGCATGCGTTCGGCGCCGACGTTGAAAATCTGAATCACGCCCTGCGCATCGGTGGCAATACAGGAAAAATTAGCGCTATTGAAAATCGCATCCTGCAATGCACCTGCCTTCAGCAATGGCTGCTGCACTAGTTGCCTGACTGATGTTACTTCTGTTTTGTGCATGGTTTCAGACATTGATTAACCTACAAAGAGCCGCAGGTATTGCGGCTTCCGACTGCTCAGCCACCTTGGCGCTGCCGCACATCCGACAACAGACGGGCGAATTCTTTCTTGACGACTTCGTAACACTCGCACACATTGCCCTCCAGGCCAGTACGGTTAATTACCGTGATATGGCCGCGCCGATAACTTATAAAACCATATGCTTGCAATTTTCCAGCTGCTTCGGTCACACCTTCGCGGCGCACGCCCAGCATATTGGCGATTAATTCCTGTGTCATCGTCAATTCATTGGAAGGCAAACGATCCATAGTCAGCAAAAGCCAGCGGCACAATTGCTGTTCCACCGAATGATGCCGGTTGCATACGGCGGTCTGCGACATATGGGTGAGCAGCGCCTGGGTATAGCGCAGCAGCAGACGCATTACCGGACCGGCAAGATTGAATTCGTCAATCAGTATTTTTGATTTCAGACGATAACCGTAGCCGCTTGTCTGCACTACTGCGCGACTCGGCGTCGTATCGCCGCCCATGAAAAGAGAAATTCCTAATACGCCTTCATTGCCAACACCGGCAATTTCAGACGACCCTCCGTTTTCCAGCACATACAGTAACGAGACAATGGACGTGGTAGGAAAATACACGTATTGCAGCTTGCCGCCCGACTCATAAAGAACGTCGCCGAGCAACATCGGTATCAATTCCAGATGCGGTGCCAAACGATCAAATTCAGCATCGTGCAAAGCTGCCAAAAGGTGATTTTGATTCGGATTATGGATACTGGACATATAAAAAAAACTCCTGCTTCCAGTCGATAACTAGTTGGGGGAATAAAAAAAGGCACCCGAAAAAATGCCAGCCCCGACAAGGTAACATATCCATATATTTCCTTACTACTATACTGGACTATAGATACTGTGCTCTGTGGGTTAACACACACAAAAACTGAAAATAGATAAAACAGAAAGCCAGCGAATCAGCACGTTTCGATATCAAATATACACTGCGGACATTCTGTCCTCATCACGCAAGAAGATCGACCTACTGTCAAATACGATGCAAAAACTCAATGAGATCACCAATAAACTGCTGGGCATGCCCTATGAAGAACTGGATGAGCGAACCCAGAAAATCGCGCGCCATATTGCCGGGCGCAAGCACATTGCCAGAGACACCACAAAACAATTCGACGCCAAGATAACCAAAGGACAGCGCGCAGCAGATGCTGTGGCCCGCTTTGGCGGGTCTTGGACTTTTATCGGCATTTTTGCCACGGTCATGGTGCTCTGGGTTCTTTTGAACTCCTATATTCTGGTCAGGTACAACAGCAGTTTTGATCCCTACCCCTATATTCTGCTAAACCTGTTTCTATCGATGCTGGCATCGATCCAGGCGCCCATCATCCTGATGTCGCAAAACCGGCATGCGGAAAAAGACCGCCTCGATGCCGAACATGATTATGAAGTGAACCTGAAGGCCGAACTCGACATCATGCTGCTGCACGAGAAAATGGATTTACTGAGAGAAGTACAGTGGAATGAATTGCTGGCAATTCAAAACGAGCAGATTACGCTAATCAAAAGCTTGATCGAAAAGAAGACCCTCAACCCCTCTTGATATCCTGTGTGCGTTAGCGTACAGACCCGAATTGATTAGTGCTGCATTCTTGTGACATCGCATAGCTACATTTGGTAGCGGCGCTGTTACAAAAGAACAAGCCAGAGCAAGCACTTCAATCAACCATCAAGGGATACCACAATGAAAAATTTTAAAATTGCATCTACACTGATCGCCGCACTCATGTTGACCGCTGTAGTAGGTTGCACATCAACGCCAAAACAGGAAAGCGCCGGCCAATACATTGATGACAGCGTGATCACAACCAGCGTCAAGGCTGCGATTTTCAATGAACCGTCGTTGAAGGTTGCTGAAATCAATGTAGAAACATTCAAAGGCGTGGTTCAGTTAAGCGGCTTTGTGCGTTCGCAGGACAGCATCGGCACAGCAGTGAACATTGCTCGTGGAGTCAATGGCGTCAAATCCGTCAAAAACGATATACGTGTGAAATAATTCCTGCAAATTCCTGCATTAAGAAAGAGCGCCAACCCGGAGGCTGGGGGCGCTCGCTACTGCAGCCGGATTTTTTTATGCTTAACAGTTAAATGAAAGAGGAATACACATGAAATCGATGAAAAAATTGATCGTGCATACAGCAACGATCGCGGTCGTGCTTGGCCTGACTGCTTGTTCCGGCATGTCGACACGCGATAAAAATACGGCAGTCGGTGCCGGTGCAGGCGGAGTTATCGGCGCTGTATTGACTGGCGGCAGCGCAGTCGGCACTGTCGGCGGTGCAGCCGTCGGCGGCGTAATTGGCAATCAAATCAAGCGATAGATTGCGGATCATAGCGATCTGATTGCATTGCAATTGGTCGCACCAAAAAGAAGGCTCCGAATTCGGAGCGTTCTTTTTGGTGCTGCTGGATCGACATAAAGTATCGAAACATCTATCTCTACGTTACCAGCAGCATAAAATGCCGGAAAAGCTGCCTTATTTACAAGCAGCTATGGCAAATTTTACACTGCAGTGCTTGATCAGAACTGCCTTTGCTAAATGCCCCGTCCGCTAATAAGGCGCAGCAATATCATAATCACCGCGACCACCAATAGAATATGAATAAAGCCACCAATGGTGTAGGACGTGACAAGGCCAAGCAGCCACAGGATCAGTAAAACGACAGCGATTGTATAGAGCATGATTTTCCCCTTATAGATAATTTATATATGTGATGCAAACCCGGTTCATTGCAATGTTTTATTGCAATCTGCAAGCTTGGGTGCAACCGCTTCCAGTGCCAGAACTTGACGACTCTCCGGGAAATATTGACACCGTAGCGATGATTATCCGTGTTGCCTATCCGCCGGTCTGTACGCTGGCGTACACAATCAGACGGATGGCATCGGAGAATCGAAAACAGTGCAACTGAACTGTTCTCATATTCGATGTCGATGCGATAAACACCGTGCGCTGCGTTGCTGGCGAAGCTTTCACGAGAGACCGCATACCGGCAAAAAAAACCGCTCAGACCTACTCTGAACGGCCTTGTACTGGCCCAGGACGCTGGAAGTGGGTACGCGCTTATTGCATGACTGTGCGCGAACCGACCACTTCCACCGTAACACGGCGATTTTTGGCCCGTCCCTGTGCAGTACGGTTGTCGGCAATCGGCTGTGCTTCACCTTTACCTTCGGTGTACACGCGCGATGCCTGGATGCCTTTGGAGATCAGGTAAGCCTTGACCGCTTCCGCACGACGCATCGACAATTTTTGGTTATATGCGTCGCTGCCGACGGAATCGGTATGACCGACCGTGATCATCACTTCCGTATCCATCCCTTGCAGCTTGCTCAACAAATCATCGAGCGCTGCCCTGCCGTCAGGCTTGACCGCCGATTTATCAAAATCAAACAGGGCTTCCGCAGCGAACGTGACCTTTTCAGACACGGGCACCGGCGCTGGTGGCACCACGGCCGCTGGCGCCGCAGCGATGGCAACCGGTTCCGGCATTACTGCCAGTGCAGCGGGGGCAGCCGCTTTCGAGCCGAATTGATACACCAGGCCGACCGACACAAGATCGATATCGCCTTTATTGCCAACGGCATCGTTGATCCGGTAACGTTCCACCTCGGCGCGCATCGCCAGAGAGTCCGTGAAAGCATATTGCAGCCCCAAGCCGACCTTATAGTTCGTATCGCGTTTACTGCGAGTGACATCGGGCGCATAGATCGATGATTGCGTTCCTCTAAAGGCGTCTTTGGCTTCAGCGTAATTCACTCCGACCCGGCCAAACACCGAAAACTTTTCAGTGATGGGCAGCATGCCAACCAGATCGAGATTCAAGCCTTTGATCTTGATATTGCCGTTCAGCGTACCCTGCTGATCCATGGTCGCCGCGTAGCCGAACTTTCCCAGATCAAAATAGCCGCCCTCGACAGCAAAATTCTTGTTGAACTTGTAGCCGCCGTAAAGCTTATAGCCAGTGTCACGGTCGTCATCGTCAATCGAGACCCCGCTGAAACCGCGCCCCATCAAGCTGCTGGTGATCCTCGCATCATCGATTTTTGCTCTCGACTGGCCAACGTTGGCCCCCACATACCAGCCTGCCTCGTCCGCCACTGCAAATGGGCTGGCAATGACAGCGAGTACCGCCAAGCCCAGCGTCCCTGAGGCTCTTGTTAACTTCATGTTTTTCTCCAGAAAAATTTAAAAACTTCTCTTAGTAATGCTTAGTAATGCATCCGCAGAATGCGGCAGTAGAACCTGCAGGCTCTACCGCCTTATTTCAGCATCCTGCCTTTTGTTATGGCAATGTGACGGTATTGCCTTGCAGCGTAACGGCTGCGATGCGGGCCAACAGACGCCCTTCAACCACTGCACCGGTATTCGCAGAAATCGATTGATCTGCCAGAATATTGCCTTTGAAGATCGATGTCGTGCCCAAGGTGGCCGAAGTGCCGACCGCCCAGAAAATGTTGGCTGCCTTGGCGCCGCCGGCCAGGATGATCTGGGTGCCGGGGCCGGTCGTCAGGGTCGAGCCCATCTTGAAGATCCAGATGGCGTTCGGGTTGCCGCCGGCATTCAGCGTCAAGTTGCCCAAACTGCCTGTCCCGGAAATGCCGCTCGACGTCGAATTGACATATAAGCCAGGCGCCAAAGTCAGGCCGCCCATATTGCCAGGCAAGGAAATCGCATTCAACGAACGCCCTTGTGCATCGTTATAAGCGGTGGTCAAATCAAGCTTGGCTTGGGCCGCAATCGGATCTGCCGCATGAATGGTGCCGTTGACGATGCCCGGAGGGAAACCATCGATGGTGCCGGTCGGGCTGGTGCCCAGGTCGCCATTGATGATGGTGGCACCGGTGCTGGTCACGCCGGCACCGGCCAGTATCGCGAACGCTGCAGCCGAGCGCAAATTGACGCTCGCAGGGCCAGCTGCCGGCAACGGTGCGGCAGCAATAGCGGTAAAGTTCCAGACAAAATCGCTCGGTGCAGCACCCTGATTGCCTGCCAGTTTATTGCCGGCGACATCGGTCACGTTCTTGCTGATAGTCGCGGTATACACAGCGCCGGCGGTCAAATTAGCCGATGGCTCAAATGTTGCGGTCGTACCTGCGTACCGTACCGTACCTGCAATTGGGCTGATACCTTGCATCAAGGTGAAATTGGCGGTCGTTATCGTCAACCGTTGCATCGCTTCGCTGAAGCTGGCATTGACTGTCTTGTTCAGCGCCACGTTGGTTTCGCCAGCGGTCGGATCGGTGCTGATGACTGTAGGCGCCGTGGTATCTGCGGCAACGCCGGTCGTGAAGCTCCACACGTAATCGCTTGGTGCTGCACCTTGATTGCCTGCCAGTTTATTACCGGCGACATCGGTCACGTTTTTGCTGATCGTTGCGGTGTACAGGGTATTGGCCAACAAGTTGACGGCAGGGTCGAAAGATGCGGTGGTACCGACGTAATCGACCGTACCTGCAACTGGCGTCGTGCCTTGTTTCAAAGTGAAATTGGCGGCTGTTATCGTCAAGTGATCCATTGCTTCGCTGAAGTTTGCGGTGATCGTCTTGTTCAGCACTACGTCGGTAGCGTTATTGAGTGAATCGGTCAGTGTGACAGTCGGTGACGAAGTATTCGGTACGGCACCGGTGGTGAAGCTCCAGACATAATTGCTAGGTGCGGCACCCTGATTGCCTGACAGCCGGTTGTCGGCCAGATCGGTTACAGCACTGGCGATGGTCATCGTGTACTTGGTATTGGCGTCCAGAGTGGTGGCCGGCGTAAATGTGACTGCCACCCCGCTGTAAGCAACGGTGCCGGCAATCTGGGTCGCGCCTTTCATCACGATAAAGCTTTGCGCATTCACGCTCTGCGGATCCATCGCTTCGCTGAAGAAAGCCCCTATCTTGGTGTTGACGGCAACCCCGGTTGCGCCATTCGGATTGACCGTCGACGTTACCGTTGGTGCCAGCGTGTCGCTCGTGGCGCCGGTAGTGAAGCTCCACACATAATTGCCTGGCGCCGGGAAAACTGACTGATTGCCTGACAATTGGTTGCCTGCCAGGTCGGTGGCGGCACTGCTGATTGTCGCCGTATAGACGGTGTTTATCGCAAGCGCTACGGTCGGTTTGAAGTTGGCTGTGACCCCCGTGTAACTAACGGTGCCGGCCACCGGCGTCGTGCCTTGCTTGACCGTAAAGTTCGCCGCATTGATGCTCGCAGGCGCCATCGCTTCACTGAAAACAGCTGCAATTTTGGCGTTGACGGCGACGTCCGTGGCGCCATTGGCGCTGATCGTAGAGGTGATGGTAGGCGGTGCGGAGTCCCCTATTCCCAGGATCGGATCGCGTCCGTCGCCACCGCCTCCGCATCCGGCCACGATTGCCGTCATGAGTAATCCCGAAAACCACATAAGCGGTTTCGCATAGCGTTGCTGGCTTGTCATTTGTTTTCCCTGTGTTTTGATATCAAACCGGCGCCGAGAATTTCGGCCTGGCCGCTGATTCAATTACTTTTTTATGGCCTTTTCGCATCCGGCAGACCTACCACCCTTTTCAGAACCGGATGGGATAGCGTGCAGATAAGCGTTGGCGCGATTGTTTATTACCCGCCCGTTATCCCGGTTTTGATCAGCGGCATCCGTTCGTTGCCGCACATACCGGAAAAGAAGGCGAAAACACGCGATGAAATGCATGCTGCCGCATCAAGCCGCAGGCAAAAAACCGTTCGCCGTAAACGAAAAAAGCACCGGTTCTAAGCGGTGCTTGCTTTTGCTTGCTTTGTTGCTCGGCGGCCTTGCGGCCGCTGCGGGAATTCAGTCCCTATTCAAACTATAGATCCGGAACGAATAAAGTTAGAACCGGCTCCCCTCACCCCAACCCTCTCCCAGAGGGAGAGGGGGAGAACGGGGCACGATGAAGTCAAGACTTCATCGTGCCGGATCAATAAAACCACCCTGAAAGCGAAAAAATTGCCGTCGAGCGCGCCTACCGCTGCATGGCAATGCCGCTCTCCTTGAGAAATTGCGGCACCTTTGCAGCACTCAAATTGTTTACCGATTCAAGCAGTTGCGCAGTAATGGCCGGCAGCGCATACGTATTGGAAAGATGCTGCGCGATGTGGATCAATAGCCGGGCGGACACTTCCGCATCCGCCTCCGCCCTATGCGCTGCGCCATTGAAACGAATGCGCAGCGCAGAAGCCAGGGTTGCCAACTTGTAACTTGGCATGCCGGGAAATACCCGGCGCGACAGCTTGAGCGAGCAAACCAGGCCCTGATGCGCCGGTGTCAGCCCTTGCAACTGGCTTTCCGCCTGCAGAAACTTCAGGTCGAAACTGGCGTTATGGGCCGACAATGCATCGCTGCCGATAAAATCCAGCAACTGCGGCACCACCTCCGATGCCTGCGGCGCGGCATTCACCATTGCCTGCGAAATCCCGGTCAGGCTGGTGATGAACGGAGGAATCCGCACGCCGCAATTGACCAGTGACACATAGCGATCAACGATTTTGCCCCCCACGATGCGCAATGCCGCAACCTCGGTAATACGGTCGCCGGCACCGGGAGACAGGCCTGTGGTCTCAAAATCGAGCATCACGATCGGTGTATCGAACACGGCTGATTCCTTCTGATTGATTAAATATCCGAACGCCTATTATCTCAGGCCGGAAAGAGGTCTGCACCTTTGATTTCCGTCAAGGCACGCTGCGCATATCCGACCAATTCTGGTAACACCGATCAACATGAGTGAATTGGCTGCGTATGGCAATGATTGTTCCTTTGGCACCGGATCAACTGTATCGCCACTGCGACGCCGCCAGCCTGCCCTTCGCCACTACCGCACAACTCACCGAGCCTGCCGGAACGGTCGGCCAGGACCGCGCGTTGGCAGCAGTCAAATTCGGCCTCGAAATGCAGCATCCGGGCTTCAACCTGTTCGTGCTCGGGCCGCAAGGCACCGGCAAGCACGGCATGATCAGGCACTTCCTGGAGCTGCGTGCGCATGCCGAGGCGACTCCCGACAACTGGTGCTACGTCAACAATTTCAGCGATCCGGTCAAGCCGATTGCACTCAAGCTGCCACCTGGACGGGGCCTGCAGTTGCGCACCGACATGGCGCAGCTGGTCGAAGAACTGCAATCGGCGATACCGGCGATGCTGGAGAGCGAGGATTACCGCAAGCGCGTCGATCAGATCGATGCCGAGTTCGATGCGCTGCAAAAGAACAGTATCAATGCGCTGGCCGATGAATGCGAGGCGCAGGATATCGCGCTGTCGCAGACCGAAACCGGATTCTCGCTCGACCCGGCGCGCAACGGCGAGATCATTTCGGATGAAGAATACGACAACCTGTCTTCCGAGCAGCGCGACGCGATCCAGAAAAAAATCGACGAATTGGAAATCAAGCTGACCAGGCTGATGAAGCAAATGGCCGAGTGGCAAAAGGCGCGCCACAAGCGGCTGCGCGAACTGAACCGGGAAGTCACCATCTTCGCGGTCGGCGATCTGTTCGATGACCTGTTGCCGAAATACACCGACCTGCCGCGCGTGCTGACTTACCTGGAAGCGGTCAAAAAAGACGTGATCGAGAATGCGCACAATTTCCAGAAGCAGGAAGAAGGTCCGACCAATATTTCCAACGTGCAAGAGGAAGGGCTGCCGCCGCTGCGCCGCTATCAGGTCAATCTGCTGATCGGCGCAGAACCGGCGTTCGGTGCACCCATCGTCAGCGAGAACAACCCGACTTACCAGAACATCATCGGACGGGTCGAGCATCTGGCCAGCTACGGCGCGCTGATGACCGATTTCGCGCTGATCCGCCCCGGTGCGCTGCACAACGCGAACGGCGGCTACCTGCTGCTCGATATCCACAAGCTGCTGGCGCAACCGTTCGCCTGGGACGGCCTGAAGCAGGCGCTGACCACCGGCGAAATCCGGATCGAATCGCTCGGCCAGATCTACGGCATCATCAGCACCGTCTCGCTGGAACCGCAGCCGATCCCGCTCAAGGTCAAGGTGATCCTGTTCGGCGAGCGCGAATACTACTATCTGCTGCAAGCCTACGACCCGGATTTCGCCAAGCTGTTCAAGGTTGCCGCCGATTTCGAAGACGATGTGGTGCGCAACCAGGACAGCCAGCAGGACTTTGCACGGTTGATAGCGACCATGGTGCAGGAGCAGAAACTGCTGCCGTTCGAGCGCGATGCGGTGGCCCGCATCATCGAGTTCTGCGCGCGCGATGCGGGCGACGCCGAACGTCTGTCGCTAAACCTGCTGCGCCTGAGCGACCTGCTGTCGGAAGCCGAATACTGGGCCAAATCGAAGCCGGCCGGAATGGCGGCAGGCAGCATCGCGGACACGGTATCCAGCGCCAACGTGCAGCAAGCGATCGACGCCAGGATCGGCCGCGCCGACCGCATCCAGCGCCGCCTACATGAAGAAATCCTGCGCGGCACCATCCTGATCGACAGCGACGGCAGCCGCATCGGCCAGGTCAATGCGCTGTCGGTGATGGAAATCGGCGACTACTACTTCGCCCAGCCTACCCGCATCACCGCCACCGCCCGGCTCGGCAGCGGCGAAGTGATCGACATCCAGCGCGAAGTCGCGCAGGGCGGCCCGATCCACTCCAAAGGCGTGATGATCCTGTCCGCCTTCCTGGCGACCCGCTACAGCGCGCGCCAGCCGCTGTCACTGCAGGCCAGCCTGGTGTTCGAGCAGACCTACGGTGGCATTGACGGCGACAGCGCGTCGCTGGCGGAACTGTGCGCGCTGCTGTCGGCGCTGGCCGACGTGCCGCTGCTGCAGTCGCTGGCGGTGACCGGCTCGATCAACCAGTACGGCCAGGTGCAGGCGATCGGCGCGGTCAACGAGAAAATCGAAGGCTTCTTCGACATCTGCGCGGCGCGCGGCCTGACCGGCCGGCAAGGCGTGCTGATACCGGGCAGCAACGCCAAGCACCTGATGCTGCGCGCCGACGTGGTGGCTGCCTGCAGCGACGGCAAATTCGGCGTTTATACGGTCGACAGCGTCGATCAGGCGCTCCAAGTGCTCTCCGGCCAGCCGGCCGGCGACGCCGATGCGGTCGGCAACTTCGCCCCGGATTCGGTCAATTTCAAGGTGCGTCGCAAGCTCGGCGACCTGTTCCAGATCCGCGCCAATACGACGCTGGTGCCGATTGGGCGGCCACAACGCAACCACCGCGACAAACGAGGTGACGAAGAGGAAAAGGAGGAATAACCACAGAACAGCGATCAGAAATGCGTTGCAACACATATCCGAAGATAAGGAGAACAGCATGGAACAGGCAGACAAGCAATTCGCGCTCGACATCATCAGCAAGGCCAAGGACATGACGCTGGCCACCATCCGGCCAGACGGCTATCCTCAGGCAACCACGGTCAGCTTCGCCAGCGACGGCCTGACGCTGTATGTCGGGGTCGGGAAGTTCAGCCAGAAAGTGGAGAACATACACCACTGCGACAAGGTATCGCTGACGATCAATAACGATTATCCGGACTGGGCGCACATCAAGGGCATTTCAATGGGCGCCAAGGCGGAGATCATGCACGACCCGAAGGAAATCGAATTTGCCGGCGAATGCATGCTGCGCAAGTTTCCGCAGGCGGCCGAATGGATGCAGACCCTGGCGAAAGACGAAGCGGCGTTTCTGAAAATCACGCCGGTGGTGATCTCGCTGCTCGACTACGAAAAGGGATTCGGCCATACCGAGCTGGTAAAGCCATGAATTATCTGCCATGCGCAGATCACAAAAAATACCTGATTAGCTACTAACCTCAGACATAGATATCCAGATGCTCAAAACACACCGTCATTCCCGCGCAGGCGGGATTCTCGTGTGTGCGAAGGATGGATTCCTGCCTGCGCGGGAATGACGATAACGGGTTTTTTGATCTGTGGTTGGTAGCCAATCAGAAAAAACATGGAGTATGGCGATTTTCATTTCATTTGCCGCATATATTTAGTGGCAGATAAATATACTCTGCCTAAAAATAAAACGCTCTGCAACGCCGTGGGTGCCGGTTATCGGGTTTCGGCAGTGTGTGCGATGCGCACCCTGCCCTGGCCTCAAGACTTCTTGATCATCCCGGCCAGCGCAGCAAACGGATTATGCGTCGCAGCGGCCACGCCGCCGTTGCCCTGCCGCGACGTGCCCTGCTGATCTGCTTCCAGATAGCGCGAGTGTTCGTTGTCGTGACAATACAAGCACAGCAACTCCCAGTTGCTGCCGTCCGGCGGGTTATCGCTGTGATTGTGATTGCGGTGATGGACGGTCAGCTGCGACAAATTGGTGAGCGTGAACTCGCGCGTGCAACGGCCGCACACCCACGGATATATCTTCAACGCCCGCTCGCGGTAACCCTGTTCGCGCTGATCGGCGTTGCGCCGCGCATCGGCGACGATCTTGTCCAGCTTCGCGCTGTCCGGTTTTTTCTGCAACATGGTTGTTCCTTTGGCTTGAGCAGTAGGATGGGTGAAACCCATCACTGGAATCACCGCAGAACATGATGGGTTTCACCCATCCTACTACTGTTCATCAGTTATATTAACGCCCAATATATCACCACATCCCGGCCAAATAAACGGCAGACCAAAGGACATCACCTTGCGCTTCATCCACACCTCGGACTGGCATCTGGGCCAGACCCTGCACAATTTCGAGCGCGGCTTCGAACATCAACACTTCCTCGACTGGCTGCTCGCCGCCATCGTCGCCGAACAGGCGGAAGGCTTGCTGATCTCGGGCGACATCTTCGACAACGCGAACCCGTCGGCCGCGTCGCAAAAGCAGCTGTACCGCTTCCTGCAGCAAGCGAAAGCGCGGGTGCCGCACTTGAACATCGTGATCATCGCCGGTAACCACGATTCGCCGGGGCGGCTGGAAGCGCCGGGGCCGCTACTGGAAACGCTGGACGCGACCGTGATCGGCTTCGTGCCGCGCCTGGCCGGCGGCGCCATCGACATCGCGCGGCTGGTGGTGCCGCTGAAAAACAAGCTGGGCGACATCGCAGCCTGGTGCCTGGCGATCCCGTTCCTGCGTCCGGGCGACGTGCCCCGTGTGGAAACGGACGGCGATCCGTACATGGAAGGCATCGCGCTGCTGTACCAGCAGGCGCTGGCCCATGCATTGAGCGTACGCCAGCCCGGCCAGGCGATTGTCGCGCTCGGCCATTGCCACATGGTCGGCGGCGAAATCTCGGAAGACTCCGAGCGCCGCATCGTGATCGGCGGCACCGAGGCGCTGTCCACCAGCATGTTCGACCCGGCCATCGCCTACGCGGCGCTGGGCCACCTGCATCTGGCGCAAAGCGTCGGCAAGCAGGCGCACCTGCGCTATTGCGGCAGTCCGCTGCCGATGTCGTTCGCCGAAGTCGGCTACCCGCATCAGGTGCTGCGCGTCGATCTGGCTGGCGAAACGGTGGCCGACGTCACGCCGCTGCCAGTGCCGCGCGCGGTCGAACTGCTGCGCGTGCCGAAGCAGCCTGCGCCGCTGGACCAAGTGCTCGCTGCGCTGGCAGCGCTGGAATTGCAGGTCAACGACGACCCGCAACGCCAGCCGTATCTGGAAGTGCGGGTCTTACTTGATGCACCCGAACCCGGCCTGCGCGCCCGTATCGAAGCGGCGCTGGAAGGCAAGCCGGTGCGCCTGGCCAAGATCGAAACCAGCTTCACCCCGAAGATCGCGCCCGGCGTCGATGCCGCCCCGGCATCGCTGGAGCAGCTGGAACGGCTGCAACCGGACGACATCTTCAACCGTCTGTACCGCAGCCGCTACGACGCAGACACGCCAGCCGACCTGCAGGCCGCGTTCGCCGAACTGCTGCTGACGCCTGGCGGAGAGAACCATTGACGAAAAGAGCCCGCATTGCTCCCTTCTCCCGCGAGCGGGAGAAGGGTCGGGGATGAGGGATTCAGCACAATCAGTATCCTGAAAACAACCCAAAACACCTGCTCAATGGAAATCCATTCACCCCACCACACAGCCAGACTCCCCGACGACATCCGCACCTGGGCCAGGGAAATGCGCAGCGGCATGACCGACGCCGAAGCATTGCTGTGGAAACTATTGCGCAATCGCCGCCTCGCGGGTGCAAAATTCAGACGACAGCATCCAATCGGACGCTACATTCTGGATTTTTACTGTGCTGAACGAAAGCTCTGCATTGAGCTTGACGGTGGCCAGCATGGCGAGGCAGTGGCGTACGATCAGCTAAGGGACCAATGGCTGCTCGGGCAAGGCATCCAGATACTGCGCTTCTGGAATAACCAGATGCTGACGGAAACGGAAGGTGTGTTGGAGATGATTTATCAGGCGTTGCTGACTGTTGCTCCGGCAGGCGCCCTCACTACGGCTCCGGCAGGCGCCCTCATCCCCGGCCCTTCTCCCGCAAGCGGGAGAAGGGAGTGAAATGAAAAATAAATAAATAAGTTATGAAAATCCTCGCAATCCGTGGCAAGAACCTGGCCTCGCTGGCAGGCGAATTCGAAGTCGACTTCGAGCAGGAGCCGCTGAAGTCGAGCGGCCTGTTCGCGATCTCCGGCCCGACCGGCGCCGGCAAGAGCACGCTGCTCGATGCGCTGTGCATGGCGCTGTATGAAAGCACGCCGCGCCTGCTGAAGGCCGGCAACAAGACGCTGCCCGACGTCGGCGATTACAGTGTCACGCAGCAGGATGCGCGCAACCTGTTGCGGCGCGGCACCGCAGAAGGCCATGCCGAAGTCGATTTCGTCGGCAACGATGGGCTAAGCTACCGCGCCCGCTGGAGCGTGCGGCGCGCGCGCGGCAAGGCCAGCGGCAGCCTGCAAAACACCGGCATGAGCCTGAAGCAATTGCCCGATCTGCAGCCTATAGGCGGCACCAACCGGGAAGTCAAGGCCGAAATCGTGCAGCGCATCGGCCTCTCGTTCGAGCAATTCACGCGTGCGGTGCTGCTGGCGCAAAACGAGTTTTCCGCGTTCCTGAAGGCCGACGACAACGAGCGCGGCGAACTGCTGGAAACCCTGACCGGAAGCAGCATCTACAGCACGCTGTCGCAGCGCGCCTATGCCCGCGCCAAGCAGGAACAGCAGGAACTGCAGCGCATCAACGACCGGCTGGCCGACCAGAAGCCCCTAAACGACGACGCCCGCAGCCAGCTGGAGCAGGACAACGCCGCCGCCGAGGCCGCGCTCAAGGCGCTGGACCTACGCAAGGCCGAACTCGACACGCAACTGCGCTGGCATCAGGACGACGACAAGTTCCGTCACAACGAACAGCTGGCGCACGCGCAATTGCAGCAAACCAAAGACCAGCAGCAAGCCGCCGCCAGCCGCCGCACGGAACTGCAGCGGGTCGAATCGGTGCAAGCAGCGCGCCCGCTGGCAGCTGAAATCGAACGGCTGGCGCGCGCCCTCGCTGCCGATCACAACGCGATTGCCGACTGCCAGCACAAGCTGGCCGCCGCTGAACTAGCCCGCCAGCAAGCCGGCGCCGCGCAGGCCGCAGCGCAAACCACGCTGGCGGACGCCGAACAGGCGCAAGCCAACGCCGCGCCCGCGCTGGATCAGGCCAAGGCGCTCGATGCCCGCATCGACGCGCTGCGACCCGCGCATCAGTCAGCACAACAGGCGCAGCTTGATGCCGATACCGCCGCAGCGCTGGCGCAACAAAACCGGCAAGCGAAGCAGGCCGAACTGGCCGGCGCGCAACAAAAGCAGCAAGCGACCGAACACTGGCTGACGCAACACGCGCCGCTGCAAACGCTGGCCGACCACTGGCCGCGCTGGGACATACTCCTCAATCAGTCAATCACTTACCGCAATGAAACAAAGCAGTTTGAACGCATACTGGCAACACTGACGCAAAGCGAAGCAATACAGGACGAACAGCTGGCCGGCGCGACCCAGGCGCTGGCCAGCGCCGCCACTACCCTGAATGCAGCCGAGCAGCAGCGCCAGCACGCCACGCAGCAGCACGCCAGCATCGACATCGGCGCGCTGCACACACGCAAGCAAACCGCAGAAACCCGCCGCGATCAACTGGGCAGCGCCGAGCAATGCTGGCGCGCACTGGCCGAACAGCAGATCCGCCAGCAGGCGCTGGACGCGCAAGCCAACGACAGCCGGCAAGCCGCCGCGCAAGCCGAGGCCGCGCTGGCACAGGCCAGCGCACAGATCCCGCCGCTAACCGCCGCACTGGCGCAATCCGAGCGCTCGTTGAAAAGCGCCGAAGCCGCCTGCGCCGCCAGCGTCGAAACCCTGCGCGCCGCGCTGGAGCCGGACGCGCCCTGCCCGGTCTGCGGCGCTACCGAACACCCGTACACGATAGACAACCCGCAGCTGCACGCGATGCTGGCCAGCCTGCAAGCCGAAGTGAAAAGCTGCCGCCAGCAATATAAACACGCAATGCAGCAGCAAGCGACCCACAGCGCGGAAGCCGCCAGCTGCCGCCGCCAGCTGGACGCGATCGCGCAGCAACAGCAGCAACTGCACGCCGCGCTGCAGCGCCAGCAACAGGACTGGCAGGCGCACCCGCTTGCCACCGAACTGGCCGACGAATTTTCCAACATCGATGCAGAACAACAAGCCGACTGGTTCGCCGGCCAGCGCAGCACGCTGCAGACGGAACTGCAGAGCATCGCCCAGCTGGACGCCGCATCGCGCAGCGCCGCGCAAGCGAAGGACACGGCCCAAGCCGCATTCGACCGCGCCAGCATCGCGCACAACGCGAGAAAGGAAGCCGCCAGCGCAGCACTAAACGCACTAAACGAAACCCGCTCCCGGAAACAAGCAGCTGCCGATCAACTGACCCAGAGCCGGCAACGCTTAAGCGACAGCCTGGACCAACTCGACCCCGCGTTCCGTTCCGGCGATGCCTATGAACACATCAACTGGCGCAGCAACTGGCAAGACAATCCGGACGCCTTTTATCAGCAATGCGAACAGAACGCGCGTCATTGGCAGACGCAGCGCAACGCGTTCGAACAAGGCCAGCAACGCCACGCGACGCTGACGCTGGAACTGGCCGCACTGGTCGCCAGCCAAGGCAAGGCCGAGCTGGAACAGCAGCGCGCGGCCAGCGCATTTGCCGCCAGCAATAAAGAGCTGGCCGCAATGCAGGCCGAGCGCCGCGCGCTGTTCGACGGCCAGCCAGTGCAGCAAATAGAAGCGCAACTGGCCGACGCAATTGCCAAAGCCAAGGCGCTGCTGGCGCAGCACACCCAGGCCAGCAACGACAGCAAGCAGGCGCAGACCCGCAACGCCGAAGCGCTGCAGCAAGCCGCAACCCGCCTGAGCAGCCACAAGGGGGAAGCGCAGACCGCCGCCGAAAAGCTGGCCGGCTGGATCGCCCGCTTCAATGCCGCCGACAGCGAGGCCGACGCGCTAGACGAAACCCAATTGCACGCGCTGCTGGCCCACCCCGCCGACTGGATCGCTGTTGAGCGCGCCGCGCTGCACGCGATCGACAACGCCGCCCGCCAAGCTGCCACCGTACTGCAGGAGCGCAGCAGCCAGCGACAAGCGCACCAGCAACAGCGCCCGCCGCCGGCCGACAGCGCAGCCGTTACAAACGACGCGCCGCAGGACGCCGACACGATTGCATCCGAAGCCGCCGCCGATGCCAGCGCCAGCCCGATAGACGCGCTGCAGCAGGCGCTGCACAGCCTCGCCACCGAACGCCACAGCGCCCACGCCAGCGCCACCGCGCTGCAATTGTCACTCGCGCAAGACCACGCGCGCCGCGTGCAGGCGGCCGACATGCTCGCCACCATCGCCGCGCAGGAAGCGACCCACCGGCTGTGGGCGCAACTGAACGACTTGATCGGCGCCGCCGACGGCAAGAAATTCCGCAACTACGCGCAGCAATACACGCTCGACGTGCTGCTCGGTTACGCGAACCGCCACCTGAACGAGTTGTCGCGCCGCTACCGGCTGCAGCGCATCGGCGACACGCTGGCGCTGATGGTGGTCGATCAGGACATGGGCGACGAGCTGCGCTCGGTCCACTCGCTGTCCGGCGGCGAATCGTTCCTGGTCTCGCTCGCGCTGGCGCTCGGCCTCGCGTCGCTGTCATCCAACCGGGTGCGGGTCGAATCGCTGTTCATCGACGAAGGCTTCGGCAGCCTGGACGCCGACACGCTGCGCGTCGCAATGGACGCGCTCGACGGCCTGCAATCGCTGGGCCGCAAGGTCGGCGTGATCTCGCATGTGCAGGAAATGACGGAACGGATTGCAACCAGGATATTGGTGCAGAGGACGGCGGGGGGACGGAGTTTGGTGGGGGTTGGGTAGAAATACTTCCCTTTAGCTTACTAAAAATGCAAGTATGTCGAATATAGTGATCTGGGGAAAAATTATCTCTATAAATAATATATATTTATTTAACCATATTTCCATACTTCATCAATAAAATATTTTTTTATTTCTTATCATTGCCTTAACTATTAAAAATAATTTTATTATCGTTATAGCTAAGCTGTTTTTGCTCTCTATAATCAAATAATTTTAAAATACATTTCAATTTAATTTAATTTAAACAATATAAAAAACAGGAAATTTTATGCAAAATAATTTAAATATCCGCGGCGAGCCGATTCAAAGTGTTTATAGTAGTTACAAACAAGGTAGGTATATCATAAATAGACGTTACCAGAGAAAGCTGGTTTGGACGTTGTTGGAAAAACAAAAATTTATTGATTCTCTTCTAAATCAATATCCAGTGCCATTATTTCTTGGAGTTAGTTTCGAACACACCACGAAAGAAACTTGTTTTGAAGTATTGGACGGAATGCAACGATTAGAAGCAATAACATCATTTATCGAAGGCGACTTCCCAGTGCAAGGAGGTTACTTTGACCTAACAATCGTTGCTGAAACAAATCGTTTAGTGAATGATGGAAAATTGATACAGCGCACACCAAAATTAGATTTCGAGGCATGCAAAAAAATCCTTAATTACCCACTACCAATATCAACATCAACATACACATCAAGCAGTAATGTTGATGAAACATTTAGACGAATAAATACCGGAGGAGTACGTCTTTCAAGACAAGAGGTAAGACAGGCCGGTGCTATTTCAGAGTTCCCGCAACTAGTAAGAAAATGCTCCACTTACATTAGAGGTGATGTTTCCCATACTGATATCGTTGATTTGGATAAAATGCGATCAATTAGTCTCACCAAAGATGATCTAAATTATGGAATAAAAATAAAAGATACGTTTTGGAACAAAAATCATATTCTGACTATTGATAATATTTTAGCATCAAGAGATGAGGAGCTTGTTTCTCACATTCTTCTGCACATTATTTTAAGGGATGATGCACAAACATCATCTAAATTCCTCGACGACGTTTATCAAGAAAATAGCTTACCTTCCCAAAAAGCCAATGACGGCATCGTAAAATTTGGAGCAGATATACTTTATAAACACTTTTGCTTTGTTTATGATGAACTCTGCAAAACAATAAATGAGTTTGAGTCAAATTTTTGCCAGCATATCTATATTGGAACACCGAATAAAGTACAAAATTCTTATCAAGTAATATTTCTTTCTTTTTTTGAATTATTAATGCGTCAAAATAAGAAAATTCAAAATTATCGAAATTTGGCGAGCCTTCTAAGTGGAATTGCGACTCAATGCATGGGTACATTGAACGCAGATTACAAATGGTTGGCGAGAGATAGAATTCAAATGACAAAAGCAGTTTGCGGAGTTATTTCTTCTCAATTTATAACTCGTGAAGGAATTGATCCTACATCTCAATCGTGGGTAGAAAATCTTGAAAACATTCTCAATCAATCAAGAACTGAGAACATTTGCTATGATTTTAAAATTGGCCTTCACCCGCTAATAGGGGATGTATTTAATGGAAAACTCATTTCTAAAATTGTTAAGACTCTTACATCAATGGCTAATTCACATGCCGGGGATAATTATGTAATTTTAGGAGTAGCCGATACCGAGAGTGACGCGAATAAGCATGGTGAAAAATACCAAACTACAGCAATAAAATATGGTTCATTTTATGTAACGGGAGTTGGCAAAGAGGCTGACATGTACCATGGAAATATTGATGCTTATCAACAAAAAATACAGCAAACCATTGACTGTGAACCAATTGATGATGCGACAAAAAGATTGATTCAACGCAACATAATATTTTTAAAATACCACGACAAAGATATCGTATTGATGAAAATATCGCGTGGAGAACAACCGACTAAATACGATGGAAAAATATTTACAAGAAAAATTGCCAACACCGATCCGATAGCAATTGATGCCAACAATGAATTCGATTTTTTTAGGGAATTTATTGCACAGTCAGGAAGATACCCATACAACCAAAATTGAGGCCGTAGCTCGGTAGGCTGAGCTACAAAGCTCAACCTACCGGACCGAAGACGGCCAGCGTGTAAGGGATCGCATGAATCAAGATAGCAAGGTTGGACGTGGACTTAGCTCATACCCAAAGCGGCTAACATCAACATCCTAAAGTCCGAAGATCTTGATCCAGCTCTCCGTCAAGGATAGAGTTTCCTAACAGTTCGTCTTTCTGGAAGCTCAAATAAGCAGTCTTGCTAACTGATGAGAGCTGACGTTGTTCGACATAACGGAAAGCACGTAGAACTTCATCACAGAACAAATCTTGCTCGTGCTCAAGAACGAATTTGTATCGGCCTTGTATGACCATCGCATGACCTTTCGCTTCAAAGTCACAAATTTCCCGTTCATCTCGTTGCTGCTTGCGCAGAATAGCTCTTCCAATCGAAAGAAGAACAGCGTCATTGGCAAAACCAGTATACGACTTCATGAACAACCTCCGGTGAATGATGGATTACCAGAGATGATGGCAAAAAGGCACTTTTCAAGAGTCAAAAAATAATAGGGACGGACCACGGCTTCCCCAGCGAAATACGGGGTCAGCTCGTAGGTTGGGTTACAAAGCCCAATATTTGGAACGCATAGATTTCGCTACCGAATGTTGGGCTTCGCAAGCTCAGCGCCAACCTACTGCAGATTGATGACGAACAGGCTGGGCTAGCTCGCACCATGGCATTTTTTGTATTTCTTGCCGCTGCCGCAGGGACAGGGGTCGTTTCTGCCGGTTTTCGGGTCAGGCCGCACCGACTGCGGCGTTGCGGCTGGCTTCCTGGTCTTTGCCGGCGCATCCTGAAAGCCTGACCACCAGCCCATTTCCGTTTCCGGATCGCGCACATAGCCTTTGCCGCGCGCCAGTGTCTGCTCGCGGACCAGATCGAACGTCTTGCGCATCTGCTCATGCACCCATGCACTGGTGGAAATGGTTTGGTCCAGCAAACCGTCTGCATACCAGCCGTCGATGCGGTCGATCATCTCGACCGCGGCGATGTCGACGGCAACCGATACGATGTAGTCCAGCACTTCGAACTCGTTGCGCACGGTGTCGGTGCGGCGCAGTCGGGCGGCTTCGCTATCGCCGCGCGCCATCAGGTATTGCAGCAGCTCGTCGCGCGCGCTGTCGCCTTCGATGACGCGCACTCCCCAGGCTTCGAGCGCGGCGGTGCGGGCCCAGTGCGAGGCTTGCACGTCTTCGAACAGTGCTTGCAGCGGCGCAATGTCGCCGTCGCACACGGACGCCAGGCTGCGGCCGTAGGACTCGGTGATGACGTCGCCCATGACGATGTCGAGCACCTCGTCCGAGTGATGGCCCAGCGCCGCCAGCGGTGCGTAGGCGCGCGCATCGCGCCATGCTGCCAGCAGGTGCATCGCGTACAGATGGAGGACGTACTCGCCGTCTTGCGCGATGGAAGGATCGGCCGCGATGCGGGTCAGGGACTCGATCAGGAACGGTGCGACTTCTTCGCGGTGCGCGTTGGCAAAGGCGATTGCCGGACGCGGGAAAGGTCGGGACAGGTATTCGATCTGCGCTCGCAGGGTATTCCAGTTGTCGGACATGATATGCATTTCTGGCGTGTGATTTGGGGAAACTGGGGGAAACTGCGCATGGCAGCCTGGCGGGCTGGCAAGGTGAACGCATACTGCCACGGAAAAATTGCCGGCACAAGATTGAGACATAAATGACCAGCGTCCATTGCAGATGCAAGACGGGATTCTTGAACGCCAGGACCCGGCAGGCGACGCCTGCGGACAGCGCCGGCAGATGTCGGGCCGGCAGCCGCAGCGCCCGGCTGCGGCAATTTCAGATAATGCATACATCCATTTGTATTTTAAAATCCACAATGAAAATATGCGTATGAATGCCTGTTTTAACTTATACCCCACCATTTTCATAAACCCATGGAATCCGGCAGGGTGACGGTTGCGTGTATTAGAATGGTCTTCACCTATCCAAGAAATCCTGACAATAATCCATGCAAACCAAAAACATTTTCGGCGCGTTTTTCTCCTGGGATGGCGACACTCTGGTGCTCAGCATCCTGGGCAAGCCCCATAAGCGCTAACCAAACGTGCCTGCTCGCAATTCATCCTGTTGATAGTGACGATTCTTTCGCGAGGGCTCTCGCAGGGAACTGCGTATTTCATCCCATCGCTCCAGACAGCCAAACAATGATAAACATGGGTTGACTGTCGTACGTAGTAACCAATGCACAAAAGCCGTTTCACGCCAGCGACAACGACGCTGAGCCACTTTCTTCTTCGTGCTGCGTAGTCTCGACAGGGGAAAAATGATCGCCTAATGCGATCAAGCGCTCGATCAAACAAGCGACAAATAATTTTCCCTGCAACCAGGCCTTTGCGCCTTCTGCATCTTTCTTTTTCAAGTACCCCAGCCCCAATAAGGATTTCATTCTTTTGAACGCCAACTCGATTTGCCATCGATGTCGATA
>Ga0366771_1020_pt1 | contig 31824 bp, 26 predicted proteins | sample BONcelN113001C10_FD_207080 | JGI IMG/M metagenome (GOLD analysis project Ga0366771, IMG submission 207080) | Enriched cells from coal bed in the Powder River Basin, Montana, United States - BONCAT cells N11 rep2 HSBNCT.N11.300.1.C10 ...
GAGGATGCCGTCGCTTTTTTCAGGTTCCAGATCATATCGGAGATGTTGGATGCACAACCCGGATTTGTGGAGGCTACGGCGAAAAAGCTTTCCAGACAGCAGTTTAACGACGTGGTCAATAAGCAGATGGTTAGTTTCTCTGAAAGAACTATCTGGAAATACTATTCCGATTACAAAAAATATGGCTTTGACGGATTAAAACCCAGGATTAGGTGCGATAAGGGCTCTCATCCTGGTATAAGTGACAACCTTATCAAAGATATACTTTCGCTAAAGAAGGAACTTCCCACAAGGTCAGCCGCAAAGATTGTCATCATGCTGACCCTTGCTGGCAGGATGGAGGAAGGTTCTATCCATTTAAGGACAGTTAACCGTATTCTCAATCAGTATGGGTATACAAGGGAGAGTCTGTCAAAGGACAACCGGGTATATGTAAAGCATGAAAAGGACAGGGTCTGTGCTATGTGGCAGAGTGACGTAATGAGCGCCTTTTATATACCCGATGGTAATAACGGCAGCAAGCTGGCCTATCTGATAGGTATGATCGACGACCATTCCAGGCGTGACATGCATTCGGAATTCTATCTTGACTCCACTCTACCAAGGCTTGAAGATACGCTCAGAAAGGCCGTCATCAAATTCGGTGCCCCTGACTCTTGCTACGTGGATAATGGTAAAATTTTTATATCAGAGCAATTTAAACTTATATGTGCAAGGCTGGGCATAAGGATTCGTTATGCGACTCCGTATAATGCAGCTGGAAAAGGCAAAATTGAGGCTTATTGGGATTATGTGCAGAAATCCTTTCTTCCAGAAGTCAAAAGACAAAAGGTAAAGTCACTGGCGGAGCTAAATGACCTGTACTTTGCATGGAAGAAGGCTGAGTATGATGACAGGCAGCATTTATCCATAGGCATGACTCCGGTTGAAAGGTGGGACAAGTCCCTTGCATCAGGAACCAAGCTTAGATTTTTCTCCCCTGTCGAGCTTGAGGAAATATTTCTTCATGCAGAGGAGAGGACGGTCAATAAATATGGCGTTATCCCTTTTGAGGGTAATACCTACGAGGCTCCTGCAGAACTTGTCGGCAAGTCGGTCGTGGTACGGTACAGCCCCTTCCATCTTGAATATCTTCATGTATATTTCAAAGATAAGTATTTTGGTACTGCTAAGATTATTGATTTAAAGACATGCAGACACCGGAGTGTAGGCTCCATACCGGAAGAGTCCGGCTACGACAGCGACATATCCCGGATGTATCTTGAAAATATCAAAAGCAATTATCAGAAATATCTTGAAGGCCAGCTCGGCAGATCCATCGATAAGGATTGTGTCGGTAAAAACGCTCCGGAACCGGATGATACCGATAAATACCTCCATCCTGTCCGTCCCCCGAAAGAAATTGAAGTGATCATTACAAGGGGTGAATTTGTCGACATAGTCAAACAGGCCATCGGCATGACGGAGCTTACATTCCAGGAAAAAGGCAAGCTCAATGAGCTCTGGGATACCTTCAAAGAGTTCAACAAAGATATCCTTGTATCTATCCTTTCAGACCTGTCCCAAAAAGCAAACGACTTCAACCGTAACTTTTTATATTACATAGCACAAATCAGGACTCATTATCTTGAGAAGCTGTCAAAAATGAAGGAGAACGAAGATGAATAATATATTAAAGCCATTATGCGAGCACTTTGGCATGGGAAATGTGCCGTTTATTCAAAGAAGCAAGATACCATTTGAAAGTGGTGCTTTCACACGGAACACGACTCTGCTGTCTCCTGCTTTCTTTTCAAGACAGATGGTAGTTGTATCTGCAATGCCCGGTGCCGGTAAAACTTCACTTTTGTTTTATACCGTAAATGAATTGGATCCATCATCCTTCAGAATATGTCATGTAGAGCTTTCAAATCCCAACAAGAAGGCACTTTACAAAGCTTTGGCAGTTAAAATGGGTATTGACCCTGCGTATAACGCCGACGATATCAAACTCCAGATTATCAACTTCTTCAGTGAAGAAAACGAGCAGGGTAAGTTTAATTGCGTTATCATAGATGAAGGCCATACCCTGTCGATCCCTATGATTGACGAGCTTAGAAGCTTTTATGATGAGGGAGCCAACTTCTCACTGATACTGGCCGGGCTTCCATCACTCCTATCAAGGACGATGAGCCTCTCGGTAAACCAACCCATGAAGCAGAGGGTTAATATGGTCATCGAACTTGAGCCCATGTCTCCGGCAGAATCCATGGACTACATAAAGCATCAGCTTGGACTGGCAAGAGCTAAAAACCCTGTATTCGATGACAAGTGCTTCCCTGTCATTCATACGATAACACATGGCATTCCAAGGCGTATAAATCAATTGTGTTATGGAGCCATGCTGCAGGCCTGGCTTGATAAGAAACCAATCATTACTGCAGACGATATCAAGGCAGTGGTCGAAAAATCCCCACATATTTTTGATAAATTTACATTACATGACACTGGTACAAATACGGCACAGATTCAATAAAAAAAGTACAGCCCGGAGGTGAAAATGATATGGATATTTTGAAGAACCCAACAACGGTTAAGCTGCTTGCAGTCCAGATTATCAAGGCATGTGATGAATATATATCCCTGAAGCTCCCTGAAAAACAATTCCGGGAACTATTGTACCATTACGCCTCCCAACATGGGACAAAACTGTTTTCCATCAAGGGGATCAACCCCACGATAGTAAACAGGATCGGCAAAAAAAGGCTAGAGCTTGTAAATATTATGCTCAATGGTTATCAACACCGGTTGCCTGCAATTTAAGGCCACTTAGAAATCAGAAGGGAGCGATGGTTCATGCTTGAAATACCGACAGATCAATCTTTGATAGAAAAATTATATGAAATATCCGGAGTAATATATTTTAATGACGATCTAAGATTCATTCTTGAATCTGTGATAAGGGAGCTTTATCATTCCCATCAAGAGCAGATTCTTAAGTTGCGCATCAATCATATTGACAGGGCAATCTGGAAATTCACTCAAGCCAAAGAAAGAAGGCCTATCCACAATACGAAACAGTATTTCAAAGCATGTATCCTCAGTGCTATTTTGGAAACCGGGCTGGAAGAACTGTATTCTCTAGATTAGATTTGTTGATTATTTCCTCGTCTATGCAGAGTGCATGGGCGATTTTTATTTGATACCGACCTGAAGTTCAATCTGGCATAACTGCAGGTTTACTCGTCCAAAGCAACTATGCTGACTTCAACCTCTCCCTGAACCGTATCGTGTCTAACCTACTGCAAAACAGCCTGTCTTGCAACATTATGTCTACCAAAAGGGACTATTCAATTTTACTATACCTTTGTATTACATTTGTTGGTAGATGTAGCCACATTATATTAGTTTCACCGGTTTTCTGATTGACAAATTAGTAAAGATATGAAAAAATAATCCAAATTATATAAATTTGCCATGTCATGATTTTAAAGCAATCGGCTTTACATGAAAGGATGATGTCTATGGAAAATATAAAAAAGTATACTACGTTCGGGCTTTTCAAAAGGTTCTATTTTTTGGCGAAGCCGTACAAACATATTATTTTTATTTTCGCCTTTTGTTCCATAGCAAATACCTTTGTGAACATTTCCGAAGGCTATCTTGTAAAGAATCTGATTGATTCCACAATCAATAAGGATATAGGCCATATAGCAGAGCTGGCTTTACTAATGGCAGCTATTATTGTGGCTGGTGCAGTACTTGGCTACCTGATGAAATACATTTATGGCTTGTTCAGTGCCAATTCCATGGCGGATTTCAGGGCCTTCCTGTATAAGCATCTTCAAAAGCTTCCCCTGGACTGCTTCCATAAAAACCATTCGGGAGACATCCTGTCCAGGTTTTCAAATGATTCCTCTTCTATGCAAAATTTTGTGGGCTTTGAACTCTTAAACATGGTACTGGATATCCTGATGATACTTGCAGCTGCCTCATATATGGCTATAATGAGCTGGAAACTGCTGCTTTTCAGTATTATGCTGTCTCCTGTCGCTCTCTTCTTAATCAACTGGATGGCAAATTATACAAAAAAATATTCAAAAGCCAACAGGGACTGTGTTGGTAAGGCTAATTGTGTTGTGCAGGACATCATAGGCGGAATTTACATGATAAAGTCCTTCAACCTTCATAGAATCTTTTTGGAAAATTACAAAAAAGAGACAAATGAAGCCTTGAAATGTTCCTTGAAGGAGTCCTTTCTGAATGCCTGTAATGCTCCCTTTCACGTGACCCTGCGAATGATACCCACCGTTATGTGCATAAGCTTTGGGGCTTTCCTGTCCATCAGAAACGAAATAACACCAGGAGAGCTGATGGCATTCATGTATCTTCTTGGATATGTGTCTTGGCCTCTGGCATTTCTCACAGGCAGGATAAGTAGTTTAAAAAGTGCTGCCGGAGCTATTGAGCGGGTAGCAGAGCTGATGGATTGGAAGCAGGAACGGCAATCAGGAGCTGAATTTGTGGATAAAAGTGCAGCTGAGGCCATAGTTATTGAAGATTTGTGCTTTAGCTATATGGAAGAAGTACAGGCAGTCAGTAAATTGAATGCAAAGATCGGCAAGGGTAAAAAAATAGCAGTCGTGGGTGCAAGCGGCTGTGGAAAAAGCACTCTGGTGAAGCTTTTAAGCGGACTTTATGAGGATTATGAAGGGAAGATTGAAATTCTGGGGCATGACATCAGAAAAGTGAAGCTTGACAGCATACGGCGGCATATTTCGCTGGTGACCCAGGACACTTACCTTTTTCCTGAGAGCATCGGAGAGAACATTGCCCATGGAAGGAAGGATGCCTCCATGGATGATATCCTTGAAGCTGCTAAAATTGCCAATGCCTATGAATTTATCAAGGAATTGCCCGAGGGCTTTGAAACTCTTGTTGGAGAGCGTGGAGTGAAGCTGTCTGGGGGACAGAAGCAAAGAATCGCACTGGCCAGGGCAGTTCTTAAGAATACATCCATCATACTTCTGGATGAGCCCACATCTGCACTGGATACGGAGTCGGAGCTCCTTGTCCAGGAGGCAATGGACAGGGTTATGGCTGAAAGGACGGCAATAATTATAGCTCACCGGTATTCCACCATTAAGAATGCGGATGAAATCCTGGTTTTGGATAAGGGTGAGCTGGTTGAGCGGGGTACTCATGATGAATTGATCCTGCGTAGAGGCATATATCACCAGTTATATGAAAGACAGCTTATGAAGCAGGCTATATAAATTGATTCCACGGAGGTTAAAATGTTTGAGAAGCTGGGTCTGAAAACACTATTCAAGCTTTTAAGAGGGATTGGAGCTCACAAGCTTTCATATTATACCGGCCTGTTTGGCTTCAGTATTGTTGAGGCAAGCATAGTAATCCTGATTCCCATCATTATCAAAATAATGATGGATGCAGTTTTAAACAAGGATATGGCAATCCTCAGGCAGGGTATTGCTCTGGCGGTGCTTGAGGCTGTTATTGCCAGCTCCCTATTCATAGTACTTATATATTTGTTCTGGAGCGCAGTAAACCGTATTGCTGCAGATATAAAAATTAAAATGATGCACCGGGTTTTGAACCTGACGGTGGCATATTTCGAAAAGCAGCATAGCGGAGATATAATATCCAGAATAACCAATGATATCAATAACCTCTACGGGGCATACGGCTGGATTCTCAGGGATATATTGTTTGTCAGCTTTTCCGGTATTGGGTCTGCTATTGTCATGATCGTTCTGGATTGGCGTTTCAGCTTGTTGCTTTTTTCAATAGGAATTATTTCAGCCATGCTGAATGCCAGCTTTTCTTTAAGAATAAAGGGTATCAGTGACAGGATCCAGGCAGATATGGGTAAAATAACCGAAAAGGTATCCGACCTGTTTGCAGGACATTTTATTGTGAAGATGTTTCATCTAGAAGACAGGCTGGACGAGAAGTTCATGAGTTATAATGAGCAGGTAAGGAAATTGTCCATCAAACGAACTATTGAGAGTAATATACTGGATACGGCCAACCTGGTTATAAGCTGGATTAATTTCGGAGGAATCATTGCCCTGGGTGCTGCCCTGTCAATCAGTGGCTCAGTGGAGTTGAGCACAGTCATCGGAGAAATAAATCTTTTGGGGAATGTGAATTTTATGATACGGAGGCTCGGTGGGCTTTTTACACATTTACAGGGGTGTCTTGCAGGTGCTGACCGGGTATTTGAGCTTATTGAATCCGATATTGAGCCTCATAGCCTTCAAGTGGCTTCCGTTAAAACTAAATATAGTCCCTATATGATAGAAATAAGGGATGTGGAATTCACATACGACAGGGCACAGGTTTTAAAGGGTGTGAATATTGAACTTGGGGAATCCAAAGTAGCTGCCCTTGTGGGCTCCAGCGGTGGGGGAAAAAGCACTATAGTCAAGCTGCTGCTGGGATATTATTCCTCTGACAAAGGTGCGATATTCATAAACCACAGGCCAATATGGAAATATAAGCTGGAGGAACTGCGGGAGCTCATTGCCTATGTTCCCCAGGATGCTTTCATATTTGACGGAACCATAGAAGAGAATATCCGGCTGGGGAAGGAAAATGCAACCCTGGAAGATGTTATACAAGCAGCAAAAATGGCCAATGCTTATGAATTTATTGAGGAAATGTCTGATAAGCTGCAGACAAAAGTGGGGGAACGCGGTGTTCGGCTATCCGGAGGTCAACGGCAGCGGATTGCAATAGCCAGGGCAATACTTAAAAATGCACCAATACTGTTGCTGGATGAAGCAACCTCTTCACTTGATTCACAAAGTGAGCAGCTGGTGCAGGATGCCCTGAATTCCCTGATGAAAGGGAAGACAGCCATAGTCATAGCACACAGGCTTTCAACAATTGAACATGCAGATATTATATATGTAGTTGATGAAGGGAAAATATCAGAACAGGGGAGTCATATTGAACTGCTTGAACAGGGGGGAGCGTATAAAAAGCTCTATGACTGCCAGTTTGCCTGAAAAGCATACAGGGGATGCATCCTTGTCCGCTTTTGCCATTGTAACAGATTCAAAGGGACGGTTCTTTTGATTCCATTATCTTGATATGATAATATTAAAGCAAAAATAGAAGAATGATAACAGTGTTACAAATATCCAGAAAAAAAGTGAAAGCAGATTTTATCATATTCTACTCAGAGGAACAAAAAGGAAATATTTCATGATAATGAAGGTAGTTTATGATTCCTGGAAATTATCAATAAGTACAAAAGACAATGCAAAAAAAATATGGCTGGTGTTTAGTGGGTAATCATATACCTTTATTACTTGGCGAAGGTAAAGAAAAATTAAGCGTTATCATTAAACGTATATTGAAGGAATAGAAGGCTTGATACAAAGACAAGCGAGGATATTAGGTGCATCTTAAAAACTGATATCTGTGATTTGAGGAATTAAAAGAACCATCTCAGGAATCAAAAGAACCGTCCCTGCGATTCTGGTAGAGGAAGTAAATGACAAATGGAAAGTATTGTAACAAGGTGGAAGTGAACTGATGCCATGGGTGAATACCCTTTTAGCAAATGGTACCGCTGGATACAGGATTGATACGGTCTGTCCTGGTTGTTGATGGTGGCGAAACTGCTTAAAAGATTACACCAAATCTGCTTTCTCAAATGACTCATGTGGGGAAACCGAAGAAGCAGTGAAGCTGCAGTTATGTTTCCTATGGGTTACGGGATAAATCTTGGAATTAAGAATAGTCAATAATCACTCTGCTAATATAGATACGATATTTACAGCAATTTGCTTTATTATCCCGTACGGGAAAGGCCGGATTGCAAAGAAGCCTCCAGCAAAACAGGTAGTCGGTTTTTAGAGCACTCCGCAAGGTATATCCGAACCACCACAAACATGCACAGCCTAAGGACAATGCCTACCAAAAAGCCACGAAGTTGGGCAATCTCGATTTCCGGGCGGTTTACCAGCCATGTGCCAAGAACCGCGAGGACTGTTGCAAAAAGAGGTAAGAGAATCAAAATGAACAGAGTTTTAAGAGGTTCACTGGTCAATCGAAAAACTGGAAAAAGAACGACCAGTGGAAAATTTGACACCACAAGCGCATAGAAACCTGCAATAATGCACTCTTGATAACCATATGCAAGTCCGAAACTTTCTATATAGTTCCTAAAGCCACTATTGTAAAAAACAAATGCACCAAGTCCACCACCCAATGAATATAGGAAGATCAGGAAGCCCTTGGTTCTTGCATTGATGGGCGTGATTTCTTGTTCCAGAGACAGCAGCGAAAATACGATGACCGGGATAGCTGTTAGGACTCCCCATATTATAGAGGTTATACCAGATGGCTCATTACCCGACCCGCCCATGAAGAAGCGCAAACAGAAGATATGGTTGAAAATATTCCAAAGTATTCCACCAGTAATTGGGACAAGGAAAGCATATACAATAGCAGAAACCAGATTTTTTTCTTTATAGGGGACTTCCTTATGATTTTCAGCCGGGATGGATTGCTTCGAGTGTCGTTCGGTTATTCTCATGGAAATCGCATGCAGGAGTACTTCACTTAAATAATTGTCGAAATTCTCTATCAGGAAGAGAGAAGATTTGCTTTCTTCACAAAGGCATGAAACGTATATGGCGTGTTGTATTTCACTTTTGATTTGAAGTCGCACCGATGGGGAGGTATGATCCAGCACAAAACGGACGACGTCGGGTACATGTTTCTTGGGAAGGATTGCCGTGTCGTTGATCCATTTATAGACCAGGGTCCTGTCTCGATTTATGTAAAAATCGGCAAAATATTTCTGGCCTTTAGTGGTATTATCAAACAGAATTCCGAGAACAAAACCTGGCGTAAAGTCATTGCTTTTCACTCAAACAGCCTCCCTTGGCAACTGAATACAGCTTGTAAAAATAATTAATTTATATCCATATTTTATATAAAATATTTAATAAATTCAACAATAATTCTTAAATAATTCCACCATTTTAATGGTATGACATGATATGTTATGAACAGAAAGAAAAGCCGAGGAACATGCATTATCCTTGTGCCATCTTCCAGCACAATTATTGGAGGGATTTTTACATGGACAGTCAAGAAAAGGATTTGGGCGCCAACGATTTTTCCAAAGCTTCAGAATGTCGGCAAACATTAGTGGAGAGCTTGCAATAAATGCACTGATTGAAGCGCTCTGGGATGCAGACAGGCGTGTTAGATGGGCCTGTGTACATGCGCTCGAGAAATTGCAAGACCGCAAGGCGGTGGATTTTTTACTCAAGCTTCTGGTAGATATTTATGAGGAAAACCGAAAGAAGGCAGCCGAGGCACTGGCAAAGCTTGGAGAGCCGAAGTGGACATCGATTGTCCTGGGAGACAAAGGGGATTTTACACGTCTCAGAATGAACCCTGACCTTAGGATTTGCTCCAACCTGGGATTGCTGCTTGGGATTGCCAATAACGGAGCCTATCATGAGAAACCCATTGCCATAGATGCATTGGGCAGGTTGGGAAATCCTGCGGCTGTAGAGCCGCTCATCCATATGCTAAAGAATGTGATAAGCCTTTCTGCTGACACTATAGCTGTAGCGCTCGGGCAAATCAAGGATACCCGCGCTGTGGATGCATTGCTGGATGCAGTTCAATCAGAAACAATGCGGCTGCGCTGTGCTGCGATTTGGGCACTTGGCGAATTGGGTGATCAAAAGGCGGTCGGCCCTTTGATAATGCAATTAGAAGGATTTAATTTTACGGAGCGTTTGCTTGCAGCAGGGGCGCTGGCAAAAATCGGGGATTCGCAGGCAGCCGCTAAACTTGCCGACCTTTTTAGTCATAGCGATCACTACTGGATGCGTAAAACGCTTGCAGAAGCACTTGACCAGCTGGGTGAGGGTAGCTTTATTGACGGTATGAAAGAAGAAATAGCTGAACGCCGGCGGCATCATCCCGTAACTGTAAAGGAAGGAGCCATACCCCTGACAGATTATGTCATAAAACTTACCGAATACGCACTTGATGACGCTTGGATGGCCTGTTATACAGAAGAATACAGCGAGCTCGACCGTACAATTTTCCAGCCCTATGTGCAGATGCTGCGGTTTTACGCGGTTTTCCTGTACAACCGCAGCAGGAATGTCTCCAATACAGGGTATTTAATGTATGCACACAAACAATTGATGTCCACTCTGTCACCTGGCGAGCAAAGCATAGCAGATATGCTTATGCTCTCGTTTGAGCCGTTGCTGCATAGTATCAGCGGACATGTATACAAAGAAGCTTATCTAAGTGAATTGGGACGTACCTTTGCCAGTGTCATGATAAAATATGACGCAAATATGTTTGCAACACTGGGATATGAGCAATTCAAAAACTGCTATATGCAATGCATGAATGAACTGGATACTTTTCCGATCTTTATGGACTAAGGCATTGATAAATGCGGGCATACATAAAATTTTACCGTTACGATTCATGCAAATGACTTCGCCTGCTTATACATATGTATTGCCGTTTAATTATTAAAAACATAGAGCTTATACATAACGTCCTTGTGATTCGGGTCATTTGATGTTGAATATTCAGCGCCATAGAAAGCGACCTTGCCATTTTCAAGCAGCAGCATATTATTCATATCAAAGGGTACGTTGGTATCCGCAATCTGCATCGTGCCATCGCTTTGCAATACGACATGGGAAAGAAGCGAAAGCGAAGTAGCTGTTCCACGGCCTGAAAAATGCAGCAGACTGCCCGTATCGGTCTGCATCTGTTGAAAATCAGGCACATAAAACTCAGGTGGCATATATCGTTCGTCCTTCTCGACATACTGTTTCCGTTCCAACTCCTTGCGGTCAAAAAAGCTGTTGACGGTGGATTTGCCGTCCTCACCGGTATAAATTAACAACAAGGCTGGGATGTTGTTGATACCTGATCCGGGATTATAAATCATTACCGTCCTTTTGCCCTGCATGTCAAAGACATTTCCTATTGCCTGTATATTAATGATACCTTTGTAGGCGGTATACGGCCCCTTCCACGTTTTACCTCCGTCACGCGATACACTGTACACATATTTGAACGTCTTGATCCATGTTTCCTGCGTATTGCCTGGATCGCGTATACTGTCGCCATCCTCCGTAAAACCGTTTAGATAGAGTATGTCATCAGGGCCTGAGTGAAGGCTAATAAGTCTCAGTTCCTTACCGATGCCGGGCGGTAAGCCGTCGAAATATTTATTCTTTGATATTCCTGCTAATTGTATATCGTTGAGATAAATACCGCTTCTGCCAGCGTCCTCAATGCAACTTCTGTCATGCACAATGTGCAATACCCCATGCGAGTCAAAGAAGGGAGCAAAATAATTGCCACTCATCTCTCTATCCGGCAGGGTAAACACCGTTTCCGGTTCAGTCCAGCTTCCGCCTTTATAATAGGTAATGGCATACACTGATTTTATGTTTTTACTTAATCTGAGGATAACGGCAACCTCCCCGGAAGGTGTCAGGAAGGGAATGAAGTCCCAAATCCAATTCATGGATTCTACGCTATCTTCTCTTAGGGAGACGGCAAGCGGCTCTGACCAGCCTCCGCCGTTAAGTAGCATGTGCATAAGGTTTGCCTGTTCATCCAGATAAAACGCATGCAGTCTGTCCGTCGAATCTTCGAGCATCCGGATTTTCGCGCCTGTGTTCGCCGGTATATGCGCGATGGGGTAAGCCGCATAGCTTTCCTTGATAAAGCGGTAAGGGAATTTATCCTGATAAGCAGTGTACGGTTTCTCCGTTTTTCCTGTCTTTCCGTCAAGTCCCAGAATATATTCGGGTGACTCCACCATGGAGAGATAGCTCGTCATGTCACTGTTCCAGGTAATAACCAGCTTATCGTTTTCTATTTTGTAAGGGACATCCTGCATTGTTTGATCCTCAAAATGGATGATAAGCCTTCCGTTTTTAATCTTGTAAGCTGCTCTGCGCTCTTTGGAGTCACGCTCATAATATATCACAGCGTTGCTTTGGAAAGTCAGACGATATCCGGTTCCCGGGTCGCTCCATACACTTGGAACAGGGATATCCGTATGTGCAGCGGTGATATCTGCAAGTTTAGCGGGGTTATCTGCAAGCGCAGCAGTGATGTCCGGAGACTGCTCCGGCTGTGCGCAGGAGGTCAACAGTAAAAATAATAGGGCAAAATGTATCAGTAGGCGTGCAAATCGTTTCATACTATGTTTCCTTTCTATATAGAAATTTTCTTAAATATTACCAAGTATTATGGTTTTCCACCCTGCAGGGTAAGGCTGGATATCCGACCATCCTCCCAGGTGACGGTCATTGTATCGCCATCCATCCGATAGCCTGCCTCTTCTTTTTGCGATGCGTCATACCGGATGATCAGCTTGTCGCCTGTAATCTCGCAAGACACCCACAACTCCATACCATTTTGTATATAATGAAGCTTGCCGTTACCGGTAAAATCCAGAAAAATTCCGGCATAAGCGTTTAACTTAAATTGAATAAAAATCTGCGATGCCGTTTATGAAGATCAACGCAGCAGAATATCGGGCTCGATATTCTTTTGGCACATGCAGCATTTCTGATAGCTGCTCATATAGAGCTTTGCTTTATCCACACAGGCCGTGCAAACAAACAACGTTTTCCCCTCAAAGGGAATGGCGGCGCACTCCGGAATACCGTACATCGAAGCCTTCACCGGCCTTTGGCAAAAGCCGCACACGCCGGTTTGGTTCTGGAGCATTGTCGATAAAACATAAAGTCCACCGTTATCATGACAAGCTTGCGAACAATAAGGTTCACTAAGACTCCCATGATAGGTTCCGGAGGGTCGCCCTCCATAAGCTGTGTCTGCCAGGTCTTTAATCTGATATTGCATTGCGTGCTTCCTTTTCTGGAATAAGGCTGCATAGTCGATCTGCTTGAACGTCGTCAACCATGTCAGCAGAGGCAGCCACATCGTGAGGACTGTTGCCGACCATAGCCGAATATGATCTGCTATAATCATCTGTAATATCGCGAAAACACAAAGTGCTGTCATAATCACCAGCGCCCAAGGCTTTTTATTGTAAAGCATGTAAACGCTGGATAAAACAATTGCAGCAATCGGCAGGTAATACCATGCCTCTTTAAAAGTCATCCATAAAAATGCCAAACCAAAGAGACCCCATATAACCACAGGAACCATTGCAATGCCATCAATTTTATTGTCGTATGTAACTCTTGAATTCATTTTCTTCTACCCTTCTCCCTTTATTGCGATCTGTCAATTCTACCGGATGCCATAATAATAGCCTGTACACAAGCAGGCATATTCCAAACAGGCTTTCACTCGACAGGCAAACCTCTTTATCATGTTATTACTATCATTCTACCAATTATCTTCATTACTATGGTGGAATAATTGTGGAATTTTCCATATTAATTGCTTCAAACGATTTACTTTTAGCATACACGTACAACGGGGACGGTTCTTTTGTTAAATTATGTGACTTATATTATTGCTTTACAAATTCAATCAAAAAACAAGCTTTTGTGTCTACCTCAAGAATGCACTGAATGTATATGAAAAAGCAAAGGAGGGTTTGCAGAATGCTATTGGAAAATCGAAGGCTGTTCAACATATTAATGAATTGTCAGAATCAATCCTGGATATAACTTCGCAGACCAATCTTCTTGCATTGAATGCCGCAATAGAAGCAGCCAGAGCCGGAGAAGCAGGAAAAGGCTTTGCCGTTGTAGCCGAGGAAATACGTAAACTGGCGGAAAGCTCCAGATCTGCAGTTTCAAGAATACAGGATGTTACAAAAGTGATTTTTGAAGCAGTAGAAAATCTTTCCAATAATTCGAATGAAATTCTTGATTATATTGATAAGCAGGTATTAAACGATTACGAAAATCTGGTAAAAGTCAGCGAGCAATACAGTATGTCAAAAGCTATAGCCGAAATCGCAAAGCTTCTTCCGAAGAAGCAAGCGGTGCATCAAGCATTGCACAAGAGTCGTCCGTGATAGTTCAGATGTCTAATGACGCAATGAAGGCGTCAGAAAATGCAAAGGAAAGGGCTGAATCACTGGTTGGTGCGGTTTCACAATTCAAGGTTGGTTATTAATAGCATCTCAGTGTTATTCTTGGGGAATATGTAGGACTAAGTCTATTTGCCGGAAATACGCCAAATCATGACTGCCTGCTTTACGGGTGGCCATGATTTGGCTTTGTCTCAAATGCTGAGTCTACCACTGTCAATGATATCAAAAATTAAGTTGGGTGGAGATGATTCTCGGCCCTTTTAGGCTTGCAGCAATTTTAAGGAGATTTAAAAGCTTTTTAATGGATATGATGTTTGACAGTGGTAAATGTAATAAAATTTCATAAATTTCAACAATTTAATAAAAATATACTTGATTAGTGCTGCAAGACGACTTATAATAAATATGATGGATGGAAAAATTTTTGAATTAATGTAATTGTACTGCAGGAAGTGGTGCAAAAATAATTTCGCGAGGGCATCAACAAAGTATCAGGTAGAAAAATGTAGATAAGTTTCGGGATATTAATAGCATTCTTGATAGATAAACTCTAATCCAGACAGTCGGAATCAGCATACAGCTATATATTGATATAGCTGAATCAAACGGAGAGAAAGGTCGTATTAGTATTGGATAATTATCCCGGGCTTGATTTATTGAACAAGTGGAGGGGACATGATAAATCGATTCGGTGTCTATTATGCATTTCTGTGTGATAGTGAAGATATAAACTGGATGAATTGCATCAGCCGAACTCAGGCTGCAGGATTGGGAGTCACTGAGCTGTCTGCCGTGCAGTTTCGTAATAAGCCCAAATTCTTACTAAATGAGATAGCGGAATATATAAGATATCTTGATCTGGGTCTGAGCTTTGCAACAGGATTATCCCCTGCTACCGATGTGTCTTCTGAAGAAGAAAAGGTACGCAGATGCGGGATAGAGCTTTTAAAGCGCGACATTGAGCTATGTTCTCAGATGGGAGGGACGAAAATAGGAGGCATTATTTATGGTGTACATAAGAATTTGCCTCAGGGTGCTGCTTTTATACGGGAGGAGTTGTTTGACAGAGCGGCCGGCTCATTGCGTGAGGTGGCAAAAACGGCAGATGAATACGGAGTTACCCTTGCAGCAGAGGTTGTTAACCGTTTTGAAAGCCCCATACTTAACACTGCCGAAGAGGGGGTGCGTTTCGTAAAAGCCATTGACAATCCCTCTGTTGGTCTGCATCTGGATACTTTTCATATGAATATTGAAGAGGATGATTTACCTGCAGCAATATATCAAACCGGTAAATATCTAAAGCATATTCATTTTTGCGAAAACAACCGCAAGCTTCCCGGAAGGGGACACATTGACTGGGAAGGTGTCGTAAAAGCTTTAAATGATACAGGCTATGATGACACTATTGTAATTGAATCACTTCCTTTTCCCTATGGCAATGCTGCTGACAGGCTGAACATATGGAGAAACCTGTTGGATAAAGATGCAGATACTGATTTGGTGGCTGCAGCAGTTTTTTTAAAAAAGCTTTTCAAAAAGGCTGGTTAAAATGGAAAGGACAGAAACCATGAGTGATTTTAAATATTCTTTTATAGCAGGAACCATGGGCCAATTGGGTGACCGCTACCTTCGCACAGGTTATAAATACCAGGTATTATCTCCTGTGGAGGTTATGGACCGAATGGCTTCATATGGCGTTGTTGATGGTGTTGAGCTGCACTGCAGAGGTACTGAAACAGAAGGGGATCTTCAGGCTTTAGCAGAGGCTCTTGCGAGAAATAAGCTTGGTGTATCCTGCGTCAATGCATGGCTGTATGGACAGATTAAGTGGTCACGGGGATCAGTGACGGCAAGTGACATGGTTACCCGTAAGGAGGCAATTTATGCAGTCATGGCGTCGATAGACTATGCACGAAGGCTAAAAACCAACTGTGTCAGCTTGTGGATGGGGCAGGACGGTTTTGACTATGCATTCCAGACCGATTATAGTGCCCAGTGGGGATATATGATAGAAGCCTTGCGTTTATTTGCCGACTATGCGCCCGATATGAAAATTGCCATAGAGCCTAAGCCAGGCGAACCGCGCAACCGTCTGCTGGTTGACACTGTGTCAACCGCTTTGCTTATGTGTATGGAGGCCAATCGGAGCAACCTCGGTCTTACGGTAGATATTGGCCATACCATGTATGCTGGACAATCCATGGCACAGGCCCTGAGTATTTCAACCAGATACAACAGGCTTTTTAATGTTCATGTAAATGATAATTACAGCCGTTGGGATGATGATATGGTGGTAGGCTCTGTGCACTTTCTTGAATTAGTTGAGGCTGTATATGTATTAAAGAAATATAATTACAAGGAGTTTGTATCGGTTGATATTTTTCCGTACCGTGAGGAGCAGTTTGAAGCGGTGGCTGAAAGTGTAAAATATATTCAGGCATATGACCGGCTTATCGACAGGATAGGCATGGAGAAGCTGGAAGAGTTGATAAATAGGGAAAGCGCCACCGGTATGCTGCGTGTTTTTCGGGAAGCATTGTTTTCATGAGTTACCTCATGAAGAATGGTTTTAGTTGGCAGTTGCATTAGTTTATGTTCAAAATATAAAGCTTTGGAGGGATTTTTTTATGAAGTATTTTTTAGACAGTGCCATCACGGAGGAGATAATCCATGCACGTGAAAACTGGAGGATTGACGGTGTAACAACCAATCCCCGGCACATAATGACAAGCGGCAAGCCCTTTAATATGGTAATCCGCGAGATTGCAAACATAGTAAAGGGTGAACCGGATTTCCCCGTATCGGTAGAAATCAATCCACATCTTGATAAAAAGGAGGATATGGTTGCTGCCGCTGAAAAGATAGCAGCCATTTCAGAAAATTTCGTTATCAAGCTTCCGGCAAATGAAGTGGGTGTAAGTGCCGGTAATGCCCTGGAGTTAAAAGGAATACGAACCAACATAACACTGGTTTTCTCGTCTTCTCAGGCAATTCAGGCAGGACGGATAGGTGCGAAATTTGTTTCGCCCTTCGTGGCATGGAAGGAAGAGTGTGGCGAGGATTGCCCGGCTTATATTAATGAAATTGTAAAGATCTATCGCAATTATAATTTTAAAACCGAGATTATTGTTGCAGCATTGCGCAATGCCAGACAGATAGCTATGGCCGCTATTGCGGGAGCAGATATAGTGACGGCAGGCTTTGCAATATTCAAATCCACTTTTGATCATCCATTTACAGACCGTGGTTTAAAGATATTCCAGGATTGCTGGGATAAGACTGACACTTCTGAAAAGTAATTAAAGTACATATTATTTATCGGCATAACGCTTCGATGATAGCGATATTATAATATCGCTATCATCGTTTTTCATTTCTTAACATAACTTTTAACCTTATAGATTTCCGTGTATGCCAAGGCTTCTCGGAATGACAAAAACCTTGTCATTGCGAGTAAAGCGCGGAAATCTGGATTTTTCTTTGAATACTATTCTGGGAATGCTGATCTAATCAATATTTTTTCTTGTTCAGGGACTTTTCTATGCGGTGAAAACTATCAACAGCATCGGGCTTTTTGGAAGCAATTATTGTATAGATTGAATCAATGATTGCCATCTGGGCAATGCGTGAACTCATGGCAACAATGCGATACTTGGTTTCCTTGCTTGCCGTATAGAGCTGTATGTCCGTCAGTTTGCCAAGCGGAGAGCTGCCAATATTTGTAAGAGAAATGGTGGTAGCGCCATTATCCTTTGCTATCTGGGTACTGTCAACAATATCCATGGAGCTTCCGGAATGGCTTATTGCAAAAACAACATCCCCTGCACCCAGGTGTGTGACTTTAATAGCTTGCATATGTGAATCAACATAGGCGTTTGCATTGATATCCAAGCGCATTAGTTTATGCTGCAGGTCAACGGCAACCGCATGTGAATTGCCCAGCCCCATAATGGTAACTGACTTTGCATGCAGGATGGCATCGGCTGCCGCTTCGATAGACTCCACTTTCAGGGTATCATGGGTAAAGTTGAGCGCATGCATAGTACCCTGAAACACCTTGTCAATTATTAATGAGGCACTGTCATCCTGATTGATTTCTTCATGAATACTTTGAAGCGGGGTAACAATATCCTGGGCAAGTGTAACCTTGAGATCCTGATAACCATTTAGGCCGATGCTGCGGCAGGTTCTTACAACTGTGGCGTCACTAACGTTGCTGTATTCTGCCAGGCCTGCAACAGAAAGGTAGATTACTTTTTCAGGGTTTTCAATAATATAGTCAACTACTTGCTGCTCGGACTTGCTTAATTTCGAGCGAAGTGCTTTCATTTTTAATAACAAAGCAGGTAAACGGTCTCCGGTTTTCATAATATTCGAGCCTCCTACTGTTTATGAATTAATATTATCATTATTATAATAGCAGCTAATAAATCAAATTTCAATAATTCATACATAAATATGAAATCATGATTCTTAAGTGGGCGTTTTCATTATATCAAATGGGTATCTGTAATTTGGAGAACAATGATAAATTTAACATCAAAATTATAAAGTGCATATGAAATATTATATTATTAATAAGTATTATATATTGTAGCAAACCGACAATTGATTTATAATTACTTTAAGCAACATAACTACATTCAAATGCAGGAGGCGCAAATGCGAAGCATTAAGGTAGGAGTCATAGGTGCAGGTTTTATTGGAGCACAGCATATAGATGCCATCCATCGTATTCCAGGTGCCAATATAATTGCACTGGCTGAACCTTTTACCGATGTGCTTGCTGCAGCCAGAGAGAACTTCTGCGTGGAATGCGGATATGAAAATTGGCAGGATCTGATAGCAAACCCTGAAATACAGGTAATACACAACTGTACGCCCAATCACCTGCATGATGATATTAACCGCGCTGCCATAATGGCCGGCAAGCACATATATTCCGAAAAGCCACTAAGTCTCACTGCAAAGATGGCACATGAGCTTTACATTCTGGCTGGCGAGAAAAATGTTGCACATGCGGTGAACCATCAATACCGTTTAAATGCTGCAGTTCAGGAGATGCGTCAACGGATTGCAGAAGGTGACTGCGGCAGAACACTTTTCATACGAGGACATTACCTGCAGGAATCTCATGCACGTAAAACGGATTATTCCAAACGATTGATGCCTGAAACCAGTCCTTTACGGGCGTTGGCGGACATTGGGACCCATTGGGCGGACCTGGCCTGCTGCATATCGGGTAAGGGCATAGTTTCAGTCTATGCAGACATGCATACTCATCATCCTGTGCGAATAGACCCCCAGACAGGTAAGGAAATCCCTATCCATTCTGATGATACTACAGCTGTACTTTTGCGTTTTGAGGACGGTACGCCGGGCATAATGCTTGCATCCAAGGTCGCCAGCGGGCACAAAAACGACATTATGGTGTCGGTGGAGGGTGAAAAGTGTGAGTTCACATGGAGGCAGGAATTGCCGGACAGACTTTACGTAGGCTGCCGGGAGCAGCCCAATGGTGAGTTGTTTATGAATCCAAACTTTACCGCAGCCTCGACACGTCCCTATATTACTACACCGGCAGGGCATGTTATGGGATGGTCGGATGCACTTCGAAACGCGATTTCTTCATTTTATACATCCATATGGAGCTCCACATATGGTGGCTCCCAGCCGTATGCCACCTTTGAAGATGGCTGGCATACCATCCTGTTTATGGAGGCGTGTCTGCTTTCGGACAGGGAGAAACGGTGGGTCAATCTATACGAGGATTAATGCTATGATAAGGGTACATGTATGGGCCGAGGACAAGCCTCAAGCAGACGAAAGGCAAAGGTACTGGATCGTTGCACCGCATCACCCTATTACCCGGGGGTTGCGGGGTGAATATTTCGAAATACCCATGGACGAAACCTATGCCGAATACTTTGAGATACCACAACCTGATGAACAGATTTTCATAACAAGCTCTCAGGGAGGTGAGGTGTTTCGCAGCGGTAACTGCTGGAGCCGTGGCGCAGGGCGCATCTTTTACTTTCAGGGGGGTCATGAAACTTATCCTGTTTATTATCAGCAGGAGGTACAAACTATTATAAGGAATGCGGTTCGATGGGCTGCCGGGGGACGGTGTGAACAATGGCCGGTTTGGGCTCGTGAAGCAGAACCGACATAATATGGAGTTTAATGGCGGGATAGCCATTGAATTTATAAAAAACAAGGAGGAGATTAGTATTATGAAAAAGATTATTGCCTTGTTGCTAATGCTTGTACTCGTTGTAACTATGATGGTTGGTTGCGGAAGCAATCAGCAGACCAACAGCGAAACAAGCGGGCAACCAACCGCGAAGGTGTCCGAAAGCACCACAACTGCAGCTGCTGCTACCGCCTCGGATGAAAAAATCGTCATCAAGGTATTCCATTATATGCTTCAAACTACGAAGCAGGGAGGGCTGAAAGCGCTGGAGGAGGCCTACACCAAGCTTAATCCCAATATAACCTTCGAGAATATATTCTATAATCAAGGTACTGACTACTTTCCACAGCTTTCCACAGCGCTGGCATCCGGTGAATTGCCTGAAATTATCATGGGTAATCCCGGACTATATCCTGATGTCGTAGCCGGGGGCTATGCAATGGATCTCACTCAAAACAAAGTCATTAAAAGCTTGGGTCTTAAGCCTGGCGACACTGGAGACGTCTCGGCTAATGGAGTGGTCTACGGCTTCCCCATCGACTTCAAGACCTGGGGAGTATTCTATAATGTCAAGATGTTCAAGGATTTAGGTCTTTCAGTTCCCACCACTCAGACTGAGTTGATGAATGTCTGCAAGAAGATTGCGGATGCGGGCAAAGACCCATGGATACATGCTTTTGGTGATGCCGTATTCGGCGATATCGAGATGCGTAATACTGTTTGGGGCCGCGCCATTGAAAACGGTGATATTGACTTCTTTGAGAAGCTTATGACCGGTAAAGCCAAGTTCACAGATTACCCTTATGTGCTTGAAGGTCTCAAAGTATGGCAGCAGCGTATGCAGTGGTACCGCTCTGATGCTATGGCCAATAACCAGAGCAAATCACTTGAATTGTTTGTAGCGGGTGAAGGCGCTATGCTGTATAATGGTTCCTGGAGCATAGGAGACCTGATGGCCAAGGCCGGCAAAGATTTTAAGTTTGATTTCTTCCTGGCTCCTGTGGACGACAAGCCCAATTCAACCTTAATGGGATCACAGATTGATCAGTCGTTTATGGTCAATCCAAAGGCAGAAAATGCCGATGCCGCCCTTGCTTTCATGGAGTTCTGGATTACTGACGGTGCATTGGTCTGGTCCAATACCAGCTTAATGCCTCTTGCCTCGGGTGCATCTTCTGACGATTTGCCTGCAGTAGTTAACAGTATTTCTGCAATTAAGAAATCCGGTAAGGTTGCCTGCTACGGTGATTTTACAAAACCGTTCTCATCCGAGTTCACAACCAAGTGGCGCCAGGCACTTACGGAGTTTGCAGAGAGCTGCGTAACCGGAGGCAAAATGACGCCGGAGAAATGCCTTGAAAACCTTCAGGCATACTTTGATGATGTTATTGCCACAAGCAAGTAAACTATTGTATTATATTATTATAAGGTCATGAAGTAATAAATTGAGGCTGCTTGTCACAGTGCTCCCGCATATAATGCACAGGACTGGCAGCCTTTCTCCTGGCTTTTGAACAACGTCAGCAGTCCCCCACCACTTAGGTGGCGGGTTTCCGATTGAAAAGGCTGACATGTACAACAGCGAAAACTACCGAACCGAAATGTTATAATGAAGTTTTCGCTGTTGTATTAGTGGTGAGACACAATCTCTCACTGACGTTGTTCAAACGCCACGTGAAAGCGGGGCGCTTAGGTGTAGCTAGGATGCATAGGCGAGCAATGGAGCGCAGCGGAATGACCAGCCCTGCGTGAGCTTATGCCGGATTCATTCCGGCATAAGCGTTTAACTTAAATCGAAACAGCCGTATGCAAACTGATAGGAGCAAAACAATGATTAAAGTTAGTGATAAGACAATAAGGCATACGAAACCAATATTAAGTCAGTATTCAGTTAAAACACACGGCGGAAATATTTTATTCATGCTTCCGGCCTTCTTATTGTTTACCTTTGTGGTGTTGATACCTTTTTTTCAGGGAATTCCGTATTCCCTTACAAATTGGAAAAGCATCATAAGCAGTGATTATGAATTTGTTGGTATCAGGAATTACATAACGCTGCTTAGCAATAAATTCTTTTTGAATGACTTTGTACATACCCTTCATTTTACAGGGCTTTACATATTGGGTGCAAACTTTCTGGGATTGGTAATAGCACTGTTTTTGTGGCGTTCTTCCAAACTCAACAACACTTTGCGGACAATTGCCTTTATGCCCTTCACAGTTGCCCTTACCAGCGCTGCTATTGTCTGGAGCTATGTGTACACGGATATAACAACTCCACTGTTTAATATACCAAGTCCATTAGGTATTTCAAGCCAGGTAATTAACGGATTGGTAATTATTGCAGTATGGCGGGACATGGGCTACTGCATGCTTATATATATTGCAGCACTGCAGTCCATACCTTATGAGTATTACGAGGCATCATGCGTCGAAGGGGCCAGCTGGCGGCAGCAGACCATGTATATTACCATACCGATGATTGTGCCTGCTTTCACATCCAACATAACACTGCTGCTTGCATGGGGGCTGAAGGTTTTTGACTATCCGATGGCTGTCGCTCGAAATATGTCAGCAGCGGAAACCACAGCAATGTACGTTTACAATAACATATTCGGTTTCAATAAAGCCGGGTTGGGCCAGGCGGCTGCCATCACTGTTACTTTGGTATTGCTGCTGCTAACACAGATTGCCACAAGGTCATTAAGAAGACTGGAGGTGGAGGCATGAGCGGAATGACTGTGAATTCCCGCATAGCTGGACAAAGTGATGCCAAACGCATGACAGGCAATATTATTAAAACAGTGATAATTTTAGTTATTGTTGCCGCCATTTTGATCCCGTTTTATTTTAGCCTGATTTACTCTATTAAGACTGAAACCGATATTACAGCCAACAGGCTTGCTTTCCCTTCGAACCCGACAATTCAAAATTATATTCGTGTTATAACCGAAAACTCACAGTTTGTAGTTGGCTTCAAAAACAGCGTCATGACCACGATACCAACAGTGCTGATCCTAATAATCACTACTTCCATGGCATCCTATGTCCTTGCACGTTTCAGCGGAAAGTTCTATAAATTTATGTACAGCCTGTTTATAGCGGGCATTCTGATACCTTTCCAGTGTCTGATGCTGCCGCTGTATTTAAATTTACACAGTCTGCACCTGACCAGTACCCTGACCGGTTTTGTTATCACACGTGCAGGTATACAGGTGTCAATCAGCATACTTGTCGTTACAGGATTTGTTAAGAATGTTCCGCGGGATATTGAAGAAGCTGCATGCATCGATGGGTGCAATCGCTTTCAGACCTTCTGGCAGGTAGTATTTCCGCTGATGAAGCCTGTCAACATAACCCAGATGGTTTTAAATACGCTGTTTGTTTGGAATGACTATAATGTTGCCATTGTGCTGCTTCGTACCAAAGAATCACAAACGCTGCCATTGGCCCAGATTATCTATTTCAATGAGAATACTGCCGATTTGAATCTTGCTTTTGCCTTCTTTACCATGGCTATGCTGCCAATTATGATACTATATCTGTGTATGCAGAAATATATTGTAAGCGGTATTATGTCCGGGGCGGTGAAGGGCTGAAATTTTTATATGGAATACATTCGTTATAACCTGATGAATGGAGCGGAGATGCAGTGTATAAGATAGTTATTATTGATGACAATAAGAGTACTGTCCAATCACTTGAGAAAAGCGTAAACTGGACTGCATTAGGGATTGAGGTAATGGGTACCGCTTATGACGGTATACATGGCCGTGACCTCATTCTTAAAACGCATCCGGATATTATCATCACGGATATACGGATGCCCGGCCTTGATGGCCTCAGTATGATCGAGCAGATTCACAAGGATACTTCGGATTCACGCATCATAATCATTACAGGATACGATGAATTTCAATATGCCAGCCGTGCCATAAAGCTATCGGTTTTCGATTACATACTGAAACCAATAAATAATGAAGAACTGCTGGGTGCGGTCAGCCGGGGCATCGAAAGCATTGAGAAAAGCAGGCAGATCAGTATTCATATGGAGCAGATGAATGATTTCAGCCGCCGGGCGCTGCTCCTTTCACTTATGACCTCTGTGAGTACGGATGAAGACAGCATCCGGCCCATGCTCAAGAATTGTGGGATAGATAACCTTGACTGCTTCTATGTCATGGCAATACGGACTTCTGACAATTTTGTCCCGCAGCCGCTGCTGCGCAGAATTGACGACGGAGCAATATTGAAAAGCCGTAATGTGATTTCACTTCTTGCCGGCACTGACCTCTTGCTGTTTGTTATTCCGGAACGATGTACCGATTGGCGGAAGGATGCTGTCAAACTGTCCGAAAGTCTGCTGGGTCTTGCGCCGGATTTGACTGTGGCTGTAAGCGGAGTGCACAAATCCGCCCATTCGATTCGTGATGCTTACAAGGAAGTCAGGCAGGTGCTGCTGGAGCGTTCGCTCAATGATGACAGCAGGAATGTGTGCTTTTATGATAAGGCCGGTATCAGTAAGCATGCAAGGCTTTCAGATGTGGAGCAGGTCTGTGATCAATTGGCTGCCAGCCCGCTTTCAGGGCAGGAGAGATTGGACGAGGCCTATCACACCATGCTGAGGATTACGGGCGGAGAAATACGGCCTATGCGTACCATGCTTGTATTGTACTGTACGAAGGTACTGAACAAAACGCTGATGAGAACGCAATGGGTGGATGCCATGGACGCCTCAATATATGAGATTTCATACATTGCTTCTCCGGAAGATGCTTATAGCTGTCTTAAGAGTTTCTATTCAGAGCTTAATAATTGCGTTCGGATGAGCACAGGCGTTTCACGTCTGGTACAGAATGTATTACAGCACATAACGCTGCACGCAATGGAGGGATTGCGGCTGGAGAATGTGGCGCTTTATTTCCATGTCAGTCCCAATCATCTATCTGCATTGATAAGCAAGGAAACAGGAAGGACTTATCAGCAGCATGTACTGTCTGCCAAGCTTAATATTTCAAAAAAAATGTTGGACGATACGCGTATGAGCGTGGAGGAGATTTCGTATGCAGTAGGCTATGAAAATTATATCAGCTTTTATAATGCATTCAAAAGAGTTGAAGGCATATCTCCTACCGATTACCGCTTTAGATCGCTGCGCAGCAGGGAGTAATAGATGAAACGTTTTGCCAGTTTCCCGTTCAATACGAAGCTAATAATCTCTTTTATTGTGACATTAGTGGTAACGTTGTCTTTTATTACGGTGATGCTTACAAATGTAGCAAATCAACGCACACAGGAAGACAATAAAGCGTATTTGTCTCTTCTGACCGAGCAGGTTCTGATAAATTTTGAGCAGTCCATGTCCAGCGTTGAGAAACAGCTGTACAATTCATGTGATTCCCTGAACATACCGACCAAAATGCTTGCTGTTACAGATAATCACGCCAGCACCTATACGGTGAGGGATCTGCAATACTCTGTGAATCAGATGGTGTCAACAATTTTACCCTTTAGCTTTGTAATGGTTCAAACAACAGACGGCGTAGAGGTACATACCGGAGGTAAGCATCAAAATGGCGATTCCCTGGCAGCTAAGGCAAGCGAACTTCTCAACAGTGGTCTGAATGAAAACACCTATGGAAGATGTGTGTGGCAGCGCACCGAAGATGGAAGCATATACGTTATCCGAGACGTATTGCAGCGTTATCCTCTAAAGCATGTTGGCAAGGTAATTGCAAGGCTGCCTAAAGACAAATTGTTTACTCTGGGTGAAGAAGTTGAACAGTTTGACTGCACATTGCTGTTTTTTAACAAGGATAAGGAGCATGTCCTTACAATAGGCAGTATGGACAACGAACAACAGGAACTGATAGCAAAAAGCATGAGTTCCAAATTAGGTAAAGAATCTCCAAATGAAAATGTAGAGATCTGGAATAATACCAGCTATTATTATACTGTCAGCCGGCATAAAGCATGGAATGCGGTTGGACTCATACCTATGAGTCGTTTTGATGGTCTTAGATCCACCATAATTTCTACAAGCCTGCTTGTATCTGTTATTGGATTGCTGACAGGGGTGTTTCTGGTGACCCTTCTTACCAGAGGGCTTTCACGGCAGCTCAGTGAGCTTATAAAATCCATGGATGTAGTGGCAAAGGGCGATATGAGCCATGTAGTGCCTATACAAAGCCAGGATGATATTGGCCAGCTGGCTGTCCACTTTAACGAAATGATCCGCGAGATATCCGAGCTGATGCAGCGTGTCGTGGAGGAGGAAAAGAATAAAAAGGCTATTGAATTTCAACTGCTGGAGTATCGTTTCCGTTCGCTTCAAGCTGAGATAAATCCGCACTTTATTTATAATGCACTGGAAACAGTCAATGCCCTTGCCAAGCTCAGTGACAATACTGAGATTGTTGATGTAGTTCAACTTATATGCCGCTATTTTCGTCAATGTACCCGCAGTAAGAATTTCCGCTTTATAAATCTCAGGCAGGAATTTTGCAACCTTAATGATTTTGCCGATATATACGGCTATATATACGGCGAGCGGCTCCTTGTAAGGTTTGAGCTTCCGGAAGCTGCCTGTGAAGCTTTAATACCAACCATGATTCTGCAACCGGTTTTGGAAAATGCGTTGAAACATGGGATCAGCAACACGGAAGAGCAGTCTTTAGTAGTGGTATCCGCAAGGATAGATGAAGACAGGATTGTTGTATCCATTACTGATCACGGTTCCGGTATATCGGAGGAATTGAAGAAACGGATTTTCTCTACCGGCGCGTTGATGCCTGATACTCACCGGAGTACAGGTATCGGCCTTAAAAATGTTCTGGAGCGTTTGCGGTTGATATATGGAGAACAGGTTAACTTTGAAATTGAAAGTAACGATTGTGAAACCAGTATTAATATAACAATGCCTCTCAATTATATAGTTCCGGCTAATAACAGCGATCACCATATTTGATGAGAGCTGCCAGTTCTACAACCGAAATTATACAACATAAAATACGATATACATATTGCAATATAATTTCATATGGCTTAAAATAATACCGAAGACTATAAAACCTATTAAATGAAAATTAGGAGAAAAGTAATATGCTTAACTACAAGATTAAGATTGGATTGGTACCGATACGTCGTGATGTGACCAATCGTCCGGGCATATTTAACTGGGAGAAAGCGGAGGAACGCGGACGGAATGCCGTAGATTATATCAAGCGGGTATATACGTGTGAAAATGTATCCTTTGTTGATCTCGAGGGAATAAACGATGTAGGTGTGCTTTACAATGAGGATGATGCCTTGAAGGTCATCTGCCGTTTCAATGCAGAGCAGGTGGATGCAATTGTATTTATAAACAGCAACTTCGGCAACGAGGAGGTTGCCGCACAGGTAGCCCATGCCCTGGATAAGCCGGTATTGCTGTGGGCGCCTCTTGATGATGTGTTTGAGCCTGATGGTATGAGGTATACGGATAGTCAATGCGGAATTTTCGGTGTCAGTCGTCAGCTCCAGCGCCGCAATATAACATTTACTTATATTGATAACTGCGCCATTGAGGATGAAATATTTGACAGGGGTTTCAAAAGCTTTATTTCTGTAACCTGCATGGTTAAGAACTTCCGCGGCATGCGTATTGCACAGGTTGGTATGCGCCCCAAGCCATTCAGCTCTGTTATCTTCAACGAGGGCGAGCTTTTGCAGCGTTTCGACATACAGATTATCCCTGTAAATCTTGTATTGGTTCTGGACAAATTCAATCGTATTCTCAAGGAGAATGATGCAGAACTGGAAGCGGGTGCAAAGCTGCTTGCCAGCCGTTATGAAATGGATGAAATAACGCCGCCGCTACTTAAAAAGGTCTACGCATTTGTGCTGCTGTATCAGGAAATCTTCCGCGAATACAAGGTGCAGGTCATATCGGCTGAATGCTGGACGGCAATGCAGCTTGGTGTAGGCGCAATGCCATGTACTGCATACAGCATTCTTGCAGACATGGGTTACATTATCAGCTGTGAGAGTGACATGTACGGTGCTATCACCATGGCAATGCTTTCCTGTGCGAGTCTTGGCAAGCGCACGCCATTCTTTGGCGAATTCACTGTCCGGCATCCTGAGAATAAAAATGCCGAATTGCTTTGGCATTGCGGCCCTTTTGCATACTCACTTAAAAAGCCGTCATCCATTGCCAAAAACGTCAACATGCGTCAGTGGTTTGAAGTGAAAGAAGGCGAATACACCGTAGCCCGAATGGATCAAGATGATGGACACTATTCATTACTATCCGGAACTTGTCACTCTGTGGAGGGGCCTTATACCTTTGGCACATATCTTTGGGCGGAGTTTGGCGACTTGAAAAAATGGGAGCGTAAGCTGGTGGAAGGCCCATATATACATCATATGGCGGAAATTGAAGGCGATTTTACACGCGAAATCAAGGAGTTCTGCAAATATGTGCCGCATCTTTTTATCGATACAGTAGAGTAAAGGAGATATGAACCATGCTGGTCAACCTGAAAGAGATATTGAGTATGGCAGTGGAGCGCGGCTGCGCCATCCCGGCTTTTAACGTATATAATCTTGAAACTGTCATGGGGGTAATGCAGGCGGCGGATCAGCTCCAATCACCTGTAATATTCCAGATATACAGCCGCCTTTTTGATATGCCTGATGCCCGCCTGGCAGCGCCTATGATATTGGAGGCAGCCCATATGCTGAGTGTCCCGGCTGTTTTCCATCTCGATCATGGGGCAGGCATTCCGGAGGTGATGCGCGCCATCAGATATGGAGCCACCGGTGTGATGATAGATGCATCACTGCATCCTCTAGATAAAAATATCGAATTAACCCGCCAGGCAGTGGATTTGTGCACTTACAGCGGCATTCCGGTGGAGGGCGAGCTGGGGCATATCGGCAGTACCGGTGATGCACAAATGAGCCAATATACTGATCCGGAGGAAGCAGCCCATTATGTAAGGGAGACTGGTGTAGCAGCACTTGCAGTTATGGCAGGTACGGCACACGGGCGTTATAAGAAGGCGCCTGTATTGGATATTGACCGTATTGCGGATATTAAAGCTGCTGCAGGCATACCTTTAGTGCTGCATGGAGGCTCCGGTGTTCCTGATGACCAGATACGCGCATCCATCAAAGCAGGCATACGAAAGGTTAACTTTGGCACGGATCTGTGCTACTCCTTCCTGGACGGAGTATTCGCCACTCCGCGTACAACCGTGGCAATAGACCTGTTCATGCGCAGTGCGACAAATGAAGTAAAACGTTTTGCGATGGAAAAAATCAAGCTTCTGGGAGCGAATACAAATGTATGACATTATAGGCATAGGATCAACTGTGTTTGACATGCTGATGCTTACTGAAAGCTTTCCTGACGAGGACAGCAAAATACAGGCAAAAACAACCCGTATACAGGCCGGAGGCCCTTGCGCCACTGCACTTGTCACTGCCTCGTGCCTGGGAGTAAGTGCGGCTTATATGGGTACGGTAGGAGACGATATGTACGGCAAATACATGCTTGACAGCATGCGTCGGTATCGTGTCGGCGTAGAGTGTGTCCGTATTGTTGAGAATTGTGAATCCTTTCACTGTGTCGTACTGATAAACGGGGAAAGTGCTACTCGAACTGTTATTTGGAACAAAGGAACGGTTCCAATGCCATTAACGGAAGATATAAACCTTAATGTGCTAAAGCAGGCTAAATATCTGTATCTGGATGGACATCAGACCGAGACTGCAATATATGCCGCCAAACGTGCGCGTGAATTCGGTGTAAAGGTATTCCTGGATGCGGGCGGCAGGTATCTCGGCATAAAAAATCTGCTGCCGCTGGTGGATGTGCTGATTCCATCCGAAGAATTTGCGTTGGGAATTACGGGTGCAGATACGGCGGAGGCCGCCATGCATATGATGTATGAGTTATATCACCCTGAGATATTGGTTATAACACAGGGTAGAGCTGGGGGGATGCTTTACAACCAGGGCTCTATAGAACGATATCCTTCTTTTAAGGTGGACGCTATTGATACCAATGGTGCAGGAGACGTGTTCCATGGTGCGTTTACAGCCGGTTTGGTGCGGGGCATGACGCCAATTAGCTGTGCCAGGTTTGCCAGTGCGGTTTCTGCAATGAAATGCCGCTGCTTCGGCACTCGAGAGGGCATACCTGATTATGAGCAGGCCCTTGCGTTTATGCGGGAGAGAGGAGTGACTCCAAATGACTGATTTTGAAAGATTGTGTGCTGCAAATCCGCATATTGTAATCCATGAGGTGACTGAGGCTGTATTCAAGCCTTATGGACGTGTTTTGAATATAGATGCCTCTGAATTTTTATGTATCTGCCGTAAAGCAATTGAATTGCCGGCAGAGGGAAGCAAGTATTTGCCTGCACTAAAGGAGATTGACACACATTCTTGCGCGGAATTTATACGGGATATATGTTTCGGGCAACTGGATGCGCAGATGGGTATATGCTTTGGGCATAACAGTACACTAAATGCGCTTGAATACCATATATGCAGCGAGATTAACATTGCTGTGACAGATTTGGTGCTGCTGCTGGCCGAGCTGCGCGACCTGGGTGAGGACGGTAGGCTGGACTCCGGAAAGATAAAGGCATTCTACCTCCATGAAGGAGATGTAGTGGAGATATATGGGCCTACATTGCACTATTGTCCCTGTGAAGTAAAAAAGACAGGGTTCAGCTGTATAGTGGGATTGCCTCGCGGAACCAATACTCCTCTCCAGCATGAAAGGATGAAGGATGATCTTCTGTGGGCAAGAAACAAATGGCTCATAGCCCACGGGGAAAATGCAGCACTTTTGGCGCGTGGCGCAAGGGCTGGAATTTATGGAACAAACCTGAAAATTTACGCTATAGGTTAACTTTTATAAAAATCCAACTCAATTTTCCCAGCATAGTATTCAAAGGAAAAGCGAGATTGTCACGCTTTGCTCGCAATGACATTCAAATAGGTTTTTGTCATTCCGAGGAGCCTTGGCGACGTGGGAATCTGTGTATTGAGAAAGTTGTGAATCTATTATATAACGCAAATGAAATTATACTACATAAAATTCATTATAAGTATTGCAATATTATTTCATATAGCTTAAAATAATATCAGGGACTTTAAAACCTATTGAGAAACGAGGAATATAAATGGAATTAAAGGCATTTATGGTTAATATGGTTCAAAGCGAGCTTGAAGACGCAGTAGGTATGGAGAATGTAAGCATCAGTGAGGCAGAAAAGCTTACATATGGAGTGGATTATTTCTGGATAGCCCGTATGTGGGCAGATAAGGGCAGACGTCCGCCGGAACCGGATTTCATTGTAAGGCCTAAAAACGCGAAAGAAATATCCAGGATTTTAAAGATTGCCAACTATTACAAAATACCGGTTCACACCTGGGGCGGCGGCAGTGGCTCACAAGGCAGTGCTTTGCCCATGGCAGGGGGTATCATATTGGATACCAAGCTTATGAACAGGCTTCTTGATATCAATGAAGAGTCCCGCACTATTACATGTGAAACGGGAATGATATTCCAAACCCTTGAGTGGCA